>Ga0179593_1694865_pt1 | contig 16818 bp, 34 predicted proteins | sample CZODoug2_1_08_16_FD_185931 | JGI IMG/M metagenome (GOLD analysis project Ga0179593, IMG submission 185931) | Vadose zone soil fungal communities from Angelo Coast Range Reserve, California, USA - CZODoug2_1_08_16fungal (PacBio error correction) | ecosystem: Environmental > Terrestrial > Soil >...
AAGGGCGCAAAAAGGCCCAAGAAAAAAAGCCAAATCAGGCCAAGATGCAAAGAAGACAGTGTGGAAAGAAGGACGAAAAGGGAAAGAGTCAAGTGGGGGAACACAAAGGAACGAAAAAGCCACAGCAGCGCAAAGCCTATGGCGCGCCAACACGCAAGGGTGGAGATGAAAAAAAAGAAGCCGCAAAGTGAAAGGGGGAAAGGTCCTTGTCAGATATAAAGCGATGCAAAAATCCAGATCCGCCGAAACGGAGATCAAAAGGAAATACCAGAAAAAGGGGCGCAGTTCAAAGACGGCCAAGCAAGAGAGCCAAGCGGTGGACGGGGCCTCGGCACCCAAAAGTGGTGGCGGGCCGCGCCCAAAGGGGGGAAATTGGAGGGGGAAAGGTGGAAAGGTTGAAAGGATGCCCAAAAGGAGTTGTACAGCCGTTTGAGAGCATCAAATGTCACCGCTCCAGACATACAGAAATCATCACGGAACCCGCGGAGAGGGCAAAGGGAAGAGAAAGTGCCGGTTGAGAACGGGCCGCCGCCAAAAGGGGAGATTGCTTTGGCCGGTTGCGCTATTTCAGGCACGCTAAGCGCAGGGAGGGGAAAAAGCGCTGGGGAAAGACCATAAAGAGAGGGGCGGAAAAAGAAGCGTTCATTTCAGCCTCAATGAGCATGTTAACCGTTACTTTGGAACTTGTCTCAAAGTTCAAATGGAAAAAAACATGTGAGCCACCAGCAGCGGACATAAAAGGGGGGGGGGGTGGTGGGAGCCGAGATGAGGAGGGGGAAAAGTCGGGCGCTACGGGCGACGGGGCAGAAAAGGGTCATGAAAGCTTAAACTAGGAACACTTAGTCAACGGGGCAAACGAAACGGAGAGGAAAAGGGGTGCAACCGAAAAAAAAAAACATAGAAAAGAAGGCAGCAGGACGTCCGCGTCGGTTGGGGGCTACGGGATTTGGGATCCTAGAGAGTAGGTTAAGGGGGAAGTAGGACCTTCAGAAAAAAAAAAGGCTTAGACTTAAAAGGAAAAACGGCAAAAAAAAAAGGTTGGCGGAATCCGAAAGCCAAGGTGCAACATTCGGGATTGGACGTGAAAAGACAGGTCATGCCTCAGATCACTGATGGCACAAGATGGGGGGAAAAGGGAAGCAGAATCGAGGACGAGAAAAAAAGACGGGGGATTTACGCATCGCGAGGTTGCGTTGTCGCGTATCATTCGGGGACGTCATAAATGTGGATCTGTCGAACGAGAAAAGCCTGGATGCCAAAAAAAGGGGAAAGAGGCGGCGTGGAAGAGGGAGAACCGAGCTGTGCGGAAGGAGAAAGGAAGGTTAGTGGGGGGGGGGGAATAAAAGAGAAACTAAAGGAGAGGAAAAGAAGATGGATGCACAACACAGTCCCCGGGGCGCGACGCGCCCCCACTGTTACGCGAACAGTAACAGCGAGACGAAGGAAGGCCCCTGGCATAAAAAAAATCCAAGCAAGGGGAGGGAAAAGATGCTCATTCTGATGATGTTAACGGAATGCGTATTTACGAACAAAATGGCCCGACGCGCACGAAGAGGAAGGGAGAAGAAGAGGAGAAAAAGAGAGACAGACCAAAACTCTCGTCATTTGGACGCCATGCTTTGGCTAGGGGGGGGGTACGCCAACCCGGAAGGAGAAAGGATAGGTAGGGAAGAAATGGAGGAAAACGACATGCAAAGGAGTGGGGGTGGGGCTCAGCCAAGGGAACGTTTTGCGGCCCATTGCAAACAGTAATAGATCGAAACTGCTTATTTGTCAAGGGGACAGCTCAACACTTAAGCACGAGAGGAAAAGAGTCTTCTGTGGAAAAAAGAATTGAATATCGAGGCCAGGAGAAGACGCTATACTTACGTCGCGTCTATGACAGAACAAGTCAAGCGATTTTAAACAGGAAAAAAGGAAGTCATACGAGGACAAGAAAAAGAAAAAATAACGATTCAGACCAAGAAAGGGACGCAAGACATATTTATGGCCCGGCCGCATCGCTAAAACATGGGTGCGGCCATTTGCCGGCGAGGGCACGGCTAGGACAAAGGGAAGGGGGAAAAAAAAAGGGGACAAGAAAAAGGAAGACGGAGGGAGGGGAGGGAAACTACGCACGCATCATGCGCATCCTTAAAACATTCTGGCCATTGGAAAAAAACGTTGAAAAACATCGGGAAAAAAGCAGCGGGAGCGCAAAGGAAAAGGGAAAAAACGCAGGCAATTTGCGGGGGGAATGGGGACAACGTCAATTAATGAAGGACTGGACATGCGCAAGGCCTCCTAGGGGGATAGATTATTAGGGGGGAACGGAGGGGAGTCGATGTCACCAACTACAAAAGACCCTACGGCACCAAAGACCAAGACCAAAAAGGGAAAAGGGATAGGGGTTGGAAGGAAACACTGCGCCGGAAACGGTTTGGTATTGAACTCTGATTAAAAAAAAGGGGGAAAAAGGGAACAGCTAAAGGAAACGTTGAGGGGATGTAGAAAAAGAAACGGAGTCATTTGGATCGCCGATATCCGTAGCATAGTGGTTAAGAATAGGAGAGTGCGGACAAACGAAAGGGCAAAGGAGACAGAAAAAAGGGAGGGAGACAAGCTAAACCTTTAGCTGAAGCTTCGTATGAGAGAAATACGGGGGGACACAAGGTATAGAGAGTAGAGAAGGCAGCGCAGGGAAGTGGTGGGAAGTAGAGGGATGTAAGTGAGTAGGAAGGGAAAGGGGGGGGGGGATGAGAGACCAGAAAAATAAGGACAAAAAATAAGAACGGAGGGAGAGGGAAGGGAGGGAGGCTTTCAGGAGAAGGGGGGGGGGGTGCCTAAACAAACGACTGGATCAGATGAACGGAAAAAAGACTCAAAACTGAAAAACAAATCTTGGGGGAGGAGAGAGTGATTCCAACTCACTAGAGGAGTTAAAACGAGGAAAGAGAACGAGAGACGCTAGAAAACACCACAACAACTGAAGAATATCGAATCGCGGTTAGCAAATGCAGCGAGAAGGCCGACGAGATTCGAAGGCCGAATCATCGGGGGAAGAGAAAGAAGGAAAAAGACTGCAGCCAGGGACAGGAAAACAAGGGAGCGCCAGGCATCGCTGCACGCTGCCTCTGGGTATCGAAAGGCAAGACTCTTGAAACGATCAGGCCCTGGTAGGCTGGAATTGAAAGGAAAGAAGAGAATCGAGGACAAGGAGGAAAAAAAAGATATGGCACCCAAAAGAAAGGGGGGATCACAGAATCCCGGCCACGGAACTCTGATCGTCAAAGGCATAAAGAAAGTCAGGCCCAACAGTAGCGGGGGGGAAGAGAATGCCGAAAAAAAAAGCCGAAACTGGGTAGGGGTCGGCGTGGTCCGTGCCACATAAGGCGCAGTGGAGGGCAAATCGGGGGATGCATCTTAAAAAAAAGAGATCGCGGAAAGGGGGAAAAGGAAGAGAAGGAAACGGGACGGCAAGCAAAGTCAAGCGGGTGCCGGGGAAAAGTCCACACCCGATTGAGTGGGGCAAGGCTGATTTGAGATGGGGAGAAGGACAAAAGAAGGGAAAAAAAGAGGCGGAAAAATAGCTGGGTGTGACAATTGCCGGATGCGAAGGCTGGGCGGTGATACAAAAAATTAAAATTTATAGAGGTAACCGTTCTGCCTTATAGGGACGAGGGCAAGGGAAAAAGGTGGCGGCCAGCAAAGAAAAAGGAAGGCGACGGCAAAATCTGGTATGTGAAGGGGAGAGAACCGGCAGTTCGTCAATTGTCTACCTAGCAGGGCTATTCTCTAGACGGGGCGACAGTCGAAAAAGGGGGGGGAGAAAAAACCTAATAAAGGGGAGAGGAGCGCGACGAACAAGAAGTAGAAGCCTAAGACTGAAAAAAAAAAACAAAAAAAAAAAAAAAAAAAAAAAAAAAAAAAAAAAAAAAAAAAAAAAAAAAAAAAAAAAAAAAAAAAAAAAAAAAAAAAAACAAAAAAACAAAAAAAAGAGGTCAAGCGCCAGGTCGCTCCTGCTACTTTTGGGCGCGAGTGTAAGGGAAAAAAAAAAATTAAGATATAAAGGGGAGGGGTAAATTTCAGGGACATTCCGTGCAACGCAAAAATCCGGACTGGCACCCAAAATAGGAAAAAAAGAATAAAACCCGCGGGCGTGGTGAGACAGATTAATCGGACGAACAGGTGCCCCAAAAAACAAAAGAGAGTAAAACTAATAAGAAAAAAAGGAAAAGAGAGTTTTGGGATCGAGATCTATCTTCAGTAATTAGAGCCGCGTGTTTGAGAACCATGTCGTTTGAAGAGAGAAAAGGCATGACTGCTGAAGAGGAGAAGGGAAAAACTGGGTGCCAAAAGGGAAACAGAGGAGGAATTGCCGGATGCGGCCCCTACTCGGGCGAGTAGCGGGACGAGGTCAGGGCCCTGGTAGTTTTGTGAGAGGCAGAAAACAAACGGGAGGGGAAGGGGATGAGAAATAAAAAAGAAAGGACGCGACACAGACACCAGCGGTACGCAGAAAGAAACCGAACATTACGGCCCCGCCCTAAGGGGGGCAACCATAAAGCTCCGCAGGGACAAAGGACATTCAAAGGAGGCAAAAACTGATGAAAGGGAAAACGCGGAAAGGAGAGCAACCGAATGGGAGAAGACGAGCGCACAAAACGCGGCACGCGGGTGAGCATTAGAGAAGGCGAATGGGGGGGGGGGGGGGCAGGGAGGAGAGAAGTAGGAACGATCCAAGAAAGGGCCAAAGGTCGCTGGTCATTTAAGGATCAGAAAACGTCATGCCAAAGTCGCTCGTAGTCCCGAAGGCTATTTTGCGGGGGGATGCGGAAGTAAGAGGGAAAAATTAGAGTTGAAGAGGAGAAGGGGGGGGGGAATGACCACAAAGGGGGAAAGGACACCCCCAACTCAGAGAGGTCTCGATTCTTCGTCCAGTCTTTAGAGGCGTGACTGCTCTAGGTGAAGAAAGGCTAAAAACAGGAAGAGAAGGGGGGAGGGAGGAATTCACGACGGAATCATCGGGCGTCACGAGAGAATACTAGCCAACTAGCTTTCACGAGGACCCAAGCGGGACGAACGAAGGAGAGGGACCCATGAAGAGGGAGGAAATCCAGGGGGAAAATGGACGGCGCAAAAAAGACAGTGAGAAATGTTTTGGACTTGCAGACCGGGAGATCAGAAAAAAGAAAGGGAACAGGAAATTCCGAACAGGGGGGGGAAGGAAAAATGAGGGGAGGGGAGGGAAGGCATCAAAAACTTCGGCAAGTCATGCAAATGGTGCACAACAATCGAAGTAAAAAAAAGGGGGGAAACTCATCGTTGGGGATCAAAAAGCTCTGCAAGGAGAAAGAGGCAAGTCGAAAAAGGGAAGGACGGCAGGAAGGAAGTTGGCCACAAAGGGGAATGGGTTTGACCGATCCCCGTGACAGGTTTGCAGAGGGAAAAAATGATTCTGCTGTTAGGGAGGGAAAAGAGGGAACAAGAAAGAGGGGAGAATAACCCGGGTGGATAGACAACAAGGGGGTCAAGGAAGAAGGAAAAAAGGCTACGTTGCACTGGCGGCCGCCTGACCGGGTGTTAGGCAAAGAAGAGAAGAATGGATGGCGTAAAGTTTATAGGAGGTGAAAACTTTGAGGAAAAAGGGGTAGACCGGTGGAAAAGACATGGTGGGGGGCGCCCGGCTAGTCACGTCATATTGTTGCAGAAAAAATTCTATTATAGGAACGAGGAGAAGCGCAGAGGCGAATAGAAGGGGGGGAGGGAGGGGGAAGTAAAAGGGACAACACTTGGTAAGCTGGCAGACAAGGGACGCGTGCGGGACAAAATTGGTAACGACACAGAGTTGTCGAAGAAAAGGCTGGAGCGCCAACTAAATCAATCTTAAGGCTCGAACACGCGGCCTGCTGTCCTCAAGCGCGATCGACGAGGGAGACTGACACAACGGAGAGGGGAAATCGGCGCAGGGGAGAAAGGAGGTGAAAGGCAAATGAAGGAACAGGGAGTTGACAATCCACGAAATCGCGCGCAAGAGCTCACATTGAAATCACCGGCCGCAAGGATGGCGAAAATGAAACACCAGTGCGCGGGGGGGCAGCAGGACATAAAAGAGAATCGAGGGGGAGAATTCCAGATTCACCGATAAAAAAAAACGGGTGGGGGAGGATTCAAGAACGAGGCATTCGTACATCCCGATGGAGCAAGATCCAAAGGAAAAGAAGAAAGCGGAGGAAAAGGCTTCAAAGGGGGCGCCGTGAGGCGGGAGAATCTTACGCGGATACATGAGTGAAGAATTTTTGCCCAAAGGTTCTCAAGAAGTTGAAAGATGGGGGAGGGGACGAATTTGGCAAGGGACGACAATTTAGGGGTCTTTTAGCGGGGGAGAAAGAGTGTCTAACATACGCTACCGCAAAACTTCCAAGGGAAGAGAAACCTAAAAAAGGTGCGGCATTGCTGTTGGCACCGCCGCAGCGAAGCGATGGCACTCCGGTGGGACCGCAAGGGGGAGCTCACGAGGAGGAGCTGGGAGCGGGAAAAGAAGGGGGGAAGGAAAGGAGGCAAAAGATGATGAGGGCGTAAAACCGGGTTTCATGAGATTGGGCTCCTCCCAATGAGGACTAACATGGAATTAAATTGGGACAGAGGCCGGATCCATGCGGGGGGGGGGGCAAAAAGGGGGACGGACAAACTGCGATTGCGGAAGGGAAAGAAAAATGTGTATACCAGGGAAACTTAAAGGATATCGGGGAAAAAGGCAAAGACCGGAAGCGCCGGTGCTCAGGATAAGAGGTAACCAGAGGGGGCTGACTGACAGAAAAATGAATGAAAAAAAAGGGGAGGAATGGGAGAAATGAAGAAAAAACCGAATAAGAACGCATACAAGAAACAAAAGAATCGCTTGGCGCTTGGGGTCAAAACGGAATTGATAGAGGTTACTGTCATTCCGTGCGCCGAAAATAAAAGGCAAAAGGAAAACACCGCAAAAAAAGAAAAGGAGGGGAATGAACGGGCCTGAAATCCGGAAAAAACACGCACGGCAGGGGATCGTGAAAAATGAGCCCCCAACCTCTGATAGAAATCACTATCGAATAATGAAAAAAAAGCATCGAGAGAAGAAATCGGAGCTTCCGTGGAAGAAAGGATTTAGGAAGAGAACGCGGCGGCGATTTTTTGTGCGCTAACTGCGAAAGTCTGCCATGTAATATGGCATACAAAGAGGGGGAGCTCTATGCCCAGGCGGTCAGGGCGTCGATGGCAACGAGAAGAAAGGGGAGGAGAACCAGAGAAAGGGGCCGGAATTGGTTAAGGGGGGAATCATCGACTCACAAACAAACGGAGGAAAGGGAACATAAGAAACAATTACAGAAAAAAGGCAAACCATCAAAGAGCGCGACCGTAGCGTCAAAAGAAGCGGGGAGTCGGAAAAAGAAGGGCCTGAGAACCGAATCGAAAAAGCGGGAACAGGTCGACGAAAGAAGGGAGATGCAGCAGATTATTCGATCAAAAAAGGCAAACCGACGCGCAAGAAAACCAAGAGGGGAAAGATTAGGATGGAACGGCCGAAGAAAGGGGTCAAAAAACTCTCGGTCAGGAAGCAGGAAAAGGCGAGTACTTATTGTCTATGTTGGTTGGGGCTGAAGGAAGAATTTAACGATCCGACGACTGTCTGCAAAAGGGGGGCGCGGTCCTGGAAAGTCAGACCGAAAAGAAGAGGTGGGATCAGGGTAAAAGGGAAAAAAAAAGTTGCGGCGAAGCAAAAGGAAAAAGCGAATTATATAGATCTCGTATTTGAAAGGGACCAGGGAGCTGTCACCCAAAGGGGAAGGGAGGGGGGCGGGAGGAAAGAGATGAAGAGTTCAGGTAGCGGAAGGGAAGGGAAACGGGGTCAAAGATGGCTATACATGTGTCTGAAATAAAAGCGACTAATTTCCAGCGGAGTAAACGACAAGAGAATAAAAAAAAAGCCCAAGGAGAGAAAGAAGCGAAAAAAGGGGAAAAGGGGATCAAAAGGCACCTCGGATGGCCCGGAGAAAAAAAAGGGGAAAGGGGCGGAATGTGGGAAGAAAAGGGGGAATAGCGCAACCGGAGGAGGGAGGGAAAAAGAACGACGTTACCGGAAGGAAGAAGAATCTACTGTAAGGAAGAAAAAAAAACAAGACCGAAGCAGTGTCGGGGGACAACAACAATCTTTCCAATGGAAAAAAAGAGAGAAACTAGAAGGAGGTTAGTGAAAAAAAGATGCCAAGCGCGAACAATTGCGCAGGAGTGCCCAAAAGAGTACGAGAACATGTGACTGCGTGACGGGGTTAGAGCCAGGGGCAGCGATGGGCAATGTTAGAGGGGGGAAAGGGGGGGGGGGAGCCAAGAAGCAAAACGCTGTAGAAAAAAACCTAAGGGATAACACACAGGGGACCGAAGACGGGAGGAAAGCGTCCGTTGCAGCGAAACTGGGAGACAAAGGGAGGGGGGGGTGGGGAGAGCACTCGATTACCAGGTATAGTGAATCGCGGTTTTACAAAAAAAAGGACGGTCATGTGGAAAAGCGGGGCCTCTCGGGCAGATAGGAAAAGGGGGGAAAAAAAAGCGAGGAAGGGGGAAGAGAGAGAAGGACTGCGCCTACCTTCCAAGCGGAGGAGAATCAGCAACCGGTGCGGGAGGGAGGTCGCCGGGGGGGCATGTCCGCAGCGGAGGAAGCTAAGGCAGAAGGGGAGAAAAGAAAAAGGGGGTGCAAAGGTGGCAGTTTGGTGGCGAAAAGCGAAGTTGGCCGGACTGAAAAAAAATCTGTAAGCAGGAGGGAAGAATTGGGGGGCGCGAGAAAGGTGTTTCGAAACGCAAAGGGAGTAAAGAGCTAACGAGGGGGAGGTTAAAACGCAGAAAGGAGATCTCAACAACAACAACGAGGAGAAAAAGAATCGGCGGTACGGGGAGTACGTCAAATGAACTTGGGCAGCGAAATGAAGAAATCGCAGAGAAAAAAAAAATGCGGAGTGAAAGATTTGGCGAATCAGCGGTTCCAAAGAACAATCCAAGCGTGACCCCAAGGAGGGACGGAAGGAAAGGAAAGAATGAACAAAAAGGGAACGCTAAAAAGAGACGAAAAAGAACCGAAAGGCAGACCCGAGAAAAAACTTGAAGTAAGGGGGGGGATAAGTGAAGAAAGCGTCAATAGAAGGGGGAAAATTCTTAAATCACCATCCAATACCATGATAGCCCGATCAAAAGACGAAGAAAGAGGAAAAAAAAAAATACGGGGGTGGGGGCGAGAAGACGGGAGGCATACAAAAAGAGAAGAGGGGGGGAAAACCCCCACGAAGGGGGCGGGGAGCCCAGGCACGCCCGAAAAAGAATGAGCTTGTCGAAGAGGGCGTGTTGCCATGGCCACAAGGGGGAGGGGACTAAAGAAGGGGGGGGGGGGGGGAAGAAGAGCGAGGGTCACCTCTAACAAAGATATGAAACGTACGCCGACGGATGTAAACGTCACGGCAGAAATGTGTTCAGGAGGCCGGGGGTTGAAGGAAGGGAAGAAGAAGGAAATGGTGGGATGAAAAAAAAAAGGACAAGGGGCACGTCCGATGATAGCTTTTGAGCAAAGAAAAAAATGTAAGGAAACAACAGTGCAAGCGGAGCATGCGGTGAAAGGAGTCAGGCTATAGGAGAAGAAAAGGGAGGGAAACAAAGAAAAGGAGGGGTTTTGTCCTTATAGGGGGGAAGAGCGGTCTCGCAAGTGGCAAATGGACAAATGGAAACGCAATGCAGATGCGCGAATTACATAGCCGAGAAAGGATAACTTCCAAGGGGGGGGGGGAAGAGGATAAAAAGAGTCAAAGGAAAAAAGTAAAAGAGCAGGAGAAGTTTAAACACTGACGCAAAAAATACGAAACTGAAAAATGAAAACAGGATTATACTATATCGCGAACGCAGAGAGACGACGCAGCACAGGAGGGGAAGAAGGGAGCCTTCTGAAAGAAAGCGTAGTTGGGGGGAACTCCGGGGTAACAGCCAAAATACATAGGAAATGTGACCAGTCGTGACACTTCGCGCAACAAAAAGTCATACTGACCAACGACTACGGAGGGGAGAGTTGGAGAGAAAGCAAAAAACGAACGGTGCAGAGAAGGGGATGGATAGCACAAGAGAAAGTAAACCAAACAAAGAGGAGACAAGACAGAAAATACGGTTAAAAAAAGGTGGGGCAATCGTAGAGGAAGAAAGAGAATCTCAGGGAAGGAAGAAAGTGAGGTAAAGCATCGCCTCGTTGCGCCGCACTTTTTACGAAAATGATTAGTTAAAAACTCCAGAATGGCTCCTGACGTCCACTCGGAGTAGGAGAGCATTGGGCGGAAAAAAGAGGGGAGGGGCTTACTCAGGAGGAAAAAGGGAAGGAAAGACGGTCCGCGGGGAAAAGGGTGCGGTCGAATTTGGTTCAATTGAATGGGGAAGAAACTAAAGAAACCAAAACAACGTAGTACTAAGGAAAAAGAGATTAAACATCAAACTAGAACGACAAAACACCAGAAGGGAAAGAACATTTCAGAAAAAAAAGAATAAAAGTACGGAAAAAAGGAAATGCCTAAGAACCGGCGCCTCGGCAGGGGCCAGCAGATGATCAAGGTGCAGAAAAACGTAGGCGGGAGCACAAAAGTTGGAAAAACAAAACGGGAAGAGGAGATGAGGAATCACGGGATAAACGGAGGCGATTCCACTCGACGCTGGGAAAAAAAAAAGAAGGGGAATTTTGGCATTAGTCTATAGAGTATCGTTGGGGGGGGGGGGGAATGAGGGTAGAGAAAGGGGAAACGGGGAATCAAAAAAAGAGCTGAACGTTGCGCGGGGACTTGGGCGTCCTCAAAAAAGGAGTCATCTGGGAAGTAAGAAGGTAATTCGGGGGGGGCGACCCACACACAAAGAAAGAAGGGTCGCTGCGGAAAGGGGAAAAGGAGACGAAGCGAAGGGAAACCAACTTACCGGGTAGCGAAAACTTGAAGAGTCTGTAGCTGCGTCTTTATCGGGGAACGAACCGCTCGAAAGATAGTTCAGGGGAGGGGAGGACACTAAAAGGAAATCAGGCAGCCTAATCGAGTTCTGGAATCACTGTCGCAAGCGGGACCCGAAGCGTCGAACAAGTGGACTAACGAGTTCAGACAAAGAAAAGGAAAGACATATTTTATGGCAGGAAAGAAGAGAAGTGGGGGGGCGAAAATGGGGGGGGAACCGGGCACTTGCGGGAAAGCTTATATAGGACAAATTACCTGTCAAAAGTAATGAAACGCTGGACGAAAACAGGCGGGGCGAAAACCGGAGCAGAGGCAATTGGGAAACCAGAACTTTCCAAAAAGAAAGATGGGATGACATAGGAACACAGCGGTACAATCAGCAAGGTGCAAAAGAGAAAATCTGGGGAAACAAACCGCCCCAGGAGAGCGGCAAAAGGGAGGGGGGGGAACAAAAGGGGCAAGAGAGGGAGAATTGACTGCCGGAGATGGACAGTGGAGTAAAATGGGGGGAAACATCGACATCAACGGAGGGGAGAGGTAAAGAACTATAGGGGGGGGAAAGGGAAAAACAAGGGGAAAGAAGAAGGCGGAAAAGCGTTAAAAGGTCGGAGGCGTTGCACGGGCTGGCAAACGACGGTTGGAAGGCATCCGAGTAGGGTCCGCCAAATAGGGGGGAGACTCACGGCGGAAAAAAAAAGGGGGAGGGGAAGAAAGTAAAAAGACTGAGTCATTGGGGAGGGCGGCTATTATCGGGTGGGGAAATCGAGCTGAGCAAGAAATCGGACACCGAGAGCAGGGGGGAAAGGGGAAATTGCGACGGAAGAGGGGAAAAAAACATTTTAGCGCTATGGGCCAGACAGGTTGTCATAGCAGAGGCTCCGACCAAGGGGTGCAAAGACACAGGAGGAAAATTTTAAAGACGGAAAGCCTATGCGTGAGCCAAGACACCGAAAAAAAAGAGGGAGGATGGGATGAAGCAGCGAGAAGGAGGAAATGGTGGAAATAAGGGGAGGATAAAACCGCCGCCGCTCCGCAACAACAAAGGAGAGGAAGGGGGGAAAGGCGGCCGTTAAGAGGAAGTCAAGGTGCAGGGAGGAAAAGGAAAAAACACTACAGATGCGACCAAATATTGCAAAGCTGCGGGCGTTTGAGCGAAAGAGGCGAGCCAATCGAAATCACTGAGCACATCGGGGTACAAACGGGGGGAGGTACGGGGGAATCGATCAGCGAGAAACGAAGAATGAGCAGCGCTCAAAGTGGGACGCGAGAAAAAGGACATCCCGACAAGGGGATGACAACAGGAGAGGAAAGAATGAAGGGAAGACGTGTCCTTGCACCACAAATGAGACCAATCAAAGAAGGCCTTAGCCAGGGATATGGAAACTTACAAGGAGAAAGGTCGAAGGGAAAAAGGGGGGTGGACCGCCCGGGGAAGCGGACTCCTCTCGTACATCGAAAGAAGATGAAATCCGGGAAACAAACATACGGTGAGGGGGCAATGGCACTCACGCGACAGTTAGTCGGGGGTTGAGGGGGAGGTTGGGGGGGGGCAAGTGGGGGAAGCCAAGACCCACAGTAGGGGAGGGTGACCTTGGATGTTGAGCATCGGATTCACCGAGGGAGAAAAGAAACAGAAATAATACTAGGCAAAAAGTACGACTAACGTACGTAAGAAGCAGCCGGAAGGAAGGACAAGGGGTTGGGGGGGAAAAGAAAGGAAAAGCCGACGAATTGCGATTGGACGTAATGCGCTGAGGAAAACCCGCCTGGGAGCAGGAACAGATGAGCGGGTCGGCTGGAAAGGAAACAAGGAAATGAAGAGGAGAGGAAAGAAATGCGTGGAAGGAAGAGGAAGGGATGAAAGAGACTCCCCATCAATGAGGACAGTAACTTGTGGTACTTAGAAAGCGTGCTCTCAGAATGGGACCCACGACGCCTGAGAAGGCCGGGGAAAATAAAAGAGGAAAAAGGGAAGAGTGAAATAGAAAAGGGAAATGACCGTCGCGGAAGAGAAAGGGAAAGCCTACAGCGAAGTGGATCAGTATTCCAGCGACACGTTACAGCCCGAAAGTACGTTGAGAAAAAAAGAACTGGAGTCGAGCGAAGAGAAAGGATAAAAGAAACTAGACAAGAGGTCAAACACGCCTCAAAAGCTGGCGGTAAACGACGCAGAGACGGGAGTTAAAGGACATAAAGAATAACGTGACTGTGTGCCATCATGCCCGAGTCAGAAAAGGAACTCAAAACTCCAGCGACTGAGGAGGAAACTTGAACCGTAAAGGGGCAGCGCAAAAAAAGGAAAGACAAAAAGAAGGGATTGGGGGGGGAAAAATAAAAGGGAAGGACCAACCAACCCTCTCTGAAATAAGAGGCAAATAAAATGGGGGAGAGAAGCGCTAATCTCAGAAAAAGTGGGGGGGATTTAAAAAGGAGAGAAGGAGGAGGGGCAAAGGGGAAAGGTTTGGAGGAGGGGTATGGAGCTAACAGGAGCATTCTCTGCCATTCATCCTGAATCATCTGTCGACGAACGCGGAAGGAGCAAGGTCTCTGACCGGTAGCGGCCAGGAGGACTGGAAGGGTGCGGAAAAAAGGCCGAGCAGCTAAAGAGAGAAACGACGGTGGAGGAGGGGAAGGGAGAAAGATGTAGTGGGGGGGAGGAAGCAAAAGAGTCAAACAACGGAGGCGAGAAAGAGATTTGAGCAAAAAAAAAAGTCCAAGGTAACGCTACAAAGAAAAAAATAAGCGGTACATCGCTCGGCAAAGAAAGAGGAAACCGAAAAGGGCAGGGGGGGCAAGAACTTCAAAAAGGGACGCGTGGGAACTCGAAAAGGAAAGGAATGGATCATGGCAGAAAGTTAGTGAAAGAAGGAAAAAAAGGGGCGGGAGAACAACCGACCGGAAGATACAGTGGAGAACGGAGGTAGGCAGGGAGGAGAAGGATCGGGCGATAAAAAAAAAGGGGGGGCTTTGACAAGAGGGGCGAGAGCAGTTATGGAGAGAAAGGGGGGTGGGGTATCTATAGGGAAAAAAAGGCAAAGTGCACTCTTCATGGCTTCCTTGGATGGAAGCAAAGGTGGGAAAAAGGAGGCTGGGTGTTTGGCCCGCAAAAAAAAGAGGCTGCAAGGAAAAGACCAGTATACTGGAAGAGATGGGGTTAGACCCCAAAACCACAACGAAGGAGAGAGGGAAAAGCGCGTCTGAAGGGAGGTAAGACGCGGAGAGGTCGCGAGTTTCCGCCGCGAGAAAGAAAAGGAGTGGGAAATTCGACAGGAATTCCAGTCTCAGTCATCGGGTATAGGGGAAAATAGACCCAGAACAAGGCTCGGGAAAGGGACTGTACCAGAGAGGAGAAACCGAGACGAAAGGGCCCCCCATTCACGGGAATACGAGGGGTATGGCGAAAAAAAAGCAGCGGAGATTTAGGCCAGCCCAGGGAATCAAAGGAGGAGGAAAAAAGTAAAAAGTTTCAAGGAAAAAGGGAGAGAGATCTAAAAGAAACGCGGTGAACGCACATCGTCCAGCCTTCTTCAGGAGGTCACAAAAAAACGAATGGAAAAATCCGAAAATCGGAAGAATCGGGGAAGAAGCGGGCAATGAAAGGAAAGAAAAGAAAAGAAAAATCCGGAGAAGGGGACGGCGGGACGGACAGTTCATTGGCAAGCAAGGACATTTGCCGTGAAGGGGATAAATAGAAGGAAATTTCAGGGAACTCAAACTCGAGAAAGGACTGGAGAAAAAATAAAAAGAAGAATTGGGTCATAGGAGGGGAAACAAAGGAAAGGACTAGGGGGAAAGGAAAAAAAACGTTAAAGGTTGCGGGCGGCCGGAACCGACGATGTGCGAGGGGCACACGCAGATGTAGAGAAGGAAAGATGGGAAAGCGATAGAGGGGGAGACAAGTGGGAGGAAAACCGCTGAATGAGGAGGGGGGGAAAAATCGAACGGGCAGGAGGGAAGGGAGATGTGGAATAGAACGAGGAGCAGAATAAGGGCCATGAAAACTCACTTACAACTTAAGGCCCAGCGGCAAGAGCACAAATGGAGGATGGCAGGGAAAGGGCCAAAAGTGGTATCAGCGGCGTACGGAAGCGGGCTGGAAACCAAGGGTGTGCACGCAGGGGAAAATTGTCGAGGGAAGGAAGGGGCGCTCTTCGAAGCAACTGGAAACAGCGAAATCGGGTTGGGGAACGAGATTCGCAACAAAAAGCTGGAAAGGTTGCCGGCTTAAAACTGAATAACCATATCTAGAAACAACAAGGAAAAGCGATACGAGTTAAGGTGAACAGGAAAGGAAAAGAAGGGAATGCTATGAGGGGAAAAAAGACACTAAAACGACTGACTACTTGAAGAAAAAAAAGCGCCGTCTCTAGAAAATCGACATCGTTGCAACCAAGGAGGAGAAAAGAGCTGGAACGAAAGAAAAAAATCTGAGGCAAAGAGGCGAAATCAGCCTCCCGCACCGGTTAGGGAAAATAATAGCCCGAAGGGAAAAGAAAGAAGGGTCAGATACTGTCGGGAATGGCAGACTTAACCAATAAGAGAGCAGGAGTGAATACCGTCGAACCAAATGTCCGTCCGGGCACGAGGAAGAAAGTTGGCAAAAAAGACGACACTTGCGCTACATCGGAACTCCTCCCGAAAAAAACAGGAAAGAGGGGGGAGGAGCCCAGGGCAAGAAAACTCACCGACCTAACGCGTTTCGTCGGGTTGTTGTGAAAGTTGAAAACAATATTTGAATACAGCGGTGGAGGCAAGAAGGATGGGAAAGGAGAAAGACTCGAAAAAAAAAAGAACTCTGGAAAAATCCCGAGCGATAACGTGCAAAGGGAAAGATTGCGGGGGGGCAATTACTACATTTCGAGGAAGGCAAGGGGGGGGGGGGGGGGGGGGGGGGGGGGGGGGGGGTCTGCAGTGGCGAGAGCGAATTTTGTTATGAGGGAGAAGCTTGAGGAGGAAATGCGCGTGTGAATGGGATGAAAGGAATATGCGTGAGGCAGGGTCTATAGGGAGAATAAGCACAAGAAAGGAGAAGTCCTGGTGGGTATTAGAAGGAAAAGAGGGGTCTCGCTGGGCACACATTGTGGAGAAGATAACGCCTGGACCTAAAAGGGTCTAGGGTGAAGAGTAAGTCCGTTCGTATCTTAGACCGAAGAAAGGAAGAAGGTAAAAAGGAAAATAAAATCGATGGGGAAAAGCACTTGACATGTTGAATGAACAAAAGAGTAGAAATCAGGAACGGCTGCCGCGCAAGACACGGTCGCTCCTCGCTTCGGGAAAGGGGGGGGGGGGGGGGAGAGTAGAATCAGGGAAGGGAAAAGACAGGGAAGATTAAGATATGTGCCCTTCGTTGCCGAAGAGGGAGACACAAAGAAAAACGTCGGAACGTTGGACTGAAAGCTGATCCAAAGAACGGGATGGGAGGGGAACCGAGATACGAAGGGAAGACAAAACACCAACCTCGAAGCCATAAAGCGGCGGCAATGATAGGTCAGGAAGTAGAAAATCGAGAGTCACTTCCGTTCATCAATGGGATTCGGCTTCGGGCGAGCACAGAGGGGGTGGGAAAGGTTTGGGATAGAACTAACGAAAGGAGTGAGAAATCGATCAAGAAAGAAGAAGAGTGGACACACGAGCTGTCTCGATCCGGGACAGGGGACCGTAAAAAAACGCTGCGTGGTCCGAAAACTTCGCACGCCGGTGTCGGCGGGAAGGAAAGGGGGTGTAAGGGGGGGGGGGAGGTGGTGCCATCCCAAAAGAGAGGAGGAGGAAATTGGCACAAATCAAAAGAAAAAAAACAGCGAAAAAAGAAGAACCAGTCCCAACTCGCTACGGAGGAAGAAAG
>Ga0179593_1647258_pt1 | contig 16816 bp, 21 predicted proteins | sample CZODoug2_1_08_16_FD_185931 | JGI IMG/M metagenome (GOLD analysis project Ga0179593, IMG submission 185931) | Vadose zone soil fungal communities from Angelo Coast Range Reserve, California, USA - CZODoug2_1_08_16fungal (PacBio error correction) | ecosystem: Environmental > Terrestrial > Soil >...
CCAAATCTAGGGTGTGTTTTGTCTGGGGCGAACACAAGCAGGAACAGAAGGGAGGAAGAAAAAAGAGGGAAACCGCTACAGAAAAGGGTCTTGTATTCAAGCTGTCAGGGCAGTTTCTGAGGAGGGAAGAATAGGGGGGGGGGTTTGAAAAACTGGAAGAGAGGCCAAATAAAGCACCCGTAAATTCGCTTAAAAACTCAAAGGGAAAAAAGGGGGACCAAGAAGGCACACTGAGGTACCGGGGTCATTGTATAAAATCGGAGAAAACATAACCAAGCAGTCCGGACGCGATTTAAGATCTCTCTCAAGTAAAGTGGAGAGAGATGGGTGGCGTGGACAATTGAATCTGTCATAAAAAGGATATTTAGGAAAAGAGGGATTCCAGGGGGGAAACGGGGGAGAATCTCAGATGAACTGAGAAGAAACGCGTCGTCACTTTCTTAAAACGTTGATCCAAGCTAAAGAAAGGGTAAGCAAAAAGGGAACATTCTACCATTTTTGGGGAGGAACGTGGTCCCACCCAAGGAAAAGATACTGGGGAGGGAGGAGACGGTCAAAGATCCGGGGAAAGGGAGGAGGTCAAGGTAGAGAAACGGATGGGGAATGGTGGTCCTTGCAGAGTGCCCTGGACCCGACGTATTGATTCTGACACACTGTTTTTACCGAAGACCAAAGTTTTTCAAAAAAGAGAAAAGAAAAGAAAAGGAAAAAAACCTCAAATAGCTGACCATCGCATCCCAAGGAAAAGCAGACAATCGATTATTGTATGGGTTTTCCGGTAATTCAGAGCACGGCTGGAGGCATTGTCAAAGGAGAAAAGCGAAGGAAAAACAGGCACTAGGGTGGCAAGAGAGTGTCCAGAGCCGGAGAAAAATACCGATCGTTCACGTGGTCTGAAGCCGAAGGCCGGAGCTGGGAAAACATCCCCAAGAGAAAGCAAAAAAAATGGGGGGGAAGAGGGGGGTCCTTTCCCTCAGGGGAAGAAAGCCGAAAGCATCGCGAAAAATGGGTTCACACTCCGGATGTTCCGGGGGGGACTGAATTACCAAAAAATGGCGAACAGGGGAAAGAAAGGTGAAGAGGCTGAGGGGCCTTGAAGGTCCCGGGCGACTGAAGAAAAAAAAGGGGGAACTGCACTCCTCAGACCGCTTCAGATCCAAGGAAGGGAAGGGCTAAAACGGGGGATAATAGAATGGCAAAGGAAAAGACGGGGGGGGGGGGGAAAGAAGAATAGGAGAAGTTCATCACCATAACTTGCAGGGGGGGGGGTTTGTGGCCGATCTCCCAGCTGCGCTATAAGGGGGCAACCAGGAAGTGGTCGAGTGCGCGGTCTGGGCAAAACATGGGGGGATCACAGAAAAGACTCGAACTGGAAAGACCGCGCAAAATTAGGTTCGAACAGCGACAAAGAATGGTGCCGATCGCGCGATACCTGAGAGATAGCACTCCCCTCGCGGCTGAGGGTTAACGAAGCAACAAAAAAGAGGAAAGAGGGGGGGGAAGGGGGAGGGAGGTGAAGAAGAAAAAAATGTCGGACGGGAGAAAAGGAGTTTTCATGAAGCGGCGTCTGCGCTTGGAAGGTTACAACTGATCAGATGGGGTGGTTAAGCGGATACTATCTCTTTTCCAAAAAAGAAAGGGGAAAAGGGAAGGGGGAATGGAATGCAACCGTTCGCTTAGGAGTCCTTGGACAAAGAGAGAGATCCAAAAAAGAAAAACAAAAAAAAAGGATGGCGAGGAAAGGTGTGATTCAAGACTATGCAACCGAAAAAAGGAGAAAGAGAAGAGATGGGAAGGACAAATCTTCAACTCACTGAATCCGGATCTCTTCCCGGTTTGAGGGGAGGAGAGAAATGGGAGAAAAGAAAGAAAGCGACGAGCCTAATTCCAACCGGCAACAAGGGAAAAGAAGGCCGGTTCCGACCATATTACGCTGAGATCTATTAACCACAAAATGCAATGATCCGGGAGTAAACGTGAAACTCGAAAGGGACATCTCAAGGGGGGGGAAAGGAAACAGGGAGAAAAAAACAGCCGCCTTGACTATCAAAAAAAACTTCTATTAAAACGAACACGACATGCGAAGAAAGTAAGCGCGAGTTGATTGATCTCGAGAAAGGAAAGCGTCTCGCGAGATGCCAAAATGGCACGTCCTCATGGGGGGAGGGAAGGGTAAGTAGGGGGACACAAGGGGCGGGATTGGTCTGAGAGAGCGCAGGTTTATCTGAAGTCACTAGACAAATACGGAAGCCGGAAAGTAGGGGGGGGGTTGGCTCAAATGGAGAGGTAGAGAAAAGGGAAAAAAAAGTCCACAAAACCACTCAGTCTAATTAGGGAGATGGGCCAGATTTCCGTAAGATGGGGAAAAGGTCATAACCGTTAGCCCCCAGAAGAAAAAGATGAATCTGACGCGTCGAGGAGATGGGTGTCGTTCAGGGAAAGAAAAGGGAAGAAGCAATCACAAGGTAGAAAAGCTCGTCAAATTGGAGTTATTCCGGAAAGATTGGAACACCAGAGCGTGGAAAAAGTTGTCGAGGAGTCTGTCATGCAATTGACTGGAAAAAAAGAGCACGGAAAAGCGGATCACATTTCGGGGTGATGGGGGGGGGAAAAAAAAAAGAGCTCCGAAGGAGAGAGCTTGCGGGAATGAATTGGAAAGACTGCCTCCTAAAATGTCTTGAGAGCACCCCTGAGAAAGCGAAGAAAAATCCGAAAAAGGGGAAAAAGAAAACACAAGAAAAGTTTCGGAAAAAGTCCGATGGGGGTCCTGAGGCGAGCCGTATTTGAGGTGCTGGTATTTAGTTGGAGAAAAATAAGATGGTGGCCAAGGGTATTCATGAGCTCGGGAAGCCGATTCTGCACCCCCACTTCAAAGCGCCCGGCTGGTTGTGACGGAAAACAGCATAAAAGCCAATTTATTTTGACTCCAGATCCTCAGTAAAAATAGGAGGCACGTCCGAAATAAGGGAACGGAAAGGGGGGGTGGGTAGCATGTGAAGACGGGGGGGTGGCCGGAGGGAGCGGAATCAAGGCGGAGAAATTCAGACGGAGTGAGGTAGGAGGAGGGATCAGTCTGGAGATCTCACAATTAAAAAGAAGAAGGAGAAAGATAAGGGCCGAATGAATAAAGGGCCAGATTGCGGAATTCAAGAAAGAGAGAGCTATATATTTGACGAGATACAGGAGAGGCACGGCTGGCGTTGGGGGCCAGATCGTACATGGGTATTGGAAAAGTGGCCGGACGGCGGACATTTGGGCCTGGCAGCGCGGCATCAGAAGAGGGGAAAGAATGGGAGCCAGTGCCCCAAGTGTTTCAGAAGAGAGTGAGAGAGGTCCATAAGCCCGGGCAAGGGGGAAACTGACCGGGGAGACAGGAAAGACATGGTTGCGTGGAGAAATGACAGGAGGAAGGGTTATAGACTGAAAAAAGAGGGGGTGTCTATCAACAACATACGCCACCCCATGGGAAAGAGAGCAACAAAGGAGGTAGAGGGAAGATAGAAAAGGGTTTGCGTAATGGGTTGGTGTTGGAGGGTTTGATTTCGAAAAACAACCCCAACCAACCGGAAGAGAGCGGATCCAATGTTAATGTATTAAAATCCCTGGACTTACAAAGGGGAGGGGGCAAGGGTAGCAAGGGAAGTGGACTGCCGATGGCGGACTAAAGCTGAGAATCTTTGTTAAAGAAAAGAGGGGATGGCCCAGGGGAAAAACAGGAAAGCAGGCGGTGCAGGGATCCCCAAAGCTTGAAAATTAGGACTCAGAGAGGGACGGGGCCATTTGGGAATAAAGTAGCGAGGTTTTATGAAAAAAATATAAGCGAAGGAAAAGAGAAAAGGGAAGACGACTCAAACATAAGGGAGATAATGGGGACGTGGAGTTAGGCCAAGTTAAAAAAAGTCATCAATAATCTAGATGTGATGTTACCTGGTTGGATTGAGGACCTACTGGCTTCCTCGACGTTCCAAACTTTGGAGAAAAGGTAGAGAAAAAAGTTTGGGAAGAATCACACCAAAAAAAAGAAAAATCCAAGCCAAGGGAAGGGAGGCAACATGCTACCCCATCCAAAATTGGAGTGTCATTGATATGAGAAAGTCAAGGGAAAAAAAATGAAGTCTGGAGTCAATCAATCTCCGAAGAAAAAAGTCACAGTCGAAACCAGGCCGGGGAGAGGGGTGAAGTGGGGGGGGGAAGGGGGAGAGGATTCGGCAAAACCGAAAAGAGGGGAGTGATGATGGACCTAGGGTAAAATGAGGTAATAGAAAAAAACAGGAAGCCACCAACAAAAAATGGAAAAGGGGGAGCTAACCGGGACCACCTAGGAGTTAAAACTCGGTATGATTCGGTGGGGTTTCCTTGAAAAGGCGTGAATCGATAGAAGGGGTGCCAGAGGAAAGAAAAAGAAGTTGCGAAAACCAAAAGTCATTGCGAAAATTACAAACGGCAAGGTCTTCTATCCGGCAGGGAGGAAAGGGGGGGGACACCATAAAAAAAACTAAAATAGCAAGCCAAAGAAAAAGAATGGGACGCTAGGATGGGCGATAAAGTCATTGATGAAAGCCGAACTGAACAAAGGGGGGGGGAAAGGAGAGAGGGTAGGTCAATCGAAAGATCCGGAATTAACAGGGAACCTGCATTGACCGCGAGCGGCACAGGGCGGGTTGGGCCATTGGGGATGGTTACTGGGCGACTGAGACTACAAAGGATCAAGGGAAGACAAAGAAAAATCATCTGGGAACGCTATAGAATCAAGCTTGAAAGAAAGCCGTGTATCAGACATCCCTCTATTAAAGGGTAACCTAATTGACTACAAAGGTTGGAGGTTTGGGGGACAAGGAGAACCAGATCAGTTGGCTCTTCTCAATAAATAAAGGGTAGGTGGCGGGCTCTTTGGGGGAAAGGGAAAAAAAAAAATGGAAAAAAAAACCAAAAAGCCGAGACTCTCCGACGCACCGAAATTACTACTAAAGACTACAAGCAGCTTTACATTGTTGGGGTGTCTAGGGACGCTTGTGGAGAAAAGAGACTTCGAGCTTATATGAGTCACATTCATTCTAATCAAAGAGTTGGAAAATATAAAGGCTTTGGGGAAAGTTCGAAATTAATTCATTTGAGTCACTTTCAAGAGGGAAAAGTGGACCCCGGGTAAAACTGATCATAAGTTGGGTGTTTCATGAGAGGGAGAGAAGATGCGGAGATATGGGCCGAGCCACCCATTTTTGACCGGTTTCAAGTGAAATTCGAGAAAGGAGAAGGAGCTTTAAAGGTCAAGACCATTGTGTCCCGGGGACGCTATAGTCATCCGGGAGGGATAAGATCTAGGCGGAAGATGGGATATCCAATCGCTCAAGCAAGGAAGGGGTAGGGAAAAAGAAAAGGGATAGAAAAAAAGAAGAAAGCGCGTGATAGACCTTTCGGGGGGGAAGACTCATCGCCAAGGGACAGGAGGATGAAGAAAGCTCCGCGTCGATGAATTTCAGGCACCGGCAGGGTAAAAAGAAAAAGAAAAGAGACATGAGAGAAAAACACCAGACTTAGAAGGAGGAAAAAACCGGGTGAAGAAAACAGGTGAAGACCGGGGAAATTCGGACCTTCCAGTCCGGACGAGTACAATAAGAAAAAAGAGATGAAACAACTCTCAATCTACGAAAAAAGCGGAATTAGCCGGGGCGTAACGATCCGCTCGATTTGAGACAGAGTCAGAGGAACCGCGTCAGAAAAACACGAGTGCATAGGGGTGGTTTTTTGGGGGGGGGGTCAATCGTCAATTCATTGGAGGGAGAAGGGAGGGGTAGGGTAAAAAAGGAGGGGTATCAAGACCAACCAAAGGAAAGGAAAGCAAGAAGTACGTCATTAGGAATGTGCTAGCGCAAATCGGGGAAATCCGGGAAAAAAAAAACGAAAGCCAACGTAGAAATTATTGAAAATTAAGAAGAAGGGAAGTTGGGCCAAGGAGTTCCAGAAGAAACATTGTCACATAAACCACCCACCCGGAAAGGAAATAGGGGGGCGAGAGTGGTTGGTCGGTTCTGCCATCGTCCCAGGGAGATGGGGGGCAGAACAAGGGGCTAACGAAATTGGGGGGGGGGAAGGAAAGGGGGGATAAAGACCGATAGGAAGAGAAAGGACAAGATCTGGCCAGGGGTGCGATCGGCTTCATTCAAGTAAAGGGGAAGAACTAGTCCCATGACGCTGCAGAAAGGCGGGGGGTTGTACCATATATCTTTCTGAGAATACAAAAGGAACAAAGAGGGAATCTAAGGAGAGGAATCAGGTATTCAAAGAAAGAAAGGCAGGGTGACACTGAACTCGGCACCCTGCACAGACGTGCACTCTGCAAAACTACGCATCTCCGATTTTCTAAAAAAAGAAGAGTGTGGTCGGTGACAACAGAAGGGTGGGAAGGGGAAAGAAGGACGGTGTGGGGAGAACGATGTAATAACCTAGGGTGTAACCCAGCATCACGGAGGGCCGAAATTACTGCAGAAAAAACTAAACCATATCGCAGAGGGGGGGGTGTAACGGACCTAATGAAAAAAAAAGGGGGATGGGAATCCAATAAATATGGGACTGGTGCGAAGGAAGACACCATTTAGAGAAGTGGCAGACTCATTGAAAAAAAGAACCCGTTCTCTTTTAGGGGGAGAAAAGTTCTGCACCGATTGGTTACTACGCTTGAGGGGTCTATGAGCGATGGGAGAGTCTAAAAAAATCAAGAGGTAAAAAACATTGAAGATGACAAGGACTGAAAAAGGGACGATGCAATAAGAGATATACTCTGGATCGCTATCTACAATTCTTAAAAAAGGAGTTTGGCTTGGAGATTTTTTCAAAAAAAACCGCAGCTCATTGGGGGGAAAAATGAAAAAGTCCAATTCAAGGGGGGAATCTTTTGAGAGCAAGAAGTACCTTGGACTAGTGGAATTCAGTTTTCAAATGAAAAAAAAAAAAAAAAAACAAAAAGGAAGAGGGAAAGAAGAAAAAAACTCAAAGACCCCGAACGGCAAAACGTTACAAATTACGCGTCAGAGGGGAAGGTATCGATGGCGGGTCTGTGTCGAAAAGCAACCCCGCCAAAACACAATAACCAAAAAAGGGATCTGAGAAGAAAAAAAACACAGGGAGGGAGAAGAAGAGATGGGGAAGGTTTGGGGGGGGGGGGGGAGGGGGGTTGATTGCCAAACTACCCGAACTCTCAAAATCTGGGGTAAATCTGAAATCGACGACACTTGTATTCAAGTGCCGGGTGGAATTTCGGAAAGGATTAGGGACTCCTCAGGAAGAATCAGGGGAATTGAAGGGAGGAGGGGGAAGAAAACAGGGGGGGCTTCGTTGCGCTCCCAACAGCGAAAGGGAAATGAAGTCTTGCACATTGTACCTTCGGGCGGTGGCCAAAGGAAAACAAACTTTGGGGAAAACACCGACCAGGTAGAGCACGATCAAAGAGGCAGATTGAGATGGTCGAATTCAAGGGGGAAAGGTCGTTCACCAAGAATAAAAACTCGGATTCCGGTATGGAGAAGAAAAAAGGGGGCGCTACCGACCAAGAGTAGGAGACAAACATTTAGGAAAGAACTTTGAGGAAATCTCCAACATTTTCTACAAAAAGGGGGAAAAGGAGCAAACTGCCGACACTCAAAGAAGTATGTAATGGGGCAGGAGGAAAAGGAGTCACAACTCTACTGTCCAGTGGCCGCAGTGAGGGGTGCACGGGCGAAACCAGCCTTTCGCTAATTGGTAGGTGGAGGGGGAAAGGAAGCTTCGGAGGAGAGCTTCCTATGTGAGCTATGGACAAAAACCGACGTTGATGATAACAAAACCTGGCTAAAGAGAACACCGCAAATAAAAAGTAAGTGAAGAACGCCACACTAGGAAGTTTTCAGCACGACATCTTATGATTTGGGGGGGGCCGGGGTCGAGGGACTGGGGGGCAGGGGGGAAGAGCGACCGGTAAGGAGGGAGGCTTTCCATAGCCTTCGAAGAAGAAAGCGCGTATTTGGAGACATAAAAAAGGACGGAGATTCGGTTCCAAAAAAGACAAGGGAGAAAAACCTTTGGACGTCTGGGCTCTGAAAGCATTGCTGACAGCAGAAAAAAAGAATGGGCACGCGACCGAAGGGATGGTCAAAAGAGGGAAAGAAGGGAAAAACAGTAAAAGAGGACCGCGAGCTCCATCGTTTGCCATTGTTTCCCGGGAGGAGGGAAGACGAAAAGATACTGACTAAAGAGACGTATTGGGAACGTAGTAAAATGGGAGAGGGAAATAATTGGCCCATCATCCGCTATGAAATTTTCCCCTGGTTCAAGAATAAAGGGGGGCCAAGGTGACACGAGGAGCACGGAAAGCGAAGGGGGGGAAAAAAAAATCTCAAGGTACGTACTGGGAGGAAGGGCGGCGCGTAGGGGAGGCCCCCGAAGGGAAACCCCCCGCCTCAACAATGAGGGATTCAACGAACTACGACAAGGAAAGGCACTTGCATGGTTTCAGCTCAAGAAAGAGTTAAGAAAAAGGAAGGAGAATACCACCGAAGAGGATGAGGGAGCCTCAGCAAGGGAGTCGTTGACTGGGGGAATAGGAAGTCTTTCTGAGAGTCTCGGAAGGGGGGGAAACCTTTTTCATAAAAAGGAAAAAAACAACCGGGGGCAGGAAAGGGGCGTGGTAGGGGGATCTGATCAGGTGAGGGGTGTTCATAGCATCTCATCAGACTCTATATCGGGGACGAGACACGGTATTACGTGTTTAAAGGGGTGAAAATTCCTCAAAGGCGGAAGAGGGAGGAAAGGGGAGGGAAAGGGGATAGAATTTGACTGTACTCCATAAGTTTGGCCAGGAAAGGGAAAAAATCAGGGAGACTAGGCGTGTGACCGATGATCCAATTAGAGAACACAAGGGAGGAGGAAAGAGGATAGGTGGGGTCAGCAAAAGCGGGCGATAGAAGAGATTGCACGATTTGTTGTAGATCCAATGAACAAATGGTCAGTAAAAAGAGACCGAAGGGCGTGAAAAGGGTGACAAAGAAGAAGGAACCAATCCACTTCTTGGCCAGAAAACGAAAGAAAACACCATACCCCTGAGAGTTCTTAAAACCGAGGTAACAATCTCAATACAGAACTTGAAAAAAGCGGAAATTCAAGAGGAGAAAAAATAAGAAAGGAGTTAAAATTTCTAGGAAGACAAAAGCGAACGCCGGCATGAAAAGACACGAGAAACGATCCTCGCGAGTTGTTCTCCAGGGGATGTCAAGAAGCTGTCGAGAGAATCGAGAATGGGAAAGCGTGCCTCTTTGACGGAAGTTCAAAGGGAGGGGGACCGGAGGGGAATTCGAAGTCGGCACAGAGACGGAATCACCCACTATCCAAATGAAAAAGGAAAATTTGGAGAAATGGCGAGCGCAAGATGAGCTACTCGAAAAACCTTCCCGCATATAGGGATAAAAAAAAAATGGAGGGGAAATAAATAATTGCCAATGCGGTCAAGAACAGTTGGAACCGTTAGCCCCGGGACCGTCCAAGAAATCTGAGAGTTCTATGAGGAGAATTGTGGGGGCGTCTTCAGAGAAAACAGGATCAATGAACCAACGACGAAAAAAGAGCGAGGGGAAATGGGAGGCAGAAGGAAGGTGAAAACTTCACTGATGTTTCGATGCCGGACGTTCAAAAAGGGATTTCAGCTGTCACAGGAATAAACTGGACAACCAGTCCCAAGGAGGGAGGGCTCAACTATGAGGGGGGATGTTGACCAGAATCGGGGCCAAAGAAAGACCAATTCGAGGAAAAGGGTTCGAAAGGAGCCGGGGGGAGGAATTGGCCTAACGTCATGGTGAGCTGGACCTGAAGCGACGAGAATAGGGCCTACGAAGGAAATAAAACGCATAAGAATTTTTGCGGAAACGTAGGGGGTCGGGTGATGCCAGAAATGAGATGCTTAGTACCAAACAACAGGGTATTTAGGAAAAAAGGGGGTGTCGAATAAGCAAACGGGGGGGAGAACCTATTGGGGCAAGAGCCGGGCGGCAGGCAAGAAAGAATGCAAGGCCACCACGGTAATAGTCGGCCCGGCTGGTTGGTGGCGAAGGGGGACAAGAAGGACCAAGGCAGGAAAGAGTTTGATTTGCGCCCAAGCCATAGGGAGGGGAGGGAAGGGGAAAAAGAGAAGGAAGGAGACAAATTGTTTTCGTGTGCGCAATGAGAGGGGGGGAGGAAAAAACTGGCGGGAGAGAAATTAAATTGCGCGCCTAGAACATGAAGACGCGTGAGGTCGAGAAGAGAAGGCTGTGAGATACTCAAAGGGAAGGGGGGGGGGTGGGTTTGGGGGTTGGTTTTAGGAGAAAACACCGGAAACCCACCCACAGCAAAAGATAAAGGAAAAAGGGTGGTCGCTTTGTTTCTCAACCATAAAAAAGGAGACCTAGTATACATCTACAGGACTTGTACCGACAGGGGAAAGGCGATCACGACCAGTAGACTATAAACTCTGGTGGTGGAATAAAAGGACGTTCAAACAGGTATAGTGTGGGGGGGGGGGGGGGAAAGAGGAAAAAAAAGAAAAGACATTGGTTGTACCAATTCCGGCTACTAGGGAATCGACCCGGGTCAGCTTTGTGGGAGAGCAGAAAGATTTACGTTGCCCGTCATTGGGAAAATAGGATTACAGGTGCAAATAAAAACCATTCATCATAGTAGTCTCAGACTTTCCGAAAACCTGGAAAGGGGAAAAGAAAGGGGGAAAAGAAAAAAAAGGGTGTAGAGTACTCGTTCTTTATCCGAAAAGGAGTTGCCGAAATAAAAAAACCCCGCAAAAACAAGCACAATTTGATCTCGACTCAAAAAAAAAGGGGGGGAAGCGAGAATCCCAGTTTTTATAAGGTGGTGGGTGGGGGGGAGGGGGGGGTGAAGTAGGGAAACAACGACCAAGACCGATTCCGGAACAGGAAAATAACGTAACCCGTACAACAGGTCTTGGTTGTAAATGCTGTAGCCGGGGAGGGAGTTTAGGGACATGCTTCTGGACTCCAATTAAAGTTTGGGTTCATGACTGGTACTCTAGCCAAGGGAGGGGGGCACAAAAGAAGACCCGGGCGCCCAAAAAACTTCATATAACGGACGGCGGGGTCCATACCAAAGTCGAGGGGCCAAAAGAAACAAGCAACTCAAACAAGAAACGACTTTAGACTCTAAAACCAAAGGGAGAGAGGAGGAAGGGCGGCTTTTCATGTTCGGTCAGCCAAGAGGCGGATGTAAGACTCATGGTAGTAAAGGGGTGACGTAAAGAAAACTGAAAGGCGCGGGGAAAACGCACACTGTAGTCATGAAGGTGAAGCGATGAGACAGGTGGAGGAGACCCAGCGCCCATTGGAACGAAAACCATAGGTTTCCGAATGGCGGAGAGGATAAAAGAATGTTATATTGACGTGCCAACAGCAGAGCTGTAGCTGGGAGGTCAAATCGCCTATGCCGCGGAAGGAGGGAAGTGTCCGAAAAAAACAGCAGCTATTTGAATTTGAAAGGGTTATCAAGAGGACTCGGGAGAAGAAAGGAAGTCAGTGAGATACTAGGGGGATAATCGTTGATGATAAAAACCTGGAATAACCAAAATCCACCCAAAGAAAAAAACTGCCCTCGGGGAATCACCATAACTTTCGGAAAAACTCGAGAAGAGGATGGAGGGGGAAGGGGGAAAAAGACCCTGCTTTTGTTCCAAAAAAGGGAAGGGGAGGAGCCCACCCATGCTTTCCAGGCTGTCGAAAAATTCCCGCACGGGGGAGATGGTCTTTTCAAAACGAGAAGACTCGAGAGGGGAAAAAAATAAACGCAATAGAGAAGAAAAATCAAATGACAGGCTAATGGGGAGCCATTCAAGGGAATGACCGAAACGCATCGCGACATGGTTTTAAAAGAAAGGGTCAAAAAAAATAAAAAGTGCCAAAAAGGAGGGCAGGCCAGTAGCTGAAAAGTTGGGCCGTGGGGTTACCCTTTGTTCCTTAAGAAAGACAAAGATACTGCAAGACATACGCTTCAGATCCCGAAAAAAAAACAAAAGAGGGGTAGGAAGAACGTATGAAAGTCAGAAAAATTGGCAATCATCCAGAGATGTCACCTAATTTCTACTACTTGGGGGGGAAAGGGGTAAAGGGGATTAGAAAAGAGGTCTCAGAAAGTAGAAATGGAAGTAAGGGGCGAGGGGGGGGGAAGAGGAAAAAAACATATTAGACCCGCCGGAAAGAAGATCACCGCAAAAATGAACGACGAACGCGAGCCAAACGCGTAAAAGTGTTTCGACGAGAATGATTGGAATCACATGAGAAATAAAACTCAATCGATCGTTACGCGTTCCTCAGACGGGAGGAAAAAGGAAGGAGAGGGGTGGGAAGCATTTATGAGAAATGTATACTCGTTGAAGGACCAGTCTGTATTGCGCCGTGAAAACTTATTCAGAAACCGGGTGGTGGGTTCATCGCTTACCAAGCATCTGGAGGATATGGGGGAAAAGAAATTTGCTGTCGTGTGGGAAAGAAAAGATAGGCGCGGAGCGAGTCGCTTCATCGTAGTTCCGCGGGTTCCGGGGCGACTCACCAGATGCAAGAGGACTCAAATCTTATTCGGGGCAAGAGGATAAATAACGTCTCCGGAGGAGGAAAAAGAGTCGAAAGCAACGCCAAGCGTATCTCTTTGCCCGATGAAACCTCAGCAAAGGACAAAGGGTGAACCTGAAAAAAGGACCGCAAAAGGGAGGAAGGATGGACAAAAGGGCAAAAGGGAAAGAAAAAACTTGTAGGACCATCTAACGGAGAAACCACACCAGACCCGTCTGATAGAGTAACCCTCGGGGCTCAGCCAAGACAGAACCGGGAACCAGAGCCGGAAAGCCCTCGTCTTCCAGTCCGGACCTTGAGCTAAAAAGACAGGGAGAAGACCAAAAGAGAAAGAGGAGGAGGAAACTAGTAAGGGATCCGGAAAGCAGCTATCGGGGGGGAGAAGGGGAATCAAGAAGCGGATCGCCGCTAAAACATGGAAGAGGGTCTTGCGGGGGGAGCAGAGAAATTACGAAAGAAAAAAAAAAAAAGTGGGTCAGGAAGGACATCAGGCGGTTTCTAATAGGGAAGAAGCGCAGCCATCTAACCAAGTGTAATTTGGGGCTAAATCGCAAAGAGCTGGAGAAACGGGAAAAACCGTCCCCACCCGCAAAGAGGGGTAAGAAAATTAGGGGCATGGAAGGGAAGTATTGTTAAGAAGCCAGGGCAAGGGACAGATGGGAAAGGACCTTAGCCGGCCCGTCCAAGGGGAGGAAGTCGACGCGTCGGGGGGAGGCCAATCTTGGTCGTTCATCAACCGGGAAAAACAATTTGCCAAACCCGCTCACGGCAATCTCAGGGTCACTGGGCATTCCGATGGGGGGGAAGACAGAAGATGGGTGGGGAAAGAAAAGCGCCAATTTGGAGCGATGGTTTCAGGTCAGGCAAGGGAAATTAGAACAGAGCCGGCCTTCGGCGGGGGCACAAAGTCTAATTTTCTGGGGGGAGGTTGGGTCCAAAAGGAGGATACGGAAGGAAAAGGGGAAATACCAATACCGCTGCGGGAATTCCGAAAAGGGTTGTGGGCTGCCAGCCTTGTCGTCGCAGTCACCCCGCTATAAACGTGCTCTGCAAGGAATAAAAGGTCAAGAAGAGGGTTGGTCAACAAGGAAGAAGTGGGGGGTGAGGGGATGAAAAGGAGGGGAAGAGGGGGGGTGGTGGGGGTGTTAAGGTTTTTGGGGAAGGAAGCTATGTGTATCCGAAAAGAGTACTGGAAATTGTAATACAAAATAATGCAAATGCAAGGCCCCCACTTACCCTATCTAACCAGGGGGAGAACGGGGGCCAGAAAAAAGAAAGAGGGGGTTGAGGGGCCAAAATACAGTATCTTTGCAGTTTGGGAAAGGGCCCCAAACACCGTCAGAGAAGGACAGATAAGTTGATGGTATCATTGCGCAATGAAAAAGACGGGCTACCCTGGCGCATTTAAATCAAGAGGGGAAGAAGGTGAAACGGGGCAGACGCGAGTTGATAAGCATCTCCCAAGGGAAGTCAAGTGAGAGCATCGAGGAATATGGGGCTGACCGACATTGGAAATGGGGATACACGCCTTATACTAAAAAAGGATAGTTTGCAAGGAGAGGGATAGAGGAAGGGGAAGACATGGGCGTCAGACAAAGAAAGGGGGTGGGACAATGGGACGTCCAGAAACGATGACCCTTTTTGTACCTGCGTTTGGATCGAAGAAGATGCGTGAAAGAAATAGAAAGAGTTCATTTGAGGAAAAGACAGAGTCTGAAGAAGGAGTAAAAAAAGGGAAAGGGACCTTACAACTTAAGACAAAGGGGGGGACCGATTTCAAGATTTCACATGTATCCTAGGAGAACCATGTAGTTGAACTCCCCAAAAAGACAACCAAATACAACAAACAAGTGAGGCCGAGACGAAAAAAACAGATGATAGAAAAAGGGGGTCGATTTGGGGGGGGGGGGAGGGGATTTCGCAAACGAACTAACCTGCGTAGCCTCGGATACAAGGGTAATATTGAAATCCGCGTACAAGACAAGGAGGTTTGTATTGGTAAAGAGCACGGCAAGGGGTGCCGGGGGTCCGGCCAGCAGGAAGGAAATGTACTAACGAGAAAATCGTTTCATTGAAAGAAGGGGGAAAGGGACACAGTAAAATTGCCTGACCCACCAGCTGACAGGACAAGGAGTCCTACGGTAAGAGGGGACGCCCTTTGTCCCAGCAATAGGATTGAGGCCAAAAAAGCACAGCAAAAATAAAAAAGGAACTTGGAGCGACAGCCAAACTAAGTGGATGAGGGAGGGAATCGCGTGGAAAAATGGGGGGCGGGAAAAAATAGATGGGGTCATTCCTTTGCCTGAACGGGGGAATGGGAAAAGAAGGAGCACAGGAAGACTCACGCACGTTCATTAGAAAGAGGGGGGAAGATCGAAATCCCAAAGGTCGCCCCCAGGTTTCCCAGCACCCTCAAATGGGTGGTACGAAAGAGATGACAGGAGCATCAAAGCAAAAAGTGGGACAGGGGGCTGACAATCAAAATAATTCTTGAGGTTCAGACAAAAAAAGCCGGGGCAAGCTTAGGGCATTCCAAAAATCTTCGTGGGTGACCCTCGGGACCGGGGATGCTAATGATACCCATGGGGGTATGGACCGAGTGGGGGGAACCCCTCTAAAGAAAGACCAAATCAAATAAGGGGGGGATCGAAACCTAGGAAAGGGGTTACGAAAAAACAAGAATTTCAGTGGAGGGGTCCGTAAAAACCGGGCTCTGAGAGGCACAGGGGACGGAAAAAGAAAAAATGGAGGAGGCCACTTGCTGGGAAAAAGGAAAAGGTCCCGGGGGAGATCAACTTGGGTCCCTTCTCGTTAGGGATCTAATGGTTCAAAAAATCCACTATCGGAGCCAAAGAGGAGAGAAGGGACAGACCGTTAATACAGACGGGAAGAAAAAGGAAACACGCGAACAAATCCCTCCTGGAAGGAAGAACGAAGATACGGAATTCAAAAAGAATTGCCTAAGGTCAACGTTCGTGTGGTATGGGGTCCCTGTTGCCTAACAAAAGTACTGCACTCAAAGAACACTTCAAAGGATTGGGGGACGGAAAAGGGAAAGTTGTGTTAGAAAGGAAACTTTGTACGGAAGAATTGGGGCCGATTTAACAATTTAAAGGACGAGGGGGTGGGAACGGGGTTAATCTACCATCTCTTTGTCGCGACAACATTTCCGCAAATTGGAGGACTGTGAAATCGAGGGGAGTGATCGGGGCCAGTGGGGAGGTGAGACAACGACGCGACCAACTGAACCGAAAGGGAAAGGAGACGACGACCCAGAGCACTCGTGCAATTGGGGGAGAAGCCGAGACGCTCTTGAAAGGAATCCGACCCCTCTCGGAGGTACTGAGTGAAGGAGATAAAAACTGTCGGTATCGGACAGGGATCTTTAAAGGGGGGAAGGGGGATTGCTATAATGTCAAGGGAGGACGAAGAAGAGGGGTATTTCCGGAGCTCCACGGTTTCTTGGCTGACTTGGGGGAAAACAAGGCGGTAACGAGCGTAGGAGACGGGGGGGGGGGGTCACCTCTAAAGGCCGCTATAGAGAGCCAGAAATGATTGTGTTGCAGGTGAAATTACATCTCCGCGGACGACAGTCAAATGTCCGAAACATGGGGAGGGCGACCCAGTTTAAAGTCTGGAAAGGAGATGAAGGATTAAGAGGAAAGAGTGAATCCAGCTCTACCAACAAGGTAAAACGATAAGAGGGGGGAGACCAATCGGCAACGCCAAATCCGGAGCGCTTCCCTAGGTGGCACTCTGATTCCAAGGAAAGGGCGGAAGAAAGGAAAGAATCATAGCGTGTGCGATTCAACAGGAAAAATCAAGAAAGGGGAGGGTGGGGCCTACAGAGATAGAGGATTCTAGAACAAGGACCCGTCTGATCAAGTGAGAAACCCTCGGTTACGGCAAGACAACCGGGGACCAGCCTGAGAAACTCGTCTTCCATTCAAAAATAGAAAAAGGATGGACGAGTAAGGGAGAAAAGCAGGAGCAAGCGCAAGGCTCCGCGAGGGGGAGGGAAAAAAGGGTGATAAGCAAGCTTCGCAAGAAAACATGGAACTCGCCTTTGTACGTAGTTCGGAAGATTCAGATGAAGGGGGCGCCGGCTTAAATCGGTAGAAAAGAGAAGCGAGAAAAAGGAAGAAGACGCGCAATCAAAATTAAAGGAGAGAAAATGGCGAAGTCAAAGAAGAAGCTGGTAAGAAATAACGGAAAAAACGGAA
>Ga0179593_1383055_pt1 | contig 16815 bp, 27 predicted proteins | sample CZODoug2_1_08_16_FD_185931 | JGI IMG/M metagenome (GOLD analysis project Ga0179593, IMG submission 185931) | Vadose zone soil fungal communities from Angelo Coast Range Reserve, California, USA - CZODoug2_1_08_16fungal (PacBio error correction) | ecosystem: Environmental > Terrestrial > Soil >...
TAAAAAGATATTTGAAGTTAAGCAGGAACTCTAATTGAAAAAGCGTGTCGTGACGGGCGGGAGCGTTCGCAGTGTGAGGCGGTTTCCACCGGGGGGGGGTCGGGCCTGAGAAAGTGCGCGGAGAGGAGCAAAAAAGTTTTTCAAAGGGAGGGGCGGGGAGGATTTCTGTTCAAGGGGTAAGCCTTATAGGAAGGTAAGTCAATGCTGACAAGCAGGAGAGGCAATTCAATGCTAGTGTAGAGGGGTCAAGCGCCAGAAAATGATACAGTGCTGAGGGGGAGTTAGGGGAAGTCTGAGGGCAGAGTGCAAGATAATTGAGTTGCTCGCGGAAGAGAGAAGGGCACAGTTTCTATCCAGGTAGAGGGAGATAGGAAAGGTGATGGAAGGAGTGGGGGAGCGAAAGCAGAGACTTGCAGAGTCCAATTTTTAAAATCAAGCGGAAGGGAAAAATTGTGCGAGCGGGACTACGTAAGAAATTGAAAAAAAACTGTCAATTGGTACGAAAATCGACAGAGATTAGTTGGATTTGCATTTGCTACTACTAAAAAGGGAGGGCGCTTTCTGAAAACAGCACCCCTCGCCTAAGTCCTCTGCCATCGCAGGTTTGAAAAAGGAGGGTCAGGGGGAAGTTTGGGGCATCTCGCGTAGGACTGGGACCGGGAACTTCCTGAGGGGTACAGCAGGGAGTAAGGGGGAATAGTTAACGTTGTTAACTTGGGAATCACCAATGTTACGCGGCGGCTTCTAGGCTGTGGGGGGGGGGGGGTGGGTGGGGGGGGTGGGGGTGGGGGGGGGTTGGTAGGGGGTCGACAATCCTCTTTTCGACCCTGCTTGTTTCCGGCGAGGTAAATTTGTATCGGCTTTTGGAGATTAATCACAAGCGCTCCTGTAAAGAATCAGTACCTTGCTGATGGAGGGTTCCGACTCTAAAGAAGTTCAATGTAAGAGGATGATGTGAGTTTATCTTAGGCCTTTACGACGCCGGGGTGCATCTCGAGGAAAAAGTAAAGGAACTCGGGACCTAAGATGACGATTTGCCGGAGGAAGCTTGGGATTCGGCTGAAAAGCCGAGTTCATCCGTACAAATCGCGGTGGTGGAGATGGGGGAGAACCCATAGTGCAGCGAAAAACCGCCTGAAGAAAGGGAACCTAAAAATTCTTTGAAAGTAAAAGGGGCAAGAAAAAACACGACATGTGGTTAAAAATAGAGAGAGCTCAGAAAAAGTCCATAAAAACCTGGCTTCGAAAAAAAGGTGGGAATTGGAAACAGTTTGAAGGTTTTTGATTTATTTTGAAACAATCTTCAACGGGACAACAATTTCAGTCAAGGTATAAAAAAGGGTAAAAGGACAAAAACAGGGGGGACAGGCCAGCTGCGTCAACTGCATCAGGAAAGATTACGTGGACCTTGGGGGGGGTTGTCTAAGGCACAGGTGCATTTTTAGTGGGACGGCGCGGAGAAAATCGCGGAGGCCACGATACAGGGGGGGGTGGTAGAAGGAGCTACCCAACACCCAAGTTTTAACCTTCTTGACAGACGCGCCATTTTCGGATTCGGCACCGGACTGGACCGGATCCTTTTCAGGACGAACTCAGTGGCCCGTGTAGGAACCATCAGGCTCCTGCGCCGGGCATGTTCATGAGGAGGGACTTGAAAAAGAGTCTGATAATAGCCATGCCCGAGCACTGTAAGAGCCAAGATAAATCAATGTGCGTCGGTGATGAGAAGACCACTTAAGGTTCCGGGAGTGGTGGACGTTCTGGTCAAAAAATTCGGCCACTCGAGTGAAGAAGAGAGATGGACATAGCAGATAATCAAATACTTCAATTCGCCACTACAAAAATGATCAATTTAGCGTTCATCGACAGGTTTGCAGGGAAATTTGAGAACTTCCGGGGTATTGAGGAAGGCGGTGTTTTATACTCAAGACAGAAAGAATGCCTAGGATGGCTATGCCGGGGTCCTAGCAACAGGGCAGGGGGTGGGCTCGGAAAAAAAAGGAAAAAAACTGGGCCATTTTTTTCCGGTCTGGGGGGAACCGTGGGGTTTGCGTTGGGTTACGGTTGAAAAAGGAGAAGTACTAACTGGCTTAACAAGCCACGCTTTTGCCTCCGGAAAGAAGGACCGAGGTGAAGAGTTAAAACTGGGGGTCCCGCAAACAACAGACCGAGAAGAGACTCACAACAACTGATTGAAGGAAGAAAGAGATAGGACGCGGGTTGTTTTGGCGGGGAGAGGGAAATTTTGGATACGGTTCACTCGCGGAATGAAAGGGTATGCAAAGAGGAGTGGAAAAACCATCAATGAAGTTGGGTAAATGGCCACAATAACCAAAAAACAACGGAGGTGCAAAGAACAAAAATGGAAGAAAAAGGACTTTTAAAAAAAAGGCGGGGGGGGAGGGGATCTCCCTTCCCGAGAATCGGCCTGAGGTCGGCGGGCAGGCTCCAAGAGAACAACGTCGAAAAGAAATCCAAAATAGACGTCTGGACGTCAAAAGAACCGCATTTAACCTAGGCGGAGGGAAATGGAAGCGGATGATTATCTTCAAATCTCTATGACAGATGCTACGGGGGAGAAAACGCCTTGACGGAGTTACATCTTGAAACGTAAAATTATCGAACACCATTCTCGTCGGCTATCGACAAAAGGAACGGGGAAAGTTTGAGGGAAGCGACGGACCATCAAGCAGGAAACCTCGGGGATTTTGAAAAGGGGCAGGCATCATGACCTTGGGGGGGGTTCAACTAGATAACGACAAAAGAAAAAACCGTCGGAGGAAAGAGAACGGGCAACCTGGAAAATAAAAGCCGAGAAAAAAGGTCGCGCACGGGGAAAATTGGGTCGGTTGTTAAGGTGCAAGAAAAAAAACGGTACGTGGGGCCTATCATTTCGCCTTGTGGGAAGCGGAAACTAAGCGGCAGGAGACAAGCATCTTTAAAAGTTATAAACAAAGCTAAAAGTGGGGGGGGGGGGGGGGGGGGGGGGGGGGGGGGGGGTGGGTTTGGGGGCTTAAAAAGGTCTGGCCGGGGGAGCCCTCCTTGTGATGGAATTGGACGTGGTGGGTAAAGGAAAATAAAAAAATGGGAATGTTTAAGTAAACATGTTTGCAGTTACTAGGTTCACAAAGGCCCACGGGCAAAAATGTAAAATGGGGGTTTGGGGGGGGGTGCTCAACGCCGGGGGTTTCGGGGAGTGTTGTTGTTGTAGGAAGGCCGAGCGCGCAAATTGGGAAAAGAGGTGTCCGCACAAAGGGGAAAGGCAAGTTTCGGAGAACTGACGGACCTGGGGGGAGGGAGTCCTCAGGGTTAACCGTCAAGACCCAAAAAAAAGGGGAGGTTGGACCGACTGTTCAAATGGCATAGGGGAAGTGTCAGAGTTCAGGGCGGGGCGCCAGAACTGCGGGCAAGAGGGAAGGCAGATTAGCGGGAACATCTATCGGACACGGAAAAGGCGCAAACGAGGGAAAAGCAAAAAGAAGAGGAACCATAGAGCTTCAAAAGGCGTGGGAAAAGGATCGAGTTCGAAAATCCCGGAATTGGGGGGGGGGTGAAAAAAAAAGCAAAAAAAAAAAGATCACCTTACCGGCGCGCTTAAACTGATGACACCAGCGCGGCGAGAAACGCATTCCGCGAAAAAATTCCAGAGTGGCTCAACAGACGTGGCTCAGCAGCTTGACAGCATCAGAGAGAATCAAAAAAATTTTGCGGAAAGAAACAGTAAAAACGGGAAATATGAAGGGGGGACGGCAGACCACGAAGAAGAGGAAACCAGCGGGAAGCACGCGGAAGCTGAAAGGCCCGCCGGGGACAAAAAATTGGGGAAACAACTCCTGACGAAAAACCAGGTTTTCGGGTCTCAAGGTGCAAATGGGGAACGGAGCCAGCGAGGAAGGGGTAGGGGGTCTTAAATTCGTAAATTGAAGACTGGCGGGGGGAGGGGGAAGGTTTGCGCTGATTCATCCAAAATTTCAGCCTTTGAACAACGGAAAAAGAGGGGCAATACAGAAAGGACCTGAAAAATTTCAAGGCACTGACGGTGAAAATGGTGGGCTCTGCAAGTCGCTGCGAGGCCTAAAGGAAAAAAAAGCCAAGTGCCGGACTTCTTCCAAAAAGACGAAAAAAAAAGAGGGGAGCAGGGGCCCGTCGAGATGCGAAGACACGAAATTTAGGTGCAAAGAAAGGGCCCGAACCTGCAAGACGGGCCTCAGAAAATTGGATCAAAACGATACAGAGTATCCTGTTCTAAATATCAGGGCGCAACCGACGAACGACCAGGGGGTCAGGGGGAAGGGGGCCGAGAAGGCGCCGCATTTACGGAGGCTACAGGCAAGGGAGGGGATTTGGAACAAACGCAGCCGCAGACCGGCGGGGGGGGGGTGAAAAAAAAGGGACGCGCACACCGAATCAGCGAGTACCATCAAAAACGGGGGGGTGGTAAAAACACTCCATAACTTGGAAAAGCGCCCAAAAATGGAAAGGGAAACTTGACAGGACACGGCAAAATTATAGGGAGAGGCTTAAATGCAGACGTAATCCTCTCACAAAACCAGGAGAAAAAATAAGAGAGAGTAGTCAGAGGGGAACGTAAGCGAAAAGGGGGGGGAGATTCCTGTCAAAAAGGTGACCTGAAGGAGCGGGCGCGTGTCATTGGGTGAGTAAACACCGGGTTGAAATCCTCGATGGTCCGCCAAGGGAGGGGAGCGGGAAAGAGGCGCGGTACAGTTTAACGCGCGAGCGGCGATTGGGGTTTCGGGGTTCAAAGTGAAGGAACATGAAGGGGGAATACCTTCCTGCAAGAATGCCAGGCGTCGCTTGGAACATTCGGAACAATTGAGTTTCGGGATAACAATCGGGGATCAGGGAGACCGCGAAATGGGCGGGAGGCAAATGGGACGTGGATGACTTCTTGCAGGGGGGACTTCCAAAAAATTGCGGAGGGGCATATCTTGGCTGGGGGAGAAACAGGAAGGGGGATAATCGAAGAGGGAGTCTGCCGGGGGAGCTTAGCCGAGGCGTCAGTAGGCCTCTCCTCTCGGCGGCTAAAAATCAGGGACGGGCAGAACACACCAGGTGGGAAAAAAGAAACTGGCCTTAAAAATGGGGGGGCACGAAAACAGCCTTGTACAACATCGGGGTGATGGACATTTGTAAAAGAAGGCAATGTGGGTATGCTAGGGGGCAGGACAAGAAAAAGCCGCTTTTATTAATAAAAAGTTTCCGAAACGAACAACGGCGGGGGAAAGGATGGGCATAAAACACCGCCGGGAAAAAAGGACAGGGGTTGTCGTCCGAGAACAATTTGTTACAACGAAGGAAGAAGGGGGGGGGACCTCTGCAAAGCGAGGGACCAGAAGGTCCACCAATAGAAGGGCGGGAGGTCGTTGGTTCATACAGTAGAACGGAAGAGCGTTCACGTGGGTACTTAAACGAACAAAATTTTCCTAGAAAAATCGGCGGAGGGGAACTGCTGGCGAAATCCGTCTGGAGAAACAGATGGAATGGGGGAGGGGCGGATAGTTGAAAAGCGTCGGTTTGCGAAGTAAAATCGCAAGAAATACGAAGAAGGTAACTGGGAGGGGGGGGAAAAACAGGTCGGCAGGTCGACTCAAAATGGGAATAAAGAAGGGGATAGCGGGAAAAGGTCTTCGTTGACGATTTCACCCGGGGGGCCGATAAGATTGGCAAACCCAGCTCCAAAGCGAGAACCAGGGTAATGGAAGGGGAAAGGGTCGAAGCGGGAAGGGCCAGGCTTAAACGGCTAGCAATACTAGGGTTAAAGAACAAAATCATGAAAATGGCGGCTAAAGAACGAGAACCAGTCGGACAAAATGAAACGAATTGCCTGAGGGATGTACTCGACCCGGGGAAAAACTTTTCATTCAAAACTTCCAGAAGGGAAATTGAAGGGCACAACACACCGACACAAACACAGAAAAAAAAAAAAAAGCTGCAAAAAACCAGGTGAATGTTGTGGAAAAAGTTTAGGGGTTGGAAAAGGAATTTTATTGGAAATAAAAAGAACCAACAATTGATCAACATCAATTGGGGCGTTTTAAGTCCAAAACCTAAAACGGGGAAAGGGCATAAAGGACTTTAAGGGCGTAACAGTCAAAAAAGAGGAAATAAATTGGTGGTGAGCTCAGGTTAAAAGCTTCAGCGAGCCATGTTCGGGACGAGGCGCTTAAATCGCGATGAAAAGCCAGGGAAAGTGTTGGTTGTAGTGAAAGCGAAAACAGCCCAATTTCCGGCGGATGAACAGGACCCCAGGGATCGATGTTGGGAAGGGATGGGCCGACCAAAGGGGGGGGAACGTCAAGGGGGACGTAATGTGAGCACTTCTCCCCAAAGACGCGATCCCGGGCAAGTGAACAAAGGTGAATGAAAACGCCTGCTAGGGGAAAGAGCCAAAAGACGGACGGCCAGCAAAAGATAACGCAGTAGAGAAATCCATTTGACGGGGGAATCTGGCGAGAAGAGCCGCGCGAATTGGTAGCATTTGTTTAAATGAAAGATGGAAAAGGAAAGAAAGGCCCCCAAAAAACCGGGAAAAGGAAAAGGTCTAAGTGCTCGCGAGAGGATACAAATCAAGGCAAGGCGGCAACCACAAAAACGGAATTAGAGGTTCCTCACAAAAGTTGTGCATTCAGAAGTTCTATGGAACGAGGGCGGACAGGAAGGGGGGGGATATCGGTAAAAAAAAAACCAAAGCCAGGGAAAGCAGAAAATGCGGGCGTGAGTCTAGCCGAAAACAAAGGGTGGGGTGGCAGACGAAAATACTAAATTTGGGGGGGGGACGAATGGATGGAAGGGGAAAAAGGTTGGGAGGGGGGGATCGGGGGTGACATGACACGAAAAAAAAAACACCTGGAATGACAAACCGCTTTTGCGGGAAAAGTTGAAACGCGCGGGAGGGGAACAATTAAAAGGGAAGACGCAGAACAACAAAAAGGGAGATATCATAAAAAGCAACCAACAACGGGAGTAGGAGCTCGGGTGTTGGGTCCAGGAAGGGAACAAGTTAAACTGGTTCAATGGAAGCTCGGGGGGGGGAATTGGGACGGGAAAAAAGCGAGGGTTGGAAGCCAGGGGGATCATGTTCAAAAGATAAACCAAAAAAAACGTAGTCAAAGAGTACGGCCAAATGGAAGCAAAGTCATTTAAAAAAAAAAAATCTAAAGCACTCGAAAGGAATCGGGCAGCAAGGGAAGAAAGGGTCGCGGAAAAACACGAGAGACGGCACTAAGCCAGAGGTAACTGAGACCAAAGGCTAAAAAACTCAGTCGTCGGGGCGACGGGAATGTTAAGTCGGATCAACTCGAGAAAAAAATGGGGATACGGTGAAACCGAAGGGCCGACACTTTCCAAGGGGGGCGAAGGGGGAGATTCGAGAGGCTAGTCCCTAAAAACAGTCAACCTGCAAAATGGACCTCTCACGCGATTACAAAGGCAGCCGCCGTCGATTAGACTTCCGATGTCAAGGGAGAAGTGTCAAAGAAAGGGGGGGGGGAAAAAAAGAAAATCGGAGGCGAGGGTGAGACAGGCGAAGAAAAGGGGGAGCACGGAAATGAGCTTAAAATAGCAGTTTAAAAACAGAAGAAGAAAGACCTGGCGCGGCATCAAAACGCCGCCTTGGGGCTGTGGGTGAGAGCACTTTTGGGTAAAAAATCAAAAAAAGACGGGGGGTCGTGGCCGACTTTTCGGGGGCACGCATCGAAAAAAACCGGGAATCGAAAATCAGGTGAGGGGGGAGCACAAAAGGATAAAAAAGTGAAGCATTTCTAAGGAAAACGGGGGCGCAGTAAGGTTCTTGAAGGGGCACAAAAAGGTGGGGGAGAAAACAATAAAGACTGGGGATAATTGGGGACGGGGGACTTGTGAAAATAAAAAAGTTGAAACAATGAAAAAGGTTCAAAAAATTCCACGGGTGGTGCGCCATGGGGTTTACTGTCTGGTGTTGGGGGGGGGGGAGGCGGCAGGACGCTCCCCATGGGAAGGACAGGGGGGGGTGGGGGGGGGGGGGGTGGGGGTGTGTGGGGTCTTCTTCAACTTTGTTCCTATACACAGGAACATCAGGCCGGTTAAGCGGAAAAAGCGGACTGCTGGGTCCGGATACGCCGTTCGACGAAGCAGCAAAAACGAGTTGTACGAGGGAAAACAAAAGGAAGCATTGACCCGCCGAAAAGAGATAGGGCGCCGGGCAACGCTGACGGACGTAAAAAAACTAAGGGTGAGCGGGAAACAGGGGGTCACTCGAAAGAACACAGACTCATGCGCCCGACGAGACGGCACCAGAGAGAACAAGGCGCGTCAACAACTGGAATTATCAGATGTAAAAAAGAAATGCCGACATTGTGGGTCCGCGAGACCCACGCGAGGAACGGACTCGGGCGGAAACTAGGGCTGAAGGGGGTTACGAACACATCCGCGCAGGCAAACTCCGGAAAAAACTAAAATTCCAGCGGGAGAACAGGGTCAAGCCCTGGAGACGGGAGGCGGATACAAATATTGGGGGGCGCGGAAAAACCGTAACGAGATTCTGTGAGAAAGGAAAACACGAAACCAGCGGCAAGGGGAGAACCGCGGTCAGGACGAAGGAACGGCGTGGGATTAACCCGGCCCTGTGCCTTGGACAATTGACTAAGAAAAAAAACAAAGGTTCCGGCGCGGGACGCCAGGAGTGGTTTCAGGGAAAGAACAAGTTCAGTAGGAGAAAATTCTGATGAAGACGAGCGGCGGAGGGGCAGCGAAGGCTCCAAAAAGGGGCCGCACTGGGGAACAACGAACTTACATCGTTTCAAAAACTTCCGCTACAGGGGGGCAGGACCGGGACTGGGGGGAAGGGTGGAAAAATTTGAAGAATCGGCGGAAGGCGCCGACCGGGAACAAGAAAGGCCAGAAGGGAACATGGCCAGCCAGAACGGACTAAAGCTTGTCGTGCAAAGTCGGATCTAAAACGAACAGGGGGAAATGCCCGCGAAAAAAAAGGAGTAACAGGAAAGCCGTCCATAAGCATGGGGGGGAGCCCCGCAAGACAAAAGTAAAGCAGATCATGGTAAAAATCGAACTCGCAGGTTTCAAAAGAGACCATGGCCGCTGGCAGAGGAAATAACGGGGACATCGGCAGCGAACTTGGGCGGATTATTGTAAAAAGGGAAGCCGAAGCAGGGAGATTTTGGAAAAAAGCGCGCGACGCGCCGCGAAATCGGAAAACAACAAAGGGTTCCACGAAAGAAAAAATGCGCAAGCGCCCATAACCGTCACTGGGAAAGAACAGGGTCAAAGGGATAGTGAAGGGACTTAAAAAGGGGAGAACGGGGAAGGAAATCAAAGAGTGAGGAAAAGAGAGCTTGAACGTCTCCTGGTTCAAAAAAGTAAGCGAACTATAAGTTGAAAGAGGGTGTAAAAAGAATTGGGCCTTCAAAGGGGGAACGAGTCAGGGGAGTTGGAAAAACAGGGGGGTTATGGCAGGACCTCAAAGGGTAAAGCCGAGCGGGCTAGAGCAGAAAGGTTTAAAAAATCGCGGGCGGAGCTGATTAGAAGGGGGCGAGTAATAAGGACAAAAAGGCGAGAAGAGTCAATGAAAGAAGATCAGAAGGGAAAACGGGCGAGTGAAAGAGTCGCTCATTTGGAAGAGTAACCGAGGCGGGACTGGGCAGAAACGTATCAAAATGAGGAGGAACGGCTAAAAGGAGGGAGTCGACGGGGGGACAGATCACTTGGGAGTGGACGCGAATAGACTGTAACGAAAAGATTTTAAAAGCAAAGGTAGCGGCTTCAGGGGAATAACGGAAAAGTTCAGGGAAGCGGTCGCGAGGGGGAGAAAGAAGAGAAATTGCACACCACCATGGGGGGGGTCCAAAAGTCCAGCTGAACTGAAAAATTTTAGCGGTAAGAGGGATTGAAACCGGGGGCCAGTCAGGTGGTAAACGCGGCTTTTGGAGCATCGAGCAACCAAGGAAAGAAACAACTTGAGGTAGGAAGAATGGAGTGACGACCGAAACTTGAAGTGGAAAGATAAACGCGGAATAAGGCGCGGACGTGTCGTCCAGGCAGCTCATGTTTCAACCATAAGGGGGGATGTGGTGAAAAGCGAGGGCAAAAACTGAACGCCGGCCAAAGCGTTGCATCAACAAGGCGGGGGTCCAGACGTGAAAACGGAATTCGGGGAAATTGGGGGTAAGGGGGAACTGAGACAATAGTGTAACGTATACAAACGTCGGGAGGGCACTCTTCTGGCGAAAAGATGAGGGTGAGAAACGCGTTGAGGTACTACGAATTTCATGTGCGTCTCCGGGTCGTTTTAGGGAGTAGGGACAAAAGCGTCCACGGAAGAGGGACGAGTGAGGCCGTGGGCGGGGGGTCGAGGGGGAAGGTAGGAAGGGGAAGAAAATTATTAACAACAGGGTGGCCGACGCAGGGCTCGGGAGGGGGAATCTGTAGACGGCAAATTGCGACGGGGGGAAGCGATGAATTTTTTACCCGCTAAAAGACGGACAGAGTGAACCGGTGTAAAAAAAAGAAAAGCGTTACTGATATACGGGACGGAAAAGGAAAGACGCGGGGACAAGGGGGGGGCCGGAAAGGCTACGGGTTGGGGTGACTAGGGAGCGAACGGGGCTAAAAACAAGGGGTTCCGTGGGGCACCGGGAAAAAGAAGCCTGAATGGGTTGAGGGGTCGGGAGGGAAACAGTGTGCAAAAGGTAAGGGGTTTAAGTCAACCGCCGGGCCGAAAAAAAACACAAAGGGGCCATAAAATCGGGTGGCAAAAGGCAAAAAAAAACAGTTGGGGGGTGGGGAAAACTTTTAAGGTTACCGGGGGGAGGTGTTGAACAATCACCTGGGGAAACAATTTAGGCCAAGCAAAGTAAAGGTCAGGGACCAACAAAACCTGGGAGAGAACATAAAAATTACTGCAAGGGAACGAAAAGGGGGGATACGATCACTGGAGACTTGGGACTCAAATGTCAACGACTGAGTTCCAGAAAAAGTGTTTGCAGGTTGGTGGAAACTATGCGCAGAGAAAAGACGCGGGGACAAAAGAACCCGAAATTTTTTGTGGTGGTGGAGGAAAAAAAAAAACGCCAGGACAAACCTCCCAGTGGGTCAAAAGATGAGAAAACGCGCCAAGTGAGATAGATTTTTAAGGGAGGTGCCGAAAAGTTAGTCGACCAGGGAGACATTCGTAAAAAAAAACGCCCAAGGCAGTTGAAAAAAAGGGTTCATTAACTGGAAGGAGGGCAAAATGGAAAACGTCCCTCCTCAATCATCAACGCGAATTGTTAGAGAGCTTAGAGAAATCAGGGAAGTGATAGGGTTGAGAAAACAGAAAGAAAGGGTAGAGCAAAGGGGGGGGGACATGAAAGAGGCAAAAGGGTGCCGGCCCGCAGGAGGGGAAAAAGATTCTCCGAAGAAAAGCTTCAAAAAGAAAGCGCCAAGAGACCTAGCCAGTTCGCGGTAACTGAAAGGGGACAGAAATTGGAGATGAACTTCTTGAGTCGTCGAAAATTTTTAAAGACTCGAGCACATGCCTCCGAGCAGGCCGAGGCTGTCGAAGCAGGGAAAAGAAAGAGAAAGGGGGGGACCAGGGAAAAAGGAAAAAAAGTTGGCCGGACGGGTGAGGGGGGAAGGGGGGGAAAGTGTTTTGGGTGGAGGGGGTGGTCGGGGACATGATCAACAACATCAAATGGCGGAAACTCACGAGGGAAGACCGTCAATTTCAAAAAAAAGTTGAAAAAAAGGGGGAATTCATTTGGGGAAAGACCGAACCAAAAATAGATAAAACTCAAAACACAACAACGGGGAAGAGGGAAGATATAGATAGGCGCTGGGGGGTTTGGGGGAAGTGAGGGGGGGCGGGGGGAAAGGGTTCGGGGGTGCAGACGACGGGAAAGGGGTAAGGAATGCAAGAGTTTTGGGTCAGCCTGTGGTGGGGTTGGGGTAAAGTCAAAATAACAAAAGCAAAAAAAAGGCTAAAAAAAAGGAAGGCACAAATGGATAAAAATTGTGAAAAGAAATCAAATCCCGGGAATCAGGAAAAGCCGCTAAAAAGAGGGCATAGTTCGTCGGCATGGCTACGAGATGAAAAAAAAACGGCCTGACCGCAGACAGTGACAAACTAGCTGAAAAAGAAAAAAGGAGGAAAAAAGCAATGTCGAGGTAACAGAAATTGAAGAGGGGAAAGGAAGAGGAAGCCCAGAAAACTGTTCTCATCTCCGAAACTTGTTGCCGCGAAAGGCCAAATCTGCTAAAAACAAGTCGAGAAAGGAGAGCACAAAAAGAAAAAGGGGCAACGGAAATGTCTCATACGGTCAGCGCGGGATTGGAAAGGGGCAGGGATAAGGAGATGTTAACTAGGTAAATTTGAAAATGCAGTTCGGCGTCAGAACAAAAGTTGTTAAAAAAGCTATCGAGGCAATTGGGAAGGAAAAGGGAGAAACTGACAAGAAAACTAAGAGCGGGACGGCAAGCAGTTAAAAAGGAATCAAAAAGGGGAAATAAACAAAAAAACACAAAAAAACCTTGAGGTTGTAGGAGCCGTTCACAAAATACCAAAAACGTTACGGGGGAGGGGGAAGAAGCGGAATGTGGGCACAAGAGTCCAAAAGCTAACGAAAAACGTTAAAATTGAAAACAAAGACCAGTTCAAAGAAAGGGACGAAGTAAAAGAAAGGAAGGGGTATGGAATTGAACCACGGTTTTTGGGGGGGGACTGAAAAAGATAATAGAATTGCAAAAAAACTGAAGTTGGAACGCTAGGGGCAGAAATGAAAAACCCGTTCAAGCACACGGTACACAAGAAGGGGGTTGCGAAACTTTTTTTCTGGCGGTGGGGTGGGGGGGATGAAAAGCGCTCGGGAGGAAAAAAATAGAAAAAGGAAAGGGTTCACTGACAACGGTGAAGAGGCATGGAGTAAAACTTCACGCGGGACGAGGGTGGAGGGGTGGAAACAGCGACGGGAGTCGCCACCAGCAGAAAAGCGCCAAAAAAAAACGATGTGGGAAAATGGTAACCCGCGAGGCAGACCGTTATTAGCAAGAAAGCGCCTAAAAGCTAAGAGATTCTGAAAACCAGACAAATAAAAGAATCGGGGACTGGTTCCTCCCGAGAGGAAAATACTGGAGAAAGCTTCCAACGGCGAAACGCAAACGAAAGAGAAAAGGTCCAAGTCAAGCTCCTCTCGCTGAGTAAAGCTGGAATATCGCTTCGAATGCCGAAAATGTGTCAAGGAAAGGGCCAACAAAAACAAACTGAACCGGCGCGCAGGAGGGCTTTGAATGCGACCAACCAGGAAGGAAGAAAAAGGGCATCCGCAGAAAAATGAAATAGTGGGGAGCAACCGACAGTGGGACCTCAGAAAAAGGAGGTGGCGAAATTCCCAAGACAAAAGTCCACGAAGGAAAAATTTTGTGAGGACAACAGGAAAAAAAGTGAAGGATATTTCAAGTACGAAAAGGGAAAGAAAAGGCCGATCTAATTGATGACCACTGTCCGGGCGGGCGGAACGCACGCGGAAAAAAGGAAAAAAATGAAGGTTGAACACAGGGTGTGATAGGGGGGGGGAAGAACTACAGGGGGGGGAAACTCTGTCGTCTTAGGGGGGGAGACTCAGAAGCAATTTGTTCTCTTACTAAATTATAAATTAAAACGTCTCGATATGGGGGGGAGGAGGATAAAGAAAAAAAAAACAAAAATGGGCAGGGGGAAGGGAAACTGGTGAGACCGGTGGAGGAAAAATACAACTTAACCGCAGTTTCAACAATAGCTTTACTTAAAAAGTTTTGGAAAAAGGGGGCATTCTGCTTGAGCCGGTCAGAGGAAAAAAACGATGGGTCCCGCAAGGAAGCCAACAACCGCGAAAGGCTCGACAACTCTGGAAAAAGAAGGGGGGGTACCTATAGAAGCGAAAAAAAGCCAAATTGATCGCCAAACTCTCCAAACCACTCGAAAGGTAAAAAGACGTCATCCCAGTTGGGAGCCAACCATCTACTACTGTGGTCAAAAGATCAAGGGTCGAGAAAAAGGACTACCTCAGGAAAGGGGAAGGGATTGACCGAAAAAATAGGCCTCCTATTTCTGAGCCCTCCTTTTCTGATGCAAAGAAAAGTCAAAGAAGCGAAAAGTGGGGGGGAAAGAAAACTGGGGGAAAACGAGAGACTCAAAAAGGGAGTTGAAAATAGAAAAAATCAACACCGTGGGTGGACCACGACCAATAAAAGAAACGGAAAAGACCCAGGGGAACGGTCAACTTGAACAGGAAAAACTAGGAAAAAAGTATGTTGACGCTTACTTGAAAATGGGGGGAGACGAAATAAGGAAAAGAACAAAACCGGAGGAGGATAAGAGGCGATGACAGGGGGGGAAAAAAAAATTGGGTGTCAAGTAAAGAGGAGTGGACTGACCAGTGAGGGAAATGTGGAAGTTCAGGGAGAGGGGAAGTGTCAAAGGTTTAGGGCGGAACCGGGTGTTTTGATGGCGGGAACTCGATTGTACGCAGCGGAGAGTCCGGGGGCGGAAGGAAATTGGGCAAAAAATAGAAGGGCGTGCTGGAGTTCTGGTCAAGTAGTTACGAAAGGCGAGGGACAGTAAGACAATGCGGCCAAAGCAGGGAAGGAAAAAAACTGGGGCAATTCGGGTCGCTCCAGGGGGGGGGGGAGATGGAGAACCGGGCTAACTGCGGCAGGGGGGAAAGGAAAAATTGGGGGGAGATCTTGCAGGGGAAACTGACGAGGGGGAGCAAAATAACTTGGCGGTGTGGCAGCATCTCGTATTGAACGCTAAAATGTGAGAAGGACAGGCGAGGGGATGGAACAGAAAAAGTGACCGCCATGATTCAAAGTCGTCGCAGGGAGGAGAGAAGAAGACTAATGCAGAGCGCAAACATGTGTCAATCCCTCGGCCTGGGAAAAAGGAAAAAAAAAGATAAGGGGGAGTGATTGAAAAAGAGGCATTCCAGTTGAGGAGAATGGGGAGGGCAGCGCGCGCAATCCTACGCTCAAGGGGGAGGGGAAGGTTTCACAGAATGAAGACGACGAAAAAAAAAAGGGTCGCGCGAGAAAAGGGACACGGAAGCCGGAAGGACTGGTTGTACGTCCGCAAGAGACAAGTGTTAAAGGGCGCAGAAGATTGGGTCGGAAAGGGGCAAGCGGCGAAGGGACATCATCATAAAGAAAAGTCGGAGTTGGTCAGCCGTGACGACCGACCAAAGAAAAGTGAAGGGTTTAAAGGGCGAGACAAAACGAATGGGGTCCAAGAGCGGCAGGCGGAAGGGACTTGAGACCGCAGGGGTGGTGCACAACTGGGTCTGTCGGGGCTGTGGAACAGCGCGGAGTGGGTTGGGGGGGGGGAGAAAAAATTCAAGCAAGCAGCTCAAAAGCAGGGCGAATTCGCGTTATCTAGGGAGGGGGAACCACGGCTTGGTAATTGCGGCCGGAGAAGAATTCAAAAGCCGTTGCCGAAGCGCGAGGAGGATGGTGAAGCCGGAGGATGGAAGGGACGAAAGTGTGCGGTCGTATTGGGGAAAGAAAAGCTCCAAGGCGCGGAAAGGGACCAGGCCGGGTTCCGGAATCGAAGAAAGGTAGGCTAAAATGCGGAACTCTATCAGAACGTTTCACAAGAAGAAAATCGGCTGGAGGGGGGGGGTATTTACGGCGATCTCGTTGCTGGGGTTGTGGTTCGTGTAGGGGGGTCGAGGACCGGTCGTGGGGTGCGTTCGTGGTGGGATGGGGTACGAAAGGAAAAAGGTGCGTGAGGACCCTTTCCCAAACGTGGAAAGGGGGGGAGCGCAGGCGCCGCAACAAAAAAACACCAAGAAACGGCGGGCGAACAGATGGGGGGGGGACAGGGGTGTGAAAACCGGTCAGGGGGGTAACATAGGGAAGCCACCAGGGACCAAACCAATTTCTTTGTCATTAAAAAAAAAAAAAAAAGCAAAGGCAATAAAATTAAAAAACGTCAAAGGGGCAAGTCGGGGAAAGGGAGGAAGTGGGGAGCCGGTGTTGCTCTCAACTGGGAAAAGGCTAGGGCTGACCACCGGGTTAGGTGGACGATGGCTGATACATCTGCGAGAAAGCAAGGTGCCAAGTTTTTTGGGGGGGGTGAAAAAAGGGGGGGGATCTCACAAAACGAAAAGTTTGTAATCCCAAAGCCGGGCACAGTCGCGGAGGAAAGGATTGTGGAAAAGGAGGACAGGTCCTCGTAAAAAGTACGGGGTAAGGGAAAGTTCGTACCCAGCGCAGAGATCAGACGAAATAATAAAAAAGCCTGCTGCAATGGACTAAACGGCAAGAAAGGAAAAGAGAAGCCGTCTTGTACGGCTTGTAATACGCGCTTGAAAAAAAGCAATTTGCCGATCTGTGCGAACCCCTAGCCGAGAAATGGGGTCCTCAAGGGGTGGGACTTGTCAAGGAGGAAGTGTTAAGACCGGCGCCGACGCGGGGGGGAGAAGCGGGGCTCAGAATCAAAAAAGAAATTCAGAGCGCCCGAACGACCGGCGGCCAAGGGAGCGGTCCTCGAATTTGCAGAGAATTTTCACGATTAAACGGTCTAATCGGGAGGAAGTTTTGTGAACCAAACGCCAAGAAAGCAGCAGAGGAACGAGGGGAAAGGGGGGAGGGGGGGACGCAAATTTGACTCAACTTACGGGAAAAAAACATGGGGGAACTGGCGTTGCTCCGGGTTTGGTTTTTGCGGGGGTGCGGTGGAAAGGGAAAAGCAATACCACCAAATGGCTACACCTCAAGCTTTGCAGACAAAATGGGCCCAGAAGGGAGAAACCATATTACTTTCCTCGAACGAAAAAAAAAAAAGAGCCT
>Ga0179593_1574840_pt1 | contig 16815 bp, 14 predicted proteins | sample CZODoug2_1_08_16_FD_185931 | JGI IMG/M metagenome (GOLD analysis project Ga0179593, IMG submission 185931) | Vadose zone soil fungal communities from Angelo Coast Range Reserve, California, USA - CZODoug2_1_08_16fungal (PacBio error correction) | ecosystem: Environmental > Terrestrial > Soil >...
GCTAACACAACACACGCGGGGAGATAGGGTCCCATGACTTCCGCCGCTAGGAATAGAGACCTCGCACTCGCGGCAGCGAATTTCAGTACCGGGGGTGGGGGAGACTACCGGCTTCTCCTTACGGGCCTGAGGTGCACGGCCAACTACGGCCTCTGACGGGATCGAGGTATTATACGGGGTGAGCGTGGAAAAGGAGAGAGATTTATTCTCTCTTAGTCAGATAGGGGGGGTTCCTTAGGCACGGGCGGCGAAGAAGAACAACTTGCAGAAGACCTCTAATGGGTGAGAGGGATTTGGAGGAAAAGCACCCAGACTTAGCTCGGACTTGAACGAACATCTCGGGGACGCTGATTACGGCAGCGCGCGGACCCGGCATTGCTAGATTGCTGAAAGAGAAGGGAGATAAGAAAGGATCAGCTAAAATGGGAGTTTGGGAAGCGAAGGGGCGTGATGTGATCGCAAGACGACGAGTCTGGTTCGGGGGAACAAAGGGAAGGTTCAACACCGGACTGGGGTCGACTGGGCGGGGGGGCGCGACCTTGTTAATTCAGAGGGAAGAGGTTCCAATAACGGCTAGAACCGAGACTGTCAAACGGGAGATGAAACAGATGGAAAAAAAGGGAACGAACCGAGAAAAAAAGGCTCAGGATCCGGGCAAAATGTCATAGTTCTGGAACTCTAGCGGCATCGAATCTCGGGAAATTGGGCCAAAAGAAAAAGCAAAAAAGGAGAGCAAAAAGCAAAGCGGGCGTATTGAGAGCCGTACAGGAGACGCCCTAAGCTGGGAAGGCTGGGGGAGGCGAAAATGAGTCCTGATCCGACAAATTGGGCAAAAAGTGTGCCTCGATCGTGCCTTACACGGATCGTAGGGAGGCCGTTAAGGTTCGTAAAACCCAATCGCAGCAAAAAACGGTTTGGCTGGCCCAAAAGATCGGGACCATGAAAGGAAAAACTGACCGTCAAAGAAACGGACGCGAGGCTGCGAGAGTGACTCTGATATTGCGGCGGGCGAAGACCATCAAGGACGTGTTTCATGATGAAGGCGTTAAACGAGAAAGCGAAACGTCGCGTGGGAAAAATGGTGGGCGGAAATTATCAAAGAGGGAGAGGGGGGACCAAAATGAGGTTATGCTAATCAGGCTGTCTGGGATTGAGGATTGATTGGAGGGTTTCATTCTGGGATCGGGGGGAGAACTACTATAATTTGGGCAGGGTGGTCCGGAGGCATCAAAAAAAATTTGGGTAAAATCAACCGGAGGAATGGAAAGGGGTAGTTCGATTCCAAGGGGGGGTTCTTGAGCAGCGTTAGCGGGTTAGCAAAAATATAAGACCGCTGGTGATCAGCAAAGGCCAAAAAGAAAGGAGAGTAGTAAAAACTGTCGGCAACGGTACATCTGTATTTATACTCCTTATGCGGGACGTGTCATTGGCAGACATGAGCAGGGACTAAAGGAAAAAGAGAAAAAGTCAAGAGATCCTTTAAAAAAAGGGATGGGGGGATTTGGGTAGAGAGGTTTGGGGTGAGGGGCATGGGATTCCTTGCGCTACTGGGGATGGGGTAATAGAAATATATTGGGGAAGGCGTTCAAATTGTGGTGTGGGAGGGGGGTTTCCGAGAAAGGGATGATAGAGGGGATCCCCCAAAACCATGTGGAAAAAGGTAGTGGGCACGATTTCTAGTGCTGCAGAGGTATTCCTGAGCTGAAGGAACGCACCTCCGGTTACAAGGCTGGCCGCACTTGGGGGGGGGCTTACTCTGGGGGCGTGAAGTGCTGGACACGACCGTGGGGGCAGCGAGGAGGAGATGAGAAATCCGCGGGGAAAATAACAGGGAGAAAATAAAAGGCGGGGCACGCAGAAAATGGGACTCGTTAGAGGTTGGGAGATTTTTTGGGAACCAAGTAAAGAGGGTACTTATCCGTCCCGGAACCGATGAGCCCAACAAACCGCACTCACGATCGGGACAGGCGGGAAAAAGGGAAAACCCTTGACGACATGAATATCTCCATTTTCAGGAGTTAAAGCGACATCTGGTAAGTGTTCAGTTAGTGACGACTCCTCCAGCAACAACCTTTGAAAGGGAGAACGTTGAAGGTGATCAGTAAATGCCGGGAGTTGCAGGGAAAGTCCGACGACAAACCGTGAGTAGGGAGAGACGGGGTTTGTTCGGCACGCAGGGAAAACAAAACTTGCCTAATCTGTAGAAGGGACATCCCCACTAAGAGGGAGAAGGATCAGACGTGAATCGGGGACGTCAAGGATGAAAGAAAATCCCCTTCCAAATCAAATCGGGGGACCGAAAAATACTAAATGTGAAATTTACTCCCCCGCGAACGCGGGAAGAATCAGGATGGCAGGATGTTGGAGGGGGGAGAATGATCAACGACAACAACTGAAAAGAAAGAAGAGCAACAGAACTTTTGGAACAAGATTCCCTCCGTAAAGAAAGACCAGGAGTGAAGAGAAACGCGATCGGCTGAACACGGACCGGATTACGCGGGCGTTATCGAAGAGTTCGTGCTAAGACTGCTGCAGTAGTCACGTTTATCACTGCCCTATCGGGTGGAAGCGCTCCACTAGACTATATGGGGAAAAAAAATACGACGACGGGGGATAAGATAAAAAAGAGAAAACCGTAAAGGGGGGAGCTACTGCATCAATTAGAAGGCAAGTAAACGAAGGGACTCATAAAAAGAAAAAGTAGAAGAGCGAGAAAAACCGGGGGGGTACGGACACCTAACCCAATAAGCCCAAAATGAAAAAGTGTGGAGGGTGGCAATGTTTAAAAAGAAAAAAAGTGCAGAAGAAACTCCGGCCCCCAAAGGCATTGCCTCATCTCAAATAAGGGAACTAATAGCCAAAGACGGAGCCTTGTATATTGCGGAAATATTGGCCAGGGTTGGGTAGTCGGAAAATTCAAAAGGCCTGCATATAGCACAAGAAAGAGGAACAAAAGCAGAGTCAAGGCCGTAAACAAAAATGGCAAGAAGCAAGGCGGGGGAAAACAGTAAGCGCCCGGAAAAGAGTCCACATGGCAACCAAACATCAGTGGAAGTAGCTGACTAGGTTAAATTACACCACCATAGCAGTGAAAACACAAGAAAAAAGGAAAACAGCGTTGGGGGGGCAAGATCTCAGCCAAGGGCGGTGTGGGCACTCCCTCACGAACACTACTGTCAAAAAACGGCCAACACTCAGAGTAAAGGTGCGCTCACCGTGAAAAAAAAAACGTCAGTTGAAAAGTCCTCGACCCCATCTCTGAAGAAGAGGGACGGAGCGAAAACAATAAAGGGGGCCAAGCAGCGCCAAGTAACAGTAGGAAGGACGCGATAATGAGGGGATCAGGATGGGGAATTCCCTCATCAAAACAGCGGTTCAACCTAAAAAAAGAGGTGCAACGGTGGGGGCAAATCTCGAGAAAAAAACAACGAGGAGAGGAAGAGAGGACCACAACCTCCGTGCCCCTGATCTAGTACCAGGGTGAATGGGAAGCTGGAGGGATCCACGAAACGTCGAGGGAACGGGGGGGCGAACTCGGGAGCTGCTGTCTCTCTGCGCCTCGTAAAGTGGGGGGCGGAAACAATTTCTATTGAGTGAACTAAAAAGCCCAGGGGGGGCCATTTCTCGTAGAGTGGTGGCCAGTGAAAGAGTTCTTAAAGCAGAGCAGAAGGAACTGAGTAGGAGGAAAGTGAAACAAAAACAAAAAAAGGAGGAGAGGCTCCATCGGTGGAGTTCTATGGTGTAGTGTCTTAAAAGGTTGTAACACGAGTTGGCTCGGAAAAAAAGAGTCGATCGAGATACGGCTGGGAAAAAGGACTGCTAGGTATCCGAAAAGGAGAGGCAGCGGCAAAAAAGGAAAAAGCCGATTTGCCAAGGGAAGGGGGATCTTTGGTGTACTACCCCTTATCCCACAGCAACAATAAGGGTATACAAGGCGCCTTCGCACAGGGAAATATGAGGAGAATGTCAAAAGAGTTGGATAGCACAAAGTTGCAGAAATCCTGGGTGAAGACAGTGGACATCAAAAAACACGGCGTTGGAGCCTAGGACACGTCGCGGCCGGCTGGGAATGCTTTCGCAGTTCTGGGTATCCTCCCCTTTGGGCGGCCTCGTTCATGTTCATCAATGTTTCCTCAAGAACTCGTGTCTGCCAAAATGGACGCGCTCTAGCCTTGCACGCATCCCTACTGTGGTAAAAAAGATTCCGAAATCAAAACGGGGGAAGAGGGAATCTTGGGGAAAAGTTATGATTGCTGATTTGGACGTAATAAAATCACAATGCAGAGTTCCCGGGGTCGGGAGGGAATTGATGGACCTAGGATGGTTGCGGCCAAGAATTTGTAATGATGGGACAGGACATAATCCGACGAACTTAACGTCGTCGTCGAAGTTACGGAGGGAGCAAGAGTAAGATCAGCGAAAAACAAAAAGTCTCAACGAGCATCGTGGGAGTAATGCACAAGCGAAGAAAAGGACCGAGAAAGGGAGGGTGAGGGCGCAAAAGAAACGAAACCACCTGGTCAATAGCTGGGGGGAAAAGGTCTTTGATCACCGACCGCCTGGACGGGGGGGCTTTGGGGAATCACGGCGCGAGCTTGAAGCGTTATGGCAAACCAACAAAGAACAACGAGGAACCAGGTGAATCAATCTGGGAGAGGTTGGCCCTGGCCGCGATGGAAAATCCTCGCCTGTTCGAGAACCACTAGGCGCAAAACACAGGAAAGCCAAAAAAGGGCAGCAGACGTCTTCAAGCCTCAAGAAGGACTACAAGTTGACGGGATCAACAGTAAACGCTGGCAGCAATAAAAAAACCCCAATATGCGGCAGGCCCCATCAGAAACAAAGTACCACCTATTACACATCTGTCACCGACGACTGGAAACCGCTCCAATCGAAAGAGGAAGAATACACGTTCCTACTAACGATCTTCAGCCGGGCCTCAGGATTTAACTGCACGAACGCTGGAAAAACAAAGGGTAGACGCCCAAGCAAGTACCCAAAGGGTGACGCCATGCCAATCAAAAATTTATTAGAACGAGCCCGAAGAATCGTCTAACGGTTGATCCGAATTGGCCTTGAATCAATCGATAACTTGAAGAGGTGCGGGAGAGTCGGGCAACCCTCGTCAGAATTGAGGTCGCGAGAAGGTCAAGAGCAGGGGGTGCCAATCAAGTTATGTCAAAGGATGGTGCGGGACAGCAAGGAAGCAGGAAGACGTAGAAAAAACTGGGGTAAACGTCAGGCCGGTCGGAAAGATGTCCTCCCTCACGTGCCAAAGCGTTGAGGGATTAAGAACTTGTCGTCGCATGCTGGGGGGCCAACCGAACTCAGACGAATTGGTTACAAGGTAGGCCTCTGAGGCCAATCTTGAACTATAGAGGTCGTGACATGAAACACTACACTGACCACCCAAAATTGACGAGAATGGCAGTGAACCAGTCGGTGAGGCCTTCGTTTCGGTACACAGTGTCCGCCATGGTCCTATGAATCTCCATTTGGAGCGATTTAAGTCCACCCCCCAAAACTTCGGCATTCCGGGTCAGTTGCGCGGAAAGTCAACTTACGTAAGATAGAGGATGGTCGGAGATAATCGAGAACGTCTGGGTTTGCTTCGCCAATGTAGCCTCCATCGTTGCAGTGGGTTTCACTGCTTCCATCTGGCCGCTTCGCGTAGTGAGACACACGATCTGAGAAAGAGAAAATAAATAAAGCAATCAACCATATGAAGAGAGAGACCCGCGGGGCTCAGAGGATGTTCCGTCACCGAGTTAAACACGAAGCCTATAAGGGCCAACAAAAGTCGCTTGAATATCGGAAAAAAATGGTTCTGAGGCGGGGCGGAATTAAAACGGGGAAACAAAAACTGGATGTTGAAAAAAAGATCCGCATGGGTAGAAGTCTAAACTCATATCATCGGATTGGAGGGACATGGGGGGAACAGAACGTAAAAAACTTGTTTCACGGAAAATCTATGCATCTGCTAGACGCGGGGAGGTGAGGGGGTTGTGAAAACAAAGTCTGGGATTAAGCTCGCCTAAACCGAGAAAAAGATGTTTTCAAGCTTATCGCTCCAGGCGGCAGAAGAGGTAAAAACGCTAAAAAACCTCGGGGGGAATGGTGCTTGTAAGCGTCCCGAGACTTTGGGGAGAGAAGCGTGCTTCCGTCGCTTTAAAAAAAAAAAAGCGGTGGCTTGGGGCTAAAGCTGGGAGCTGCACGGGAGATGCTTAAAGTTACAAAATTGAACCTACCAGTTGTGACATGGGGGGGGGTAAGAATGGTGTTACATTCTTTATGGAAACGGGAGAAGGTCAGGGGAGGCGCGGGAGGAGGCAAGGGTACTCGAGCATAATAGAAAGGAAGATGTGATCCCTTCAAGACTAACGCCAAAAAGGTGGCTTAGGAGATACGGCAATCAGAAGTGGGGAAAAAGCCAGATAACCGCATCTTACTGGGCCAACGCCCGATCACCCGACGGGAGGACTCTTCAAAATTCCTTATCCTAACGCGTATGGACGTGCGGGCAAGCAACGGCTAGAGGTCTCGAAAACGTTTACACAGATGTTGAAATAATTAGATTTGAGAAAGTGGGGAGATATTTAGGGTTCGCCTTCGGGGGACTCAGCAGTTATAATGATGCTTGGGAAAAAGCTCAGGAGAGGGGGTCACAAAATGTGGAAAACGTAAGGAAACCCAAATTCGGACTCAGCGTGGGTGAGGGATTCGACTTGTCAAGCCTCGAGAAGGATTTGCGGGTGGGTATGAGGGTTTACCGATCCAAGGGGGTGTAGTGCAAAAAAAAGCCAATTTTGCGGTCTTCGCGGTTTTAGAGAAGCAGTCCCGGGTCACGAAAGGAGAGTAAAAACACTGTCGGCCCGATCGATTTCTACTCCGTATGTGAAAGGTGAGCGAGATCAAAGTCACAAAATCCGGGAAAGGGGTTCTGGTCGCTGCTGGGGCTCGTCTACTTGGGGAAGGTGCAGCGGCCCCATAGCGTGGGGCTGCGCAGAACAAAGAGGGGGGGGTGGGGAGGGAGCACTGTCCTCTGGGTCAAAAAATGGGGGAAAAGGGGGTTCATTTCTGGGACTGCGAGAGTATAGCTGAGACCCCTCGAATGATCGGTGGACAAGGAAGCTATCGTGGGGGGGGGTTCTAAAGGCGTACTGCGCAACATCAACTTGGAAGGGAACAATACCGCCAAGTCACGCTTGGGAAAGTTTAAGTGCCTGGGGGGGTTTTGCGGAAAACCGGAAATCGCCGTACAAAGAAAGCCTAAAGGAGATGGGCGAAAAAACTAGAAAAAAAACTTTGAAAGAACACCCATTTACGGGACTGTGGGGCGGTTAGCTTCAAAATAAAAGTCACTTTCTCCGGTATGGGTGGGCCAGATACCAACGAGATTATGGGGGGAGGGGATTTTTGTGTTCCCTGATCTGGGACTCATTGCGGGCCCGAACTAAATCCGGGGAAAAGCTTGGCCGTCGACATAAGACCCGGATGCAAATCCGACCTTACTCAATTCTGCTCTAGCGTCAAGAGGGAGAAGTGTTCCAATCAACGTATCCCAATTCCAAAACCGCAACTTTTGGAAGGGAAATCCGTCACAGTCCTCAGTATAGACACAGTTAACACAAGGGGGGGGATCCTTGAAGAGAGGAAGGTTCATGGTGAGACTATCAAGGGGAAGGGTTCTGTTCCACTGCACTCTCGTGGGAAGCGCTCCACTCAAAGGCCGATGCCTGTGGTACACCACAACGAAAGTGCCTGATATCCGGATAAACAGGAGTAGAGCTTCCTATCACACGGTTTTGGTTTGCACCTAACGCATCAAGCAGCACAAGAAGGAAGGGGGACGGTGATGGGATACAACAGGACAAAAAGATGACAAGAAAAAGTCGATTAGCCAGAGCGATCTTGCCTTATTGCGGGGATACTTGCAGGGGTTAAGGACAAAAAGGACAAGAGGTGCGAAACCGGATCGAATGACCTAGATGAGGCAAGTCAAAAAGCAGAATCTTGTTCTGGAAAAGAAATATCGGGAATTTGAGCAGAGGAATTCTGGTTAAAGGGGCCAAATGAGATGATCAAAAAATTGTAGAAGAGTTTCCGGACAAAAATGGGACACCGGGGAAATGGCAACGGGTTGTGGAGGGCAGTTCTTCTCCTCACCCGGTTGAAGCATACGGCTGGGTGCGGAACGACGGAAGACAGTCGCAACCACATCCTGAATCCATCAATAGATGCGGCGAACACACACGCTCTCAGGGAGAACGGGAAAGGTTAGCGGCAGAGTCGCGCACAGTCAATCACGCTGAACACAGGACGAAATTCTTCGAATGCCCGAGAGGCCAAAAAGTCTAAATGCGGTTGAGGGGGGGGAAGCTCACCAAAACGAGGATAAACTAACCACGGAAGTTTCCCCCATTGCCCACCCATGTGTTGCCTGATAGATCAAGTCCCATCAACCGCGGGGGTTTAAGAAAAGAAAATAGGGTAGCCGATCAAAACTCAGAGGAGCCGCGTATTTGGGCCCAAAGCAGCTCGGGCTAAAGGGAGAATGTCATAAAAGAAAAATGGGAGAGGGGGAAAAAGGAGGGGCATTTGGAAGGAGGGTCTTACCACCTTGCACGCAGACACGTAACGGAGTAGATTGAATTGGGAAAAAACCGAACTGTCAGAGCCAGTAGTGTGTATGGGTAATTAATGCTTTAACAGAGGATGGTGTGGGATCCTGATAAAAAAAAAAAAAGGGGTGCACGAACGGGAGACGGACTGGCTTGGCTCAGAAAGTTCCCTTCATAAGAAGGGGCTAGGGTGTGAAGTCCGAATGACGATTACGAGAGGGAAGGCCTATGAAGGGGGAAAGACTAACCCCATGCCTTTCCCCCCACAACAAACAAAAAAAAGCAGAAAGCAAGGAGGCGAAAAGGAAGAATATCTCAAATGAATTCGGGATGAGAGAGCTACTCTTTTTCTGGGTATCTGTGAGGTGACAACGGACAAAACAATTAAGGGGATTTCGAAGAAATCTTGAGACAAGGCAAACCGCGTGGACTACGTCAAGGATAACTCCTATGCTTACGTGGGGGCGCAAAAGAAGCCTTGGGAGGGTGACAATCCTACAGTGGGAAGAGGGTCTTCGCTCGTACAACTCTCACAATAGAAGAGGCGAAAGAAGGCAGGGTGATAGGGGAACGAAAGAAAGAAAAGGAGGCGAATACAGGACCTGGTCAAATCCGATTGGTGGGGGAAGACGACTCCGCACGGGAGGAGAATTCGTGGAAACGGGGAACCACAGAGATTGGAGGGCTTTGGTCAGAGAGCGTGTTCGTCATGGGAGCACATCCGATCTGCAGACCATGGGGGGACAAATTCTAGGTAGGGGGAGGGCTAATTGTCCAGGTTATGACGGGTAGTTCCCTCTGTTTACTTCTTTCGCATATAAGTCCGGGGAGAAACTACAACTTCGGCCTGAAAAAGGTTACGTTGTATAGGGAAGAGAATGCATTACAAAAGAGTGTCAAAAAAGGAAAAAAAAAACGCCTGTCATTTTGGTTATATACTCACTCAAGTCTACAGCATTCCGGGGTTTTGGAAGGGGAGGGGCTCTTCACTCCAGGACCCAACTTAAAAATTTCGGCCGTGTCTCAGAATTGGGAAGAAAAATGAGCGATATGGGCGGGGCATCCACTGTTAAGGGTGGACAATAAAACCGGACGAACGCTAATTTCCGTCCGCTAGTGGGGGGTTTTTTGGGCTCAACTGCTCTCTTTGCCGGGGACCGATGTAGTCACGAGGGAGCGCTGGTGGCATGGGACCGTGAAAATAGGCCGCCACGGCGAGATGCAAGGGGCAGGACACAGCTTCCGCCGTTTCAGGAGGGGCGTGGTGGGGAAGGGAGGGGCGGGGGGTAGATTTGCGTTTCGGACCGCTTTTAGGGCGTCCCCGAGTGGGCGAAGCCAGAAAATCAGAATCAAATGTTACAAAAAACCAAAAAACGAGCTTCTAAGGAAGCAAAATTCAAAGGCCGAAGTCCAGCAGGAAAGGAAGCTGAGCAAAGAGAGAACCGACTTTCAAGGACCGTGGGATCCAAAGAGGTTGCAAAGACAGACCAAAAGTTTAACAGGACCAGCCCCAACGAATGACAAGGGACAATTCACGAAGAGCTAACAAAACTAGAACCAGAAGACATGGGAAAAAGGACTTTGACGAAAGGTTGTGGCTAAAGCGCAAAAGACGAATAAGGGGAGAAAACATAGGAAAGGGGGGGGAGCCGTGCCGAATACTAAAAGGGGGGGGGAGACCTCAACAGGCGGCTTGTGAGTCTCTCCAAACACGCTGGCGAAAAGAAACACAATGTAGACCCCAGGAGACAGGAACCTAAAGAAAGGCCCTCCTTCACAAAGAAGACAACCAACAGGGAGGGGGGGTTAACGAGCCTTAGAAAGGATCAATCAAGACTCACGAACACGGGGAAAATACCGAATGCCCAATGGTAGTCAAAGGAATTGGATACGACGGGTGGGAGGTAGTGAGACAGACAGAGAAAAAAGGCCGGTGTCTCCAAGGTCGATGAATCCGCTCTCACATTCAGCAGAATCTTTAATTTCCACCACCGCGACGAGGCGTAAGGACTGCCTTAGTGGAGTGGGATGGGAAGGAGGGGGAGCGGGGAAAGGAAGTCCCGACAGCAGCGGGAGGAGGGGGGGGGCGGTAGGGGCCCCAAGGCAGGCAACAACCGAAAGGGGCGTGGGAGAAGGGGCCCCAAACAAACACGGGCCGTTGGCCAGGAGGGGGGGGTCGGGGCCAGAAAAGAGACGGGAAAGGGGGTAACCCAGGGTCGCTGGTGTTAGGCATCGGGAGTGCTCTTGGACTATCTCTACGAGTCAGTGCACACAAGGAGAAGGGCACGTTCGAGGCAGAGTTGGGGCTTGGCCATTGGAACGGAGTGTGTTGCCTTGGATAAACCCATGAGATCACATGTGCTGGTTCAGGGTGTTTACCGTGGAGGGGGCGACTCTGGCAGTGAGCCGTAGATGCCGCGGTTGCCGCATCTTCTGGAAAGAGTCCTTCGGTGACCGCCCATATTTACATGGGTGCAGGGGTATCAAGAGAAAAGAAGGGAGAGAGCGCGCGGGGGGCGGGGGAAGGGGGAAAATGGGGTGGGAGGGGGGGGGCGGGGGAGTTTGTGGGATGCCAAAGAGATTGGCGGATGACCTTGCGGTGTCAGGGGCGGTGCTGCAGGGAAACGTGGTGGACGCCGATGTGGGGGAGGATAGGGAAACAGAGAGGATAGATAGTGAAGGAGCACATCAGGGGGTCTGATGTGGGGGACACAAGAAGCCGGGGTCCCTTTCTGCATTGGGCGGGCGCAAGCGCCGAACGCTCCTTCAAAGAATTGGGGCCGGGAGCATAAAACTTGCAAAGTGATCATATAGGGGGGCGGTCACTCGAGACTGCGAATCTACGGACACAACCTACGAGACGAGGACACAGGGATGGGTAGGGGTCCAATCCAGACAACTCACGGTTACTATACCACTGGGGATACAGCATACAGGACGCCAAGAGCAGTGAGCATGCGTTAAGCAAAGGCATTTCGCCGCAAGGAGAAGAGACTGGGTGCTTTCGTGTCTGAGTGCTGCCGAATTTGCAACGCCTGCATCCCGAGGCGACCAGTTGCGTCTTACCGAGAAGGAAGGGTGGGCTGTAGCGGACGCGGAGGGGGGGGGGTAAGGGGGGCAAATCGGGGGGGCCTGTCTTAGATGGGGGATGACAAACCCTACATGGGGTGAAAAGAAAATGAAGGGAGGTGGTGAACCAGGGGCCATGAGGCGCAGATCCATTTAGGGGGGGTGTGGGTGGGAGGTGGTTGAAGCCGTATAGTCCGGTTCGGTTGACGCGGGAGTACCCGGAGGGGTCTGTCCGCCAAAATTGGTAGAGGGACGGCGTCCGGGAAAAAAGAGTCAGGGTGCGGTTTTCGTGCCTGTGGGGTTGTAGGGGGTTTGACCTGGGGGGGGATGGTGTTAGGTGAAGGGTGAATTACTGGCGGACGGGGTGGGAGAAGGGCGTGAGGGCGGGGGACAGGGAGAGGGGGGGGGGGGGAGGTGGGAGGTCGGTGGGGTTGCCGAAGGGGGGAGGAGGGTGAGAGGAGGGGGGGAGTGGCTTCTTGGTGCGTGGGAGTGTGAAAAAGAAAGGATGAAAGGAGGAAGGGATGATAAGAGCTTGTAGGGGAGAGTATAGAGTAGCGCCAGGCCGTATAAGGTGAGCCCGTATACACATATTTACCAAGGGATGCTCGAGCGTGGTACGGGGCCTTCAAACGTCCATCGCGGTAGGCTTGGGGTGGTCGCTGGTAGCAGGTAAAAAGAGAAGGGTAGGGGGAAAGGCCAAGGGAGGACACAGGGTTCGGGGAGGGAACTAAAGTCTAGGGGAGACTGGGAAGCGCTGTTGCAGTGTGTTATGCGGAGAGGAACGGTCGGGTGTGGGAGGGGTTGGGGGGAGCGGTAGAGGGAGAGGAATATGTTTGGGGGGAATAACTGTGGGTGGGAGACAGGGGGAGGGTGGTGGGTCAACTGGGGCGGGGGGATGAGATGGGACGCAGGGGAAAGGGGGCCAGCCGTGCGGGTAACGGGGGGGGGGTAGTGGGCACGGTGGGGCCCGTGCCCGCGTCGGATTGTAGAGGGACCCGGGGCGGAACAGTGCGGCTGACTTGAGGAGGGGAGGAGTGGAGAGAGGCGGGGGGCTAACGAGGGGAGGAGCTTGGAGCGGTGTGACAAGAACGCCTTGTCCCGTAAGGGTGTGATGGGTGGTGGGGTTGGGTCACAGGAAGGAGACTTGGGGCTGGAACGGGGGAGGAGAGAAGGGGGGTCATCTGGGAGGTGAGTGAAAGAGTGAAGTGATGGTGGGGCGGGGGCCTCCGCTTCCGAGTAGGGGCAAAGAACACGCTGGAGAAAAGAATCAAAAGGGATGTTGCATCGGTCCAGCAAAATAAGAGTCACTCGACGCCAATGATGCGCGGGGTGAGGTTCGGGATGGGTTCGGGGACGCTGGCAGGTGAGAACGAAGGCACCGATGAGAGGGGGGATTCATCCTGACTTAAAAGGAACGGATTCAGGGACAATGGAGGAAATCAACAGAAGGCATAGGTCTGGTTCGGAAGGAAAATGATGAGCGCAAGGCCGGGGATATCATCCTGAGCCACAGAAAACGAGTGGAGAGGGTAAAAAAAACGAGGGGAAGAAAAAGGGAATGAAGACTCTCGGGAGAGCAAAGGTCATAACCTCGAGACTCCGATGAATCAGGAAAAAAAGGAAAGTGTGACCATCCAATTGGGGGGGGGGAAACGATACGGCTTCGCATTGAACGGCCTTCAAAAAAAAGGCAACTATAAAGAAGACTTTACGGGGTCCGAAAGGGTCGAAAGAACAAGAGCACGATAGGTGAACTAACTTTCAAAAGGGGCGAGATTGTCAAGGGGACCTCCTTGGATAGAGGAGTCGCGAGAGAAGAGGAAAAAACACAAAGGAACATATCAAAACGCGAAGCCGAAAATTAGGTTTAGGGGGAGGGCGGATCTTGACGCAGTAAAAATAATAGTCTTCGGGGGGACATCTCCTACTTTGGAAGAAAAAAAGAAGACGCCGCGAAGGGGATTCCGGAAGTAAAGGAAAAGAGTCGGGATAACGGGGGGATTCCAACAAGGTCAGGGCAAATGTGAACTCAGGGTCGAAAAAATGAAATGTGAAAGAAATCTTGGAAAAGAGATGAAAAAAATGTAGGTTTCCGCGATTAAAAAAGGGGGGAGTCTCGAGGGGGTAAGAACTAATCACTCTGGGAAGGCCAAATGAGGGAAAGGGGGGTAAACTAAACTGAGAGAAGGCGGGTGGCCGTGACCGGGGAGGGAAAGACCGAGGGCGTACTTTCAAGAGAAAAGATGAAAACTCGGAGCCAGAGGGAATAGTGGAAGTAATGGGGGGCAAATTAAGAACGACAGGGGGCCTAGATCCGGGAAAAATGAATTATGTTTCTGGAGCGGGGAGAAAAGAGAGCAACAATATCTGAGAAGGGGGAAAAAATTCGCCAGAGGAGAGCAGTAAACGGGGGATGTCTTGGTCAAAGACTGGGACAAGGATCCAAAACCCAAAAGCGTTGCCGCTGCTACTACAAAGGAATGGAAGAACAAGCAAAAAACTGGGTGGAGACAAGGATCTTAAAAGGAAACAACCCTTCGTGGCCGAAGGGGGGGCGTTCTGACCGGACAATAGCATCTCAGGGTTTGGCTGGGGAACCGAGCCGACATGAACGGGGAACGCTCCCGGCAAGGGAACGCTGGAGGGACTGCGAAAGTCAGGGAGGAAAATCTCGAAAAATTAGGAGAAGAAAGAAAGGGCAGGTGTCCCATTCCTGAAGAGGGTAGGGGTTGGCCGGAAAAATCGCAGCCAGGACGAATGGAAAAAGGTATGCTGATTAGAACGGCAACATGAGGGGGGGCTCAAACAAGGAAAGGTAAGCGGATTGGAGAGGGAAGGGGTCGATCTTGGCTCGAATAAATGCAAGGTGGGCCGGGAAAAGTGGGGGTACCGCTCCAATACCCGTGGGGGAAGGAGTTCCAATTTGGAGTCGTTACCAGAGGTAAGTGGGTAAAGACAAAAAACGTCAAGGCAAGGATGGGAGGTCAAAGCGAAGTCGACCCACAAGACTGAGAGATCTGTATTAAAAAAAAAAATACTCTGATGAGGGCGAGTTGCGCGGAAAAGAAGGCCAAAAGCAAAAAGTCGTCAACGATCCTTTCCCCGGTTAGGGGTAGGGGGGGGGGCCTATGTTCTGGGTGGGGGGGGGGAAAAGGCTTCCATAAAAAGTGGAATTGGGGGAATTAGGCAGCCAAGAACTTGTGGGGCAGAAATCTCAAAAAAGGAAAAGAAGGGGGGGGGTGGATGAGTTCGTGCAGGCCGTGTCATCGTAACTGACTTAGGGTGTTCATGAGGTGAGGGATGGGAAAAGGAGAGGAAAAGAGAAGAACGACTCGGGGAAGGAGACGGCATTCACTGGTGTGCTGAGAACAGATGGAGGGGGTATGGAGCAAAAAGGTCTTTGCTCTTAGGGAGGGCTTACTTCGAAATTCCCCGAAGAGGGGGAAATAAGAAGTCTCGAAAGAAGCATAACCCGTCTTCCAAACGTGAACGTTTTGCGAGTTGGTTGTTGCAGGACCTGTAGGGAAAAACAACGGCTCAAGTTACACAGAAGGAGCAATCCCAAAAAAAGACCTAAACCCGCAAAAAGAAGAGCGACCATCTGAGAGAGACTAAAGGCGGTCCCTATAGGGGAAAGAAACAAGAAGAAATTGTCAGAGACGGCGACCTCTGGGAGATGGGGGAAAGGTGAAGACCTCCATAGCAAGAACAAGGAAGGCGCAGTTAGGCTTAAGGGAATGCCGGGTCCAACGTACTCAAACGACTTCAATGATTGAAAAAGTTTTGTGGAACCCAAAATGGAGAAGGAACGTCTGGGACTGGAATCAACGAAGGAAACCGTCATCAGAAGAATGGCAACCCTAAAAAGGAAGATGTCTCAGAAATAATGGAGAGAAATACACTTACCAAATCTTGTTGAGAAAGACAAAAGTACATCAGGTAACTACCAGGGACCATGCATTACACCTTGGTAGGCAATGTTGGATAGGCCATCAAAAGAGGGAGAAAAAAAAGGGGGAAATCAAAAGGAAGACTTTAAAAAAAAATTACACTACTTCGAAAAACAGGTCGCAACCGTAACAGCGGAAGGGGAACAGTTAGGGGGGGAAGGAAGGAGTTCAGCAATGTTCGGAGGAAAAAAGAAAGGGAAAGGTCATTCAAACGCAAATATCTAGGGAAAAGACTCACAAAAAAAGCGGAGGGGAAAGGGAAGCACTGCGGAACGGTGAGGGAGAAGAAACCGGGAAAAAGATGAACTTTCAGAAGTCACTGCACGACCGTAAGCACCAGGAGGAGAGGGAGTCCGCTCGAAAAAGCCGGGGGGGGGGAGTCCACCTAACATCGAAATGCCAGCAACAAGGGTATAAAATTGTGGCCACGGGGGTGGAGACGCCCTCGAAACTTCGCACAAAGAAAAAAGAAAGGAAGGGGGTATCGAAGGAAAAAAGAGCCAATGGTAGAAAGACGGGACTTCTCGGTAGACCACTGAAAGGGGAAGGGTATGGGAAAAAATTGAGGTGGTTTGTAGTTCACGACAAAAAAGACCAGTAAAAAAAAAAGGGAATTTACAGAAAAAAAAAACAATGGCCGCAAGGGGGGGAAAAAATCATACGAAAATTTCACAAAAAACAACAAGAGCACAAAGTTTGCAAGAGGAACGGGGACATAAGAAAAAAAGCATGCTTGGGAAAACAGAAGCGCTCGAACCGACTTCTTGGGGACAGGAGCCGATCCAAAGCAGATGAAAAGGAATAAAGGAACCAGACATACACTAGAGTAGGGGGACAACGGGAATGGGAAACCTTGCCAAGAGAAGGAGGTTGGGTGAGGCATAAAGCTCTCAAGAGGGGAAGGGAAAACGGCCGAAACCGAAGACTGGACCGTCAAAATCAAAAGAAAAAATAAATTGGGGAAAAGGAAGGAGGGTCAACGAAGAAGAACTCTGACCACCTTACAATATTCGAAACACTTTGAGAGGGAAAAACCACAAAAAAATAAAAATCGCCAGAAAAAAGAATCGACATACAGTGGCGCGGACCCTAGAAAAACTCTAGGCTAGATGTGAATTTAGAGAAGCAAGGAAGCTCAAAGTGAAACTTTGAAAAGGGGTGAAAGGAGTTGGCAG
>Ga0179593_1480040_pt1 | contig 16814 bp, 15 predicted proteins | sample CZODoug2_1_08_16_FD_185931 | JGI IMG/M metagenome (GOLD analysis project Ga0179593, IMG submission 185931) | Vadose zone soil fungal communities from Angelo Coast Range Reserve, California, USA - CZODoug2_1_08_16fungal (PacBio error correction) | ecosystem: Environmental > Terrestrial > Soil >...
CTGTCTCCAGACGCATTGCCAAGAGGTAAAAAATTGATTCCCTCTCGCATCATTCATGCGAGCTTAAGGTAAGTACGATTCGAACGGCTATGACAACAGCAGTGGTTGTAAACATGCCGAGGCGAAAGAAAAGGAGTGGTCGAACACAGAATCAAGCGTCAGGGAGAGATGTGATGTGCGTTCCGCTCGCCTGAACTGCTTTGAGGATTGTCGCGGAGTCATTCATACAGGTCAAGGGTCGAAAGACTGTGAACTGTCCGATGAAGCGTCTTTCGCGAGCACGGAGAGCGCATTCGGTCCATGTAGCTCACGTCGCCTAGCCAGAATGCTTGCCCAATTTCTGACCTTGAATCTAGAATTATATCAGAAAAAAAAAGAAAAGTGGCAGTAAGGGGCAAGGTTACGAGGCCGAGGCAGGTGACCTGCCTCCACCCTCAGGATGACAATCGACGCGCGCAGAAGGTATTGGTCTACGGAGCGGATCACAATGCGAGTCTATCTGCTGCCGTGGGTAGAGGGTCGGGGGTGAGCGGAACTGCTAGCTATCAGCTCTCACATTTCTTTCGAATAAAAAAAAAATGGCCGAAGAGGCTAGCAGGCCGAAGAGCTTAATACTTGGATCAAGGGGATTCAACCGCATGCGAGAGAGCCGAGAGGCACAGCTTTTGAAGCACCGCGAAAAGAAAAAGAGTACTGAACAGGATGGGAAGGATCTTACCATGCAGTGCAAGCGCACGCGCTTAGCACAACAACGGAAAGATAGCTGTGAGAGGTCGAGCTGTACAGGGGAAAAGTGCGGTTGTGCAACGCCTTTTGGAGGAGGGGGGCCCCGACCGGTCCGGAGGCGAGCCAGCAAACTCAAACCGGGCCAACGACGGAGGGCAGCCGAAGCGCACGTAAAAGGACAAGGAGGAGGACAAGGGGGGTCAAAACCAGGGAAAAGACAAGTAGGAAGCCTCACCCTGAATGTACGAAAAAGGGGAACAAAGAAACGGGAAGACAATTACATAAAGAAGGACGCCAAGGATATCGGCCTAAGTCAGAAAGACGAAAGTTCCAGGGGACCAGATTACAAAGGGGACCTGGACAAAGAAGGGAGCGCCTCCGGGGAACCGGCAGAGAGCTCTCGACACAACACAAAAAAATGCAAATATATATGTACTGAAGGAGGCTGGCGACGTCCTGAAACTCCTGGAGGAATAACGGCATTCCTCAGGTAGCCGCGAGAAAGTTGACGGGGAAAAGATTAGTCCTAATTTCGTCCTTTAAAGGGGAAAACCGGGAGGACTAGCAGTAACTGTGGCAAGGGCGAAAGTGCAGGGGGGGAGTGGGATAATGATCAGGTGGACACCGGGCAGATCAACTGTGGGCAACCGGAAGAGAGCAAAAGTCCAACGGCTGGGGGGGGATCAAGGACCAATGCGCAAACGGAGGCTTACAAAGAACCGAGGGAGCATTGGAATCAGGAGCGGGAAAGCAAAGGCGACCGAAGGATAGGAAGTTTGGGGAAAAAGACAGCGCGGTGTCAAGGAATGTTTCACCTTCGTTTCGGTCAGAGGACTCCTGGCATCAGGAAATCCCCCCTGGGGGGGTACAACCACACTGGGTGGACTTCGAGGATTCAGGAAACGTCGAAAAAGGGGAGAGGGGACCAAAGACGTGCAGCTGTGGGGATGAGTAAAAACGTCGGGGGGAGAAAAGTCAGCAGGGAATCTTGCACCCCAGGCCCGAGCAAAAAAAATAGTCGCCCGGGTTTCTTCAGACACAGCCTTTCAAAAGAAACCGGCTGTAGAAAAGAGAAGTGTAGGAGGGTAAAGACCGGGTCAAGTTGACATAGAAGACGTCTGAGGCGAACTGGAGAGGACTTGCAAGTTTCAGGAAACGGAGAGAGAGGCACAAAAAAAAAAAAGATCAGAAGGGCTATAAAAGGGGTATTCGTCTTCGGTCCCAATTAGAGGAATCTCCTCGTCCACTCGGAGTAACATCGGTGAGATAAAATCGACCGTCAAGTGAGCGAGACACATTTAATAAAATTGACTTTTGACCGACGACTAAGGTGGGGCACTCAGAAAAAAAAGTGCAAATCCCCCGCGCACGCTGACGAGAGTGGATAACGAAAGCAGCGAGCTGTACCGGGCACTGACTGAAGAAAACTCTTGGGAAATCAATAAGAACTTAGACGACGAGCCGGCGATCTAGGGAGCAAACAAGCGAATCCATCGTCCTACGCTGCAATGAAAAGGCTAAAAAGGTTCCCTAACTCAACGAAACTTAGGAGAGCTGCTCAGTCTTACAGAAGGAGAATACGATGGCCATCTTCCGAGCCAAAACATCAGGCACGCATCCCCAGTTATAAGGCCGAAGTACCCTGGGGGGGGGGAAGAGGGGCCTCCATCCTACAGCGAGAAAGGTCAACACACGCAGATGTATCCGAGCAAATCGGTGAGGGGGGAAGTTCGATAGGTGAGGAAGTTCTAAAGCGGCGAGCAGGAGGACCGGAGCTCACGGGTAAATTGTGATTCGTGGGGACTCAACGTACTGCAAGTTTTCTATTCAAGGGAAGCGAGCCGGCGAATGCAGCTGAGTACGAGGGTCGGAAAAAATAATGGCGTCGCGCTGGGGACAAAAAGGAAGAGAGAGCACGCGGCCGACTCTAAAATGACTGCGAAGCGGAAGAGATTGCCGCCAAAAGCGAAGGAAGAAGACGGAGAAAAAGGAAAGTAGGGCCAAGAAAAGGACACGCTACGCTTCGAAAAAGGACGCGAGCTCATCACGACAACCGAAAACCGTAAGAAAGGGAGTCGTAGGGGGGAAAAAAGACCGAACGACCCTGAGTCACTCTCCACTGGGGAGAGCAGGCCAAAACAATTTTGGGGGGTATCCGGGAGTGGACGTTGTCGCGACAGAAAGGACGGTGGCAGACGATTTAAAAATCAGAAACCAAGGGAACACGAGCCCGCAAGCGAAAAGCCAAGCCAAGGTTGCCGCAGAAGGACTGAAAAAAATAAAGGGCAACCAGTTGGCGATGTCACAATAGAAAGGGACTTATGCAGGCGAAAACGGGCTGTGGGGGGGGGGGGAGCGAAGCAGAAAGAGGGCCGGCTCCGCAACGAGAGCCGGAAGGAGTCTTGGTGAGCAATTGATGCTTGGGGAAGGAAAAGACGCTAATCATCCATAGGGGTTAGAGGGCAAAACGTAAGAAAAGTGGCGGGGAGAGAGAAAGAAGTCTCCAAAACAGTGCCAGGAAAGGCCAGAAAAAACTCCTGTTGGGAAGGATACCAGCTCAAAATGGCCCACTCGGGCAACATGAAAACGAGACTAACGAAACACTCAAGAAAATCGGAGCGGCAGGCTAGCGGAGGCGCCAAAAGCACGACAAGGGGGGGGGGGGATGTTGTTAAGGGAAGGAAATACATTGGACCCCGGCTGGGGCAAAGACTGCTGGAAGTCGACTGGCAGCTTGATTAGAAAAAAAGATGAAAAAACTGGAGTGCTGAAGTCCACAGAGGACAAGTCGGCGCCAAAAAGGCGTTGCAAGGGCAAAGCGATGAAGGATCACTGAGCCGGCCCGACCCGATAGAGGAGAATCGACTATCGGTTGACAATTCCGCATTGCGAGTGGGAGGGGATGCGGCGAACGAGTTTGGGGGTCGCCCGACATTGCGGAAAAAAATTCGGATATGCAAAAGGCTGTAAAAACATCACGGAAGGAAACGTAGAAAAAAAACTATACCAGACGTGAAACCAAGTCCAGGCGCCCTTCCCTAAGGAGAAAAGAGGTATATCGACGTGTGTAAAGACGGCTGGGGGAGCTGTTGCAGGGCGTAATCGCTGTCACGGACTGAACAGGGTGACACAGCCTTTTTCAACGCAGGCAAGAACCGAAAAAAACGAAGCCAAGAGGCTGGGGGGGGGGGGATCTAAGGTCGACATGGTGCGTGAATGGAAATGGAAACGCAGAAGGGGAAGAAACTTTCAAGGGCAATGTATGAGTCGAGGGGGAAAGAAAGCGGGCCAAAAAGCGGAATCAGATTCGGGGGGGAAAAACGGAAAAATGAAAGGAAAAAAAGCGGCTCGATGGTGGCTGCACATTAAAAAGCTCAAAAAGCCGGAGGGTAAAAAGAGGGGAAATCGGGGGGGAAGCGGCCAGATGGGGGAACAACGAGGGGATCGCACGACGGAATAATCAAGAGTTGATCTCTAAACTGTGAGAAGGGGGACAGCCCCCCTCTGGCCGAGCACCCTCAAAGTGTAAAAAAAGGGAAGGGCACACCAGAGGGCACACCCCGAATGTGCAAACACAGTCTAACAAAGGATGTACGAGGGAAAAAAGCGGCGCGGGGGGACCAGCAAATTTAAAAACACGGCCTGGGTTGAAAAAGGTGCGTCAGATCAAAGGAAAGGCTCTGCGAGCCTGGCCACCACAGAGCATACCGAGAAGAAGATAACTCCAAGGGCGGACAACGACCAGACCCAGACTTTTCTCTAATGGAAGATCGCAGCACAAAAAAAGGGAAAGGGAACTTCTAACTACGGTCGGATGGACGGGGCGGGGACAGCCTTGGGAGGGCGCTGGATGAGAGACATGAAACATCCAAAGGTATTTTCCAGAAGCCTATCGGAACGGGGGAGAAACAGGGGTGTATTAAAAGCCTAAATGGGACAATGGCGAGTGAGCCAAGGACGGGAACACGGGGGACTGGGTGGGGAAACTGCTGTGGTTCAACTGAAAACTCCTCTGGCAGTTATGTGTAACGCCGAGTCAAGGGCGGGAAGAGTTGGGAAACGTCTGCGGGGGGCCCTGGTTCGAATTTGGCCGAGCGCGAACATGTCAAACTTTCCGGCTCTAAGGAAAAAAAGAAGGATCAATACCGCGACGAGGGGAGCGGTCCCAGGGAAGCCTTCACTCCTTTTCCAGTTCCACTAACTCGGGAACCGTAGAGGAAAAGGAGGCTGAGTTGCCAACCAATAGGGACCCGGGCTTTTCCATTGAGCAAAAGAAGAGAAAAGAAGCATCGGAGGAGCCATGGATTGCCGAATCTGGCGGGAAAAAAAACAGCCGACGAATCTGAGACACAATCGTTCACCTTTTCTCAGGAGTATATTTACTGCTGAAATCGGGGAAGAAGATTGTGCAAGACGACAAGCACACACATGGATGGCGCAGGGCAAAGTGACGCAATGATAGCACTGTTGCAGGCAAAAAAACACCGTCCGCATTCAGAAAAGAGGCCAAATCAGGTCGGAAAAAAGCGATCGGCGAAAGGCGTCCAGTCGCGCCTTGAGAAACAAAAACCGTCTTGGCCGAGAGTGAGGGACTTTTCTTCTTCCGCAGGGGGTTGAGAGCAAGAAGAGCGAAAGCTAAGAGGGCGCGAAAGAGAAAGCGGCACCACCCAAAAGAGAGAACGCTCCAGATCACAGGGCACGGTCCCTTGTAATTCAAGATCTGGAAAAGGACAGGACGTACCAGAGGGGGTACGCCGAGACAGATGACTCAAAACTGAGAGAAAACGGAGAAGCATCGAAAAAAGCTTCTCTTTAGGCCGCTCAGAATTCCGAAGAGGGGAAAAGATGCTATCTGAAGGCACACGCCTGCCAAAGGGAAAAAAAAAGATCGTAAGCAACGCCGCAGAGAGGGGGCAGGGAAGGAGAGAAGCTTTTAGGGGGAAACGCGTAAAGACAAAGAAGGGGGTCCCGGGAACCGGGAGTGTTGACTGAAATTTTAGGGGGGGATTCTGAAGTTTGAACTAAAGCATTTCAGGGTCCCGGCCGAGCGACCCGTGTTCTATGCAGAAGAAGAAAGTCGGTGAAGCTGGAACGAGCAATGGTAGTCGACTCGAGATCCGCAGCTATTGGAAGAAGAAACCAGGGCGGCAGAGGCACAAACGAAAAAAAGGAAATAGAAAGCTCGAAGGGAGCATTGAGAGGGGGAATCCCGAGATGGTGACGACGATTTTCTGCGAACCCAGGTCCCAAGCCCATCTTTCGCGAAAGATGGAAGTGGGCGGTAGTGCAAGAAGAAAAATGAGGTTTCTCGCGCACGCCGTCAACAGTCGAGAACGACGTGGCGTTAAAATCCTTCGCGGAAGGCAGAGGTCTATGAAAAAGAAGAGACCAAGGAAAAAGCGGGGCAACAGAGGGAAGCAAACGGAAAGCAATGGGGGGAGAATCACAGAGCCCATAAGGGAAAAAACTACATCGGGGATTGAGAGTCGGTCATTACAAGGGAAGCATCATATTGCCGTCAGGGGGGCAGTTCTGGATAGCTTGACAAAAAGAGGAGCTCCGAGGGAGGAGGGGGTAACTCTGTCTTGCCGGGGTCGAGAAAAAGTAAGGAGTCGTTTGGCAGGAGAACAGCGTCGAGAAATGGGGCGAGGCAGGACCGTGCCGAGCGCGGGAACCGATTGGACAAGCGAAAGGAATTGAGACAAGGGGAGGGAGCGATTGAAACTCAAAAAGAACCCGCAGAGAGAGGGGGGGGGCGTAAGCGTGCATCTAAGACGTATAGAGGGAACTTCACGAAAAAAGCGTTTCTCGCACACGTTAAGTTTCAGGGGGCAGGTCGAAAGATGGACGGGTCCCGAAGACCGAAATAAAAAACTGCAAAAGGCAAAGAGCTTGATGGAAACGATTATCTCGGAATGCGTTCAAAAAAAAGAAGGTCAAGATGAAAACCCGACTGGCGCCCGGGGTACTTCTCGATACCTCCGAGGATGCGTGGAACGGCTTTGGTGAGGGAAAGAGCCTATGAAAAAGTCCGACCTAACGGAGTCAACCTGGACATGCAAGACACTCTAGTAGCAGCAGGTCAGGCGAGGAAGGGGAAAAATTTACTCGTCGACCTCGTCCAGACCTCGCATAATTCCGCAAGGAAAGAGGGAAGAAGAAGAGTCAGACAGCATCAGGGGAGAACCAGGGCGCATCCTTACCGATGGCCCGATTAAACTCAAAAGGAGTGGGCTAATGACAGATGGAAACGGGAACACGGGACGAGCAGTGGATAAAGGGGGAAGAGCCTACCTGCTCGCAGCTGAGAGGGGAGGGAGTATCTGCTTAATCAGTGAAGAATTAGGGGAGCGATTGAACAGAGAAATGGAGCGAATACCAGGGGGGGTGGAGAGGAAGCTGATGAGATTCGGATATAAAGAAAGAAAAAGTGAGAGAACTGCTTCTAACGGGAGGGAACAAATAGCGGAAAGTCCTCGAATTAAAGTAAAGGAGACATGGCGCGGACAGCAACCTGAGCTTCACGTCAGCGCGTGCCGACAAGAGGTAGTGACCCACCGAAGACGAGAAAGCAGGTCAGGTAAAGTGATTCGTCACCCTGGCATTGTAGGGCCGGGCGGGGCCGAGTCGATCGGGGAAAAGTTACTTCAGATAGAAACACCTCGTGGGTTCTCTGGTGATAATAACAAGACCGACGCCGGGGATAGCGACAAAGCGAAAACGCCGGAGGGTATACGAGTTCACGGACGAAGCGGGAGAGAAGGAAGCCCGGCGAGTGTGCCAAGGAAAAAACTAACGTCTATCGCGTGCTGACCAAAGGAAGCAAAAGCGTAGCACCAAAAAAACTTGGCCGTAGTTAATGGGATGAGTAGCACTGGGGCAACATGGCAGCGTGGAAGAAAAGGAGCAGTCAGGTCAGTGACCGGCCGGCGCAACGGCGGCCGCAGGCGAGTCGCGAGCAACGCAAAGCGTCCGACAAGGTGGAAAGATGATCATTATCCAGGGAAGAATGAAACGAAGGTCAAAAGTAACCCGAAGGACATAAACACGAGGGCACAGGACTGCGGAGATAGTACAGACGGCCGCGCAGCATGTCGGCAAACAAGGGCGCTACTGCACCTCCCCTTCCGGCTGAATGTGTCGGGGATTAAGTCAAGAAAAATCCAAAGAGCCGACGCAACACAAAAAAGGAGGCAGGAGAAAATCTATAGAGAACTGGGTAGGAGGAGGCTCCGCAACACGGAGGGGACAAAGCACGGCGATAGGGCAAGCGGAGCCTCGGACACCACTGGGTGTCGGCTTCACGGAAGGAAAGCGGGAAGTGGAGACATGGGGGAAGGCGGTCGCAGTGTCCATTTGAGGGGGGACCAAATTCTGGACAGGGAAAAAACGAAGGCGGGGGGAGTCTAACTGGATCATGATAACAGGGGAAAACTGGGGGGAGTCAGGGGAGGACGTTCGAATACGGCGCGAAGGACCGAGTGTTTGGAGATGGCTGCCAGGAAGGAGAAGGAAAAAACGAGGAACAGCTTAAACTAGCCGGGGAAGTCTTACTCAAAAAGTAAAAGAGATCTACAGGAGGTTGGAGAAGAGAGCGTAGGGATTGTCACTGGAGGGGGAGCGGTTCAAGCCTACGGGGTATTTAACGGAAGATCTGGGCATATCGGTCGAAAAGAGGTGAACCATGTAGGGGAGATACTGGAGGAGTCTAGAAAAGCTTTTTCGCGGGGTGGATTAGTCAAGACCCAAGCGGCGGTGGGAGCGAGGAAACGGACAAGGAAAACGAGGCAAGACCCCTGAAACGGCGATAGAACGTCAGGGGTGGCACAAAGAACAGGAAGTTGATCAAAAGCTGGGAAAAAGGGCAGCACTGGTAATCTGGTATGGTCGGGAGAAGGCACGGAAGCTCCGTCTCGGTCTAGAAAAGGGCTCGACGAAGGGAAAGTGAAGGAAGTGAAAGGAGCAGCAGCAACCATCCCAACATGCGGAGGAACTCTGTGCAGAGACATGGGGCAGAGAGACTAATAATGAATCGTAAGGAAGAAAACACAATGTTAAGGAGCTTCATAGGGGCAGGTCAAGGGAAAGAGAGAAACCAATCGGTAAGTTCTCTGGGACCACGAAGACAGAAAAATTCAAGCTGGCAAAGAAGAAGTGACCAAGAAGAGAAGAAAAGCTGAGCGAAGAATCGAAAAGGATCAAAAAGTAAAGAAACAGCTTGACGGCAGACCATCTTTATCAATAAAGAAGGAAGCTCCACCAAGCGAAGTAGACGTTAGGAAGACGGACGAAAAGTTGGAGGTCTGGGGAAGAAATTTAGCTTCCGGAACTACGAACGACCACTATTATATGAGGATAGTAAATCGGGTTACGAAGATGAGAGAGGAGAGCCGGCCGAACAAAAAGAGACCCGCATTTGGGTGGGATCGGTTGTACTTACCAGTGGGGGGGGGAAAATACGGAAACTCTATGAATAGAGCGACGCATCAGGGGACTAGCCGCTAAGAAGAAGGCAGCGAAGTAATGCTTAGCTGAATCGTTAACCGCAGAGCAGAAAAATACAGAGAAGGAAAAAAGAAGGGTTAGGGGAAACGGGCTGGGGGGAATCGTAGCCTTGCGACGAAGAAAAAGCAGTCCACGGAGTTGTGATCAGGGGTCAGGAGAGCTGTTCACGAAAACAGGATTCAAAGCGTCGAGAAGATCGTCTGTCTGAAAAAGACCTACAAAACAGATCTGTTCACTCTGCACACGAAAGGGCGGCGGCACGGGGATACGCACAAGGACGGGACGACAGAAGGGCGCTAGCTATAGAATGGCAAGTTCAGCAAGCAACCGGACACGCGCACATCCTCTGAATTTAGAAGACACAAAACCGGTTTCGACTGAAGGGCTACTCTCCGGAAAAATTACGGAGAAAGGGATTTTCGGACTCTGGGGAGGACCACCGAAAAGAATGGTTGACGAGACAAGCACGAAATAGACGGCCGCATAGCCGAGAAAGAAATAAGAACTCAATAGCTGCCCAGCCCTGTGTGATGACGGAGGGATTCGGGAAAAGCCAAGTTGACTGGCGGAGGGAGTGGACTAAAACTGGCCTCGATCCGTCGACGGAAGGCTGTGGGAGGTTAAAAAACGCGGGCGCAATGTCAGAGCGGCAGACTGAGAACCGCGCACAGGCGCTGGTGAGAGGGGGGAGAACTTCACAAGGCAGGCGAACAAGAACGCGCCATCTTGGGGATTCTTAGGTCACGAGAGGGTGCGCCGCGCTCGACGACCGGTGAAAAGAAAAAAACGAGAAATCCCAGAATCCCCTACAGGGCTGCTGAATAGAATCAAGTGAACTAGAATGCCATCTCGCTTCCAGGCAGAGAGACAAGGCGATAAACCAGCCCAGTCTAACTCTACCGGCGAGCGACTAGCTCCTCTTATGCCCGCTTGACACCGAGGATGTGAAAATTGAAAGCTGGACTCGGAGCTAGATCGTTGCTAGGGGGGAAAGATGGGAAAAAAAAAAAGGTTTCGCAGGCGGCCTGCGAGTCGAGAGCAAGGGCTTTACGTGAAAGGAGCTGAGAGGGGGCCGGAGAATGTACAGCGTCGAGGGGGGGAAAAGCCAAACGAATTAGCTAATACTGACGACGATCTAAGGTCGGAAAGAAATGGTGAGAGGGTGGTTTACGTCAGCGGGTGGGTGTGACAAGCTTAAACGTCCAGCGGTCTGTGAGGGGAGACGTGGGTAGGTCATCTTAGGGGAAAAATCCTTCCGGGAATGAAAAACAACTCAATGCAATGAGACCGACCTGTGAGACAACGGACAGGCCGCATCATACGGAGGGCGCAGCGCGATATCGTGTGAACCCGAAGGATTTCCGGTGAAGGATACGAAAGAGCGGAGGCAACCCAAAGTGGGATCACCTTTAACGCATGGACTTGGAGAAACCTTGTGCAGACGCATGGCCTGGTGGGAAAAAGGGAGGTCGATGTGAGAAGACCATCAGTTGACCTAGCGAACGGTGAAAACTGTGTAGAAGTTCGTACGATTGGGGGAATCGGCCAGGCGTGACAAACCAGGGGGGGTGCAGCAATGTGTAGGGATGGTAGATGGAGTAGACCACTCAGAAAGAGGCTACGAGGGGGCACGGGGGAAGCATCATCAACGCGACGTTACCTGGGTTTCGTGCGAAGGAAAGCGGGTAAGAGCTGGAAAATTGTTTGCAACGAAAAGGAGAACCAGGGTATAATATGCATGGAAGTGGACATCAGCACGCTCCCTTAAGCGTCCCCCTCGTTCAACAACGGGTCCCACGCAAGTTAAGACTGAAGGTGCCCACCTCTTAATCAAGGTCTACCAATCCCGGTGACCGTCCTCCCTGCCCTCTACTTGTTCATTAGTCCAACCCGTCTTGGCAATGCAACGGACCCCCACCTGAGGGACGAACTTCTGCCCCCGCGCGCGGGGGCGTTTGCACAACAGCGGCGGTTTCCGAAAATTCAATTTGGTCTTGCCATACACTCAGGCACTGTGAATCAACCTGTGGATAAAAGAAACCGTGTGAAGAGACCATGGGGGAGGGGGAATTTTATGGTCTCGCATGGGACTTTAAACACATCGTCAAGAGGGAGTTGACATGACGCAACTGAGCGCATAGCAGCATGCATTACGTGGGAAAGCCACCGCCAATTCTCGCGGTAGGCATCTCGTCTCGTGCCCAACAACCTGTAGGGAGAAAAGAGCTGAGGGCTACTTCGCCAGCCGTCTGGTCTGTAGCTTTCATCTGTGGCTGGGGGGGCTTCTGCGATTCAATGCAAAGCACGCGGAAGTATGGGCAAGTCTTCAGACCGCGAGGAGGGGAGAGCAATGTAGTATGACGCTCACTTTGCGAAATTAAAGGGGAAGGAGTTCCGCTAGACATTACGTAAAGGGAACCGACGTGGGCACAAGAGGGGGGGGAACTGAAATGGACAACAACAAGAAGTTGAGACGGGCGTGGGTAACATTCGGAAGGAATCCCTTGCGCTTTAAGGTGAAAAAGTCAATTAGGGGTACGTTAGTTTGGGGAAGGAGGCACGGCGTGCGGGGCGGGAAAAAGGACCTAGCGTATGTACAACTGGGACATTTATAAAGCGGACGACGGCGTTTCCAACATGGGCGAAGAAAAAAAGTCAATGTTTAAGCGTCCCGGGACGAATCGGGGCACGTCGCGGAAATCGGGGCCACGAGGAAGCGGTTCAGGGATGAGAAGCAAGACCCATAGCGAGGAGGCAAACCATGGCTGACCGTCGACTCAAGAAGAACGAATTCAGAACCACCAGGGCGGGCACTTACGCAGGGGAGGGAAACGGTAATCAAATCAAAACCACGCACCATGGGTAACAGAGACAACCGGGTGATCTACTGGTCAGAAAGTGCGGGTTCGCAAAAAGGAAGGCTGGAAAAAGGGAAAAAAGGGGTCATAAAAAAGCCGATCTGGTGCGCAAAAAAGAGGAATACAGCACAAAGAACATCGGGCAAAATCGAGGCTCGATTCGCAATTGAGGAAATAGCGCAGGAACACTGCGGAGCCCAACCGGTCGAAGGGATAGTTCCACTTTCGCGGCATATTTGAAACTAAGGACAAGAGAGTACAGCATGCATAGACCATCATCGGCACCAAAACCGGACAGAAGCAGCACACCAATCGCCGTTGCAGGGGGACCTGGGTCCTTCAAAGCTGATAAGGTGGACCGCAGAGCAAGGGTTGGACAAACAGTTTCTTCCGGTAGCCTGCAGCGATCAGTGTCCCTGGGGCGCTGGGCAGAGTCAGTCTCTGAGGGACTCGACAAACGCAGTTTCAATCAAACCTCCAAGACGGAAAAGGAGACGGATTATGCCGCCATCTCGCTCAATTGTCGAATCACGGCGCTACGGGTGTTCAAGCGGAAGGATAAGACTGCATAGACATTGGTCAGGAAACCTCATAATCGGCAGGTACGATGGTGTGCTCAGCACATCGATTACTTTGGAGGGTGCGCCTGCTTGGCTCGAGGGTTGAGGAGCATGAGGGCAGCTGGATGGCCATCTCATGCAGATTCGATCAGATCCTAAGAGTAGGATTTACGGCCTTGAAGCCGGCAGGTTGTCAATCAGGGAGGCAGCCGAAAAGAGAGCGACGGGTTGCAAAGAAAAAAAAGCTGGGCGGTGGGCGGGAGCAAGGGGAGACACCCGCTGACCAGGCGCCAAGCCGACCGGTAACGGAGAGGGGGAGAAGATTGTGCGAAGCTGGCAAACCCTCCACAAGCCCAGCCAGGCGAAGAAAGCGGCCGGGGAAGGCAAAGGAAAATACATGCGAAAGCACCTGGCGTTTAGGAGACGCCGTCCGGATAGACGACACAGGGGATTGGGTGAGGGGGAGGAAGGAAATGCGGGCAGAGGAATGACTGGGGCGTTTCTATTGGGTCACTAAAAGAGAGAACGAAAAAATTCGGCGCTCTGATCTGACAATGGCAACCTACAGAGCGAGGGCATTGACTGATAGCCGGCGAGGCACCGAACGATAGCGAGACAGGAAAAAAGAAGGTCGGACTTATAAGGCGCATGGACATCTTTGCGATCGGGGAAGGGCAGGCTTGATGTCGTGAGCCATGACCCAGCGGCGAGGCGGCCGAGAGCATGGAACGAGAAAAACACCAGGGAAGGTAGGGGGTCAATAACCTTCGTAGGTGAGATAGAAGGAGGGCCGCGGAGGGGCAAAAAAGGTAAAAAAAGGGATTCGCAAGCGAACAAACACCATGTAGGCAGAAGACAAAAAACTGCGTCATCGCGAGATATGGACGCACAGGGGGAAGAGGAAACGGCGCCCGTACAGCGAGCTGCCCTTAACTCACAGGTTCCGGCAAGTTCGTATTGTCGACGGGGAGGACCAGACGCGCTAATCCTACTCCGGAAGTCGCCACATGCACAAGAATCGAAAACCATGGGCGGTCGCGGAATAGGTAGACGGGGCACCAGTGCGCAAGCGGCGAAACGGGGGGTCGGACGATCAAAAAAAGAGGGGTATACGCCAGCTTGGGGGTCGCGGGCGACGGATACCGCGAAGGAATAGCTTGCATCAGGGAAGGAATACACGACCCGATCGTCTCAATCGGAACATCGGGGGTCAGAGGTCGGGGAAACAGGACTCAAGGAGACGGGCCATAAAACAGGGAAAAAGAAGCCGAGAGGAAGTAGCTTAGCGAATCTAAGACTCAAAAAGATGGGCCTAGTATGGGCAGGGGCGACGCGGCGTCCCGCTTGCGGCGAAAGGGAAAAACTTCGGTAACCTCCAGCATGTCGCGGAAGCACGTCTAGAGTTGTCGCGCGCTGCTTCAGGAGAAGAGCATGAGAAACCCTGAGGGGGACGGTAGATCGAGAAAGTCATGACCGACACTGGACGAAAAAAAAAAAAAAAACCTGGGAAAGTCGAATGAAGCAAACCAAAAATCTTGTTTCACGACGATAAACGCGGAGAGATGTACGAAAGCCGCAAAGAGAAGGGATAGAAACTTGAGGTGTGCGACACAGGCTGTCGAGGAAAGTAGTCAGACTTAGAAAGGAAAAGTACGTCAAACGCGCCAGTTGATCATCGCCGCGCCAGAGCTTGCAACGACACTGACAAGCAGACCAGGCGAAGGACGAAAATCAGTGGAAAGAAGGGCGGGAGGAAATCCCGGAGAGTCCGAGCGGGCGGTTCGGGAATACCTAGGGTTCTAACGGGAAGAATGGGATACTGGATCCAGCAACCAACGCGCTGGTGCCAGAAGAAAAAACGGAGCAATTGAACAGCGGGGCTCGACGCCTGCTGCCAACACCTTTTGAAATGAATGTTACTAAAAAAATCGAAAAGTCCAGGAACGGACGAAGAGGAAGCCGGCGAGGTGCACCAAAACAGAGCACCTTCGATGTACCCCTGGGGGTGGAGGGGACTTCATTCCATGAAAATATGCGTCTGCACCGCAGAAAAAACGTGCATCAAAGACTACTTGCGTCACAGGACCGGAAAATCTTTGCAAAACGTTTAAACATGCCGGGTTGGGAAAAGTCTGGGTACAGTATACACCGGTAATGGGCAGGGTCCAAAGGCGCAGGCGCAGGTACGCCGCATCGTAACAGCGCGACAGCAGGAAGGACAGGTTTTGACAATGGGTGCAGGATCAAGGGAAAACCGAAAAAGGGCGCCAAAAAAGGGGACCAGAGGGGAAAGACAGACACTTAAAAACGCCAAGACTACTTACCAGGCGCGGAAGGCCACCAGGGAAGCTGCAGCCCTAGAAAGGAAGAAGTCGCCCGGCATACGGCGCGGAAGAATCGTAAAGTAGATCTCAAAACAGCCGGTAGTAGGGGAGGTGAAGTCCGAAGAAGAAGGTCCGAGTATTCGGGAAGGGGTGCCCTTACCGAAGGCCTTCTTTTGGGACCGGAGGTGCTCGATGAAGGGAACAAAGTGGGCGGTCTGAGAGCGGGACGGCTCCTCACCCTTGGGGACGGCGTTGTCCATGGTCCGAGGGAAGGCGCGGGGGGAGTAAGTCAAGGGGGGGGCGTATCCCGTGGAGGGGGAACCGTGGAAAACATTGGCAGACATTCGCGGTGGAAAACTGGCTCGTGCCACGGGGGGTACGGGACGGGAGCAGGACTCGTAGATGACGAGAAAGAAACCGGCAAACACAACGGAACGCGACTCAACGGCATCTACGGTAGTCGGGGGAAGGGGGGTAGAGACTGACGGCTCTGGTACATATCAGCATGGTGACAAATAGAGGTCGGTGGGAAAAAGGGTCAGCGACAGGGAATCTCGTCAATGACGGACGGGTGAATTCGAGTCGTAACCGTAAGGCACTGGGGTGCAAGTAAAGCGTCTGTCTCAGGGGGGTGACATCACAAAAGACTGGAAGACTAGCAAAGTCCTTCCACTCCCGCACAGACGTCAGCCACGCTAAGTAGAACGGGAATCGCCCTCCTGAAAAAAACAAAAAACCGTAAGTTCAGCTGGCCTGTGGGCGAGCTGTGAGAGGGCACTCAGGCTCAAGAATATTCTGGGCTGAAGAACTTGATTCATCACTTGGCCATGTTCAGGCCGGGAGTAGGTGTCGAGATCAAGGGCAACCCTCAATCAGTGAGTGGGACCAAATGGACAGGGAGGACAAATGAGACTCTAATATGACTCGTAACAAAACAGGATTACAACGCATCGACAGAAGGGTGTACTACTAACCACAGTTCGTCAGGACTCTTTCCCTGATCAGACACTCATGCATAAGAGAGAGCAGGGGCCCCAATCTCACAGGCAATTTGAAAAAATATTTCTAGGAAAGAGGCTATTGACCGGCAAAAGCATGTGCGCAGATGTCGAGGGGGTAACCTGAAGCTCCTGGAGGGGTTGTGGGGGGGGGGGGGGGGGTGTTGACTAGAGAGCTCCAGAGTGGCAAACAGTCGACGAGAAGTTAAGATTGCTGAGCTTACGTTTCCCGGAAAGACTATACATCAAGGAGAGACAGGAGAGCGGGCTCTTTAGTAAAGGAATACGAGGAGTTCAATAGACGTTCTTCGAAAAAAGTCAAATCACCACAGCGGGTTAGTGCAGTAAGTGAAACGCAAGGTTCAAAGTAAAAATCCTGAAAACGCTAAAAGTTGGTTACAGCTAAGGGGGCATGTTTAAGAAAAGAGCATGGGCTACTTTGATCGGACGGCGGCGGCCGGTGATCGCAAGAGGAGAAGCACAGAAAAAACTGAACTCAGGAAAGCCGTGGTTCTTGAAAAGAAACTCGAAGCAGGATGTTAAGGAACTACTAAGCCGCGAGGCGGCCCAAGCTCGGGGGGCGGAAGGAGACGAAGGATCTTCTCGCATTTGGCTAAATCCCTCTTGAAGCGGGTCAAGACGCTCGCACTGAAAATTACGCCCACCACGGCAGCAAAGTTACAGAGTACACCAGAAGAGGGGGGAGTCGCTTACGAACGAAGATCCGCTGGACAAGCGCCAACGCGTCAGCTACGGCGCGGAAGCAGCCTCCCCGCACGACACGCACGAAAAGAAGAGTCCTTTTCAAGAAGGACCCGAAAACGGATTCGTACGTGCGCGAGC
>Ga0179593_1539817_pt1 | contig 16812 bp, 11 predicted proteins | sample CZODoug2_1_08_16_FD_185931 | JGI IMG/M metagenome (GOLD analysis project Ga0179593, IMG submission 185931) | Vadose zone soil fungal communities from Angelo Coast Range Reserve, California, USA - CZODoug2_1_08_16fungal (PacBio error correction) | ecosystem: Environmental > Terrestrial > Soil >...
TGGGAGCACAAGTCGAATATTGAGAAAGTAAGGGAATTGATATGAGAAACGGAAAAACAGGGTAAAAAGAGAAAAGACGGGCCTGCCGAGCCGAGGAGGTCCTCAAGATAAACGGGGAAGACTTTCCAGGACATAGGGAAAAGATGGAGAGACCGCCCGTACCAGGAGGACCGCTCTCACTCAAAGTCTAATTTTTTGATTCAGAGCGGGTGACGTTCTCTAGGAAAGTTGCAAAAGAAAACACCGGCCCAAAGTTATTGGAGAAGAGTTTTGACCCCTTCTCCGGATCGGCCATGGCCCAAGAGGATGGCCATGGGGGGGTAGGCCTGACGAAAAAAAAAAAAGCAGTCTAGTGAGGGAAGAAAGGGGACTGCCCGCCAAATGATCTTGGAGGGGGTTACAGCAAAATCCGACGAAACTTCCTGAGAGAGGGGAAGAGTGGCCAGTGACGACGTTTCCAGTCATGAAAAAAAAAGAGGGGGAGGCAGGGCATTGTTGGGGGGGGGAATAACAAGCCAATGCAATAGCCTTCGAGTGCGCCTGGCAATCAACATTTCGCCGGGAGAATGGGAAGCGCCCGAACCTTGACGAAAAGAAGGCAAATTCAATACATCCAAAGGCAAAAGCAGTCCTTGGAAGCGGAGCAGCCCGGGACTATCCCATCTCCGAACAACGAACAGGCGCAGACCACCGAACTGACGTAGTAGAGGAACGCGAAAAACGTATATTAGGAGAAGACTGTCTAGTCAAGGCTGCTAGTAAAAAAAATCAGCGCCCCGACACCTTCGAAGACGGCAAACTACGAGGGGGGCTAGGGCAAATTTTTGACCGAATCCACACCTACGAAGAACAATATGTGATGACCTATCCCAATACTCGCAGGCTCTCGATCATGTATTATTCCTTTCGGGGGAAAAGCAAAGTACGATAAGGAGGATATTTAATCAAGTTAACCGTACGTAGGAGAAAGGAAACTTGTAAACCGGTTTAACTTAGCAGGGGGAGAAAGGAAGCAATCCGCGAGACTGTCACATGATGAGAGATCGAATTAATCGTGAAGGGGGAATCGGATCACGCATGGGACCGAACTCAAGGATCTGAATTTGGACGCAAGGTAGAAAGCTTTATTGGAAGAATTCGAAAAGAAAGGAGATAGCGAAGGGGGGAGGAAAGAATCCCAAGGGGTGAGAAGAGGGGGGGCAGAGAAAAGGAATTTCTCAACAGTAGTTCCCAAGGCAAAGTTCTTATTCAAGGGGGCCCCACGGGATCAACGCACGGGGAGGGGCGCCGAAAGCTGAAAAAAATCAGAGGGATAAGTGTAACGGACAGGGGACGGTGGTAGTCGCGGGGGTAGAGAAGAAGGGAAGTCATCCCAAGGGGAGAAGAAGGTATAATTAGTGAATGGCTGAGGAAGGAAGACCCAGAAGTGCCCTCATGTTCAAAACAGGATACTTCCTTTACAGTCGACAATCATAAGAGAGGAAAAATGCCGCCCCGGCCGGGACGTAGCAGATCAAAGGGAAAAGCTTAAAAACCAGATAGCGCTTGAATTTTGTCAGTGGAAGGGAAATCTGGAACGGAAGGGAGCAGGGGAGGGGGAGGGTAAGTAAGGATGGGGGGGGACGAAAGAGTGGGAAGCGAGGGAGGGCGGGGATGGGAAAGGTAAGCGGTGAGAAAAAAGGGGGGAGAGCGGGGAAAGGAAGACGAGCGGTGGTGAGACAGAGATAGAGAAGGGGGGGGATGAGGTAAGAGGGGATGCGGGAAGGAAGGGGAGAGGAAAAGGAGGGTGATGTAGAAGGTGTGGGCTGGAGGGGTAGTGGGAGGGGGGAGAAAAGGGAGGAGGGAAGCGGGGAGAGGAAAGGGGGTGGGTATAACTGGTAAAAGTGGGAAAGGGAGGGAGGGGGCGGGGGGGAAGGCGAAGGGTGATGGTGGATGTTGAAAGAAGGTAGGGGGGTGAGGAATCGAGAGGAGGAGGACGGCGGTGGGGAATGGGGGTGGGAGAAGGGGAAAAACGATTGGGGACACGTTGCAACCGGGCTGAGTGGTTAGGCATGCCTAGACCCAGGACTCGCAACTCTCCTCAAATGAGAAAGGGGAAGAGGGGATAGGTGCTAGCCTGGGGCCGGGAGGTAAGGCTCAAAGCAAAAAGAAAGAGCTACAAATCGCATCACGCGAAAAACAATTCAAGGAAGATTAATGCCAAGGTGAAACGCGAGAAGTGATCCCGCCGTATTGATGGAAAACTATGGTTAAACTTTAATGAAGGAAAAAGGCGGGCTTTATGGAGGGCACAATCGGGCAACACGGGAAGAGAACTAATAATCTTGTGTATTCTCCGTGGGTTCTTTACACAAGGAGAAACCTTCTGTGTGGGACGATGAACACCTCCAAAGTCCGTTAGAAAAAGGAACCGGAGAACACCTCTATTCACACAGTTTTGGTTTCAAAGGCCCAGATCTACAACTTGCGACGGGAAGTAAAAAAAGGCGAATCCTCTTTTCAGGGAAGCAGATTCACAATCGGAATCTCGGGGGGCGGCATTTCGCACACCGTTTCCGAATAGCGAAGTGGGCAGGAAAAGAGTAACAAGGGGTACGATCAATTCCGATCCTGCGGGAAAAAAAGGGGGTTGATATCTGGAGACAGAAAACGTGAAGTCGATGAAACTATGCGTCAAATGGAGGAGTGCAGGAGGTCGCCGTTACTTGACATGAAAGAATAGGTCCCCCTGTTTAGTTTGGGGGGGACTAATTGTAGTTAACTTTCCCAAAAAAAACCCTGGGATCTGCGGATGAGAAAATTCGCGAAAAGCAAATTAGAGGTCCGGGCCGAAGTATTGGGCTAGAAAGGAAATTCAAAAAAATATTAGTCCGGGGGAGGGGGGTTGAGGGGCAACATGTGCAAAAGAGACGAGATTCTTCGGAGATGGGGAGATCAGGGGGGCGATGGATGGGTTGAAACAAATAGGGAAGGAATACTAATAAATGACGCAAGCAGACACGAGATCTTCAGTTAGGAGACTGTTCTTTGGAGGGTAGGAATGGTTTACCCAATGTCGCGTGCAGGGCTGACAGGCACGCCTGGCGGGAATGGGGGTCTCTGTCAATTGCAGATGATAACCTTGGCGATTGGAGAAGAGCCAGAAAGGGGGAGACGATATCCTTTCGCAAGAAGTCCAGGCGAAAGATGCTTGGCAGCCTCATAGCAAAGTGGGCATTGGGGGGTATTCGAACCAAAACAAGGGAAAAAAAAAAAATACTCCGCCCCTCGGGCACGCGATGCACGGGGGAAGGAATCTAACATCTCACGAAATTAAGACGTTAGTTCGGCTGGTACCCTCAAATGAGGGAAAACAGGGAGGGGCATGTCCACGTTTACCAGGAGCAGTCGCGGATTCGGTTCTTCGGCAGAATACCAGTTGGCCTTCCCTCGAATTATGGTCAAAGGGGGGAAAAACGAGAAGTACATAGAGCAAGGAAGGGTGAGCTTGGAGCCTAAACTGGAACCCTCACAAGGGGGGGGAGTTGAAACAAACGAAACACGCAACTGTGGAATTAAAATACGTGTCGGGAATCACCTTTGCCATTAGTGGTGCATATTTGCCATGGAGGCCGGCATCCGGGAGCGGGAATCGGCATCGTCGCCCCGCGCAAAAAGAAAAACCGTTTTGTCAAGAAGGCATGGTCATCAATATGGAAGGGCAAGGGTAAGAAAGAGTCAGATGTCCTTGCAAAGGCCAGGAACAATCTTTCTCAAAAAAAAGAGAGAGATGTTAAGGGTGGCTGACTCCGGGCACGATCTCTAAGAGAACAAGTCGATCTTAAAAAAAAGGTGGAAGGGTCTAAGCCGGCTGCCGTCGAGGGACGACGAGGGGTCGCGAAACGAGTGCAGAAAACTGGAAAAAACAGGACAGATCAAGAAGATGTGGCAAGGAACGGAACTCCGAGGTCCAACTCTCAACTCACAAAGAGTTCGGGTGGCTGGATTCAATAGAAGAGGTTGCAGTTCTCATAATGTTGGGAAAAATGCCAAAAGGCTCCATTCAGTTCTGGATGTACCCCTTCATCCAGGACGAATCAAACATGGCAATCGGCCTTGGCGTGGACTAACCTGACCCAGGAAGGGGGAGACGAAGTCATTCGGTCTAAAGGGCCGCAACTTTTCTTCTGTAAGAAGAAGAGCGAACCGCAGTTCCTTGCTGGTGGGGCAGCGTTGACAGGCTTTGAAATCGCGCACGAGGGATCTGAAGGGGGGGTTGGTTAAGAATAAAAAAGCCTTCGATGCGCCCGGTGAAAGATGAAGCAAAGGGACTGCGTCGAAAGGGTCAAGAATTGACTAGCTCGCTTCACAATCGCAAGAGACGAACATAGGACCTCTACCCGCCAAGCCATCAGAATCCCGCGCCATGTAACGACATCCAGCGCCAAAGATAAAAGAAAAAATGACAACCCCACCGAATACTGGAGTCAATTATTCTTAGTAGCATCCAATGGGGGCTTCGTTAAAAAAAACTCATCAAATCTCCCCGAAACCGCAGGGAAGAGAAAACGAGAGAGCGTTTAGTTACTCTAGTGGACCAAACACCCAAAATCCGAAAGCTAAAATATAACACGATCCACAATACGTCTGGCAATGCAAATAAGAATTTCGCTAATTTGTCAGAACTCCAAGCGATGCAAGAGAGGGGAATCAAGTTAACCCCAAAGTAGTCTTCCCATAACCCACGTTGACTTAAAGATTAAATCCTACTGATGCACGCGCCAATTTGGGGGGGGAGGAAAAGCAGAAAGGGGGGCAAATACCCATCAAGGGACTGTGGTCCTCAGATAGGATTGATCAACCACAGGGGGACACCGACCCCTGAAGTTCCTCGGATAAATGTCTGAAAGCACTCGAGATGCGAGCGATGGGTGGCGAATGGAGTGGTAAAAGCGCCAGATTATTGAGCAGAGTTCTGATTCTCACCACAAGAAAAGGTCCATGCAAGCAACGTGCTCAAAGCGGTTAAGTCTTTGACGCCAAGGAAACCCAAAAGACAGGTGAAAGGGGGAACGGTTGGAGGCCGGTGGGGCGAAACTAACAGGAAACCAAGGAGAACACCCTAGACTACAAAGGATGATTCGAGGCGTGGGATGGCCCGATTGTTTCTGCAGGTTGACAAAAACAAAAAAAGGCGAATTTTGGCCGAATTAATACATTGCTAGCGTAAATTGACGAAAAGAAGGAGCTCTGGAATTGGAGTAGCGCTTTGTTTTTGCAGCAGATTTGATTTTTCAACGGGCTAGCGGTGGAACTCCGACGCCCAGGCTCGCACTCTACAGAAAGAGGATTGGGGGGGAAAGGAACTCGGCGAGTCCTGGGTAGGACCGGGAGAAGCTGCTAACACCGAAGAGCCCTTCAGAAAGAAAAAACACTCATCGCTAAATTCACCGTATACTGAAGGATTGGACAAAGACACGGACGGTTCTTTTCAGGAACGCTAGGCAAGGGGGAAGATGTAAGGGAAAAAATTGCCTTGTGAAAAAATGGGGGGGGGGGGCATCAAACAGCTAAATTCCTCGCCCTTCCTAATATAATGGAAAAGGTGTTCCTTCAAAGGGTGCCTTCCCTCTTAGTTGAGGCGCCTACAAATCCCGGGTAAGTTAAAAGGAACGGTTTTGGGGGGTTGGTTGCAAGGAAAGGGTACCAAAATAATTGGACAGTGCTCAGAGAGAAGGGCGGCCAATGTACACCAAGGTGAACTGTAAATATATTGTTGAGCATAATCGCGAGGTGCGCACAGGCTCTCACATGGGAGAGTCAGGAACCCCCGCGCTCATGGGTGCTTTGAAATCTGAGAAAACTATGGAAAAGGAGCGGTCAAATCAGATCCGTTCGTCAGGAGAGAACGGTGCAATGTTGGGGGGGAGGACAGCCGTTGTCCGAAATCCAAGCCGTGCAAATTGGGACAGTGAATAAAGATTCCGTTACTTTCAGGTCCTTAACCTGAAGTTTTTAACTTGCGTGAACAGGAGCTTAAAGAACTTAAGAAAGCATTAATCGGGCTCTAACCTTACTCAAATTATCGGTTGCCGGTCAAATGAGGGAAAGGGAATGAGAAGGTTCAGAGTGGTTAAGGGGGGTTTGGGTAGTGGTGAGCGGGAAACACCCGAGTAACATCAACGAGTTCTGAGGACGTTCGGGGCGATTGTTAGGGGGTAAAACGAAGCCTGACTATACAGGGAAGGGCCTACTAAAATTAGAGCAAACCCGCAGACTCGTGGTCGCTTGGTCCGGTAAGACTGGGAACGGGTGGGTTCTGCGCAAAAGGGTCGTTACCGGGCCAGGGGAAGGACCTAAGGAAATGGGAGGGTCTATGCCGTTTTCCGATTATTCGCAAAGCCAAGAAGAAACTCCTCAAGTTTTCTGCCCTGACGCGTCTCCCTCGGCACAAAGACGGGAACTCACAAGGCTATTGCATGGGGTTGATGAAAAAAAAACACAATTCAGAGGGACTCGCGAACGTAACGTGCGCCAGAATTTCAATAGAAGCGTCGTCAGGATTTGGCCCAAATCTAGGAAACGCCGGACTGGCTTCCTTTAACCGCAATGTTCCGCGGGGGGGTAAGTTCTACGAAGTAAGGAAGAGCGGGGAAATCCTGACTTGGTAGTTGGCGACCAAGGCAAAGTGTGGTCCCGGAGCCCAGAATCAGAGATCATTTTGAAGCTCATCGACCCACGGAGAATTATCAGAAACATTTCCTAGGCCCACGGGATTGAATCCACAACGCGAACAAAGGTTTGGGATGGATTCCTCGCAGAGGCCGGTTCCTTGCACAAAAATTCACCTTTTCATATTTGGAGAAGACAATTCAGGCGTTGCGGGAACATCGTCGTGCGACTGGGCCTCCGAAGGTTTAGATCCGTTTTGTTCATAGAGGAAAGAAAGCACTATGGAAAATTCGTGCCACGGGAGTCGGGGAATCCCTTAACATCATCTCCAAGGAAAAGGAAACGAGAAGATGTTAAGGGAAGGGAAAGGCCCAAGATCCGTGGCCGAGATCCAAGTTGAAATCCGATGAGGAGGAAAAGGAAGGTCTCAAAGGAGCGCGGCCAAGCGGATTTCCCGCGAAAACGGCCTGGACTGACGGACCAGGACATCCAAGCTGTGGCAATGACGCCGGAAATGCGGGAATCCGCTCGCAAACGGGGGGATGTTTCGTGGGGGGGGACCTCTCCATGGTGCGGAGTAACTTTTTCACGAAATGCGAAGAAAGGATTTCTTGGATGACTGAAAGCAAGGCTTCCTATCCGAATAAATTCGGGTCCATGGCCAAGATTTCGTAAAGACTGACGAAAACAAACCACCGACTCCCTTAGACAAAAGGAGGGACGAAGAGCAGGAAAACCCCCGCGGATTCGATAGATGTAAGGACCTAGCCAGAAAGGACGGGAGGGGTGAAGGAACTTTGAGCGCGGGCATCCGGCAACAGAGGGGGGGAGGCGTTGTTGGTCACCTTCAGAGGAGAACTGACGAGTCGCAAAGGGATAGGGGAAGAGAGGCGGGAGAAGAAGCCACGAACCTTCAGAGTGGAGAGAGAATAAAGAGAAACGATTCTATATCATAAGCAACGGGGGATAAAAGTACCAGCCACGGGCTGGCCCGAGCGCCAGGTAACGAACATTAGAACTCCGAAAATACAGCACCCAACCCTGACTGAGACGCGAGATAAGGGGGACTAGAGGCATCCATAGGGTCAAGGCTCGTGTAGAAAGCACCAAAAAACTGCGCGCAATCTACGAAAACGGTCGGATAGGGCCCATGTTTTCCAGAACTCACCAAGAGAAAAAAATCTATATTGATCCAAATAGTCGGAACGGCATCGCGATCAGAGTAGAACGGGGTGTCAGAGAAAACGATTCAAGGGAAGGAGGGACAAGTTAACCGCCAAAGGGGGGAAAAGAAAAAAAGTCAAAAAACCCTAAAACTTTACCGGGGAAAGGAATCAAATAAACGGTCGAACTCCGTTAATGGGCCTCACCTCGGAATGAACATATACCCTTACGGGAGGGGAAAGAATAGCAAGGTCCATTGTAGAAGTACGCACGGGAGGTACCCGCGACCCCAGACAAGTCCTTAAAGCCCTACGTTTCAGCTAATGGGTGTCGACCCCAGAGACTTTGCTAGCGCCGCTTAGCAATGTTCACAAAAGTTACTGGTACGAAGACAGGGGAACCACACGGGCTCGCTGATCAACGGGAACTCAGGAGGAAACCCAAAAAAAGGTGCCTGTGAGAAGAAAAGAACTAGGGGGGAATTTGGTAGGAGGGGGATAGCGAGAAAAACAGAGGGAAAAACACAAGAATACAAAAAGGCGAGGAATTTTGCGCCCAAAAGCAGTGTCGAAACAGTAAGGAATTTTTCAAGTGGAAGGTAAACAGACCAATACCTTGCTAGTAATTAGCACCTACGGATAAAGAAGCAGGTAAAAATGGGTTATGCTGAAGTGGTGAACGCGAGTTTCAGAAAAGGACTCTGTGGGGGGGAGGGCTTAAGAGGCCATCCTCGACTAAAAAGACAGCACAACCTCCCAAAAACGGATGAGAGGAAAAGAGGCGCCCTGTGGTACACGAGGAACTAAGACCGGGGACAAACATGACAACCATCAGAGCGAGAAAAAAAAAAGGCACAACAAAATTCCCAGGCCTCCGAGTTCTCCGCGGGGCTGGCATTTACCGCTAACAGGGGACTTGTAAAAAAAATCATTCCTTTAGAACACTCGGGAAATCTGAGGCCTCCCCTAATCATAACGGGTTCTCGGACGCGGGTAATACATCGTAGTTTTCGAAAAACACCGAAGCCCGTGGAAGTCCGGACCTTAGACCCCGGGAGCATTTGGGGTTGGTCACCCCCCGCTTGGCGGACGTGCGTGAGCACGTGGCGGCATGGGAGAAAAACTTGCCTGGAAAATAAGTGGAGCGAAAGAGGCAAGGGACACGGGCGGCTCATCATTCTAAACCGGGATCAATCTCGAACTTTCAAAAAAAACGAGAGAAAGGGGTCACGTCGGGAACGAGAAGGGCTTCGGGCGATGTTTGGTGAATGAGGAGGAACCAAAGGTTATTTCGATGAGAAAGGCAAAAAAACGGCAAAAAATTTCGAGTGCTAAAATTCAAAAAAGCGTTAACGTTCATAAGCCGGGCAACCGTTACAGAGCCGTGCGTTAAGGGCTTGCCAAGCCTGCATCGCTTGGGGCGCACTCAAATGAGCGAGAATGACGGGCAAAGGAGGACAGAGTCATATATTTTCTCTTTGGAGGGAGGGGTGGGTCGGGCAACAATTGTGCAAATAGAGTACAAATAAAACGACGTCTGGGCAGTTTTCGGGGAAAATTTGGAGGGATCAAGAAGCCGTGAACAGGAGAAGAAGGAAAAAAAAAAATAAAGCCAGACTCATTAGGTTGGTTCCGTCAACGGGCGGGCTAAATGTTCGTACCTGGAGAGGGAGGAGGAACCTCGATGTCAAGGAAAGGGAGTAGGGTCTATAGACTCTACCGGTGGGATGATCGCATCGGGCGATTGGACCAAAGGTTCGGTCGCTAACCCGGGAGCACGACAAAAATACTTTGGACTAAAAAGGGAGGAACGAAGTCTATGCATGGGGAATGGTTAAGGAAACCACAAACCAACCGTTGGCCGGAGATGGCACAGAGGGTCGAAATTTCCCAACTCTACACTGAAGTGTCCGTCTGTCTGGAGGAAACCTCTATCAAAAGAAGGGGTACAAGTGTGTGAGACTTTAGTGGTCCAAGTTATTCGACCTAAGAGAAAGAGTCGGACTGCTTCTTGCCTAACCAAGCAAAGAGGTGAACAGGCCGCGAAATTTTCGGGTGAAAGGGGTAAACGATCACTCATCCTGTATCGTTGATTTAAATTTCAGAGGAGAAACCGAAACCGCACAATGGAATAAAACAAACCGTGAAAAAAAAAACCAGTGCGAATGGGATAACATTCGGGAGCGGCCGGTAAAATTGACATTCGGGGGCAGAGGGCAAGTACTGAAAGGAAAGAAGCGTTGAAAGAAGATGAAAGGAAAAAACAGGGCGCCGACGGCCACCCTCGCCGTGGGACAAAGAAGGCAAGAGGGGGGGCAAGGGGGAGAGTCCCGGAGGGTACTTGCAAACCATGTGCCTCTCAACAACGAAAAAAGAATGGTTAAGGAAATTGGCAGGACAGTGACGACACGAATAAAGATGGGGGACCATAACGTTCGTGAGGAATGAAGGTTAAGCGCTCCAAAGAGGCGCACGACTAGGACGGGGGAAAACAAAAGCGGCATAGGTACTATCGCAATGAACATCTGAAAACCCACATCGTGGGGCAAATGACCCGACCGAGGACAAGTCCTTGGGGAAGCCAAGAGAAACATTGCGGTTTTCGGGAGATTCAACTCCCAGGGGGGGGGGGGGGGCGTGCTCATAGGAGGCAAGTGCGCAAGAAAAAAGGCGTCTGGTCAGGTTTACCAGGGATAACGACTCATCATTGAAGGCTGGCACCGCCGGGGCCGGCTAACGAACGGAAAGAGTGTCCGTCCGTGAGGACTAAAAATGTACATTCCCTAGCCTCTAATCTTTCGAGTTAAAAGGGTCGAACCCGACGGAATTCCGGGCCGGTATGGGGGGGCAGCGAGGGGAGACCCCTTCTTTGCAAAAACGGGTGAATTCGTCCTGCATGGGTGGGGGTGAAGAAAAATCAAATCAATAGAGGGAGCAAAGTTAGCTGGAACCAGATTTGCGCCTGATGAGGAGCAAGGGCGCTAGGCTCGCTTCAGGGTCGCAAGAGGAAGACGGCAACGGCTGGACCGAGAGAGGGAAATCATTGTCTCGAGGACACCCGCAGAAAGTAAGAAACGATTCCCAGCGGATCAAAAAGACCCCGAACTGACGGAATGCGGGCAATCTTGACAAATCCTGGCTATTGAGAGAACAACCCAACAAATCGAACCGTAAAGCATCTGCCGAGAAGATCCGTTTATGGGACACTTGCCCCGAACACCAAGAGAACAATTATGAATAGATATGAAAGAAAAAGACTTCTGCCCTGGAGCTCGAACTTTGAGTAGCCGAGAATGGTCATCATCAAACGATGGGACAACGGCTTGAAGGAGGGAGCAATTAACAACAAGCTCCACATAAACTGTATTGGACTAAAGTCTTCAGGAAAGTACGGAGAAATCCAACTGATATGCAAAGGATCGGCGGGCCAGAGGCCTGACCCTTATGAAGGGGAGTGCCCTCCCCTATCAGGGCCAGTTGCCAGTGCGGGCCTCCGCCCGGCTCTTCCGGTGTGAAGCCTCTAACACCAAGGGGTGCCTTTTCTCGTTTCCAGAATCTGCCTGGAGTATAGAAGGGGGGGGTGGGGTTCGAAAAAACCTCCCCCGGCCTTGTGGCTGAACATAGCAAGGCCAGAAAAAAGAAGTTAAAAAGGTCTTGATTCGGCAGGGGGGGGTGTACATAAGCCCCCGTTCTCAGCACGCACTGGGGAGGCTTTTGCCCAAAAAACGTGTCCTCTTGTTATAGGGGGAAGGGGATGTTGGGAGCCTTTTGGCTACGAAAAAGGACGGATCCAAGGAGATTAAACACCTATATGATTAGGAATCGAGTAATCACAGGTGTTCCCCTTGGGAGAAACAGTAAAATGCCTGACAATTCTCCAATACATTAAGAAGCCGGACAACAAGGACGGAGTAAAAGAGAGGGGGGGAAAAAAAGTGGACTGGCGTAAGCAATGGAAATGTTTGAGAGGGGGGAGTTGTCATTGGAAAAACCGGGGCGGTTGTGAGCATTGGACCGAACGACCCCTGACTCGCAAGTATCTACCTAGCAAGGAAGGGATGAAAAAAGATGAGGTCAGGTGTCGGAGAGTAGGAAGACCTAACCGAAGAACCCGTTGCAGACCACAAAGGAAATCGAGACTTTCGCGAGAGGAATTCAATTACAACTCCGAGCTTCTGGTAGACAGGCGGGGGAATTCCGGCCAATGTTGGGAAGTGGAAATTGAAAAAATGTGGACTGTTTAGAAAAATGAGGCAAAAAAGGATAAATCAGAGAAAGTCGTATACTTGGGGAGTCTCGGTTTACAAAACCGGGGAATGCAGGACGTAGGCGATCCCCAAACGCGAAAAACGTGAATCCCGTACCCCGAAACGCTTGTTGGGGCGCAAATAAATATAACCGTGCGGAGCCAGGGCGTGCAATGACACAGAAGAGGAAAATGTTCCTTGAGAAAAATAGAACAACGCGGCTCTTGGCGACAAGCTCTCACACTTTGGAGGACTTCGCCCAGCCGCATCTAGAGGGCTTCAGAATTCTGGGGGCAAGACATACGGTGGTCTTCAAAGTACCGAATAACTTGGCCTAACAGAGCCACGGTAATATCAGGGAGGACGAACGTTTATTCGGAGGCCCGCAGATTTGGGTAGCAGGGCACGGCATGAAATTGGTTATGAGGTAATGTCCCGGTAGGTTTTAATGGAGAGAAGCCGTGGTTAGTGCTACTCTTCGAAGGGAAAATCGCGTGATGATGAAAAAAAAAACCGGCTTAAAAAATATCGAGATAAAATTATTGGCTCGGGAAGATCTAATATAGGGGGGTCTAGGGGAAGGGGGTTAGGCGGGGCATGGTGCACCTAAAAAGAAGAAGACTCATGGAAGAGGGTTCGGGTCTGTGTGTGGGGAAAAAGCCGTGACTAACAGGTATATAAAAGAATTCTCATTCATCAAAAGAAAGAAGGAAGTCGGGGGTTCCTAGAGTGAGGGTTTTTCGAGCTTATTCGGGAAGGGCGTTGCAGAGAGATAAAGAATGGTACGGCTATAAGAGGGGTCCTCATGCACGGGATTAGTCTCCAGCTGGGGGAAATTTGAGCAGCCTCAGAAAGGGTCGTCGGGCCCAGTCCTCACGCCGGGGAACTCAAAAGGGCCGCACTCGAGAATGGGGGGTAGGACAAACAAACAATTCGTCCAAGAATGAGCCGATTTCCAGACCACCCTGAAAAGGGAGGGCACTCTCGAAGGCCTGCTTGGATCTGGGCGCGTCCTTTCCCTCAGGAAAATATTTACAGTCGTGTCACGTTTCAGAGCGGAAGGAAGGCTCCCCTGGGGACAGGAACAAGGCCAGAAAATTGCCCTCGAAATTCGGGGAGAGAAGTGGGAAATAGCCAAAGAAATAAAATTGCTTGATCAGGCGGGGCAAAATTAAATATAGAACCAAGGGGGAAAGTTGATTGAATGAAATAATAAAAAGAAACGTGGGATGTCGGGCTGAGCCACAGAAATCTTTCCTTAAAACCTTTTTGATTTTCGCCGCACAGGAAGCGTCATTGGTGGGCGTATCCTTTCCTCTCCCTTCATCCTGCGTCTCTTTGGAACCGACGTCCCTTCTTCTCTCATACGCGTAGGTGATCTTCCCCAAACTCCGTTTGGTCATTAGGGACAAGATTGTCAAATTAGAAAGAGAGTGTAACGGCTTCAGAAGTTCACGGCATTCAAATGAACACACACCGGGAGTGTAGGGGGGGAATGGAGGGACATCCGACTCCGGGCACGAAGTGAAACCATCCGGAATTCGGGAGAAGGGAACGGAGAAGAAGCCGGCGGCCGCCCGAAGGAACTGTGAAACGACAGCGGATGCTTACGCGGAAAAGAAAAAATACAAGCTGTGGGGGAAGAACCTGAGTGCTTCGATGGGAGACAAGCGCCCAGCAACGAAATTAGGAGGGGGCTTTATCAAATCGGGAAAGGGGAACCGTTCCTCATAGGTTTGCAAAAACCTCTAAGGCAGTTCTGGGGGGGGATGGGGGACTCGTTTCGAGGAAATGGAAATGCAGGGAAGGGGTCGAAGGAAGGAAGGAAAGAGACCCGCGGAACAGTTCTCTCTTCGGGGGATAAACGGCCTAACCGCTGCATATTTCGGGGTGGGAGGAAGCCATACACCAAAAGAAGAGTGATTGGGCATGCATGACGACTTCAACGGGGAAACAAGAGGGGGCGGAAAACTTGGAGAGAGATGTGTTTGGTTCGCTGCAAACACATAGGAAAAAGGGAGGATTTGCCAGGTGAACCAGAGGCGCCGGACGAGGGATAGTCAGAAGTAAAGTGAGAGGCAGACGCTTCAGAAAAGAGGCGATTATCATCACGAACACTCTAGGAACACCAAAGGTCATTCATCGAGGAGACGAACGAACATTCCCACGGGAAAAACAAACGAAGCAAGGAGCGGAAACCAAAAAGGATGAACTGTGAGCGAATTATTTTAGTAGAGGAAATGAAGGCCGGGGCTTTCGAAAACCATCCGAAAACCTGCGGATTCACTAAGGTGATGTTTACCAGACAGGGGGGGCCGAACCACCAAAGAAAAACAAATAAATACACAATAATTAGAGTTACAAATAGAGTACTACTTCTGGCCCGAGAATCATGAGTATAAGGGGTCAGGTTCAGAACCAGCGGTGCCAAAAGGGGGCTTTAGGGGGGAGAAGACGCCAACGAGTCCTCAATACAAAAACGAAGAACTTAAAGGGGCTTGAATGGAAAGGGAGCCTCCTGATCGCAAAGAACGACAAGTGGACCTCGCTAATACAGTGTGGGGGGGGTGGGTGGGGGAGTTGGGTGGCGGTCGCAGTTTCCAGAAGGATAGGACGTTTTGCCATCGCCGAGTAGAAATTGGAACACGCGAAACATGGAGGGATTGAAATACTGAAAGCGTAATGGGTGTGGCAAGAAAAGTGTGGAGAATTTGCTTAGGCGCGCGGAGGAAGAAATATAGGTCATGAAAAGTTCCTGAGACGCGGGGTCCCCAACGGCTACGGAAAGAAAAGGTATAGAGAAAACACAGAAAAAAAGGGCCAAGAGGTAACGTAACAACGGTACTCGAGGGGGAGCTGAACTACGAAGGAAAGAATCCAAAGAAATCCCAAACTAAAGGAGATTAGAAGTGTTGATTTAAAAAAAACCTGGGACTAAACAGTGGGAATAAGACTTAAAAGCACTAAAGACAGGTCAGTAGACCAAGACGGAGTAGAATGAGGGGCTTGAAGGTATACTAGGAAGGGTTCCTCGAGAGGCCGAGTGGTCATGTTGCACGGGAGCTTGTTTAGAATTAAAGAAGAGGAAAAAGAACCCCAGGGAGATGACAACACCAACAAACAATATAGGATTGAGAGTAATGGGGTCGGGCTTGCTCGAAACACCGTCAAGCGAAAAAGAGACAAAGTACAATCGCTAGGAAAGAAAAGTAAACTTCCTTCCACGTCGCGGTCCCTCTAGAGAGTTCCCTCCCGAAAGTGGATTGCATTTAAGTTTTTAAACTTGAAAAAGGGAAGGAAAAGGACGGTAGATGAGGGAACATCCAAAAAGGAAAACCCCTTATAAGAAACTGGTATAAGGAAAATCCTTGGTGCAACGGCCACAAAAACGAAAGGAACGTTGAAGTGCCGTTACCCGTATCACCCAAAAAAAGGAACTTGGGGGTGGTCCGCTGTTCTCCCAAAAGAAGCCCAACTGGCGCTGAGTGGCGGGCATTGTGAAACACCCGTCATTCACAAATATATGGGTGAGCAATGAATTTGGCAAAAGGCTCTCACACTGGCGCCACCCCGGAAGCGCATCGAAGGCATGCATCACGAGGAATACAGGGAAGTGGAAGTTAAGAGACCTTGAGTCGTCAGGCGCCAAAGGCAACTGTGAGGTCGGGATGAAAAAGACGAATTAGACTGAGTCCCATCGAGGGAAAAGGGGGCGTCTATCAGGGGAGGAGGTTCATTGAGCCTTTAAGGCAGGTAATGGAGAGAAATCCGGGAATGTCCACTCTTCCGGGCCCGTGGAGTTAGAGGGGTAAACAAGGAGCGAAACCAGAAAATTATGAAGAAGGGCAGCTAGGGTCCTATCTCAGAATTCAGGGGGGGGGGAGGGGGTCCTTGAGGTTCTCAAGGTGAAGGGGACACCAGGAACAGCAAACGAGGAATTCTGTGTCAGACGAAGGGTCGAGATGGTGTTCAAACCAGGAATAGAAAGGGCCTACGAATGGGGAGCAGAAAACGCAACTAATCATTTCGGGTGACGGTCTCCCTGTCGTTGGAAAAATCGGGGGGAGGTACCAGGGCAAAGGGGACTGGAGGAAGGCAAACTGGATGGTAAGGGTAGAGGTCAGAGACCATTATCCCATCAAAGGAGGGATGGGAGGAATCGACAAGGTTCGGGCTAGATCCAGGAGGATGCGCAAATGCCTTAAAAGCATGCGCACTCCGAGGGTAGGGGATGATGTATTCAGTCTTCTAACCAAAAAACGAGAAAGGCCCGCGTTGGCAGAGGGGGGCAAGAGAAAGAACGGTCGTATGATTATGCAACAACGAGAATCCGGCCGGGCGTCTGGGGGAAAAAAAAACCGAACCCTCGAATTCGAGGGGGGACGGGGGTCGTAATGTGGGCAGAAGAAACTGGCGGTTCTCCTCCTCTGGTAAAAAAAAAAGCCAGACCAAAGTCCACCATGGAACAAGCGAATTTAGAGTGAGTATGATCGTCATAGTGAGTGACATTGGGCACATACAGAACTAAACCACAAATTGGGTCAAAAGAAAAAGCTAACAAAAAAAGGGTGGCGAGCTGATTACAAAAAACTAAGGGGAATTGCAACACGCAAATTAAAGTTCAAGGGGCCTGACGGCAGAAGGTTTCCAAAGGGGATTCTCTCTGAGAAGGAAGAGGCTGGGATAGAGGTCACAATAGCCGTTTTTTCTAGGACGGAACTGATTTGGAGAATGTGGACCGATGAGGGAAA
>Ga0179593_1672893_pt1 | contig 16812 bp, 28 predicted proteins | sample CZODoug2_1_08_16_FD_185931 | JGI IMG/M metagenome (GOLD analysis project Ga0179593, IMG submission 185931) | Vadose zone soil fungal communities from Angelo Coast Range Reserve, California, USA - CZODoug2_1_08_16fungal (PacBio error correction) | ecosystem: Environmental > Terrestrial > Soil >...
GGGGGAGGAGGAAGAAGATGCTTTATCATAGAACTTCTCGGACTAAAAGAAAAAAAAAAAAAAAAAGGTTGAGAATCGCCCACTCTACCTCGAGAGACGTGGGGGGGGAGAAAGGGTTTTTTCTTTCAAAAAAAAAATCTGCAAAAAAAGAAGGAGGGGGGGAAAGGGGGGGGGAAGAACTGGGTCCTAAATTGTCGGCGGGGAGGCACAATGGTAGGGGAAGGAGTTCTTCAGTTACCGAAGAAGAAAAGGAAGAAGGCCATATTGCGGCATTATGGAAGAATCGAAGAAGGGGAACTTCGCTTAGAAGAAAGAAAAAAAGGTCTTTTCTTCTTCTGCCCTGAAAGGGGGACAAAAGAGAGAAAACAACAACAACGGAGGATGGGTAAAATAGAGGGGAATAAGTCGCGCATGGGAGAGAAAAAAAAAAAGGAGGAGAATCCTCCCTCAAAAGATGTATCTTACCTCTCGGCGAAGGAAGGAGGGAGTTTTCTTTCGGCTCCGTTCGCGGTCATCTACAGACAGGCATAGAGAGTAAAGGGAGTAAAGGTATCCAGCGTAATTTGCCCACCAACTCCAGTTTTTTGTCATCAATTTGGGAAAAAGCTCCGAAGTAGGGGGAGAGAAAAAAAAGGGAGGAAGAGAATAAGCATCTTTCGCTCATCAAAAAGTTGTTTTTCATTTGGGGAAAAAAAAAAAAAGGAAGCGCGAACATGCGGACCCCCGTCGCCACTCCGGGCCCTGCAATACGAGGGGGGAAAATGGCGGAAAAAGAGAAAAGGCCGTGACTACCCACCAATGCGGAAAATGCCAGCTGATCGGTGCAGAAAAAGGGAAAAGAAAAGAGAGGGGTGCACCCCTTTCCTTGCGCGCGAAAGAGTTCCACAAGAGCGTTTTGGAAAAAAGAGGGGAACAAAAAAAGGGGAAGGACCAATCCTTACGTCCCTGCAGGGTCGGCTTTTCCTCAAGCGAATGTGCAAGGGAAAGAAAAAAGAAGAAGGAGGGAAAAGGAGGAATCGTGCGCCCCCCAGAAAATTTCCGTGAGTTCGAACTCCACGGGAGGAGGAAGAAGCCAGTGGGACGGCTGGCCTACAAGGCCGCGGAAAAAAAAAAAGGAGCGACTTTCTGGGGCCGGTCCGCCATGGTTTCTTTACGAACGCGTGGAGAAAAAAGGAAAGGGGGAAAAAAAAGAAGCTGACCCAGCGGCAAGCAACTTGGCCCTCAAGACTCTCCGGTAATTCATGGGGGGGGAAAAAAGGGGGGGAGAGAGGATCGCCCAGCGCGGCACGACCGTGCCGGAAATGGGAGGAGCCTATCTGATTATCACTGCCGAACCGCGGGGTAGGGGGAGGAAGGGAAAGGAAAAGAGATGAAAGGGGAAAGAAAAAAGCCATTCAAAAAAAAAAAAAAAAATCATCTTATCCGGGGAAAAGCCATTATGGAAAAACGCAAAGAGAAAGGTAGGGTCATTCTTCGATAGATGCTTCGAAGGGAGAGAAAGAAAGGGGGGCCGTGGACATTGAAAGCGCTCGACTGCGTCAGCGAGAGGGAAAAAAAGGCCACGGGAAAAAAAGAGCCGGCCCTCTCTGGGTTCATCCTCCACATACCCTCAGAAAAAAAAAGGGGTAAGTGCGCTTGAGCTTCCTCTTTAAAAATATCAAAGCAAAAAAAAAAGAGGAAAGTGGCGACAACGGTGTGGACGCCCTATATCCAGTGCCTTAAACTGGAGGAGGGGGAAAAAAAAAAAAAAGGAAGAAGCAGGAGGAATATTTTTATCCCGCTTTGAAAATGTAGGGGGGAGGGAAAGAAAGGGAAAAGGGAAAAAAAAAAAAGGGGGTCGGCCCCAAAAGGATCCATAAAGGCTTCGCCAGACCATTGGAAAAGGGGGGAAGGGGGGGGGTCGAAGGATCGGGGACAAGGCCTGTGCCTCGTTCCCAGAAGGAAAAGGAGAGGAGGGAAAAAGGCCCGGGGACTTTTCGCTCCTTTCGGAGTTGGTGGGGGGGGAAAAAAAAAGAAAATAGAGGGACACAGCGTTGGGGGTTGGGTTTTGGCCCGCCTGTGCCAGCGGCACAGGGGGAGAAAAGGAAAAAAAAAAGAAAAAAAAGAATGCACATTTGAGGAAAGCGAAATACTTCCCGGGGCTAACGATTTGTTGGGGAGGAAGGGAGGGGGAGGAAAAAAAAGGGGAAAAGAAAACCCATGGGAACCCAGAAAAAAAGGTCTGTGTGCCCGCGTCAGGGAGACGGCAATCTAGAAAAAAAAAAAGAGGAAGGGAAAGGAGGAATTTTGAAACGTCTCCCTTTTTTCCGCGGGCACCAAAGGGGGGGGGGAAAAAGAGGGAACTAAGGCAAAAAAAAATCCAAACCGATTTTTTTCAATAACCGGAGACCGGAACCAAAAAAGAAAAAAGGAGAGAGGGACGTTAAAAGGCGATTATTGGCGGGTTTTCCCCCCGGGAAAGAGAAAAAAAAAGGAAGGAGAAAAAAAAAAAAAAAAGTCGTCGCTTCCCCTCAATCCAAAAAAGCAAAGGGGAAGGGCACAATCTTCAACAACCTCGCTATTGGGGGGGGGAAGGGGGGTTTTTGTTTTCTATGCCCGTCCCTTCCCGAACCCAAGGGGGGAAAAAAAAAGAGGAGACCGCGAAAGAGTCCCCGGGCAATTTTTCGACGAAAAGAAAAGAAAAAGAGAAAGGAGCTCTGAAGAGGGCTCCCCTTCCCTTGTCCACAAACGATTTCAAAAAACCACTTTCAAACTGCTCCGGTGAAAGAGTAAAGAAGTAATGGATCCGGGGAGGTGTCCCTACAATTATGCCCTCTTTCCCGAACATTTGGGGAAAAAAAGAGGAAAGAGGTTTCAAGCGGCTATTCTTCCTCGCCTCTGCCCCAGTTGGGATGAGAAAAAGGAAAAAAGGTTAAGCAAAATGCTGGCTCTCGCGTCGCCCGGGCAAAAAAAGGGGGAAAAAAGGGTGTGCTTGAATATTGTTGAAAGGGGGGGGGGGGGGGGAAAAGGGAGGAAGGGCAAAGTAACGACGCGGGGCCGGAGAGAGAGGGGGAGGGGGAAAAAAGGGGGGAGGAGAAAGGGCGTCAACCTCTTAATTCTACAATCTTTTCCGCTGACCGAAAAAAAGGAGGGAAAGGAAAGAATAAGGAGATGAGGGGAGTTTATAAGGAGGTCAAATAAGAGGAGGGGAGAGAGAAGGTAAGAGAAAAAGGAAGGGTAGAAATGTGGTGGAGAGAGGAAAGAAAGAAAAGACAAGAGTCCGTGAGCGCCCTCTTTTTATCTGTGACTAGTTGTCGCGGGCGCGTAGAAGGAAAAAAGAGGGAGAAAGGGGCCCTGCAATCGGCGTTTCCCATATGGCTTTTTTCTGGGGGGAAAAGGGTGAGGGGTGGGGGAAAAGGGCCAAGAGAGGAACAAGGCGCATTAAGCCCCCTCATCGCTTCTTACACCGAAAGAAGCACAAAACCGCCGGTCGGCATTGCAATATCCCCTCGCGGAGGGGAGAAAAGGGAGTGGATCCCCTTCAACTTTCTCCTTCCGCGCTGGGCGGAAGAAAAAAGGAAAGGGGAGGGGGGGGGGAAGGAGGGAAGAAGGGGGGAGGCCAATTTTTTCTTTCAATCTTTCCATCCTCTTAATCAGTTTCAAAAAAAAAAAAAAAAGAGGGGAAGGGTAACGTAACCATGTTTCGACCTTTACACAAAAAAAGGGAGGGGGGGGGGGGGGGAGGAATCTGCCCTTGGTTAGAAAAGCCGTCCCACTGCCAGAAAAAGGAGAAGGAAGGGGGGGGGGGGAAGGAAGAAAAGGTCCTTCCGCCACTATAACGAAAAACTTTGGAAGAGGAACGAAAAAGGAAGAAAAAAGGAGGAAAAGAAGAAAAAGGCCCCATGGCCTGTAATATTGTTCCGTTCATAAAAGAAAAGGGAGGGGAGGGGGAAAAAAAAAAGGGTTTGAAACTCCTCTTGTTTGGAACTCTTTGAGGGGGGAAGAAAAAAAAAAAAAAACCACCCCGCGAAATAACCTGTATCGCCCGGGGGGAGGAAAAAAAAAAAAGAAAAGGGGAAAAAAAACGGGGAAGGAAAGTTGTGGGGCCCTGGCGTGGCCCGGGCGCTCGGGGGGGGGGGGGAAAGAAAAAAGAAAAAAGGAAAAAGAAGCGACGGCCTCTTTGACCTTTACTGGAAAGCCGCAAGCGGCTGCCCTTTTTGTTTCCCTTTCAAAGCTTGAAGTAAAGAAAAAAAAAAAAAAAAACCCGCCCTCCCCTTTTTTGCAAAAGGTTGAGAAAGAGTAAAAAAAGAAGGGTTTTTCGATCTTTTTGGGAAAGGAGAAAGAGAGGGGGGGAATACCGTGTGATCCCTTTTCCTCCCTTTTTCCGGCTGTAAATTCCACATGTGAGGAAAGAAAGGGGAAAAAAGGGGGGGAGAAAAAGGGAACTTCATAAAGGAAATGAAGAAAGTAAGGAAAGAGGGGGCGGACAAGGACCTGTTCGAATCTCCGCTATTTCCATATCCCATCGTCCTTGAAAAAAAAAAAGGGAGGAGGAGGGGAATTTCAGAAAGGAGAAAAGAAAAAACCCCACCCAAAAATGGGACGCCAAGGTCCTTGTCCTCCTCCATCTCCGTAACTGGAAAGGGGAAGAAAAAAAAGAAAGAGGAGAATGGAGAAAAATTTCATTTCCGCCCCTATTTTCTGCTTGTTTCTTTCCGGATAAGTGGAAGAAGAAAAAAAAAAGGAAAAGAGGGAAAAAAGAAGAAAGGTCGAACCATTTATCCAACTCTTATTGGCCACAATCCTGGAGTGGGGGGGGGGGAAAGGGGGAAGGAAAAAAGAGGGGGAGGAAGCGGAAGATAAGCATCTGATTTCGCTCAATCAGTTGTTTTCATTGTGAAGGAAGATGGGGAAAAAAACAAAAGGAGAAAAAAAAGGAAAAAAAAAAAAAAAAAGGAAGGGTGAAGGGGAAGACAAAATCACTCCCCTGTTCAAACTCTCATCCACAACGCCATAAGGCCGTGTAAACTACCCCACCAAGGCGGGAAAAAGGGAAAAAGAGGAGGAAAAAAAAAGAAGGAAAAAAAAGGAAGGAAGCGCGTAAATGAGTTCCACAATATCGTTTTTCAAAATCAAAAAAAAAAAAAAAAAGAAAGTTGCGCCCACTTATGGACGGACCCAATTCCTGTAAAGGGAAAAAGGGGGAAAAAAAAGAGGAAAAAGGGAAAAAGAAGGGGAGGGGGAAGAAAAAGCTATTTCGTTATCGTGCCCGCAGACCCTTTCGGGGGAAGGGAAAAAAAAGGGAAAAAAGAAGAGAGGGGGGGAAAAAGCTTTTTCTACCAAGCAGCGGCCGCCACCGCCGTCACGAATAAAGGGGGGAAGGGGGGAAAAAAAAAAAAAAAGAAAGGGGGGGGGGGGGGGGAGGGGGGGGCCCCTTCTTTAACTGATAATAGCTGCCCGCGGGGACAAAGAAAAAGGGGAAGAAAGGGAGAAAAAAAAAAAAAAAAAAAAAAGGGAAAAAAAACACCATATTTTTGTTCGTTCCTTAATCGCCCCCTCGCGGCAAGCGACAGGGAAGAAAAAAGGGGAGGAGAAAAAAAAAAAAGAAAAGAAAAGGAAAAAAAAAAAAAAAGAGGAGGGGGAGGTTAATTCTCCTTTCTCGATTACCCTGCCTAAAAGCCATTCACCGCGGAGGGGAAGGGGGGGGAAGAGGGGGGGAAAAAAAGAAAAAAGGGGGTTTTTTCATTCCTTCGACGGAAAAAAGGGAAGAAAAAAAAAAAAGGGAAAGGAAAGGAGGGAGTGTCCTCTCTTCTTCCTCTCACAAAAAAAGGGGGGGAAAGGTAGGAAACAGAACCCTTTTTTCTCCTACCGAAGGGGAAAAAGGGAGGAAAAAAGAATGGATCTTTCCCCCTCTTTTTAACTTTCCGAAGAAAAGAGAGACCCCGTTTCTCTTTTTCCTTTTTCTCCACTTTTGGGGAAAAAAAAAAGAAAAGGAAAAAAAAAAAAAAAAGGGGGGGAAAGCGAATCATCCACTTTCGAGCGGCGGAATATTTAGCCACAAGAGGGGGAAAAGAAAAAAAAAGAGGGGGGAAAAAGGGGAATTCCCTTTCTTCCAATCCCTTTAATCCATAATGCTGCGCCAGACATGGAAAAGGGGGGGAAGGAAGGGAAAAAGGGGGAAGAAAAAAAGGGGAAAAAAAAAAGGAAATGGGTCCCTCGTTCAGCCGGCCTGCCCGGGGGGAGAAAAGAAAAGGGGGGGGGGGGAAAAAAGGGAAGCGCTCGAGTTTGGTCGATAGTTTTCTTTTTGAGAAGAGGGGGGGGGGGGGAGAAAGAAAAGGGGGAGAGGGGGGGCCAATCCGCCTTGCGCCGCGATTATTGCCCAATCGAAGTTTTGGGAGAGGGAAAGAAAAAAAAAGGAAAAAAAAAGAAAAAAAAAGAAGGGGGAAAGGGATTGGTGGGTCGGGAAGTTATGAAAATCGTTGTAGACTTTAGTGGCATCGGGGAGGGAAAAGGGGAAAAAAAAAAGAAAAAAAAAGGGGGGGAAGAAGGAAAAAGAGAGAAAAAACAAACACAAACGGATTATGATGAAAAGATAGAGATTTCCGCTCCCTTCCCAGCGGGGGGGGGGGAAAAAAAAAAAAAGAGAAGGGAAAAAGGGAAAAAAAGGGAGAGAAACACTACGCTCTACACCGATTTTTTTTTTCCATAACTTCGCGACCAAAAAAAAGAGGGGGAAGCAAAAAGAAAGGGAAAAAAAGGGGGAGGGGAGGGGTGGCGTTTTTCCCTTCTCCCCCTGCACGTAGGGAAAAAAAAAAAGGAAAAAAAAAAGGGGGGGACAGCCTGCCACAAAAAAGGGGGAAAAAAGGGGGGAAAAGGTCCCCCCCCCCTCTGTCTCCGACCACAAAAGGAGAAAGAAAAAAGAAGTAATCTCCCCAACTCTAAGTCTCCTTAGAAGTAAAAGGAAAGGGGGAAAAAAAAGAATAAAACCTTCCCTTCCTCTGACCTAGTGCAAAGGAAAGGAAAAAAAAAGAAAAGAAAGAACCCCAATCCCAACTTCCCTGGAGGGAAAAAAAGAAAAAGGGGGAATCCTTTCCCTTTTCCCCTACAAGGAGGAAAGAGATGAAAGGAGAAAGGGGGTGGGGGAAGGGGAAAGATACATTTTCCAAATCGGCTAAATAGTTCCGCCGGGAAAAGGAGAAGAGGGAAAGAAAGAGGAACCGGGCCCCACCCCGGTGTTCCCGCCAAAAAGAAAAAAAAAAAAAAAGGGGAAAAAAAAAGGAGCCGCGGGCCAGGGAGAAAAAAGAAGGGGAAAAGCTATCTGAGTTAATTTGTTATGATGAAACAGCGCCGAAAGGGAAGAAAGAGGGAGAGCACCGCCTTGAATCGGACAAAAGAGAGAGGAAAAAGAAGGGAAAGAAAAAGGGGGGGGGGGGGGGGGGGGCTGACCGAGTGTTCTCTCCTACCTTGCACTAGAAAGAGGGGAAAGGGAAAAGGAAAACACAGCTGAGCTTCCCTGCAAAGCCGGCGGGGGGGAGAAGGGAAAAAGAGGGGGGGGGGGGGACTCTTCTTTCTTCTTTCTCGTTCCCCGGAGAGGGGAAGGGGGAGGAGAAAAGGAAAAAAGAGGAGTCGTACACGAAGAACGACACCGCGGTCGCCCAGGGAAAAAGGAAAAAAGGGGGGGAAAGGAAAGACGCTTCCCTCTCTTTGGCGATAAGAAACGACAAAGAAGGGGGGGAAGAGGTAGGGGGAAGAAAAAAAAAAGGGGGGGAAGGGAAAGAGGGGGGGAACCCCTCTTTATCAGTCACCTTCCGGGCCAAAATAAATCCAAAAAGAAGAGAAGAAAAATTTACCGGCCCCAGAAGGAGGGGGGAAAAAAAGGAAAAAAAGAAGGGGAAAAAGGCGATGAAGCTTCTATACGAAACGAAAAGCAAGCGGGAGTTCGAACGAAAAAGGGGAAAAAAAGGGGAGGGAAAAAAAGAGAAGGGGGGGGGGAGGGGGGGGAACGGCCTTTTTGTCAGGATTCACACATTCGCGGGAAGAAAAAGGAAAAAAAAAAAAAAAGAAAAAAGAGAAGGAAGAAAAAAAAGAAATGTTAGAGGAGGGCCTCCTTTTCCGTTTTGCGGAAAAAAAGAAAAAAAAAAGGGGGAAAAAGGAAAAAAAAGAGAAGGGGGGGAGCAGAATGGGGTGGGGGGGGGCAAAACCCCGTAACCAAAAACAAGGAAAAAAAAGGGAGAGGGAGTGTGTCTTTCACCGAATCCACACAATCCCTGGCCCTCAGAAAAAAGGGGGGGGGGGGAAAAAAGGAAAAGTCCCTTCCTTTTTGGGTGGGGATGAGAAGGGGAAGAGGGGAGGAGGAAAAAACGAGGGAAAAAAAGGGGGAAAAACATCGTATTGCAGCGGATTGCCTACTTCTTGACAGAAAGGTAAGAAAAAAAAAAGAAAGGGAAGGAAGGGAAACGGGGAACCCCAACTTCTATTGTCGCGATCAGAGGAGGAGAGAGGAACTTCCCGCAAAAGTTGTCAAAGGTTTGAGCATCGCCAAACGAAAGGGAAAGGAAAGAGGGGGGGGGCGGGCCAATACGCTGGATAACTGTCGAAATGTTCGGGAAGGGGGAAAAGAGGGAAAAGGGGCGTCGCTTTACCGAAGAAAGAAGAAAAAAAAGAAATCCGCCATAAGGGGCCGGAAAAAAAAGGAAAAGGGAGGAGAAGGATTTTTTGCGGGAGATGGCCTAAACGAAACGAAAAAAAAAGGGAAAGGGGGAAGAGGAGAAAGAGCACAAAAAAAAAAAAAGAAGGAAGAAAGAGTCCGCTAACTGGACGTTTAGCATCGAAGAAAGGGGAGGGGAAAAAGAAAAGAGAAAGAAAGAAAAAAAAGGGGAAGGCCGCCCCTTATGGCCGCGTTTCTTTTTTCGGCGGAAGGGAAGGAAGAGAAGAAGGGAAAGACGCCCGACCCAATTTCTGACAGTTATCCAGCGTTATTGCCCACAATCCGGAGTGGGGGGAAGAAAGGGGGGGGGAGAAAAAAAGAAAAAGGAGGGGGTCCGCCGAGATAAAAGCAATCTATCGCGCCATCAGTTGTTTCATGGGGGAGGGGAAAGAGGGGAAAAAAAAAAAAGAAGGAAAAGGGGGGGGGGGGGGGGAGTTGTCGAGCCTCAAGATCGCGTTCACTCCATCCCACAAAGCAGAAGGCCGTGACGAAAACAAAAAAGGGAGGAAAAGAGGGAAGGGGGGGGTCGTGTTTGCACCCTTCCTTTTGAAGAGGGAGGAGGGAAAAAAAGAGGGGGGGGAAAAAAAAGGAAAAAGGGGGGGCGCCACCGTAATGACCGACCATCCTTTACGGCCCCCCGGGAAAGGGGAGGGGGGGAGGGGGGGGGGAAAGGAAAAAAGAAGGTCCCAAAATCCTATTCGTATCTGCTCAGACTTTTCGTGGAGTGAGAAAAGAAAAAAGGAAAAAAAAAAAGAAAAAAAGGGGAAAAGGCCATCGGCCGGCCACCGGCCGTCACGGACTTTCTGGGCCGGGAAAAGGAAAAAAAAGGGGGGGAGGGGGGAAAAAAGAAGGAAACCCTGATAAGAGCTTGCCGCCCCTTCAAGCAACTTGGCCTCCAAGAAGGAGAAGGGGAAAAGGGGGGGGGAAAAAAAAAAGGAGGGAGAAAAAAAAAACTCTTCAAGCTACCTTTCCTTCAAATGCTCTACGCTGAGCCGAATTTAATGCAATTGCCGAAAGCAGGTGGTAAGTGGGAGAGGGAAGGGGGGAGGAAAGGGGGGAAAAGGAAAAAAATTTCCATCTCCGTTTATCCTGTTGTTAAAAGCCATTTATGGGAAAACGCCGAGGAAAAGGAAAGAGAAGGGGAAAAAGAAGGAGCCTCTACCAACTCTTCCTCCAAATCTTGTGGGAAAGAAAAGGGGGGAAAGAGGGGGGAGATCAGCGTTTCTACCTCCATTTGCTCCGAAAGAGAAAAAAAAGGGAGGTGGAGGGAACTTCTTTACCTGCCGCTTGGCCCGCGGCCTAAAAAAAGGGGGAAAGGGGGAAAAAAAAAGGGGGGAAAAAGGCTCTATAAGCCATTGCTTTTTACCTGTCTCGGGGAGAGAAGGCAGAAAAAGAAAAAAAAAAAAAAAAAAAGAGGGGGGGAAAAAAAGGAAAAGGGGTCGGATTCCATTTGTCCCCCATGAAACTGTTAGGGGGAGAGGAAGAAAGGGGGGGGAAAGAAAAAAACATTCATTAAAGCCTCACGCGCATTTTTTCCCTTGGGGTGAGGAAGGGAGGGGGGGGAAAAGGGAAAGGAAAAGGGGGGAAGGGTTCGTCTTTCTAAAATGCCGGGGACGTTCAAGAAAAGGGGGGAAAAGGTTCTTTATCCTTCCTCCTCCCTCGCTTCCGCGTGTGCGCTGTGCCAGCGCCTGGGGGAAAGGAAAGGGGGAAAGAAGAAAAACTCCATAATCTCACATTTACGTCCCCGCGAAAAGTAACAAGAAAAAAAAGAGGGGGAAGACTAGTTGGCATCGTTTGGCGTCATTGCGCCCACCCATGGGACATAACAAAAAAAAAAGGGGAGGGGGGGGGGGGGGGGAAAAAAAAAAAAAAAAGGAAGGGGGGTCTCTCCCCCCCTTCCCCTCTTTTCCACCAACAGACCTTTTTGTGAAAGGGGAAAAGGGGGGGAGGAAGGAAAAAAAAAAAAAAAAAAAACAAACACCACCTATTTTTTTTTTCAAAATAACTGAGAAAGAAAAAAGGGAGAGGGGAAAAAAACCCCTTAACTTCCCCCCCCCTCTCGGGAACGGAATGGGAGGAGGGAGGGGGGGAAAGGGGAAAAGGGAAAGGGATGCCCTCAATCCCCTTCGGGCGCAAGGAGAGGGAAAAAAAGAAAAAGGGAAAGGAAAGGAAACGACCCCCAAGAAGGAAGGAAGAAAGGGGAAAAGGAAAAGGGGTTCGACTCATAAACCGAGAAAGGGGGGGGGAAAAGGGGGGAGGGGGGAAAAAAGGGGGGAAAACGATCTCGACACCAAATTCAACTTCGCGTGAGGGGGGGGGGAAAAAGAAGAGGGGGGGAAAGGAAAAATTTTTGCCTCAAGTATTTACTTCTTCACCAGACAGGTGGTGGAAGAGAAAGAAAAGGGGGGGGGGGAAAGAGCGCTAAATATTCCTCCTCCCTCTCGCATTTTGATGCTTTCAGTAAAAGGAAAAGGAAAAAAAAAAAAAAAGGGGGGGGGAAACCAACCTTTTTGTCCCCCGCCAAACCGAGCCCAAGGGCCAAAAAAGGGGGGGGAAGGAAAAAAAAAATGTATCCCTCTTGCCATAGCGGCAAGTACGGCGGGGGCAAGGAGGAAAGGAGGAAGGAAAAAAAAAAAAAAGGGGGGCTCCGGGTCGGGACGAAAAAGGGGAGGGGAAGGGGGAAAAAAAAAGAGAAAGAGTCTAGCGCATTCCATCTCATCGCGGAAAAAAAAAGGGGGAAGAAAGAAGGGAAAAAGAGCGGTGAGCTTTTTTCACTGCCAAGAGGAAGGTTGGGGGAAAAAGAGAGGGAAGGGGGGGGGCTTTTTTTTTCCGCCCGTCCCCCATATCGAGAACCGGCGCAGGGAAAAAAAAAGAAGAAAAAGAAAGAAAAAAGAGGGAAAAAAAAGGGGGAAAGGAAGGGAAAAAAGCCACGGTCGCCCTGCCCGCGCTTGGGCGATTAAGGAACGCGACAAATATGGGGAAAAAAGAGGAGGGAAAAGGGGGGGAAAAAAGGGGAGAAACGGGCCAGCCCTTCTTATTCATTTCACCGAAAAAAAAAAAAAGGAGGGGGGACGTAAAGAACCATTGGCGACGTACCACGGCCCAGAAGTCGGGAAAAAAAAAAAAAAAAGGGAGGGGGAAAAAAAAAAAGAAAAAGGAAAAAAGAAAAAAAAGGGAGGAGAAGAGGAGAAACGAAAGAAAGCATCGGGATTTCGAACTCCAAACGAAAGTTTTCTGAAGAAAGGGAGAGAAAAAAGAAAAAAAAGGTCGTGATAATTTGGCAAGGACAAGGGGGGGGGAAAAAAAAAAAAAAAGAAAAAATGCATGCCCTTTAAGTATTTGTCCCGGTCCATACGTGGAGGAAAAAAGGAAGGGGGGGGGGAAAAAAAGAGATTGTGGAACTCTTTCTCTCCGCCGCTGCAAGGAAAGGGGTCAAAAGGAAAAAAAAAAAAAAGGGGGGAAAAAAAAAAAAAAAGGGGGAAAAAAGAAGAAAAGGGGGGGGTCGGTCACGGCCTCTGGAAGAGGGGGGGGGGGGGGAGGGAAAAAGGGAAAAAAAAAAAAAAGGGAAAAAGAAACGCAAGCTGTCTGCCAGGGGTTCCTTGCAAAAAAGCCCTTGGAAGAAAAGAAGAACCGCCAAAGTTGGCAAAAAGGTTCGAGCAAATCACGAAGAAAAAAGAAAAGAGGGCAAAAAACCCGGTATTTGGTGTGCCAATTACGCTGGGATAAAGGGAAAAGGGGGAAGGGGGGAAAAAAGGAAAAAGGGGAAAGGAGGAAAAAAAGGGAAGGGGGAAGCCGACAGCAACGCCCGCCATAGGGGCGGCCCCCCCATGAAGGGGAGAAAAGAGGAAGGGGAAAAAGGAAGGAAAAAAAGAAAGAGGGGGAGAAAAAGAGAAAACTTCCAGTTAAGCGGAGCTTCTGCTGAAGTTACCTGCCGCTGACTATCTCTCTCAAAAAAAAACAAAGGAAGGGAAAAAGGGAAAAAAGAAAGGGGAAGAAAAGAAAAAAAAAAAAAAAAAGGGCTAACTGACGTTTTAGCATCTCCCGCAAGGACGATTGATCTTTAACAGAAAAGAAGGAGGGAGAAAAAAAAAGGGGGAAGAAGGAAGGTTTTCCCCTGCTTTTCTTAAGCGAACGAACATGAAAGAGAAAAGGAAGAAAAAAAGGGGAAAGAAAGAAGGGAAAAGGGGGGGGGGAAACACAAATCCGGCCGTTTTTTTTTTGCCAGATTGGGGGGGGGGGGGAAAAAAGGGAGAGAAAAAGGGGAGAAAAAAAAAAGGGGGAAAGAAAAAGGAAGAAAACTTATCGGCGCATCAAGTTTGTTTCCATTGTGAAGGAAAGCTTTGGGGGAAAGAAAAAAAAAAGAAAAGAAAGGAAGAAGGGAGGACGATGGTGTGCATTGTTCGATCTTCAAGAATCGCCGTTTCACGAAAAGGAAAAAAAAACAAAAAAGGGGGGAAAAAGGAAAGGGGGAAAAAAAAAAGAGGTGCAGACCCATGCCGATAAAGTTTTAATTCGCGGGTGGTACGGGTGGAAAAAAGGCGGGAAAAAAAAAAAAGAGGAGGAAAGAAAAAAAAAAAAGGAAAAGCCCTACCAGCGTTTTGCGCCACGTAATGACCGGACACATACGGAAAGGGAAAAGAAAAGAAAAAAGGGAAGGGAAAAAATATCCCGAGTTCGTTCCCAAAGCTTAATTCGGATCGTGGGAGAAAAAAGAACAGGGAAAAAAAAGAAAAAAGGGAGAAGAGAAAGAGGGCACAGTTGGGAACGGCCTTTTCTACAAGGCAGCGGCCCGCCCCACGCAGGAACGGAAAAAAAAGGAGAAAAAAAAAAAAAAAAAAAAAAAAAGGGGGGGGGGGGAAGGGGGGGAAAAAGGGACGGTTTCCAACTTCTCCTTCTTTCCCGCTGCAAGCACCTTGGGCCTCCACGAATGAAGAGGGGGGAGAAAAAAAGGGTAAAAAGGGGGGAGGGGAATCGCCAGCGCTTTCAAGCGACCGTGCCGGAAATGCGCGACGCGAGCCGATATGCATGACGAAAGAGGGGGGGAAAAAAAAAAAAAAAAAAAAAAAAGAAAAGGGAAAACCGAAAAAATCCATTCACAGCTTATCCTTTGAAAATCCATATGTGAAAACGCCGCCTGGAGGAAAGATAAGGGGGGGGAGGGGGGGGAAGGAGAAAAGAAGAGGAAGAAGACCGCGAACAACTCCCGTCCGCCAAGCCCCCCTGTGGCCGATGAGAAAATGGAAAGAGGGGGGGGGGGGGAGAAAAGAAAAAAAAAAAAAAAAAAGGTTGCGCCCGACCTCGCGCGGTCCGCGCCTGTTTCATCCATAAAATACGAAAAAGGAAAAAGAGGAAAAGGGGGGGGAAGGGAAAGAAGAGGGAAAAAAGGTGTCTTGCCTTTTTCTACCACTTTGGCCCGGCGCGCAGAGAAAGGGGGGGATGGAAAAAAAAAGAAAAAAAAAAAAGAAGGGAGGGGGAAAAAAAAAAAATTTAGCCGCTTGAAAATGTCCGGTCGGGATCCATTGTTAGGGAAAAAAAAGGGGAAAAAAGGAAAAAAAAAAAAAAAAGGGAAAAGAAGGTCCGCCCATACATTTCCATGAAGCCGCACGCGCCCCAGGTGGGAAGGGGGGGGGGAGGGAAGAGGAAAAAGAAAAAAAAAAAAAAGGGAAAGGGGCGCTTTCCCTTTCGAAAATGCCGTGGGACTGAAAGAGGGAAAGAAAAAAAGGGAGAAAGGAAGGGGGGGGGGAGGGGAGAAAGGGGGGGGGAAAAAGCTCTTGCAGCTTTTTTTCGCCCTTTGCCAGCAGCCCTTGGAGAAAGAGGGGAGGAAAAAAAAGGGAAAAAAAGAGGGGAGGAAAAGGAACGTCCTTGGCTAACTGATTTGTTGTCGCGGAAGTTATTGACAAAAATCGGGTAGAGCGGAGGGGGAAGAGGGGGGAGAAAAGAAAAAAAAAAAAAGAGAGAGAAAAAACAACACTACGGAGAGGAAAAGAGAGAGATTTTCCGTCTCCCTTCCCCGCGGGCACCACAAAAGGGGGGGGGGGGGGGGGGAAGAAAAAAAAATACAACCTATTTTTTTTTCAATAACTAACTTTTTCGCCGAACCACAAAAGCGGAGGAAAAGGGAAAAAAAAGGGGGAGGGGGAGGGGGGGAGGCCCGAAAACTTCGAAATGCCCTCCAATCGCGGCGCAAGAAGAGGGGGAAAAAAAAGAAGACGGGAAAAAATCCCTACCCCCCATTCTCAAAAGAAACTAATCGACCAACTCGAGAGGGAGAGGAAAAAAGGAAAAGGGGGAAGGGGGGGGGAGAGAGGAAATCAGTCTCTTACCGAAGGGCCCAGGGAAAGGGGGAAAAAAAAAAAAGAAAAAAAGGGAAAAAGGGGAAGGGGAAATGAAATGTCCTTCTCAGCCTTATTTATTCCGGCTTGGCCCAGAAAAGGGGAAGGAAGGAAAAAAAAAAAAGGGGAGAGGAAAGGGGAAAGCTCTAAATTTCCTCCGCTTCTCCAGTGGATGCTTTGAGAGAAAAGAAAAAAAGAGGAAAAAGAGGGGGAAATCCCACCGGCCACGCCACGGGTTGTGGGAGGTGGAAGAGGGGGGGGAAAAAAAACGAAAAGGAAAGAACGCTTTCCATCTTATCTGAGTTTTATTTTATGATTGAGGAAAAAAAAAAAAAGAGGGGGGAAAAAAGAAAAAAAAGGGGGGGGGGGGGGGGGGGTGCACCGCTGGATCGACCAGAAGAAAAGGAGGAGAGTCCATCTCATCTCATTCGCACATCTTTGCGGAAAGAGGGGGGGGGGAAGGGGGAAAAAGGGGAAAAATCCCTCTTCCTAAGACTAAAAAAAATTCAATCACAAGGGGGAGGAAGGAAAAGAGAAGGGAGGGGAAAAGGGGGAAGGAGGGGAAAGCCCCGTTCCATCGAAGACCGGTCGCATTTAAAAGGCCCCCTTCAGCGCCGTCGTGGAAAAAAGAAAAAAAAAAAGAAAAAAAAGGGGAGGAAGGGGGGGAAAATTTTCCGTGCACTGGTCCCCCGCTGCCCCAGGGGGGGGGGGGAAAAAAAGGGGAAAAAAAAAAGGACCGTAGAAGTATGGAGTCCAAGTTGCTTGCAGCGGGCCAATCTCTTATCAGTTTCACAGCAAGGGGGAAAAGAAAAAAAAAAAAAAGAAAGGGAAAAAAGAAAAAAGGAAAAAAAAGGGAAGTTGACGGCGGTTCGGCCCAGCTGCCTTGGTAGAAAGCCGTCCCCACTGCGAAAAAATGGAAAAAAAAAGAAGGGAAAGAGAAAAAAAAAAAAAAAAAAAAAAAGGAGAGGGGGGGGGAAAAACGAACTCGGATAATTTGCCCGGCCTTTGTTTCAGGCAACATTCGCCCAAGGGGGGAAAGGGGGGAAAAGGGAAAAAAAAAAAAGAAAAAGGGGGGAAAAACTTTTTGTTAAGGGCTCTTCGTTCGGAAGAGGGGGGGGGGGGGGAAAAAAAAAGAGAAAAAAAAAAAAGGAGAGGGAGAGCCCCGCCTCAAAGAAAGGGGTGCAACCCGAAAAAAAAAAAAAGGGAGGGGAAGGTCCTTCCACCGATCAATCTTTCCTCTCCCTTGGTGGGGCGTCCACAGGAAAAGGGGAGGGGGGAAAAAGAGGGGACAAATTCACACAAAAGGGGAGGCGGGAGGCGAAAGTTTGTTTCCTGGAGAAATCCGCATTTTTTCGCGCCGCAAGCGTCACAGGCAAAAAAGGGGGGGGGGGGGAAAAAGGGGGGAAAGAAGAAAAAAAACAACTGAATTGCTCGAATCAGATGCTTATCTACAGAGGAAAAAAGAGTCCGCACAGTTGGCAAAAGGTTGGAGCCATCGAAAAGAAATGGGGGAAGGGGGGGGGGGGGGGAAGGGAAGCCAAATCTTCAAAAAAACTCCCTTGATTTGTGGGCCAATAAAGAGGGGAAGGGGAGGGGGAGGGGGGGGGAGGAGGAAAGAAAAAAAGAGGAGGGTTTAACACTCATACTTGAGTATCCTAAATAAACCGCCTCATAGGGGAGGGGAAAAAAGGGGAGGAAAAAGAAAAAAAAGAAGGGAAAAATTGCTTAAAACGAAAGGAAAAAGGGGAAAGAGGGAAAGGAGATAGGAGATGAGGGCCCTCCTTCCCTCTAACT
>Ga0179593_1708877_pt1 | contig 16812 bp, 20 predicted proteins | sample CZODoug2_1_08_16_FD_185931 | JGI IMG/M metagenome (GOLD analysis project Ga0179593, IMG submission 185931) | Vadose zone soil fungal communities from Angelo Coast Range Reserve, California, USA - CZODoug2_1_08_16fungal (PacBio error correction) | ecosystem: Environmental > Terrestrial > Soil >...
GAGAAGAAGTATTAACATGGTCCGAGCTTACTGGACGGAAGAAGAAAACTAGTCTCACCAAGACTCATCAGGGGGATATCTTTCTCGAAGGCACGTGTGAGGAATTTACCTTTCGGTACAACTATCAAGAACGCTCCTGTGAGAGAGAATCGCACCTACAAGAAGACTAACGCTATGCCGAGGAAAAGGCAAAGTACAAGCAAACGCAATTAGAAAGGGGGCGTAGAAGGGAGCTCCTCGTACTGAGGGAAAGGGGGCCTCCCTCTTGAGCCGGTAACAAAACCAATTTAAAGAGAGACAGAGAGGCGCTGATATTACAGAGGTTCTTCCAAAAGGGGTTCTGAAGGGTGCATCACTAGATGATCGTTTATTGCCGCGGAGGCGGATTTCACCTGGAAGAATAGTCCATTCATGGATTAGATAGCCGAAAGGAAGTTAAAAAAGCCGTCAAGAGAAAAAGGCTCTATTCGAGAAGGGAGTGCGAAGATATCTGCTTTTCAGAGAGAACTCCAACAAAAAGAAGAGAGTCGTGAGAGACTTCATCGTGAAACGCTAGGTAAGAAAAAGCTCTGGGAGAGACCTCCATGTCAGAAGGTAAAGTCTTTCCTGATAAAATCTACTTCGTCCGATCAAGGGACGGAGCCGGTGGGAATCTGTGGGATTGAGGAGCCATTGAAGTATCTTCAGGGGAAGGGGATCCTGGGCGGGAGGAGGGAGAAAGCCTGCTATGTTCTCGAATACCTGGGAAGGGGCTGCAAGGAAGTCAAAAAGACCGAGAGAAACCAATAGGAAAAGACTCCTGAAAGTACGACTGAAGGAATAGCGCCGCGGATGAAGATTTCGGCGCAATCTTGAGAGCAAAGGCTCGTGGGAGGCAGACGACACGGAAACGATTCAAAAGAAAGATTACGGAGAACTCTCCTAACTCGAAAGTGACCAACCTTAATCAAGGTCAGTGAACGCGGCCCGCCCGGTACGAACAAAAAAAGGGGGACGTAGCATGAAAAAGGCCAGAAAAATCGTTCTAGTAGGAGTCGTTCCTTGCGGGAGAGACAAGGATTTTCTCTGCGGCGAGAAGAGCTCGACAGCGGTTTCGCCGTGGAAAAAACAAAATCACAAACGAGGGTCGAGGAAATCGTCAGGCGAGTCAGCTGCCACGAAATCAGCCAGAAAGTACCGGCATTCAGAGTGGGCTCTGAAGCAGGGGCGCTCTTTCCTGCATCTATGGGCGGTGGTAGAGGACACGCCCTAGGTAGTCGTAGTGAAAAAAGAAAGTTCTCCGCAACTCTTTTCCTGGGGTGAAGCCGCGGAACCAGCTCCTCGGTGACCTCTTTCCACGGGGGAGCCGACAAGCGACTGAAAAAACCAGCGCGCGAGCAGCAGATCCAAGAAACGACGAGAAAACCTCGTTCATCGAATCGAGGGGGGGACCTGTCTTCGTCCAGCCAGGAAGATCGTCCCTCGCGAAATCAAACGAATGCCATGGCGAGGAGAGTTGCAACCGGGTGGAAATTCACAAACAACGACGGGGGGGATCAATGTCTTATCGAAGAAAGACGATGCCTTTCGTCTACAAAGGGGGGCGGTGGTAGGATTGAAAGAAAAAAGCGTAAATCCAGGAAAAAGGGGATCCACTTCGTTGAAAAAAAATCCTATGTTTTACGGCACAGGCGACGATAGCATTGTTTCTAAGAAGCTGTGCCTGAGTAAGAAAAGGCGGTGTTGGGGGAAAGACTCGTAACGGCGGGCGTCGGAAAAAGGGGAAAAGCCGGCGAGGAAAAACCTCCTATTTAAATAGGAGGGCCGATGTAAAAGGAATACGACCTGCGCGCAAAAAGACGGGCCCGGACGATCGCCATAATAAAGCGCGGCAGGCGGCTCTGAAACCCTGCCCGCAGGAAGGGAAAACTGTTATCTCCTTTTCGGCGGAACCACCGCTCTGCGCTTAGGGTCCATAATGCGTAAGGGAGGGCTAAGCATCGTGACTAACACGGTGATGGCGAAAGGCGATCAGAGCATGTCGCAAAGTAAGAATCTGTTGCCGACCGCTGGGAGAACGCTCTGTGTCCGATCTCGCAGGGGAACAGGGGTTTTGGGGTGAAGAAAAAAAAAAAGGGGCAGATGAGGGGGGGACGTGTTTTGAAAGCCTGTCTGACCCGGAAGGAGGAGACTTCATCGCAGGCGATTATCCGAGGAAGGATGTATGCGGCCGTCTGAAAAAAAGAGACTTCCGGCGAGAACCAAAAAAAAAAACTTCGATAGGACCTGCAGGAAGATCTCAAAAGAGCGCTCTAAACGGAAAAGCGATCGCCATCAGGGGATCCGGAAGCCGCGGGAACTGGCCGCCGACCAGTACGCCGGAAAAAATAGAGCGCGCCGGCTAATAGAAAGAGAAAATAAATCCAAATCAGCCGTCAAAAAAGCCGGAAAGGCGAGCTCGGACGAACGGAGAACCCAAACCGTGTGGATCGACCAACAAGAGAGGGATCGCTACAAAACCGATACAAGACTTTTTGCGAAAACTCGCTAATAACGCCCGCGAAAGAAAAAAGAAAAGGGGAAAGCGATGCTTATTCGAAATCTGAAGCATTATGGAATCGTCCGTGGAAAAAAGAGGGAGCAAAAAGACGAACCAAGACGGCGAAAAGAGAGGCTTTCGCAGGAAGAAGTCGGCCGGGGAGAGGGGGAGAAGGGTTTCTTCTAGGCGAGCGAGTGTGCTGGAGCGCGTCCGCCGCCAATTCATGGAAGAAAGGACGAGAAGAAAGGCGGTTCCAACAGAAAAAGAAATCGAGAAGTCAGAAATGCGCGCGAAAAGAAACAAGGCTCTTACAACCTGCAAAGCGAGCCGGCGGACTCAGTCACGGCACAGCTGCGTTAAAAACACTGAGGCATACGGGTCTTTGACGTAAAAAAACTCCCGCATCCGCATTCGCCGCGTTAGGTTGCTGGAGTAAAAAAAAGATGGCGCAGGCCAGGGGAAGGGAACGAGAGGCCCTTCCTCGTCTTCCGGATTTCCGCTCCACATGAAACAAAGCGTTGTGGGGTATTTGCCACCGAAAAAAAAGACTTCGACGAGGGGATCGAGGCTTCGAGTGAGAAGGAAACCGGGCTTTACGACGCTGTCAAGGACATCGATTCGCAGGGGAAAGCAGACCTAGGAGGGAAACTACGTAGAATGATCTGGAAACTTGGGGCGGCGCAGCGCGCTGGGAGGAGGAGGAGGCGGTCTCCCGATTTCACATGCGTTCTTAAGCGGCGCACTCCAAGGAAAGGAAAATAGACAGCATTGTGATTCCCGATGCCTTGGGAGAGAAAAACGTCTCTCCTTATCGTGGGGGTTCCGAGCGGCTGGGAAGCCGAAAAATCCTGCATGTGATTGGAAGAAACCTCCGTCCCTTTTGAGAGGACTCCCGCCTTTCCGAACGAAAAGGGCCGCGAACCTCTTGGGGGAGAAATAGGCTACCCACATCATGTAAAGACGCCCAAATTCCAGAATGACCCAGAGGGAAAAAAAGAATCGCCTTCCGAAAGTCTACTCTTCTGTTTTCAAAGGGGCATGGAACCGTAGGGGAGAACCAGGAACTTAGCGGCGAAGCCCTGAAGGGGGGGTCAACCCTTAGACGATCCACGGAAAAAGGGCACGGTGTCTCTGAAAGCGGCGGGAGAGGTGCTTGCCTTTTCGGGCCTAAAAAAAGTACAGAAATCAAAGCAAGGACCCTCGCGACATCTTCATCAGTTCATCCGAAGGGACGGAACGGAGACTGGGATGTCGGAGCAATTCGAAAAAAGTCTCGGTAAGAAGGTCTGATAAAGGAGCCCAATCCTCGACCCGGTATGCAGGCCCGGCAATTAGGGGGAGGGACCGCCCGATCCATGGATGAGTCCTCGCGAACTACTCGTGGAAGGGAAAAAGCAGAAAGCCGCCACAAGCGTACCGGCGAAAGGAACGGAACGTGATCGGACGGGAAGAGGCTGACATTCAGGAAAGAAAGGGACAGTGTCGAAAGAAAAAGCGGCTAGGGGGGGGGGGGCCAAAAAAAATCCTGGAAAATCGAAGAGTGTACAGGGGGGACAGGGGATGACGCTCACTACGAGGTAGTTTTTTGGCTTGAGAGAAGATGCAAAAGAAGAACTCACAACGAAGGGGGGAAGGCGCCATGTGGGGGGGATGGCCGATCCGACCAGGGGGAAACCGCAAGTTCCCGAGGGAGATGAAGCGCTGACAAAGAAAGATATGCTGCCGGGGTTCCTCCGCCTCACTAGGGGCAATCCCATACGAGGGAGGACACAACCCCCCTGTATAAAAAAGGAGTACTAGAAATCGCATGGCCCCGAAGCCTCCGCGTGGCGCGCGCATGGTTTGTACCCCGAGAAAGGCCGGGCAGGGGGCATTTCGCCGAGGAGGGGGCAGAATAATGAAAAAAAAAAGGCGGGCTCTTCATTGCAGAAGGATCCAGAATGGCCATGATAGGGGGGGGGGGGAAAGCGTCGCCTCTCGTTCTAGCTCTAAGAGAAGGGTTTCGGAATCGGGGCGACCGGAGAGTTGAGCTGGAAGAAAAGACTGAAACGTCTCCTCAACGGAAGGTCTCGCCGAGAGAAGGAGGGGTTTGCTGCGCCTGGGGGGTGATCTCTAGAGCGACAGGATGTGCATACGGAGATGCAGCGATCTCAAGGTATTAGGATCGCAAAATCGGACATGAACATCCTGTCGCATGTACTTGCCGCGAGTATCCAAAATAAGAAACAATCATGGGCGAAAAGGCCCGTAAAAAGCTATTTCCGGGCAGGCCATTTTCAAATCCGCCTATGAAAAAAAAGACCGCTCGAAAAGAAAAAAAAGGGAGAATTAACCAAAAATGTCAAAACGATCAGGCACTTCTTATATGCCTTAAGAGGGGCGTCGCCGCAAAAGATGGTCGTCGATAGTAAGGGGAGCCGCCAGATCAATCGGCAAGTGCCGCCCGCAAAGAAAGTTCTGGCAAGAGAATCTTCTCAGGGGGAGGGGACACATCTTAAGGGGTGTGTCTGCACGGACGAGGGGTTTGGTCCTCCTAAAAATGTACGCCGGGAGAGGAATGAACCGACCCGATCAACAGGAATTCAGGGTGGGCGAAAAAAAGGGCCTCTTCAAATGGGATCCGTAAATAATGGAGCCAGGCCGATGAGAAGGTCTGCAGAGGGGTGTGAAAAGAGGAAAAAAGGACCTCCGTCGGGCGAGAAAAGCACCGTAAATGTACCTGCAGAACGAGTTAAGGCAAAGGAAACGTTCCAAAAAAAAGCGCGGCACCAATGTCGAAAAGGGAAAGAAAAGCCGATCGAAGGTCCTATCACGTATTGGAACGGAGGCGGTCGAATGTGTCTCGAAGGGGCATTTGCAGGACGAGGAGGAAGAGTAGCTGAGGAAATTAGGAGTGGGCGGACAAGAATTGAGTTGCGTCTCTACCTATAACAGTTGGGAATTGGGGGAAGCATTCACAAACGAGACAAAGAAGGGCCGTCCGACATTCGGATTTCGACAAGTACGTACGGCATAGCGCAAGGAGAAAAGCCGGAGCAAGGGAGCGCGAAGAAAAACCATACCGAAGCAAAAAAAAAAAGCACAATCAGCAAGAGGGGGAAAGGTGCCCGTATTCGGTTCTCAGGACGAACGCGAAGGACCAAACTGAAATACATCGAGGCGACAGCCCGGTCGCCCCAAAAGACGTTTGAAAAAAAAAGCGGCCGCCAAAAAAAGAACATAGGGTCTTCTGCAGCGATACTCAAAGTCACAGGCAACAGCAATATGATCGGGAGTAGAGGAAAGGCGGTGGGGAACACTCGGAAAGGCTCGCCCCGGAGGCTTAAAAACGGCCCCGGGGAGAAGGGATCCCTTGCAATAGGCTTCCCTTCCCTTCTCTTCTTGGGCCGGCGGGTCTCCCTCCTCCGGGGAAAAGTCCTCATCAGGGAATGACGTGAATAGTCGAAGGCCTCAGAAGGATTCTCGGGGTGAGAGAGCTGCATAATCATCTCCTCTGTCGTTCTCCTCACAGAAAAAGAGGATGAAAATCGAGACCGGACGGTCCAGCAGGGAAAGGAACAGTCCCATGAAAAAAAAAGGAATCTTCGCCCAGGGAAGAGGTCTATGGCCGAGAATGCGTCTTCACCGAGAGTCCCAGGCGAAAACTTCAGCAAAGGGGTCCGAATAGTCGAAGCGAAAAGAAAAAAAATAATCTGAAAAAAAAGCCTTCATGGAGGGGAAGAAAAGCCGATTAAGACGATTCCTTGGCGTCTAAGAAAGGGGGTATCATTGCCGAGAAAACAAAAAACACGCCGAGCGTCGGGCGTCGTGAGAACTACTATAGGAAAGAAAGAAGCTGGGACGGCAAGGGGGAAGTCCTCCGGCGTTGGGGCAGGTGTTCCGGGAGGGGGGGGGAGCGTAGAGCGGGAGGGACTCAGACGCGGCCGGGGTGGGCCGAAAGAATTGTGAGCCGAAGGAGAGGGCACTCGCCCTTCCTCCTAGAGGGAACCCTCTGTTGATTCCAGCAAAGGGGGAGATCACCGGGGAAAAACCTCATCAGAAAGACATTTGTAACCTTTCCGAAAAAGAATTTTCTGGCGCGAGCGCAGGGGCTCTTCTCTTCGTCACGACAAAAAGAATGCGTACGATGCGATTTTCCGGGGAGGACAACGAGTGAGGGCGCGCGAGGACTTCATCGGCGGAGCAGTCAGAGCCCCGTGGCGCGAGACTCTCTCGAGGGGGGAGAAATCGGTTTGGGGGCGCAGGCGGACTCGAATCGCGCTGGCGAAGGGGGGGGCCGAGTCCAGGCATGGAGAAAGGGGATCGGAGAAGAGTGCGAGGAATCTTGGGAGGAGAAGCGACCTCTAGATGCGAATAGAACGGATAGGCGCCGTTATCTCTCGAAACAAAAGGGAAAAGAGAGATATAGCAGATCCGAAGCCGGGGAAAGTTCGAAACGGAGCAGAGGACTGGCCGGCCGACCAAAAAAAAGTAGCCGAAAAGCGCACTTCCACCGGTAGATAAGGCAGAAATGACTACGGCAACCGCGTCCGTCACAGAGCGATGCTAGCTCGCGACAACCCAAACGCTGTGGAAAAACCGCAAGAGAAAGCCTTTCGAAAATTTGCAGACAGGCGACGAAAGGCTGATCGCAATCACGAGACGAGAGCAATCACCGAGGGGGAGAGCATCGCTCGAAAACGCCTATCGGAAGTCCGCTAAGACGGGGGAGCCGCGTGCATGGATACACTTTCTATAGTAGTAGGAGATGATCAAAGAAGGAGGCCTTGCCGTTGAAAACGTTAAGGCGAAGAGCGGCAGGCGTTGGATCCTCGCCAAAAAAAAAGAAGTCCGGCAGAGGCGACATAGGCAGAGCCCTGCCTCTACCAGCGCGAAAGAATCCGACGGTGCCAATCTGACGCAGCAAGAAACAAGGCTCGGAAAATCCTGCGGAACAAAAAGAACGTCCAGCTTCTTTCAACAGAGACTCAAAGTCGCTGACCTTCTTTTGCGTAATACAAGATGCCCGCTCCCGAACACCCCCTAAAAATACCACTGTATTTGAGTGAGGAAGGGGGCGCTTCAATTGGGGGAAAAAAAAGCCCGAGGGTCGACTGCCCTTCATCTTCCTTCAGCGTCGGACGCTCCGACATTACAAAAAAGGCTTTTTTGTTGGGGGAAAAATGCACCCAGGGCCTATCGGAAGGGAAAAGAAATTTCGGGAAATGGCGAGGTAAGGAGCGGCTACTTCGTCCGATGGGCGGCCGCTGGCACGCTGTTCGAAAGGGAGACGATGAGAATCGGCTCGAAAAGCTGCTCGCCAGCCGCTCCCGTCCGGAGCGTTGAATCGCTTGAGCGGAGGCGGCGAAAACTTAGTCTTGTCGGAAAGAACATCGCCCGCGAGTCGACCTCATGGTTGTTTCAAAAGCCGACTATACGTAGGCAGGGGGAGATCTAAAAAAAGACCAGCTGAGAGCAGAGACGAACACGATCCAAGGGCTAGAAGAAAAAAAAAATTTTCACGGGAGTGAAGACTCCTCCGCTTTCCTCTTATCCTCCGCATAGGCCGAAGGTCCGCGACAAGGACGATACGTCAAGACGAGCCTAAAAGCCTATCTAATTAAAGAATCGAAAAAACGCCGCCGGGAAAGACGCTTATTATTCGCCTGCCGAAAGAGACATTCTACTCGGCGGTTTTGAGACCGGGCCAGTTCATCAGGCGCATGGTAGGAAAAGCCGCGGCGAAAGGTCAGTGGGAATAGCGTAAAAAAGGCGATCCAACTGCTAAAATCGAAGATGAAAGGGAGGCTGATTGGGGGGAAAAGGCCGTTAGTCGATGGCCTTAGAAAGGGGTCTCGCAGAAAAAAAAGCCGACCTGCAGAAAGGGCAAAAGCGGCTCTCTGTGAACGTCGTACTTGTCGAAGAGAGGAAGCAATGAATGGATGGTCGGCTGCTTGACGAGACCCTGGAGAAAAGACCCCGGTGGTAAAGGAAACTCTCCCTGCAATTCTAGACGGGGGGGAGCCGAAGAAAAGCGAAGTGCTCAAAAAAAAAAATGTACGGCGAGATAGGCCGACGAAAAGAAATCCCAGAAAGGAAAAACTCGCCCGGCTCAGCACTACGTGATCGGAAGCTATCGCTGAAAGAAAAAGAAAAACGGGGCCGGGGAGGCTCTGCGAAAGGTTGAAAAACTTGCGACAAGGTCGAAAGCCACCGAGCAGGTACATTCCGGAGGCGCACGACGAGGTCCGGGGGGGGGGTGGAATCGGCATAATGCACAAAGGAAGGAGCATTCACGGAAGAAATCGCGCACATTTGCAGCCTGTTGAAGTATTGCCTGAAAGTTTTGAACCAGGAAAGAAGGGTAAAAGGGGGGCTCAGGCGCTAAATTGCTAAAGGCGGTTCCTCCGCATTCAGCGAAAGCTTCAATCCCCTATCCCGCGGGTGAAAAACCAACCCAAGAAGCACCACAAGGGACTAAACGCATTTAATCATAAGATCCTATAAAAGGGGGAAGGAAGGCGCCTTGTTTTTTTCCCCAAGGGGGGGCGGCCGGCGTGGCGTCATTTAAGTACTGGAAGGTCAGCACTCGTAAGGAGAGGACGATGGAACTAACGCCGTGATCACGGGCCATGAAGAAGGGGGAAGGCGTCCCTCCGCGGGCCGCAGCCGATCTTGGGTTGCGGAGGGACTCGCGACCAGGAGAGTACAGGGAGAAAGGGAAGAAATCGCCAACGCAACGGCCCGAAAAAGAAGATCTCCCTTATGCGGTTGCCTTCCTGACGACGGGGTGCATAGAGCCCTCAAAAGGGATAGCGTCCAGAAGGTCTCAAAAAGGAGTAGAAAAGATAGAGAGCGCCAGCATCAAAAAAAATGACACATCCGGGCTTCCCCTCCGCGACCCCAGCGAAGTCCGGACTTGCAGCGAGCGGCCGTTTGCGGGAGGGGGCGGCAAAGGGGAGAAAAAAAAGGTACGCGCCGGCGAGGAAAAGAAAACACCGCACAAGATCGAGCTCGAACGACAAAAAAGTATTGAAACCGATCATTGAGATGAAAAGGAAAATGAGCCAAGTGGGCAGAGCAGGACGAGGAGAGGGAGGCTAAAGTTGGGAAAATGACACATACCAGGTCGCGGGGGTGAAGAGGAAAGAGAGCGCGTCTGCGCGGGTAGGGGATGAATAGTTTTTGGGCGGGGGTGTGGGGGGGTGTGGACCGCTGGCGTTGTATTGCAGATGAAGGCGTCGGGAAAAACTAGGGATCAATCATAGAGCAATGATTTGAAGACGCGCCGAGAAAAAAAAGGGCTCAGTGGGAAAAAAGTTCATAAGTCCCGCACCTCCTTCAACAAGGATGCAATGGAAGGGAGGCGAAGATCTGCAATTGGGCATCTGATCGATAACGAAAGTCTTGCGAAAAAAAGTACCTGCTCGTGGAAGAGAGGAAGGCGGTCTCACTTGGAGAGGGCCAATTTCTCCTCGACAAGAGAAAAAGGCAGACAGTCAGAGAGAGGGCTGAGGAGGAGCACCAAAAAGGCGACCTCTCTGGGCTGCGCCTCAAAAACTTCGTCTTCCCATTAGCTTCTCTGCATGAAAGTCTATGGATACGGGCGGAAAGGAAGGGACCGGGGAAAGGGAACGCCGTGGGATTTTTGGGGGGGAGGGCCCTGTCAAAAGAAGTATACCCTCATCAGGAAAGGGAAACGACATCCTTTTCGATTTCGAAAAGGACTACGTCCGTCCAAGGGGAAAGAGAGTCGGCGGAAATATCGGGTTGCGAGGGAAGGCCATACCGGACCCCCCAAAAAAAAAAAAAAAAACCCCCCGAACAATCAGCCCTGGTAAGACAGCGTTCCTATGAAGGGGGGCGTCCTCTGCTAAAAGGGTGTGAAAAAAAAAACACTTGAATGGAGGCGCGGGAACAAAAACACCCCGAAGGAAACCCGCGTTCCAAAAAGAGAGGAAAGAAAAACCTCCGCGTCGCATTGTCTTCGGCAGAACTCACCGACCTTCTTTCAGTCTTCTATCAGGGGGGGTGCGAGGCGGGCGAGATGAAAGAGCAGGAAGGCGTGGTAGGCACAACGAGGAGCTGCCCCGGAGAAGAGGCCACTTGGACAGGGGGGGGAGGAATCCTTTCAATAAGAACTGACCGAAAGTCTAATCGGTATCGGCCAACCCAGCAGTCAGGTGCTAAGGAACTAGAGAAAAAGGCTCGGGTGGCATCGGGTCGGAGGGGATGTCTCCTCGATGAAAAGAAAAAAAAAAAATTCCTGGTTGAGCCGACTCTTTTAAATCTTTCTCCTCCGCGAAGAAAAACGCTCGCCAAGGGACGGAAAGCGGAACCGCCACAGCTCCGACGAGGATATGCAAAAGGGGAATGGGAAAAAAAAAAGACAGCCCTCTTCGATGAGTCCCAGAGAAAATCTCCTCTCTACTGCCATGTAGAGAGAAGCGCAGATAGACAAGAGAAGTGTCGAAGTTGGGGGCCGGGGGGGGCGGAGCGAAGGCGTCAACCAAAAAGGGGGACCGCGCCATCAGAAACCCGGCACCTAAAGTTATCTCTAATGTCAGAAAGGGAGACGGGCATATCGAGTTATACGGAGAAAAGAGGAAGGTGTGGTACGAGACGTCGGGGAGTCCAAGGCGTGTTGCAGGTGGGGGATAGTCTTCGGAAAAGAACCTTCGATTAGGAAAAGAGACGCTTGTCCGGCCAAGGGACAGCCTATTTCGCCTCTTCAAGGGAAGAGGGAAAAGAATTGGAAGCCCATCGAAAAAGGAAGCGCGCCTCAGAAGGTCAAGCTAAAGGAAAAAGCCTCTGCAAGGAATCGACTTGAAGCCCTCAGCGTGCCCCTGCCCAGGGGACTGGCTGCTGCAAAAGAGAGGGAGATCGAAAGGAAGGCCTTTGGTCAAGGAAAGCATCGCTACAAGAAGAAAAGAGGGGCTTTATTCGGAGAAGGAGGAGGATCATGTCACAAAAAAGTGGGATCGGTTGCCGACCGGCTGTGCAAAAAACGACGGGGTCCGATCTCGCCTTGGGAAACGGGTTGGGGGGGCAAATCTCGGGGACTGGCGTGGGGGGGAAAAAACGGGGAAATTCCGGGGCCCTAAGCTTGCTCGACTTCATCCGGGCTAGAGCCGCTCTCTCGAAAGGATTTATGCTGCGTCGAAGAGGAAAGCAGCCCAGCGTCTTCCGGCGCGAGGGAGAGAGCAAAAAAGGAGAAGATCTCCGGAAAGGTGACGGATGAGGGAAATAAAAACCGGCGCGTCTAGAAGAAGGAAAGGGGTCTCGCCGGAAGAAAAATGAGAAAGCCTACCATTACGGAAGGGGGCACCTTTCGATCTATCCGTCTAATCTCTCGACGAGACCGCCTCCAACCGTACACGCCCGGAAAGAGAACGAAACTCCAGAGGCGAGCTCTTCTGAAAGGGGGACCCAAACCCGAGGCAAGGGAGATATCTACCCGCGCGGGATAGCCGAACAGCCGTATTTTCACCTATACCAGGGGGGGCTACTGCTCCTCTACGGAGAAAGAACTCGAGGAAACCTGGGTAGATTCTTATTCGAGAGCATTATTGAAGAGGGAGAACTATCTGTGGCGCCGACGCCGCCTACCTTCTCGAAGGGTACTTCTTCGAAGGTAGATCTGGTCTGGGTATCCACGTTGCTCCGGAGAGAGCTAGGAGCTGTCCTCAGCAATTCGCTTTGGAAGGGGGAACGGGGAAGGAGATCTAGAAAGAAGTACCAAGCGGCCTGAATCGACCGGTGCAAGGAGAATACTTAAAAACCTGCAAAAAAGGGAGGGGCCTTAACGACCCTTCCGCAAAGTAGCCGGCCACAAAGCACTGCACAATCAGGAACATTCTTGTAAGGGAAGTTGGAAAAAGAAAGGGAAAAAAGCAGACGATACCTTTAGGTGCCGTAGTCTAAAAGGAGGCTCCTGCCATGAACCGCCTCGATGGTAGCGACTTACGAGCCGGACCGCTCCGACCTGACCGTAAAATGGGAAGAGTGGGAAAAACCCAGCCTATCTGCTCTTTCTACGAGGGGAAATGGCTTTCGAGCAGGAAAGGGGGGGGGGGGAAATATCGAAAAACGGAAAAAAATCCATGATTCGCGAGAGGCATTCCGAGAATCGATCATGGGGGGGAGGAAAATGGATCATGCTGAAGAGGCCGCGCTGCGAAGGAGTAAGCAGTGTCGGCAGGAAAAACGATTAAGAGACTGCCTTAGGATGCGCGGCTCAACGAGACGCGAAATCCGAGGGTAGGGGGGGCTGACCCCGCTGCACGGGTAGAAGTAAAAACCGCGCCGAACCGCAAGGGCGCCAGCCGATCAGAAGACGTGCCGTTCCGGGAAGTAAGGTAGCAAAGTCCGTCAAAGCTGGGCGAAAGAAGACCGGTCCGGGAGGACTCTCAGGGAAAAGGGTAAGAAAACTCCTTTTCCGAGCGACTCCTACGATCAAGCCTCGCACAAATTCTTTGATAGGAAAAGCGATGACCTGAAAGAAGGAGGGTTAAGAAGGCGACGACGGTTTTTAGGGGAGACTGAACAGGGTGGTAGGGGGCAACCGGCGGGCCGCTGTCTACATAATAAGAGACCATGTATTTCAGTTTGAACCGTCCGGGAGCGAGATCGAAGCCTCGGAGGGATTGGGGAAGACCGTGGCCCTTTGCGTCAAAAGGGTTCCTAGAAGGAGAATGGTGTCGATCGACAAGAAAATGCAGGGGAAGCCTCGAAAGGAAGTGACGTCGGACTTGGGAGAAATCGACCGTATGTATGTAAATTAGATTCGGAGGTAGAGGGAAGGCTGGAAAAAATGAAGCACAAATAATCGAAACGCTTGAGGAGGACCGGCAATTCTCACACGGATCCGAGGGAAGTGCTTAGGTCCTGCGCGAAGCTCTCGGGACGTAGGGAGAGCAAAGGGGGATCGACCGCTGAACCGTCTCTCGAAGTGAAAAGTACGACTACCGGGAAGTTTAGCTGAGGCGGCTATTGGACCCAAGAGGGGTTACTGGGAAGGAAAAACCGATCAGGGGACATTTAAGTTCTGTCTCGACGGAGGTCCTTCTTTTTGGGGAGGAGAAAATTCACACAAGGAAGCAACGACGCTCGCCTCAAAAGGTTTAGCCGGGGAAGGGGGGGGGCCGGAAGCATTGAAATTGAACAGCGCAGTCACCGGGGGAGATGTCCTCGCTGGTGAAAATAAAAAGAATGCGGGGAGGCTGCCTCCAATTCAGCCCGTGCGGGGGAAAAAAAAAAAGTAGGAGAAAAAGAAAAACCAGATAGTGACAGCAACCAACCAGGCTGGAACGCATGGTCCAAAAAGCCCGTGGCGCTCTAAAAAGGGTTTTTGTGAGAAAGGGAATCTGGCGCGCAATTTCGCCGGACGGGGGCGGCGTCGGTCAAGAAGTACGGCTCGACAAACGAGAAGGAGAGGACTCCAGGACGCTCGAAAGGCATGGGGCGTGTTTCAATAAAGCGTTCTCGAAGCAAAGGAGTTCTGAGCGGCTCGAAAAGGCTCGTACATGGCATCAGAGAGTAAAGGGGCCGGACAAATTCGACCAACGCACGGGAAAGGTGCATTGAAGAAAATTAGGAGGGGGGGGTCCTCTCCTCACGGGGGGGAGGTTCCGTTTAAGCTAAAAAGGGCATCTGCAGTGCTGGCGCATCGAACAACAACACTGAGGACAGAAAGCAGTCCGAGGGAAAAAAATAAAGGACCCCTTCCGGCGGCAGGGGATAAAGGGAGGTATAATAGAAGGTACCTCCGTAGGAGCCCGATTCGACGTGGCCCGAAGAGTAAAAAAAGACGCATCATTTCGTAACGGACGACTGCGGCCCTTTGGACAACAGCTAAATGCCAGGGCGATGGTAAGCCCGCGGCAAATGCCATGTAAGAGCTTCCGCACCTAGAAAATGAGAACGAAACAGAGAAAAATTGGTATAAACGCGAGGGCCGAAGCGCCTATTGTTTAGATTTTAACGATCATTGTCAATGTCCGTAGATTGTCGAATGGAAAGACTGAAAGTCCTACAAGAAGCGACGGCGTCGCAATGTGATTCCACGTCACCCTCCGATGACATGTAGGGCTGGAGTAGGAAGGAAGTACGAGGGATTTTCTATCATGATTAGCATTAGTCCGGACCCGTTAATATACCGTCGAGAGATGGTCAGAGTGCCTCCCAGAAGGTAGGGGTCCGCAGGGAGGAGGCGCTGGGATGTACGATTGATTAAAGCGCTTCTTCGAGGGGAGGGTAAAATGGCCGATTCTTCCGGGGAAGTGTTTTGCTGAAGGGGGGGGGGGGGGTAAAGAGAGTCCAAAGCTGAGGGAGGGAAAACGACCCAGGAGAAGGGAAAGCGTCGACGAGAGCAAAAGGTGCAGACTTTCACTATGGTGGGGGGGGGTGCAATGATTCCGGAGACAAAAAGGAGGCAAATGGCAAGAGAACTCGAAAGGGAGAGGCGTGTGCATCTGGGAGTAAAACCAGAGGGGGGGAAAAAAGCACCGGAAATGGGACAAGGGGTCCTCGATTTGGAGGCGCCGTTCCAATCTCTGAACGAGAAAAAGCCAAGGTAATCTCCTTACAGGAAGCGCTCGCGGGGGAAAGAAGAGTAAGAAAGGAAGTTCTCGCCCGCTTCTGGGAAGGGTTCGCTCCTGGGGATTTCACTATTATCTTAAAAGGAAAGAGAACTTCGCTGAAAAGAAATAAACGGGCGATGGAAAAAGGGGGAACCTGAAAAGGGTGATTGGGAGGGAGTGGCATACTTTGCAGGGGGAATCTACAGAAAGAAAAAAAAAAACCAACTAATCGAATGCAAGGAAGTTCGACCAGGGAGAAGGGGAGAAGTACTCCGCTGATGCCCTGAGGGCTTGCCTCTTGTGGAGCTCAAAAATATACCGTGCGGGGATCTAATTCCATCAAAAAGGAAAAAGACTCACCATCGGGAAGCGAGCACCGGAAAAGCTGGCTCGCCGAGAAGTGAAAAACCTGAAATACAAGGTCCCGAGAGCAGCGGACCCGCCCGGTCGCCCACCAATAAAAACGGTTCCGATACCCATGAGAAAAAAAGACTCGTCGAGGGGATAGAGCGAAGGTCGGGAACATCAGAATTTTTAGAAGAACAGCGGTGGGGGAGAAAATCAGGGGGGTCGCTGCCCCAGGGAGGCGTCGGCAAGATTGCTCGCTGCACTTAAGAGGATCCCTTTACAATAGAAGAGGGACGAAGGCGGGTGAGAGTGAGAGCCACTAACCTCGATCATGGGAGGAGTCCGCTAAAGGAATGTCAGCAACCACCATGAAGGTTCTCTCTCTTTAAAAAAGGACCGATTTTACGGGGGGAGCAAAAGAAAAGAGAAGGTTAATAGGGAAATTCGAAAGATAGAAGAGCGACCCCAAGGACATGATAGAGAAGAGATATCCTACGAGGACGAAGACACTCGTTCCGCGAATAGGGGAGTGACCGCTTAAGGAAAAAAAAAAAAAAATCTGTCCAATAACTTCAGACAACCGATAGTCAGAAGCGAAGATGGAACTTGAAATAATAGACAAGAGTGAGGGTCATTTCGTAGGCGGAAGCAGCCGGAAGACGATTCCGTCTTCTCACAAAAATGGTAGGCAATTGTGAAGAGGACGAGGTGGAGAGACACCCTGCACCTAAAAGGGAGCGGCAAGGATTACTGAGAAGGGGTGTCGATGGAGGGAAGGCTAATGGGGCGTCCGCCGGGGGGGGGAAGGTTGTTCCGAGCCTGTTAAAGGTCGGACCGCGCACCGTCGAGACAGGAGCGCCTGTAAGGAGGGTAGGGATCGACTAGGCAAGACACCGATGGAAAAGGGGAAAAAAGGCACATCGAAGAAGAGGAAAACCGCTGGTGATCCGGCGCAGCAAGGCTCTCACCGAGATCATCCAGGAGAAGAGACATTGTCCATTCCCCAAAAAAGGCAAGGGGGGGAAAGGACTGGTCAGTCGGAAGACGGCACTTGTCAGGACATAATTGCGTACAAATGCCGAGAAAAAAAAACGTGAGGCGAAAGAAGGGAGTTCGATCATCGCAGTTCGAGAGGGAGCATGTCGCAAAAGTCTATGAGGACACAAACCGCTGTTGTCCGCGAGGGGAGTCATAGGAAGTTTCGATTTGGGGAGGTAAAAGGACTCGCATCGCTAGGAAAACCGTAGGTCAAGGAACGGCTGACCCGGTTGGAAGGGGAGGGAAGACTGCAGCGATGTCGAATTAGCGGCTAGCTAGGGGGGGTTCGGAAAAAAGGGAAAAAAAAGGGGAGGCGTCCGCGCGAAAGAGAAAGGAGCGCTCACCGGT
>Ga0179593_1266151_pt1 | contig 16811 bp, 16 predicted proteins | sample CZODoug2_1_08_16_FD_185931 | JGI IMG/M metagenome (GOLD analysis project Ga0179593, IMG submission 185931) | Vadose zone soil fungal communities from Angelo Coast Range Reserve, California, USA - CZODoug2_1_08_16fungal (PacBio error correction) | ecosystem: Environmental > Terrestrial > Soil >...
GCCGTCGTTGAAACACGGCTGAGACGCTGGGCAAAATACGAGGTAAGGGAAAAAGCAGTTGGGGGAGGAAAAAGGCCACGCGGCTAAAGGTGCTGCCTGTCATCCTGTTAAGAAGGGGGGGGACATACTAATGAGATAGCAACATGTACGGTCTGTGGAAAATTAGGTCAGTGGCGAAGGCGCTCACTGGGGCTGTTAGGGGGAGGGAGGGATGAAGGCGGAGAAAAAAAAAAAAGTCTGGGTGCATCGAACATGGTAAAAGGGAAGGCGTCGAGAAAGGCGCCACCATCGGTGGGGAACATAATAAAAGAAATCAAACACCGCGCCAGATTGCTGAATGAAGGAGTGTCTCGGTAAAAATAAAAGGAAAGAAAGTGGGGGAAGAGGGATCAGCAGAACGCCTCATTTTGGTAATCGCCCTAAGAAAAGGGGCGGTGCACGAAGGGTTCTGAGAGGGTTGCTGTGCTGAGGTAAAATAACAGACTAAAAACATATCCGAGATCATCCATAATGGTTAATCACATATACACGATTGGTACGTGTTACGGGTAATAGAGGGAATGAGACTGTGGCACAATCAGAACAAAGAATTAAGGGGAAACGACCTGGAAGTCCGAAACAAAACACCCAAGCAGAGCAGGGACACCAAGGGGACATTGGTGAAAAAGGCTTACCGATGACTAATTATTTTGAAAGCGGGAAGAAAAGGCCTGTTTTCAATGAGATAGAATTACAGTTTCCTGTGATACTTGAACGCTTCCGCGAGGAAGTCAAAAAGAGTAAAAATATAACCGCATTAGATGACTTACCTAAATACACCAAAAGACTGAACCTAGTCCCTAGCCGAAAGAGCTTCAAAACCACTGGTCAAATTGCAGACACTGGGGGTTCTGTAAACTGAATAGCTAGAGCTGTGGAAGGAAAGTCCACAGAGGGGAAAGTTCTAGATTAAGATGTAGGGCAGAAGGATCGAATCTGCGAACGCTGGGAAGTGCAGAACAAGGTCTACAAACGCACTGCAATGGGAACCTTCAAAAACGCTGGGACATGGCAAAAAAATCAGGTTCACAAAAAGGGAGTGGAATGGAGACCCGAATGACGAGCAACGACCCAGAAACCATCTATTCGAAGACGGAGGGACTAGACGAAAAGAAGAAAGAGCGAGGGGGTAATCCGAGGCCAACTGCAAACATCGGTTAATTCCTAGTGCTCTCAGAAGAAAAGGAAAAGAAACTATAAAGATCAGCGTTCTCATGTCTAACTCAAAATCAACAAAACAAATGAGAAAATAGAGATGGGCGAGCTTGCCAGATCTTAAAAAAAAAGGGATTCGGGAATAGCGAAAGAGCCATGGGAAAAAAAAAAGATGAAAAGGCATAAGAAACGGACAAGCTTATTATAGGGCGGGTACGAGGGAAAAAGAACATCTCGAGAAAAAATCGGCAACGGTGAGTTGGGGGGGAGTGATCTACATCACGACATGTAACTCCTTGAATTTGACAAAGAGGAAAACCACAGTAAAAAGGTGACCAGGGACCGGGACAAGGTTGAGCGCCATGCAACTCACAGCACAGCTTAAAGGGTATCCTAGCACACCAGCGCAAAACCCAACCACCAGCTCCTAGCAAACCCCGCTTCAGGTCCACAACTACGAAATGGGACTGTAACCAGACCCATGTGAGGCCGTGAGCTAGAGCGGGCTAGGAGCAGGCTGTGGATTGAAAAGTGTGAGTATAGCTGGGCAGGGGGCTGCGGGGGATCGGGTTGGGGTGGTTCAAGGAGGACGCGGAAAAACCAAAGAACTAAGTCCATATTGAAAAACGTTGAAACAAGACAGCTTAGGATCGCTCAAAGAAAGAAGGGGATGGGGGAATGACTGCAAGCATGACACTGCACCCCTGGGGGAAACTAGGCGCTCAAAATCTGCTAGCGGGGGATAATAGCAACGGGGAATGGGTACATTGTCGATGAAGGGGTGCTATCCATGACTGATCAGCTAAAACACAAGAAGTTAAACTTAAAATTGGCAAATTTGAATAAGATCAGATCTTGCGCCCCGGGAGTTACAGCAAAAAAAACGACAGAGGAAAGCTCGGGACGAAACCGACCGACTGGGTCGGGGCGAGGAAAAACAACCGTAAAACCGAGAGGGTCGGGGAGGACCTCTGCAAACACTAATTCTCAAAAAAAACTGTGTAGGAAAGCGAAAGGATAAACCACAAGTCAGAGGAAAAGGAGGAATAGGACGCCCGGTGATTCGGGAAAGGTGTATTGAAGTGGGAGAAAAAGGACGTTGGGGGGAGAAAAAAAAGCCTGACCAAGGAAATTAAACAGGCAAGAAAAAGAAAAATAAGTCCAGATTCAAAAAAAATACCTAACCAGCAACAGAACGAGAAGGGGAGAAAAAAAACGCTGCCACTAACTAAACCATTCGGGGGAAATGTCAAAAAAACGTCACCGAGGGAAAACCAACTAAAAAGAGAAAAAAATGAGAAGCAAAATCGTAAACGATGGCTAAAAAAGCGAAAACAGGGACAAACTCTTACCGGTTGACATGACTCAGCAGTGTAACATTTCGTGAGTGCCAAAGCGGCTGATCACGTATGAAGAAAGGGCACAAGAAGGATCATTCCATAAAAGAATTAATGTGATGACAGACTTACTTCGGTTCTTCAAAAAAAAGATCACGAGGCTCTCAAATTTCATTGTGAAAGAAGGGGGAGGGGAAAAGGGTTGCGTTACGCTCTGTTCGTGGAAAGGGAACGGGCAACGAGATGTTACCATAGGCAGGTCAGGCACAGGGGTGACAAGGAAAAACTATCAAAACCTCATCCGACCATAATGCTGCGCTCGCGGAGGAAAAATCAAAAAGGTGCAATAGGAGTAAAATGCCACCGGAACCGAGAAAGAAAGTACACAAATCTCAAATGAAAAAGGGGTCTAAGAGAAAATAGATGCGATGAAAACGCATCACTAAGCGGATGCAACCAAATTGTTAAATAGAACCACGTCAACCGTCAAGATGTCAAAGACCCTTGAACCTGTGGCAAGTAACCAAGAGAAATCTGCGGGGAAAAACGGAAGAACTTCACCCGAAAACGCATAGGAATCGCGAGTGCTTGTGAATCCAGAGACACATCACCAAGTCAAGAAGCGACAATCAGGGAAGGTGGCAAGCACCAAATTCGAGACGGTTGGGGGGGGGGTTCATGAAGAACCGAGAAGAACCTGTCAGCCGTGGGGGGAGAAGCTGAGAGGATAATCTGCAAAGAGAGAAACTTCCAAAGTGGGCGTATCATGCGAAAGGGGAAAAATGAGGCTGGGGGGCTGATCCCGGGTGCGCTCATCCAAAAATCAGGCGCGGGGGGCAAGCAAAGAAAAACAACACCGGTAGAGAGAGAAAGAAGCCAGAACGCACCTTGAGTTTTTGGCAGAGGTGCGGGGGGGATTAGCCACGCGGGGGTGAACGTCGCATATCCGCCAAAGCGGCTGTAAAGGGGGGCGTCTCCTACTGAGCAGCGACTAGGAAAAAACCCCTCGGTCATCTTTCATCGGCAAAAACCGACAGGTTCAGCAGTATTGGCCAACAACAAGTACGAGGGGAAGTGATGTCGTGGCCGCCCAACCGCGGCAAAAAACCTTTGTGTGACGAGTAAAAAAACAATCGTAAGGGGCAACTAGAAGTGCGAGTAGTAGCTCGGAATAGTTCAAAGGAGGAACACCATCCACTTTGTGGGCCGAGGCTTGAAAGGTCTTGCTTTTCAGCAATCAAGCTAATGGGGGTAGCCGATTAACATCTGGGCGGTTTGGATTAAAGCGATGAACTTCCTCAGAAAAAATTTCGCTGCAACCAGGAGATTATGACTTGCGAGAAAGGTTCCAGGGAAAGAGACCACCTTCCATTCTCTTCTGGGAAGCACTGACGGGAAAAAGAATAGCCTCGCCGCGCGATGTGTATCACAAGCGAAAGGGTACCTTGGAAAAAAGTGGTTGAGTCAAAATGGAAAACGTGTGACACCCATCCCACCGAGCACTTTTTGCGAATAGAAGGTATTCGGATAGATCGGAGAGGTCACCCCTGGTCAGGTAGACACGCGAAAAGGGCACTCTCGACTGACGAAGCAATCCAGAGCGACTCCGTAAAGGAAAAAACGCCAAAACAAGTTCAAGCATTCTGAGGAAGCAAGAGTAGTCCCTGTCCATCAAACAAAATAATTCGGGTGGAAGGTGGCGTCAAAAGCGAACGCGACAGAAAGTTACAGAACGGACGCTGGGGAGAATAACGAAAAGGGTCAAGCCGTTACGTGGGTAGGGCACCTTGGGATCCGCTGAGCAAAAACGACGTATAACCAGAAGTTGAAAGATTTGGTATCAGAAGCGGGGGGAAGATGAGCGCTCCGAGAAATCGTTGTGCAGCGTTGGAACAGGAATCCAGTGGTCTGCGGCTGTTAGTTAGGAATAGCTTCCGGGAAGTCAGGGGAGACTTAGGGATTTTCCAACTGAAGCCAAAGAAGATCACTAAAAAAAAAGAAAGTCGCAACAGTGGTACATAAGCAAACAGGAATAGCAAGACAAAACGGGCGAGCAGCGAAAGACTTGTAAAAAACAAAAAATCTACAACAGAACTACGTTTTTTCAGCGCATTTCCTAAAGCCCGAAGGAGTCAGGAGGGTTGAATCCCCCGAAGCGGAGTGTGATTTGACTTCACTGGGTTGAACTGGGAGAAGTTTCACAAAGGGGGCTCAAAAACACGAGTACGGACAGAACCAATGGTATAAGAAAAAAAATAAAATTCAGTTTACGGACGTAGTCAGGGAAAAGAAAGAATACGGGCACGCTTAGCAAATCAAAAAAGCAGAATAAAAGTGAAGAAAATCAAACCCATAGCAGTAAACCTAGGGTCAGACATGCTGGGTTGCAAGGGTCAGAGGTGCAGCCGCATTCGACAATAATTAGTAATCATAACAAGGAGACTGTGGTTTCAAATAACGAGAACTTATGTTTAGTTCGCGAAAGTACACCAATTGAGGAAAAACTACACTCCAGCAGGGTACCACGCTCATGAGGACAGTAAAAAAAAAAAAAACACGACAAATATAACGCTTAGAAGGAAAACTGGCATTCCTAAACAACACTTGGGTAAGGGGAGGGCCCATTGCTATGAAAGAGGGGAAATGTCGTCACTGAAGTCACAGAGTGGCTGTCAATTGGAGTTAATATGGAGAAAAAAGGACGGAACCTCAAGCGTCGCGGAAACCTGGAGTTTCATGGCTGCTTAAAAAGTGTCTAAACCAAACGGGGAAGCAGGACAAAGTTCTTCCTTGGGGGAAAGGATGAATATGCGTACGAAAGGAGGTTGGCCAAGTACTGTGATAGGAGCAAACGACGCAACGCCCGAGCAAAACGGAAAAAGTTGGGAGGGAAAAGAAGATGTGAACGGACGAAATAATACAAGTGGTAAGGTTTGGTCCCGGACAACTGGAAAGGACAGCATTGATCGGGGCCATGCCTCGACTTATCAAAGAGGAATGTCGAGGGAAAAGAACACTGTTGCAATCAGGCTCACCTCTCAAATCAACAACACACGAAAAGGAGAGATGTGATCTGCAACCATCAGTGACTTGGAGATCCGACATGGTTAATTCGGGGATCTAAATGGAAAGATCAGGCCGGGGGGGTGGGTGGTCGCATCAGGGCAATAGAAAAAACTACAAAAAGCGAGGAATCGTCTCTCTGTCCCAGTACATAGAATCAAAGCTCAGAAGGGTCGTTTCAACGGAGAGCCATCACTAGTGACTACGGGAGGTTGGGACATGTCAAAAAAAGAAAGAAAAAAGACGGCGTTGAAGAAAATGCCAAGGACAACTCAGCGAAAACCACGAGCAACTTAACGAGCGGCAACAAAGGAAGGAGAGGCGCAATAAGGGATCCCAGAGAGCCCAGTGGTATAAACCAAAAAAGAATGCATTTCCCCGAACCTAAACAACAAACAGGAGGGGGAAATGAAAGGGCTGGGAAGAAAGGGAGCGAACCGGGCTAGGCAGTCTGTGGACGATGGTTATAGGTAAGGGTAATGAGGTTGAAGTCGGGGATCGGTGTAGAACGCGAGGACGAAGAGAAACAAGATCATATGATTTGGGAAAGAAAAACAGACATGCTTAGGGAGCGCTTTCAAAGAATTGGTATAAATAGCGCAAAAAGACATGGAAAAAACCCTCCTGTTGCAAAAAGGGTCCTGAAGTGGGAAAGATAAAAACGGAATTAAACATTCACTCATAAAAGGTGTGAAAGAGGTAAGGGAAATAGGCTCACTTCCGAACAGAAGTTGCTTGTGTGCCTGGTATTTATACCAGGAGGGGGAGAGTTAGGATAGGCGGGCAAGAAACCGAATGGGGAAAAAGCCAGCAAAGCGAAACGCAGAGCCCGTGCAGAAACATCCATGAGTCTGGGACTATCTGGCCAATAACCCTGAGGCAAGAGAAAAGGGACTGGAAAAAATCCCACTGGTTTAATATTGTAGACGAAAAAACCGAGAAGGAGGGCAGTCCAGGACCTGTTTACGCTAGTTATTGGGCCAAAGAAAAGTCGCGGGATATGGGGAAGAAGAAGGGAGTTGCAGGGTACATTTGGAAGAAAAAAAAAAGGCACTCATAAGCAACTGCTTAAGCTAAGCCGGAAGGCAACAAGAAAGAAAAAAAGACAGCGCGTCAACGCGGCCAAAGAGAAAGAACACAGACCGATTCAAAAAGCTATCTCACAGTACCGAGGTCACCACACTCTGAAATAAAAGGAGGGAAGTTATCAAAAGAGCGTGCGGAATCCAAAAAGGAGCACTCCGTGCGGCAGCCTGAGCATCAGCGTATTTGAATCGAGTGCACAACGACGGCTGTAAGGATAAAAAGCAAAAATGAAGAAAATTAGGAATTAGGGGGTGGGTTTGTTAGACAACTACCTAAGAACTCTAACGGGAATCCATGTGGTGGGGTGACGAATGGGAGGCGAGTCGCTCACTGCTTCTTGGTCTGGTAGGGGGGAAAGGGGAGGGGGCAGTCGCGATGGTACCAAACAGGAGAGAAAAAAACCGGACTATGAACGAAAAGGAAGCTCAAACAGCAAAAACTGGATACTGCTGCTACACACAAATGAGGAAAAGTTTAATTAAAAAGGTCCATTTGCAATGTACGGGTGGAGCGGAAGAGAAACATCGACGCTGAGAAAAGGAAAGGGAAATGTCGCATCATCACAAAAAGATATGGAAAAGGTCTAGAGCGAGCGGCAAATGCATAGAAGAAAGGGGCCTCACGGAGGATAATAAAAAGATAGCAAGAGTTCCAAGCGCCCAAGGTCACCCCCGAGGGGCAAAGAAAAGATAAAAAAGGAATTTAGGCTGTGGAAAAGAAAGGGGGAAAAGAAACCCTCACGAGAAGAGCATGGAGGGCGACGGGGGGGGGGGGGGGATGGATTCACTACCTCCAAGAAACTAGAATCGCAGGAAGAGGAGAGCGCACACGAACGCTTGGAAAAAATCGTCCACCGAAAACAAGACAAGGCCGAAATAAAACAAACGAAATCTGGACGCGACCGGTGTCTTTGCACGAGACCCTCAAGCTAAATGCAAGCCTTTTTGCGGACAGGAATGTGCTAAAAATGACTACATCGATAAAGGAGCCAGATCACACGAGCTTCTGGATCAAAAAAACCGAACCGCGATGGGCTAAACAGGTAGCGAAGGGCTCAAAATTAGGGGCCGGGCGAAATAGATCAAAAAAAAGAGAGGGGAAAAGAAGAGATGAGCACAGGTCACTTGGGAATTGCAGTGCGGATGAACCTACAGAAGTAAATTGGAGTAACTAAGAAAAAACTGAAAAATGTGAGAGGAAAAAGACGCCTCACAGAAAGTACGGGCACGGTCTCGGGGCAGGAACAACGGGAGGGACAGGGTATGGAGTATAACGAAAAACCCACAAAAAAAGCGCGAAATACTCATGCACGAACTGCGGACTAACAGGCCTTGGTTTGACGGGGGGGAAAAGAGCAAAGCCATCGCGTACAAAGGTACTACGCGGCTGCGAGGGAGGGAAGAACTAATGGAAAGGGGGAACGTGTCGCCCGAAAAAGCTTTCTAGAGGGTTTCACTTAAGAGGGATCAAAATCCACGAGGAAAGGGTAGCCAGGCACAGGGCGTGACTGGGGAGGGGGGGAAGGGCTATTGTTGGCCCAGGCGGCAGAAGCATTTCTGCTTCTGGCCTGGGCATCTGGAATTCCATCTGGAAAAAGGGTCGGTCTGAGAAAAAAGTTCCACGCCCCGCTCGGGGGATACGCTCATGCCCGCGCAAAGGGACGGAAGGAAGGGTGGGTCACAATCCGTCGTAGAATGTCGAAAAAAAAGCGAGCCCATAGTGGCGAAGAAGGAAAGTTTCGGAGATGATCCTTCATAGGAACCCTCGCTGGATCAGATATGGTAACAATCTAAGGCATCAGAACACAATTCCAGAACGAAAAAACGGAACCACATCAAAAGAATCTGTCCACCAAAAGGGGCAGTGACAAGATGACGTGATAAGCGGGAGTCTTCATCACACCCCGGCGGAGGGAAAAGGTGAGACCTGCGCGAGAATGATAGTAGATACATTTGAAAGAAAACAAAACACGAAGAAGTGTAAGGTGAAAAAAGACTTTTTTCCGCATGCCACGCGGCAGGGATGGGGGGCTACATAGCTGCAATAAGAGGGGGACATCGAAAGAAGGGGAACTGGAATAGGGCAAAAAGTACAGTTTTCGGGGTGGGTGCGGCGCCTAACGGGGTCCGTAATGGGCGTTAGGAGAGTGACTTCAGGAGGCGAGGGAAAAAAACTTCAGGACTCTTCTTAGATGAAGGGCCGGACCAAAGACCAGAAAAAGAATAAAATAGAGAACAGGACAAGGGGGGAATAAACATAAGACGAAAACACCGGAAAAGAACCGTTGGCATCAGATGACTTGGAACGTTTTTTTTCTGACTACCACAGAAATAAAAATTGTCATCGGAGCCTTCAAACCGTCTCCTAAAAGTTAAAGTTGGAGCCAACCCCGAGCTGGGGGAGGTGGCCGTTTCAGCTGGGGGGAAAAATTACTGGGCCAAAAAGAAACCCGTCGGGCGGAAAAAGGAAAACAGTATCGGGGGACGAGAGCAGAATTAGAACGCACAAGGACAATTAAGACTGTTAGTTCAGTCAGAAGGAGGGGAAAAGAACTACCACCAGAGGACGTACAGTCGTTACAAGGGAAAAAATATCCGGAAGAAACAAGATAAAGGAAACCTGGCAGACCGGTGGGACAGGGCTTTGCAGCCGCAGCGACTGGAAAGGGAGTTGAAATAAATAAAAAAACAAAGTGTTTAATAACTCTCAGGGGATGGGGGGTTAGGAAAGTCCGCAGAGAAAGGTGCGACAACAGAGAGTCCACCTAAGAAACAAGAATACATGCTTTACCTATACTCCAGCGGACAGAACAAACTTCTAGCCCTCAAGGAAAGGAAGAAACGTGAGGCCGGGGACATTACAGTCCACTGGTAGAAACCGATAGGGCTCGGGAAAATGCCAGGTGGCTGTAAGGAAAACTCTGGGGGATTGGTCACGGTGGAGGGATGACTATTGGGCAACGGACCCTCGAGCGCGGGGAAGCTGGGAAGGACTCCTGGAAAACGCACAAGCAAGGAACGGTTCTAGCATGGGTGGACTCAAATAACGAAAGGTAGGGCAAAATGGGAGGGAGAAAAGGACAGAAACAAAGCAATACAGGAGGCGAGATGGTGAAGAGACGATAAGAGCGGTGTAGGTTGTAGGGGAAGGCCTTTACAGAGGATGAGCTGAATTGGCGAGAAATGACTGGAAGGCCAACAAAATGGGGGTGAAAAAATGCGACACACTCTCTCAAAAACAATGAGGCCAGATGTGGCATGAGCTTGGCAACAAAAATCTTACCCGACAGGGATCGATTAGCGCATCACTCTCAAAGGACGCCAGGGGGCAAAAAACACGAGGTTAGCGGCTACAAATAGTCTCGAGGGTCCAGCATGCTAACAGCCTCGGAAGTTGAGCGTGCAGTTCCTACATGCACATGGAACTCGCGAGGGGTTAAACCTATTCCCGGCAATAAGACCGCTGCACGTGCGTGGGAGGTTGAGCGCCTGCAATCGACCAGCGAGCTTCGAGGGTATCAAAACCAGAAGAAGTGGAAGTCAGACAGAAAGGGCTAGCCAACCGGGGGGAAAGGTGAAACTACCAAGTACAGAACAGTAAGGTAGCAAATGGAAGTGGGCCAGTGGGAAGGCGCATCGATTCTGGAGGAGGTCTGGTGTTCATTGTGGTATGAAATAAAAAAGTGTGGGCGGATGTAGAGGGGAGGGGGGGAAAGAAATGGTAAACGAGAGGAAAAAGAAGGCTAAAACCAAAAAGGCGAATTCATGGGAAAACACAACCGAAGCTTATTGGGATCGGATGGGTAAAAAGAAAGGAAGTCAAATCTGGAAAGCATGACCAATGGCCAACCTAAAAAGGGAGACTCGCTCCGGGTGAAGAAGGAGCGGTAGAGTTAATTGGCGATGGGTAAACCTAAGAATGGGTGAAAACAGTTCTATATCTCCGACTATCCCGCAGGAACCAAGAGGAAGTACGGTTGGGGAAAGGTGAGGTACCATTATGTAATCTGGAATCGTACTCGATGGAGGAAAGCTGGGTGTGAAGAGACCAAAAAAAAACCGAAACCCTGCAACCCGACCACGGGGAAAGGAACGATAGGGCTCCACAGACACCTGAAGATCGGGGCGGTGAGGAACGGGAGAGGGCAAACAATCAAAGCATGTACAAGGGTTCTTAAATGAAAATGGGGAACAGGGGGGAAAACATCACAAGAACAAAAAGAGAGGAGGGGGTTGAGCCGGGAAAAAGTCTAGTTTGTTGATGATGTCAACCGCCAACATGTACCGAAATGAGCAAGGAAAGGCGTCCGTGGCCAAGGGGGAAAAACAAAGGAACTCTAATAACTGACTGAAAAGCTATCGCCTTAGAAGTGAAAAGAAAACAATAAAACACAAGTAGCAGCGCCAACTGCAAAACGACACATGCCCGACGGAGTCATCACAGACCGCGTCGAGTAACCACAAAAGAGAGATATCACGATCAGCATCCCGTCGCCAGTTAGAATCATAAAGCCAAAAAAAAGGAAAACTCGTAAAAGGGCTTGCGCAGGGCAAGCAGCAAACATCCCCGTAGTGGAGTACACTGACGGCGGTATCAAGAAAAAGAAACATTGGGATCTAACACGTTAAAATTAAGGGGGTTGTGAGACAAGACACCGTTAAAGAAAGAGGGGAAATAAGCAGAAAAAGTGGTGGGAAGAATTGAGCGACCGGGCGCGGTAACGGGGAGCTGGGAACTGGGGGGCAGTTTAAAAAGCGATGCAAGTCAAGAGGAAGAGCGGGAAGGTCAAAAAAGTTACCAAAGATCTAGAAAGAAAAGCTCCATTCGCAAACAAATAAAAGATCGAGGGGGATGGGCATAAAACGTCTAATAAAAAGACTTGGATTAACATAAAAGGGGTGCAAGGACGTCGGAGCAAAAGTAAAAAAAACGACAGGAGAGGAAATGGATGGAAATCAGGAAGAGGAAGGGAAAAAAGATTTGAAGAGGAATCGGAAACAACGAATCATAAGGTCACGTATGCCCAAAATTGATGAGGTGAGCCCACAAAAAAAAAAAACTATTCCAAAAAAAGGTAAAAGCCCAATGTGCACAGACAGTTCACACAAGAAGGTGGGAGGGAATTCAAGGGAACCAAAAACTAGAAATAAAGGAAAGGTCTCGATGAAAACTGCAACGGAAGAGAAAATACTGCACCGAGAGTAAGAAGGGGATTTTATAGCCGGGACCACGGCAGAAGCGCGGCGTGAAACCCGAGCAAGCTGGGGTTGGGTTGAAGACTACCTGAGAAAACCTCAACCGGGGGTGGGCGGTGAAGAGACCTCGGCGCTGTACTAGCCGCTCTACGCGGGAGAAAGAAGAGGTGGCAAAAAAACCGATCAAAGTCTGCTGGGATCGAGAGCGAAAAACCAAGGATGGGGGAGAAAAATAGTCGGGAGATGACGCAGCCAAAATTCACTGTTTCCTGCTTTGACAATCTCAAGACAACAACAAGGGGGAAAAAGAGAAGAAGAAAAGACTCACAAGAAGTAGAGGGGAGGATACCTCCGGGGGGAGTAAAAAAACGCCGTTGGGGGAGGAGCTCAAAGGAAAGAAAGAGTAGGAACCTGGCTCAGAAAAGTCAGAGAACGGCTAAGAGCATCGTCTTCAGCCAAAAAAAAAAAGCGAACGGAGAAAACACAACCGTGCAACCAAAAAAAAATCGCGAAGGAAGCGGGTGTCAGGCCCAACAGAAAGATTGCTCTCAGGCCGTGGTGACGAAAATCGCGGAACTGTGGCGCTATACCGGCTGATAAGGGCTTGGGGTGAGTGAATACGGGTCAATGGAAAAGCAAAGCCGTGAGAGGGGCTGATTTGGCCATTGCCCCTCGGCAATGTTCAGAAGTTGAAAGTGTAGCCGGGACTGCACTCGGGAAGCAAATTTTGTAAGGCTATAAGGTTAAACATCAATTGCGCAGGCATCAAAAGAGGTACGTGAGGGAAGACGGAGGGGGGACAACGCCGAGACAGCAAAGAAAGATGGAGGATCTTCGCTGGAAATAGGGAAGGACAGTTGCAAATTCGCACCGCTGTGTTACTTAGTCCCGAGCACGTTAAGGCCGGTGAAAGCAAGAGACTATAGGCTTCCAACCCGCGAGCGCAGGAAGGATGTTTGCAAAAAGATAGTTATTCGGATAGAGCGCTTGGGGTCAAACCTTGCTGCTGAGAATAGAAAGGAGAGGGACAATCGTCACTGCTCGAGGAATTCACTCAAAAAAAAAAACAAGCATACCAAGAAACCACATTCGCTCATTCATCACCAAACAGGAGATGGGCGGCATTCGTGATAAAAAAGGAAAGATAGTAAGTACATTCACAACACCAAATTCTTTCGCGGGGGGTTAGATCAAACTCTGGCGCAGGCATCCCTTGATACAGGCGGAATCCGAACCGGGATGACGACGACGGAACGCTCACCGTTACGATGGTGGGGGAGGTCAAGAGGGAGAGGAAGAAAAAAAGGACGGTGCAAAACAGAAAGAAACTCTGTTCGAGTTGTGGTAAATCGAAAAAGGGAGAAAAGGATAGGTGACGATCGTTAGCAGGGCACGTACGCACCTTCACTTTCCGTTCGGGGTTTTAGGGACGCAAACCGGCTGACGAAGGAACTAGTTTATAAAGTGCCTGTGCCTTTCCACTGTACACGACATTAGAAGAGAAATCGAGCCAATCAAGAATCGCAATGGGTAAAAGAAGCACAGGAAAAGCGCAAAAGAAGTCCAACAAAGGCGATTGAAAGAAGTTGGACGTTGGAAAGGAAAGTTCAAAAACGAACTTGAAAGACGGATGTGGGGGTTACTCGAATGCCTAACCGAAAAGAAGAGGAAGGTACGGTTGGATAAAAATCGTCAAATCTCACTCGTGTTGAAGGTGAGCTTCGGCTGTTGAAGTTGCGAATTAATGTCAACCAACCTAGAGAAAGACAAGAAAACGAGACGAGAGAGAAAATAATTTAAATGCAAAAAGGGCAAAAAAGTAACATTCTAATTGGTTAGGGGGGAGGGTATGGCAGATGATAGACTGTGGGCAAAACCACTAGGAGTCGTACAGATCCTGTAAAACCGCCTAATCAGAGGGGAGACGAAACTCACCGCAGGACAGAGAAGGACAACCCTAGGGGCAGACAAGGGAAAGGGGGGTCATGCTTGAAGCACCTTCGACTATAGCGCCATAAGGACTCGTTCTGTGGGTTGCAAGAGTCAAGACTGCGTAGGAAGAAAAAGGGTGGTTTCGAGCTTCCGCGTCAGCTCATTGCGTACCCACGAGAAAGCCGCTAGAAAAGGAATTAGAAAAAGGATTTACCCTAGAATAAAAGAGCAAAAGCCTATTCCCTGGACCCTCACGACCCACGTCAGAAAAGGAGTTCAGGTGGGGGTAAACTTTCTGTATAAGATGGGGTAAATTCGCGGTGGGGAGGAAAACTAGGAGTTACTCTGGATGATAGAACTAAGAGATATTGTAGGCTAGACGTACCCCGAAACTGCGTCGATTAAAGGCATGGAGGATCCAGGGGCTAAAAACAAAAAAAATTGAAGGGGTAACCTTGGAATTGCTCAGCGAAAGGAGTGGAAAAAGGTAGAATGTGAGATGGGTCGACGAATAGAACGAAAAAGAGCAATACGATCTTGACCATGCGGGAACGAGAGCGAAGAGAAAAGTAAACGGGGGGTGGAAATGACCAACGGCCGAGAAGACATCGGCTTTGAATTACAATAGAGACTTGCTCAGAAGAAGATCAGGGAAAAAAAGAACTGCTATGGTTGGCATCTCAAAGAACCAAAAACTGAGAGAAAAAAAAGAAAGATAGAGAGATAGCCAAGATAAAAAAGTATTCGTGAGGCAAAGAGAGGGGGGAGAGTGACACGCTCAGGTATTTAAGCAAAATTGGACAAGCGGGGAAAGGCTTGAAAGAGAAAATGCGCGTCAGAATCAAACCATCTCAGATGGAACGAAGTATCCGGGTCGTTGTGAATGCAGTAAGAACACCATCTGAAAAAAGGGGGCTGGGTGGTTGGGGATGCATATTCCCAAGAAAGAAAAGGGAGAGTGACGCTAACTGGTATACAAGGGTGAAGCGCCACAAACCACCAACAGCAGGGAAGGGAGCCGCCCGACAATAGAGATTAAGGAACATCACAGGCAAAGCCAATGGACTTCCTAGCCAAACGCTGAATTGAACAGACCCTAAAAGGAACCAGTGGGAAGTGTAAAAAAGAACCGATGCATTGGGGGGGAAGGCCATGGAACGCGCGAATTCTAGAAGAGGTGCGACCGATAGGGGTTTAAGAATGATAAGGCAGTTATCGACGGTAGCGGGAGTAGAGCAATTGGAAAGAGAAACGCGGAAGGCTCTAACCAAACGAGTAAACCACCAAGCAAAGACGAAACTAATTGGGAGAACGGAATCGCAAAGAAAAACAACAGCAAAAATGACCCTAGTGTCCAAGAATGCAGGTGAGGTCTCGCAGGCAAGAAAGTCATGAAGGGAGAGGGTGGTTGGGGGGGGTTTAAAAAAAAAAAAAACTTACTGAAAAAAAGGTCAAAAACATCTGATAGGAGGAAGGAGACTATCAGCCGAATAACCAAAAGGTGTAAGGGAAAGGGGGGGGCGATTATACCAGGAGGGGATTCGGATCTAAGGGATATTGGCGTCAGCCCGAAGGTGATTGATCAGCCCAAAAAAGAAACAAAAAAAGATCAAGGGCAAAACGACCGAGGAATAAAACTAACGTAACCCTGAAATCCGGGAGGGAAAGAGATGAGAAAAACCAACCTTCGTGACGGGCTGTGGGAAAAAAAAAACAGAGAAACAAAGACAATCGAAATGTGAGCCAGGTGAAAATGGCGGGTGATGTCTGGTACCAACCGGAGACTCTTGAGGAGTCTCATACTGAAAACGTGTTCAAAAAAAGATAGAAACTAAACAAAGAGTCGCCTCCGAATCCGACTAAAAGCACCGAACAAAGATCTGCAAAGCAGGCCCCTGCACCTACAAAAAAGGAAAACCAAAGCTTCGCAAAATTACCTCGAAGGGCCCAAAAATGAATGCGCAAGGGGACATTCAAAGTAGAAGAGGGGGCACGGAGACCAAGCGCACAACCACTCTAACGTTGGACGGGCTGCATTGCGGAGAAGCAGAACGTTAGTACAAATTACACAACAGGAAGGGTAATATCTACTTAAAGAAAAGTTTGGGAAAAACACTTCCGACGAATTAGGGGGGGTGTGAAGCAAGCGGGACCGATACAACTGGGGGCTTCTAAAAATCGGAACAATGTGGTACGTTGGAGTCTGGAGGGAAGGGTGTGGAGGTACTCTCGGTTCTTGGGAGTGCCCATTGGAACCGAGGTCCGGAGAGAGTGCAAGAGGAGGTGAAAGGACTAAGAAAACAGGGGGTGAACGACGGGCTAGAAGAATCCTCCTAAGCCTGCAAAGACAAGCTGGTATGGGCCGAAAAAAATCTTTAAAAGTACCCAAAAGTACCGTTTGCAATGTCCAGTGCGAGGAAGAGAAGGAAAACAGCTCCGGCAAGAGTTAAACTGTACATTGTCATCTCAGAGATAGGGAATCTGAAAAAGTGAGGGAGAAAAAAGCGAAAGCAGAACTCACGGATGCAGAAAAATTGGAAGAGGATAAGGTCAATAGCCGAGTAAAGCCCGCCAGGCACAGCCAGAGGGCGAAACAATACCAAGATAGAAGTGGGATTGCTGATTAAAAGGGAAGAAAAAAAAGAAAAGAAAGAGTCGCAAGGCAGAAGGGGAAGGGATCACTAAAAAAATTCAACGACTCTCATCCAGCGCGGGCACGGTCGGCGATTGAAAGTTTGATACCTAAAAAGACCAAGGGCCTGAGTCAGCTAGTCCTGTTCTGAACCCTAGGTTCGAGGGGAAAGGTGTCGGGTTGCACGGGGAAAAGACTAAGAAAGAATGTCAGCCGTTGTTGGTTGCGAGGAAAGGAGGGACGTGAGGAGAGGTAAGAAAAGGAGAACTCAGAAAAAAAGTCCCTCAAGTGTCGGCGTGGCTAAGAACTAAAAACAGGCGAAATAAGTGAAAACATAAGATAGAGAAAACATTCAATTAACAGGGGCGGGGG
>Ga0179593_1306987_pt1 | contig 16811 bp, 21 predicted proteins | sample CZODoug2_1_08_16_FD_185931 | JGI IMG/M metagenome (GOLD analysis project Ga0179593, IMG submission 185931) | Vadose zone soil fungal communities from Angelo Coast Range Reserve, California, USA - CZODoug2_1_08_16fungal (PacBio error correction) | ecosystem: Environmental > Terrestrial > Soil >...
CTAGGGGTTAGAGGCGCGGGGAAAGCAAGCGGCCTTAATCCAGTGGGTTACAAATGCAGGGTAGAAGGATCAAAGAAAAAGAGCCTCGCGGCGCAGGGACCCGCCTGAGGGATTTCGGATAAAGAGAGAGATAAAACCCGGTCAATCTTATCCAGGACCGGCGACGGAGAGAAAGTGCGCGGCAAGCCGGGATCCGAAAGAGGGTAAAACGAAAAGGAAGTATATACTCTGGGAAAGGAAGTGGGAAAAAAAATAGGGGGGAAAAAAAAATCGAAACGTCGGCTTAAGCGGTTCTGTCATCGTTGGCGTCCGGAAGATCGAGAGGAAACCTGAGAAAAATTAAAAATCAAGAAAGAAAATTGATACCGGGAGAGGGGATGTGACAAAAAAAAGCCGGGAAAAAGGCCTGTCTAGGGGTGCCGTGCACGGGTGTGCCTTAGAGGGGGTACATGGAACCGTTGGAAAAAGCTTCTCTTAAGAAATCTCCAATTAATGGGTGGGTAAGCACCGGGACGGGTAAGGTTGAGCACGGCGTAACACCAGATAGCCCCACGGTTCAGTTATTTCCATAACCAGAAAGACTTGAGCATCGGGCTGGGAAAAAGGGGGACTGTCCCCTAGAGGTGGGCAAATCGAAAAACTCCTTGAAGGCGTCCACCGGCTCTCGCGGTGAGAAAAGGGGGAAAAATGAGAGGACGAAAAATAAAAAAGAGCGGGGATAGGGGGCCTTCGCCCGTTAATCGGCTCGGCGAATGGTAAAATGGTCCCCCATCCTAAGGGGGGAGTAAAAGACCGGGAGTGACCTAACCTTTAGTATAGTTCTGCGGGACGCTAGGAATCGTCGGGTTGGTTAGTCAGAGAGGGCCTGTCATTCCAGGACTTATTTCATCAATGGGATTAGAGAGGAACTCATTGGAAGAAAAAGCCCGGTTCGATACTTCCTCCACGTCATGCGTGCTTCAGGGGGGATTAGAACAGGGAATTCATCCAAGGAAATAAAGGTGGCGATGGGGGGATGGAGGGGGAAAAGAGGGTAAAGTCCCAGCTCGGAAGAGCGTGGCAGGGCACCACTAATACTGCGTGTTGTTCGGTTAAGTGCGAAGGAGGAGGTCGTGACGCTCTTCTGGAAAAACAAAGGAGAGGAGGGAGAGGGCTTTAATGGAAGGAGTCTCAGTGCGCGCCTGACCCGGAAGCATCTCAGAAGTACATCTAAATGGCGGAGGAAGCCTTGAGGAAAGAGGGGGGGAAAAGAAGACCGCGTTTCCCATGATGCTTTTCATTCAGGTATGAGGCCATAGAAGTGTGAGGAGGAAAGGGAGTAAAATCGGGGTACATAGAGAAATTTTCCCTGCAAAAATCTTAAGACACACAACAAAGAACGGTACAAGGCCCTGCTCATAATAAAACACAAATCGGAAGACAAAAAACCATAACAACAAACAACAATGAGACTAATAAAAATAAAGAAAAAAGATAAAAGCAAGGAGTCTTAGAAAGAAAGGCGGCCGTCGTTCAGACTGTCGCCGGTATCTTCAGAGAAATCTAAGGGAAAGAACACGGTCATCAGGGGGAAAGAGCATTGTCCATAAGGCTGAGCCAACGCAGACAAATCGGGGTGGATGCCCCTGTTCTTATAAGAAGGCAGAAACTTAGTCTTGGGACCGGTTCATAAACTTAATCAGGAAGATAAGGGAACGGAGGAGGAACTTCCCATCTCCTGCGCCGGTCGTTCAATACTCCGACGGATCTTGGTACACACAGGATTTGGGGGGAAACTTTCCGGGAGAATGTTTGAGAATGGGAAAAAATGATGCTTGCCCCTCGCGCGGACTCGCTTGCGATCATGGGACATTGAGTCCTGATTGACTCTTGGGAAGAGCTGAAAGAATGGGAAAAAGGGGGGGAAAAAAGAAGGGGGGAAAGACGAGCTTTTTTTTCGGAGGGGGAGGGAGGCGTGGTGAGCAGGGGTGAGGGGAAGGAGGGGGGGCTTTTCAGAGCCTAGTACGAGATTCCAGGGGAACAGGAGGACACATTCATCCCTGGGTGAATTAATTGTTAAGGATGCAAAGAGTCTTGGGCAAGTTGGACTGCCTGTCGTCTTTCTGGGGGAATTGAGTCGAAGGAAAGCTTGAAACACGGGGCAAAATTCGCTGATTGGTAGGTCACCTGGAGGTCCTCTAAAAAAGAGGAAAAAAGAAGGGAGGGGGGGGAAAGACGATGTCGACTAGGGTAGCCGCAGCCTTGAGGCGGAAGGTCAACTGGCAGGAGGGGGGGTGGATCAAGGGAGGTCAAAAAATGGAGGGTTTAAGTCAAGAAGCCGGCCGGGCCTGGCAAGCAGATCCTCCGTAAAGGGGGAATCAAAAGGAAAAAAACCTAGGGCACTTCTCTTGGGGGTAAGCCCCATCGAAAGAGGAGGAGCAAAATGCGGCTGGTCCAGAAATCGAAGGACCGCGAGTCGCTGCAACCAGTTACTCTTAAGGAAAGATCGTTGAAATCGCAAGGGGGATCAGTAACGCTTCTTCCGGAAGGGTTTCTGGAAAAGAGACGCGTCTGCTCGGGTTGCGTTAGAAAGCTGCGGTGTCGGGCCACAAAAGGAAAAGGCCACGCGTGTAGAAAAAGTTGGACAAGGGGGAAAATTCAGGAGAAATGTAGGGGGAAGGAGTTTGGAAGGGGAAGGAAGAGTCGCTCTTGTCTTAGGGGCTAAGCTTCCCTGGTGTGGCCGGGATGGCAGAACATAAATGAGGAGAAATTGGAGCTTCCTCACTGAAGGTTCATCAAGGTCAAGATGGCAGGGGATAGGGGAAAATGTTCACAGCCAGACTTGCCGCGCGCCGAAATCATCGACCACAAAAGAAAAGAAGGTAAAATCCTTGTCGGAGGGTTCTTCTTGAGAACAAAATCTCAAAGGGGGAAAGGAAGAACCCTAACACGAAAGGATTCCCCCGGCCCGCCCACGGAGGGCGATCACGAGAAATGTAAAAGCAGAAAAGATTTACCAGGGGTCGCATATCAGCGGTGGTCAGTCCATCTGGTAAATGAGAAAAAGTACAACAAAGTCAACGCAGAAAGAAAACACCGCAAACGGAGCCCGCAGGACCGCCGTACTACCCGGGAGCTCAGAAAGAGTGCACCGCAGCGATGACAAAAGCAAGGTCACATCAAAGAAGGAGGCGGAAGGGCAAACTAAAAAGGAAAAAAAACGGCATCTGGTCAACAAGAGAAAATAAAAGGCAAAGGGCCACAGGCTTGACCAAATGACAAGAAGGTCAATCAAAAACAAGACCCAGGTTAAGAAGTTCTGCCTTAGGGCGGGAAAAAACAAAATATATAAAAGGTACCATATCAGACGCCAACACGGAAAAGGATAAGAAAAAGTCACACAACCCAGGGAAATAATCATCAAAAACGGGGAAAAGGGGCAAAAGAAAGGGTGGGGGAAAAAAACGAAAGAATGGGGTAAAAAGAGAGTCCGGGGGACCGGATGTCCGTGAGGCCAGGCCATCCACAAAAAATCAAGAGTTTAAAAAAAAGGGGGATAAATCATATCTTTACGGGGTAGGAGAGGAGAGAAGGAGAGAAGGGGTCTCTTCAGGGATTTCAACACCTATGACCACAAAAGGATATAAAAACCGGACCAATATAACCCCACCTCACTCCTTTCTTAAATGAAGGAAACATTCAAAGAAATGGCTTAAAGGACGCGTGACAACGGGGGTCGTCTAACGTCTTTTCATACGGGGAGGGCCGATCCGGGGGAAGGGACAGTCCTGCTAGAAACAGAACATTGAGAACGGGCCCTCTTATCAAAAAAAAGTTTAAAAATCAGAGAGAAGGTCGGGCGGCTCATCAGCAAGAAAGAGAACCTAATAGAATAAAAGGCTGAAACTCAGAGCATGGGAAAAAACTCAGGAAAAAAGGTAAAGATGTGGGGACTTAGAAACTCCATCTCAAGTAAAAACAACTGATTATGGAAAAATATGGAAGGAACGAGAAGGAAAAGTCCCTACGATTGCGCCTGACGGTGTGAAAGGCGGTTTAGTATATATTTGGGACTTCTCTGTCAAAGGAAGAGGTTATCTGAAGGGTTAAAAAAAATCTAGGGGAAGGGTCAGGGAAAGAGGCTATCTCGCAAGCAGGAACCGCGTTGCCTGACCCTTGGTACCTCTAGGAGGAAAAAAGGAGAATCAGGGGAAGAGAAAGAAAAGGGAAAACACTAAGCTGAGCGTGCCGACCGGGTGGGAAAACGCAAACTGGGGAGGGGGGTGGGGGAAAAAAGGTGAATTGGGCTCAAGGATAGAAGGGGAGAAAGGGGGAAAAAAGAGAAAAAAGCTACTTCATGCAGAAAGAAGAAAAAGATAAGAAATAAGCCACCCCAGCTCTGAATGGGGCCGACAGGTCGGCCGAGGGCTGGCCTTTCACGAACGAAAAATGCCGGTATCCAAAGATTAAAACAAAAACACTTCTGACGGGGAGAGGGGGAAAGATGGAGGGGGGGAAAAAAGCAGGTCGTTTATGGAAGGGAACGGATCGTCAAGGTGGGCAATGGGCTGGGGATAGTTTTGGGAACAAAAAGCTTTTTTCAAAGGGGGATGTGGAAGGACTGGGGAAAGAGAAGGTTGCAAGCCGTCAGAAGTCCATTGTCCCCGAGCGGAACTGTGGACAGGAAAGGGGAAAATTTTCCGGTTGAAGTGGGGGGGTCCGAAAGAAATAGGGTGGTCGGGGACATCTGGCCGGGCCTGGGTAATCTTGGAAGAACGAAGAGAGAAGTTGGAGGGTACAAGGATTTGGAGAGGGGGGAACACTAAGCGTTCACAGAAGTATGAGCGAAGAGGGTAGAAAGGATGAGGCTGGTCCAAGTTCGAGGGGGTTGGGAAAGTGGGAGGGGGGGAGTCAATGGGGATGTAGGAGCTCCCAAGGATGCGTTTACGTTCGCTGAATGGCGATGGTAAGGACCGCGTGGAGAGGGAGGGAGCCGTTGCTGGTCAGTCTATGTGACTCCAAACAAAATCGAGAGGGATTTCCAGGAGGGAACGACTGCAGGGCGTTCGGTTTACAAGGAAGGGCTGGAAAACTATAATGTTCATGAGTGAAGGAGGGAAAACAAAACTCCCCATGGAAAGTGGGGGAAATTTCTGTTGGGACCGAGGGGATGCGGAGGACAGAACGTCTACGAAAAGTCGTGCTGTGGAAAACATTTAAACTCCTTAATGGTTGTAAGGCGGAAGAAGAAAACTCGCCGCATTGAAAACTTTGGTCGAAACACTAAACAGGTGGAGCTTGAAGGGAAACAGGGGAAAGGGAGCCAAGCCGCGCCAACGCAACCATAGTAGAGCCAGGTAAGGAAAATTTTTCAAAAGTTTGGGCACCACCATCAAGGGGGAGGTCGGGGGGGGGGAAGGCCTTGGAGCGCGCAGATTCCTGAAAACAAGTAAACATCAGCCGACGGCCTGGTGAACATACCCGAGTCTGTGAATCATTTTAAAAGAAGGACCATTAAGAGGACAAGAAGGAGTAAAAGTACCCCAGGAGGACTCGCGTCGGGGGGGATGAGGAGTTTATTAGACTGAGGTGAACATATTGAGAGAGAAACGATCATGAGCGGCTGGGCCACTAGAGACGGTTCGGTCTCCCGTGCTCCAGCAATGTATTCTCTTCGGAAAATTGGAACAGAGGACAGCGTCCTGTGCTGGATGACTTCAAGCACTACCGCCAAAGGAAACCGAACGGAAACCACTTCCTAAAAGACTTGGAAGCCAGGAAGGAAGCGAGCGAAAAAAAAAAAGAGATAGTCGGCGTGCCTACCGCACAGCACTGCGGCCTCGAGATGACCCGAAAAAAGTTGGAAACTAAGAGAAAAAGGGTGACCGCCCACGTGGAGGAGCGCCGGCAACCCTTACGACGACTAAGCAAGGACCAGGCTAATACAGTAGACCTCGTAAAAAAATGAAACTAGTGGCCGAAAAAGGAACAGAAATGAGCACATGCCGTTCTGCAAGTGGGGAGCCTGAACTCCTGGATCGCTCGAAATGTACGATGCATAGCAAAAGCCGAAATTCAATCCTTACACAAAGCTACAAAAAGAAAGAAATCATACGTGCTCAAAAGGACTGGAACCTGCCGAAAGCTAACGTTCGAGTGAAAAAAAAAAAAGGTACTCCAATGGAGGATGCAAAAAGAAAAATGGAGCCGCAGCAAGTCGCCTGGATACTCAGCGAGTCATAAAAAAAACAGGTCCGAAGGGAAATGGGAAAGGAGACATCCAGTGGTACAGAAAAGATGAGTATCACAGGTTCCCGTCACAAGGTTCCCAATAGGTTGGGTACCGAAAAATGAAAGGGGGAACGACAATACAAAGGAAGAAGAGCAGAGGGGGGGGGGGGTGTCACTAGTGAAATCTGGCACAGGGCATGGACAGGCAAGCAGCTGCTTGAAAATTAAACGCCAACCAAGTTTGGCGATCTGTTCAGAGGGGGAACCCCTAAGTCAATGAGGGACGAGGGAAGGAGGGAAGGAGCCAATATGAAAGGGAATGTACAGTGGAGCTTGCCTTCACTGAAGCTCCACGTCGTCAGCGTCTGAAACGCTGGAAGTCCTTCTAAAAAGAGGGCGGAAGATCGGGGAGCCCTACAGGAGGTCCGAAAATGCCCGCTGCTGGACAGAAAACAAGTATGAACAAGGAAGGGGGACAGGGGTGGGGGAAATGAGTGCCAAGAAGGCTCGAGGCTCTCGCGAACAAGGGAAAAAAAAAATCAGCTATGGCCCCGAACTTGCTATAGGTGGATCTGGGGAGGAGAGGATCTTGCAAGCAGGAAGCTTTCCGAAAACCTGCGGCAGCTGATCTGGCGGAACTGTCCAGGGGAATGGGAAAACGGCTTGGGGGGAAAAAATGCCGTTAAAATGAAGAGACGTGTCCCACGGTCCCCCAGAATTCACATTTCCAGAGGGAAGGGGGTGAAATCATCAGAGGGTTGTCCATCAAAAAGTCACTCCGGTCTCCGGAGGAAAACAAACCTAGAAGGTCAAAACGTGGTGAATGAAAGCGTTAGTCTCCGACGTAAGAATGGGTGGAGGTCACCTCGGCGGCACCCTAGAAGGAGAAAACCATTCTCAAAAAATTGGAATACAGAAAGGAACCAGGGGAAGCAAACATCAAACTGGGAAAAGGGGTCCAGCAACCCGACTGTACAGCGTGACGCGCGAAATTAATGATCCGGATGGAGGGGTCCTTACCAGGGAAAGAGGAGAAAACAATAAGAGGGAACGCTCAGAGAAAGCGAGAGAACGAAATGACTACAAGTGGACGTCCCCGAAAAAAAAAAATTTGTAACCAAAAACGTTTCGAAGGGAAGAACCTTCCTGTAGGGGGGGGTCCTATACCAGAAGGAAACGGTACCTGCTTACGCGAGACCTATCCCCCCTGGTGGGGGGGCAGCCCCGAGGGTTCTTCTTCCCCACGCGACATGGGGTACTCGGAAATCGGAACTCGAAGAAGTGGCCGGCTCCTTCAGGAGTGGCTGCGATTTTCCTACAACGAAGACGGGGGATGAAGTCAAAGAATTCCTGCTGGAGTAAATGCCGGGGAGGAACGTGCACATGCCTCTAGGGGGGAGAGGGGTTTGGAAAGAGGAAGGAGGGATCAACAGGGAAAGGGAGGGGCTAAAAAACGTTGTCTTGCGTAAGAAGAGTGACAAGCCGACCATGGCACAAAACTCGAACGAAAGGGGGGGAAGAATTCTGGGGGCTTCAAAAAAAAAGTTCCGGGGGGAAGCGCGGGTCAGGGCAAAGCGCCGGTCATAATGGAGTTTCCTGAATCGTTCCGGAGAGTGGAAACGGCTCTGAACCGTCTAGAACACAAACTCAAATGATGACTAGAAACCACGATTTTACTGGGGAAAGGGAAGAGGGGGGGGGGGGGGATGTACCGAGAAGAGGCTGGCGCCGACCTGCGCACCTAACCGCACGAACTATCAACCCGGTTTCGTCTTTCAAGAAATGACATTAGGTGCCGAGTGACTTGGCCCTGATGAAGACGGGGGAGAAGTACTAAGGGGGAAGGCTCTAAGACCTGCCAAAATTTGTTGTGGATTCTAGATACAGCACCCGCTGTCGCATAGTTAATTACCGGAAAAATTTCTGCGAAGTGAGAAATGGGAAAGCCCGGGAAAAAAGGAGGGAGAAAAAAAAGGCCAGTGAAGGGGCGCGGTTTCAACCGAGGGGGAGAACGAGTCCGAAGAAAGGTCTAACACATGGCTCCAAACAACTGAGGTATTAAAATAGGAGGGGGGGAGGGGGGGGAGGATTCGGCTCAGTTGAAAAAAAACTGCCAGTCATGGTGGCTGGTACAGGGCTATGGAATAGACATTAATTGTCTTGGCGGAAGGGGAAGGTCAAACCTGTCAAGGGGGACAAACTATTTCGAAAGAAAAACTCTTCGACGAAAACAAAAAAATTGAGGACGTAGCCCCTGCACGAGGGAACTGGAAGTCCTAAGGAAAAGATAAAAGGAACATGGAAGGGGAAAAAACAAAGGAGAGGAATCTCTTGATGGAGAAGGGAGGAAAAAATACTTCCTGACAAACGGGAAAGTACCAGCGGGGTCCTTGAATACATTTTTCTTCTGGGAATAAATTTCGGTCTGTGACCAGATTCCAAGGAATAACGGACAAGCAATGGAGGAAAGAAGAGGAAACATACGAGAAGGAGTACCACCTTCGGTTTGTGTGGTCGATGGGGGGGGCCGACCAGGGGACAGGAAAGGAACTGAGGGGGCCGTGGTCGGACTGGGCACGGACAGGCTCCTTACATCAAAGAACATCAAGGGGAGGGGTGGGTAGGGGTACAAAGGGGGGGATCGGAAGTATCACACCTGCACGCACCAGAGCTAAAAGGTCAGGGGGAAGGTAGGGGAAGGGAAAAAGAAAGGGATGCAAGGAAAAAAAGTTGAAGTAAGGCCGCGGCGTGGCAAATCTCCAGCCACAAGGCATCTTTATGCCAAGAGGATAAAGGAAGAGGAAGGGTTAACCAAAAGAGAGGGCGACCTTCATCAGGAAAAAAAAAACGGGGAGCGCTTCCATCCCAGGGTAACGTGCAGGGAAGTCGGAATACCTGTATTACCCCCTATGATAAGAAAGGGTACGAACATGGGAAGGGAAGGACCGGGAAGGAACAGCTCGTGGCCGATCCGAGAAGGTCAATCGGAAGATGCAGACTCGTAACTCAATCACTTATTCGAAGAGGGGGAGGGGGAGGGAGGGAAAGAGGAAAGGAGGGGTTTAGACGACAAGGAAGTCAAACGGTAAAGCTTGCCTGCTGGCGTTGGATAAAAGGCTTCCTCCATGTATCAGTTTCGATGGGATAGGAGACCCCCGGGCTCAAGGCGTGCCTTCGGATCGGACGACGTTTGCAGTGCAGAAAAACAGGCAGGTGGGTGTGTCAGAAAAAGGAGAAAGCACCGAAGAGTTACCTCCTTCTTATTCAAAGATAGGGGCATTCTGTTGGATCTGGGCGGTAAAGTGACTAGAAGGGGGAGACAGAGTTCAAAGACTTGGGGGGGGGGTGAGCCGTTAAAAACCGTAACGACAGACTCATTGTCCATTAGAAAGGGGAGATGAAGAAAGGAGGGGGCCTTCAATGAGTAATATCCCGCGCGGGCATTCCAGGGGAGGAGGATGAGGTGACTCGTGCGGAACTTTGTCAGAGGCCTGATTCAGGAGAGGGGGGAAAAGACTCTTTCTTATTAAGAAAGTCCCAGGAAAGAAGGTACTGTCGAGAGAAATCCGTTTGCCACCTTCGTTCTACTATAGTGGCTACATCCAAAAACACGGATTAGAGGAGACGGGGGGAGGGAAGAAGGGAGGAGAAGGTCGGTCGCGGGGCTTCATGGAAGTGAACTAACCATTCAGAAAAAAGGTTCATCCTTGGAGCAGGGGGAGATGGGAAATGTCGCTTAAAGGGGAAACTGGGGTCGCCGCTGCCAAGCAGACCAAAGGGTCTGAGACGAACTCGACGGGTGCCTTTAAATGGAACGAAAACGAAAAAGACATAAGCTTCTGACAAAAACTCTTACCAATTGAGAAGAGAAACGGCGGTCAAAGCGGCGCGAAGAAGGGATGTGTCCAAAAAGAGTGTGAACCGCTTGGATAAGTTGAAGACAAGAGGAGGGAAAACATTTCGGTTGAGGGAGGGGGAAAAGCCAGGAGCAACTTGCAGGAGGGACAGTTCAAGCGTGCGCGGACGGGGGTTAAGCTTGAATGCATCTTGATCCGTGACGTTGCCCTCTACCTCTAGGGGAAGTTCAGGAAAAGGTCAAGGTTGAGCACGGGGACGAGGGAAGTTTGTTAAGGTTTAAGTCGTGCAGGTCGGGCTGGGTTCAAAATCGGGCTCGAGCGTCGCAGTATTTCATTGGAGGTCAAAAGGAACCAATGAAGAAAATGGGTGTCGAAGAGCCCTGGCCAGAGAAAAGAGGTGGGGGCAGCTGCCCCACGAACATTATAAAATGGAAGAGAGGCGGAAAAAGGAAGGGTTTAGGGGTCTCGGCATATCCAATGGCCAACTTCTTGCCTTCGCCGCTTGGGAACAGGGGGATTGGGAAGATACGGAGGAAAGGAAATTGGGGAGGGGGGAAGGGGAAAAGAGGAAGAGGGAGGAAAATGTTCAATTCCGCCTAGGGAAGCGTTGCAGAGACGTGGTTCTCCTAGTTGAAAAAGGAGGGGGGGAAGGGAGGGCGTGGGAAGGATAAAAACCTCAGGAAGCCGCCGGCCGCTTTCATTGTTCAAAGCCTCTGTTCATCAAGTCTAAAAAAGAGCACAGGAGCTGTGGGCCCGGTCAAAGAGCACGGAAAGGAGTTGATGCCCTGCACTTGCCAGAAGGCTGGCAATACACTACAGCAGAGTAAGATTCAAAGGGGAGGAAAAAAAGAGGACCATCCGGTCTGAAGGGATCTCAAAAGCTTGCATATATGGCACGGCGTCATTGAGGAGAGGGTCGGGGTCGGGAAGAGAGGAGGGTTCGGAAAAGCCCAACTCGTTCGGGCGTTGTGCCAACAAGACGGTCGAACTAACGGGGAAAGAGACAGAGGGGGACATCATAGCTCCAGTCCGCGTATGCCTCAACACGTTCCTTCAAGGTAGGAAGGGGTCTAGAAGCACAGGGGGAGGGAAAAAAGTGGAGGAATCCCGTGGGGAGAAAAGTCAAACGGTTACCATTTCAAAAGCACTTCCCTAGACTTCAGCGCTCAGCTGCGAAAGATCTAACAAAAAAAGAGGAAGGGGAAAGAAAGGGGGGGATTTCAGGGGTACACCTCAGCATCTAGACCGAAACTTTAACCCCCTGCAAAGGATTTCCCCCTAAAGGGAAAGAACGAGAGGAGATCAACCTCAGGAAGCCCCAGGAAAGAAAGCTGTGCATAGAACGGCAGCCATCTACCTGACTCAACTGAAAAAGGAATAAAGGGAAATAAGGGAGCACGGGAAAAAGACAAAAAACCCGCACCCGCAGAGCCTTATCACCACCTCAAATTCCGAAGCGCCAGGAGCCTAAAAGAAGTAGGCTTGCACCCTAGGAGAGGAAAGAAAACTCACAGCGGGAAAAAAAGCGCTTAGTTCTAGAACCCTAACAATTCCATGGTTCAACCACCTACACTACACGTCCGGGGGAAAACTCAAGGCCAAGGAGAAAAAGAGGAAAAAAGAATGTGAAAGAGAGGAAAAAGGCACATGTGAATACGAAAGGAAACTGGGCTTTTACAACAGTCTATCTAACAGTAGCAATCCTACGGAAACAATAAGCAAGAAAAATGAAGAAAAAAAAAGGAAAAACCAAGGGGAAGGGGGGGGCTAAGAAAAGGACTGTGCCATACTAAAATTGGGGGGCAGACTCAGATTGGTTCCCCCTCCGAGAAAAGTTGGGGGGGGGGGACGGTATTAATCAGGAAAGGGGGGGGGAGGGATAGGACAGAAAAACTGTCACTAAAGGGGTAAAAAGCCATCATATCTGTAGTTGCTTATATTGAGCCTCATAGGGAGGGGTCTAGGGTATTAGAGGAAGAGGGGGAGAACCATATAAAAACGGAGAGAACTAGCCCGGATCCCCAACCCCTCACTCGGGGAATTCACTTCCACGTCTAAAAAAGCAAGGGGAGGACTGAAATGGGTTCTGGAAAAAAGGGGCTTGAGAGGGATCCAGCGGCTAAAGCAGGGCGCTCTGCAATCCTGGAAGGAAGACCGCGTAGGTCCATCCTGGGGCAAGGGGAATAAAGATGCGCAAAGCTTGGGGAAAAAAGGAAAAAAGGAAATGGAAAAGACTCCTGGGGAGGAATGAAAGAGGTCAACTCTAAAGGGAAAGCCAACCTATCTAATACAACAGACACTAAAAGGCGAACTCAGCATCCTGTAACAGCCCCAAATCGTAATGATGGCTTGGACTTTCTAAGACTCAATAGATCGAAAAACAAAAGAGGATGAAAGAAATATGAGAGAGAAATCAAGAAAAAAAACAACTACAGAGGGAAAAAGTGGGTGTCTGTGAAAAAAAGGCATGAATTGGAAGATGAGACATGTTTGATAAGGGGTACGAAGATCTTGACTGTTTCTCTTCCGTCAAGGGAAATAAGGAGAAAAAGGGAGGCAACAGGAAAAAGAAGAGGAGCCGCAGGCGGGTTCAAAAAAAAAAAGATTTCCAAAGGGAGGGAAAAGGAAAGGATTTGCAATCTGGCGGCTGACACGCGTTATCCGCTGGGGCAGCACGGTTCTCACTCCTGTCCCTGAACACACAGTGGCCAGGGAAAGAAGGTCAAGAAGGAAAAAGGGACGTTTGACTGGGGACCTGGCTCAAGGGGGAAAAGACAAGGCATAGGTTCGACCAAATCTGCAAAAACATTATCAGCCCGCAGCGACGACCATCGAAGCCATAAAGCTCCGGACTTCCGAGGTCTGAAAAGGAGAGGAAGGAAAGAGAAAGAAAAAAACTGAAGGGGGAAAGAAAACAAACAGGCTCGAGGAGTCGGGTCCCAGGAGGTATTACCCACATTTCTTTAGGCAAATGGACAGGGGAAAGGAGGAATCGGGAAGGGGGGGGGGGGTGTTTTTAGTCTAAGAGGGGGGGAAGGGGTTAGGGGCATGTTGCAGGGTAGGAGATGAATGCAGGGCGCTGTTGTCAACGCCATCACGGCATCCATTAGAAATTGAAAGTTGAAACCTATCGTAACTAGTGTAGGGAGGGTAGAAGGGGGCCTGAGTTGGAGGGGGAAAAAAGTCACCTGTCAAGGGTGAGTGGTCTATGCTGGTTGACCAGCTGCGCCTGTGGGGGGACGCATCTTGTTGAAGACGAAAGGAACGGCTTACGGGGGGGGAAAGAGAGGGTGTTTGGAAAAAAAAGGGCACAGACTTGAGCGACGGAGACGCTTATGCGGACTGCCCGCGGAACTTTGTGGGGGGGAGGGGGATTGGGAGGCAGGTTGAGGGTAAGGAGGCTCCCGATAGTAAGGGAAAGGAGAGGGGGCGATTATCATGGAGAAGGGGCATGACCAAAAAGGATATGTCGCGACTCCTTGCTTGGAGGGAATGACTCTATTGGATCCTGAATATAGTAGGGGGAAAGGAATTTGTGGGGAAAAATGAAAATCTTTGAGTTCGGGTTGACGGAAATAGTGTCTAAAGACTGACTTTCGTCTTACACTTCTAAAAAATACAGACCCCTTCTTGAAAGGAGGGGAGTTAAAAGGGGGGCGGAGATTTTCTGAAGAGGGAAAAAGGAGGGGAAGGACCTTATGAGGGGAGGGACCTGTTCACTCGAGGGCGGTTACTTCTCCGTCTATGGAAGAATAACGTAGTCCCGCCTTTCTTAAAAAAATAAGGAACAAAAAGGGAAAAGAGGTCACAAAAAAAAGGGGCATAGAAAAAGAAAAAGAAATTGAGCCAGAAAAAGCAACGTCTCACCATAGGAATCAGGTCCTGTACCTTTGACGTGGCACAACCTCTTCGAAAGAAAGAGTGGGAAAAAGGAAGGGGAAAGAAACCGGGAATGAGAGAAAAACCCGAGCCGGCCCTCCTGTTCCATAACTTGTAGGCCCTCCTTTTGAAAAGGGAAAAAGGGCAGTCAGATGCAAGATGGAAGAGTCCTCCCTTTTGAAAAGATCTTCAGGGAGGGGGGGGGGGGAGGGACTGTCTTTCCTCAAGGAATCAATCCGATCCAATTCAGCATTTAAGATGGGAGAAGGTTCAAAGAATGAGGATCTCTTAGGGGGGAGGGGGGAGGTTTCCAAGGAAAATTGAATTCGGCCTTACTGACTGGATTATGTCCACCCTACCTTACCATGAAAATCGGTGGAACAGGTCAAGCCAAAAAGGCCTGAGATGAAACTAAGGGAAAAAGAGGGAGTGGGGAAAAAAATTGTTCAGAGAAACATCACAGGTCCTACCTCAATCCCTTCCTGCCTACGCTTCGGCCACCGCAACCTGTTCCCTCATCAGAGAAAGAAAGCCAAGGGGCAAGAGGGGAGAAAATGAGAACTTCAAACCCGTACTAATCCGCCAGAATCAAATACGGCGGGGGAAAAAACCCCCTAGACCGTCTTGCCTGCCACTGGAGCAAATTCGCCAAGACTTACCAGGGGGAGCCGGGGGGACCGGGACTTAACTCTTTATCGCCCGCGGTCGGAGGGCAGAGACCATCCCTTCACTCCTTCCCAAAGGAACAAAACTCAGAAGGGGAAAAGGAAATGTCCCCTGAAGGAAAAGAAAGGGGTCGAGAAGGGAAACAAGAACCGTAATCAAAGGTCAATCTTCAAGGTGAAAATGCCAGAAAGGGATTCTGACAGGATCCTCCGCTAGCAGTCCTCCTTCCGTAATGTTCCAGAAACATGAAAAGAAGTTGGGGGAAGAAAAAGAAGTATGGAAAAGGTGTGAAAAGGCCTGTTTGCACAACTCTTGTGAGATCCACCTGACCGAAGATGAACAGAAGGCAGAAGAGAAGCGTAAAATGGGGAAAGGGACAGCACTAAGTAAGGTCTAGTTCCTTCTGTCAGGGCATGACTACACAGTCCGGGCGTGCATTCGTGTCCGCACGGGTTCGCTGGGCTTCTAACCATCCTTGGAAAAGGAGGGAAGAGACATTAGGAAAAAAAGGATTAAAAGGGGGGGGAAAGTTCCCTGTGCGCGGGCACCCTCCCGAAGATAAAAGGAGAAATGAAACTTAGGAAGGAAGAAGGAAAAAACAGTCAGCCCGCAACATCGTACGCAGATGTATGTCCTAATACCGGAGAAAGAAACAGCCAAGGTCAGAAAGGAGATGGGAGATGGGCTCGCCGAAGAGCAGGTCCTCATCCGACTGCCCGACCTATGGGGACAAGAAGCTTGGGGGCGCGAGGCTCTCACGACGAAGGGAAAAGCAACGAAAAATAAGTACCAGACCGACTCGCCTGACTCCAGCGCGGGGAGAGATGAGGATGAGGAGGGAACTTAGGATTCGGGAGACTGCCGCTGGACTGGCGGAAGTACGCCGTTTTTAAAGGCGAACCGGCCTGGGGCAACCTTCCTGAAAACAGCGGAGAAAGGGAAAGACCCAGCCTCCGCGCCTTGCAGACTTGCCTTTCAAAAGTCGGGGCCAGCCGTCTTAAGCAGAAGGGAGAGGGGAACCACAAAAAGAAGGCATCTGTTTGCCTTCCTCTCGTCGGCAAGCTACCTACGGTAGAAGGGGGAGGAGGACCGAATCGTCGCCGGGGACGCCAATCTCAAACCCTCATCCCGGAAGCTTAATCCAAGAACATCATCACGAAGCGGGAAACGGTTTTAATGGAGGGTGAGAGGGGAAAAACCTACTGGCAGCGTACAGAATTGATCATCCGGATAGGAATGAAAGGAAATCGACTAAAAAAAGGCCGAGGGAGGGATGCGACTTCGTCGCTAAGAAAGATCCTTTTACCTCCAAACTATGGTCCTGCACCTGTGTTTACGTTAGAGGGGAATACCGTAAATGACAGTCTACGAAAGACCTTCAAAAAGCTGTCACCTGCTGAAGCCCTGGGACCGTGGGGTTGTTGGGTTTCTATTTAGGTAGGAACAGAAGGGTTTCCCCGGGATACGAAGAGGGATAAGAAGGGGGGGGGAAGGGACAATTCCTTGATGTGGCTGGCTATGTTGCACCACAGAAAGCTGTGGCATACCGATCAGTTCTTAATACCTGGATGGGAATGTAACTAATAGGAATCTAGGGGGGGGAGGAGGGGGGGACCCGAGGAGGGTAAACAAAGGGTCAACATGAACTAGACAGGTTCTCACACAGCGGAGATTATGGCGGCTCAAGTCCCCGAAAGGAGTAACCGAGACAAAGAAAAAAGAAGACCATAAAGGGAAAGGAAGGGGATTCACACCAACCGCGAAACGGTTGAATAAAGGAGAGCTTTTAAACAGAAGGTCCTCAGGGAGGGAAAGGTTGTCCGGAGAAGGGGGAGCTCAAACTCACTGTGCCTTCAAAAAAAACCCACCTATTACCTAAAAGGGATGTCAAGGAGAATTGAAAAAGGACGTAATAAGATTCTGAGAGAAAAAAGGAACAATAAGGAGAGGGGGGAGCGACCGTCCTTTTAGGCTTGCACACAATTATCATGACTATGCCAAGTGATCGTCCCCCCCCATCTGAAGTAGAAGCTGGAGGCTAACGCTGACCGCCGGGGGGGGAGGAGGGTAGGGGAAAAAGGGAGGGAGACCGTTTAAAGTCCAATGAGAAGTTTGAAGCCTGCCCTACTCATCATTGAATGAAGGTACAACCTGGCCGGGAAGTGGCAACCATATAAGAAAGAAGCTCTCCAAAAAAAG
>Ga0179593_1443859_pt1 | contig 16811 bp, 30 predicted proteins | sample CZODoug2_1_08_16_FD_185931 | JGI IMG/M metagenome (GOLD analysis project Ga0179593, IMG submission 185931) | Vadose zone soil fungal communities from Angelo Coast Range Reserve, California, USA - CZODoug2_1_08_16fungal (PacBio error correction) | ecosystem: Environmental > Terrestrial > Soil >...
CGGAACATCTGGCCTCAAGGGAACCCAGGTTGACGCGGGTCACGTGCCAAAAAAAGTCGTTGTGTGGTTCCCCTCGCAAAAAAATTCGCAACGTCGCAACACGGTAATCTCTATGAAAGGTGTTGTTGCCAGGTGGGGTAAAGGGAATTCTAGGATAGTGAAAAAAGTGCAAAAACTGGGATCTGGAGGAACCCTTTGGAAAGGGTAAGCGAAAGAAAATTCGTTGTGGGCTAAGGAAGGGGGGGGATACAAAATTAAGGGGGGAATTCGAAGGGGCCGACCGATTATCAAAAAAAGGTCAACTACTAAAAAAAAAAATATTATCGTAGCCGTGTCAACTGTGGAAAAAAAAAAGCAACCCTAAACTAATTTCTAGGTTAAAACGAAGTGTCAAATGGGGGGGGGGACTACAAAGAAGTGAGGCGATTAGCGACAGAGACGGAATAAGGAAGAAAAAAAAGTTGGGCGGACAAAGGACAGTCCCCGCAAAGAGGAAAAAAAAAAAAATGTGCGAATGAATGTCGGGGGGGAAGCGTTAAGGGTGAAAAAGGGATTGGCAAAACGAAAAAACGGAATCTAATGGGGAATAGAAGGAAGGGAAGGAATCCGAGAGGGAAAAACTACTTCTTGGGAACGAGACTAAGGAATGGAATGTGGAGTTGTGGGGGGTGACAATAACGAATGCAAGAAGGGGGTGGACGAAGGTGTAAAGGTTGACACGAAAAAGGCGGACCAGAAGCTTGGCTAAGGTGCGAATAGAGAAGAGACCGGGGAAAACGGTCACGGATCAGAAATTCACTCAGGAAAAAACAATAAACCCAAGATGGTTGGGGGAAAAAAAAACGGACGGGGTACGCTGTAGGTGGGGGGCGCCGTACGGGAACTCAGGGAGCAGGCGGGAAACGTAGGGGCAACGGAAAAAAGAAATCTCTAAGCAAACAAACAAAACAAGAAAAAGGGGAAAAAGATATTTGATTGGGAAAGTCCGACCTGGCCACCGCCCAAGCTGCAGGCGAAAGGAACCTGGAAGAAAAAAAAAAGAAAAAAAAAAAAAATATACTGACGAGGCAGAGGCAGGTGGGGTGCGGAAGATGCCCTGCGGCATGGACCCGCCAATGGGGAGCTCAAAGAAGGTCATAGTCAGACAAGGGGCGTACACGCTTACATTCGGGGGGGCCTGCATGAACAGGGGCACCACTGGCCGGGGGTGAGTTTCAAGGACAACAAAGAATAGACGAAGTCGGAGTGGACTAATGGCCGTACATCACAGGGTCAGTACTCGGGCTCCTTCGTTTTTCACCAAATACGTCCACGGCCCACGTGGGACAACAAGACATTCCAGAAAACAGATAAAGAGAAGGTTGGCGTATCTGAGAAGTCATAAAGGGCCAAAGCAAACTGCCAGCCTAGAAGCTACTAATTGGGACAAGGGCCATGGTGTTGATGAAAAGGTTTGGGGGGGGGAAAGTATGCGGGTGGGGCACAAAGGGCAAAATAAATCCAGGGAATGAGGGGGGGTCTCTGGTCGTTGAAGGATAACATGTACACGAAAAGAAAGAGTGGAGTATAAAACAGGTGGTCAAGTAGAACACATGAGAGAAAAAAACTGAGGGCCTTTAACCGTAGACCTGGGGACATTCAGGGCGCAACGGAATGGTGGGGGCAAAGAGAATGAAAAAAACGGTGTACAAACCCTTATAAGAGTAAAAAAGGGGGGAGCCAGTGCGCCAGGGAAAAAATAATAGGGGGTGGCGCAAAAACTTGAAACGCGAAAAAATACAAAAAAGCGGCCTGAGGGATGTCCAGAAAAAACCCGGGTGAAAACCAGAAGAAAAAAAAAAACAAGGAGCTCACCGTTAACGGTACAAGAAAAGAAAAAGAAAAAAAAAAAAGGAAAGCGAGGGGAAACAAAAAAAAAAACAGGACGGAGAGTCGGAAGGAGAAGCGGCACGTTGGAAAATAACCTGCCCAAAAAGGGGCAAAAAAAAAACAAAACCAACAGTGACAAAAAGGGGCGGGGGGGCGGGGAAACGTAAAGGTGGGAGGGAAAACAACAGGGACGTAAGGACTTGCAAGAGTCGACAAAAACGGGGAAAAAAAAGGTAGCCAAGGGCAAAATGTCAGGAGAGGAAATGGGGCAAAAGGGAGGCAGGGTGACACAGGAGGAAAAAACAGAAGAGGTCAAATGGAAGGAGGGACACCAAAAATGTCAGGATGTTAACGCGGGACGTACAAAAAACCCTGCAATAATCAGGCGGAACAAAACTGACAGGCAAAAATAACTCCGACGGGGAAATTATTTAGAAGAGTGATTTGGGGGACAGGTTTAACGAAAAGGGCAGGACAGGGGAAGGAGGCACTTAAAGAAGGAGAAGGGCATGGTAGAAAAAACAGAGTTGGGAACATAGTTGATCACTCAAAGAAGTGGGTGGGACCTAGAATAAAGAAGGGGCCAAGAAAGGCAGTATTGCGGTAGAGAACGGGGGGGTATAGCGGTCACTTGGTTGGGGGAAGGCTTTGGGGAGGTGCACTCGGGATTTTTAATAAAGGACGAGGAACAGGTTGCAAGTGTTTGAAAAGCGTAAAAAACGAGGTCAACTAACATGAATGGAAAGGACTTGGAGACGGGGCACAAACAGTTGGGAAAAGGGGGACGCGGTAAAAGGAAGAGCCGGTGTTCCTCAAAGACCTTGAGAAGGGGGGTAAAAACAGGGAAGTCAAAAGGCCGGTAATCAGGGCAGCCTTTTTGGGTGAAAGACGAAACGGGAGAAAAGGAAGTGAAGAGAGGAAAAAGAAAGGGGGACAAAAAACCAAAACAGACATGCCCGGGACCTCCAGGCGGGGGGGGGGGCTAAAGGAGATGGTCCGGCCGAAATTAGAAGAAAAGGGCAAGTTGGGGAGGTGGCCCTTGGGAGACGAAGTGGGGTTGTTAGTCTCCTTGCTGAAGGTGTGGACGGGGAGGATCACTACTGTTCTTCTTAGGGCACAAAGTTGTCCGGGAAACGAAGACCTCGGGGGGTTGAGGGAAGAAAAACGAGAGAAGTCTCGAGGTACTTCCTCCTTTTGAAGGAGGGAGGGACTTGACCAGCCGACATGAATGGGAGAAGAAAAAAAAGGATAGCTGCATCACAAGGTTTGTGACCCTCGTGAAAAGGGGGGGGGGGGGAAATTGCAAAGGGTACGATAAGGTGGAGCATCACAAATGGGGATGGGTTTAGGGATAAAGACAACGACGGGAACAGTAAAAACAAATGGACCCCCGACCATAAAAATAATCAGAAAGTCCACCTTGAAGTCACAACCAAAAAGAAAAAGAGCAAAAGGGGGCCCTTCCGGATGATACTGAAATCAGGCCCTGGGGAAAAGTTAGAGGTGTCGGGAAAAAAAAGTTAGAAAAGGGGTGGAGAATGGGCACCCTGTACGGGCCGGCGTCATTCCCAAAAAGGACTGAAGACTGGGGGGGAAAAAAGTCAACAATTGGCAGAAAGAATTCATCAGGGGGGGGTTGACGAGGGGGGGAGGAAGAATCGCAGGTCAAACCAGAGGTAAGGGTGAACTCGCGGCCAAAAGGGCGAAAAATACAAGGAAAAATCAAACCAGGACAGATCAATTGGGGTGCGACAGGGGTAAGTCAAGTTGGGTTGATCGCCCAAACCAGTTCCTGTCAATCCAAAGGGGAAGGAGAGATCAAAAAAAAACGGAGGATAAAAGAAAGTAATGGAGTGAAAAGGGAATGTAAACGGGGGACGATAAACGACCAAACTAGGAAACCATTCGGGGCAAAGGCTGAAATCAGGGGGGTTTCGACGAGGTTTCAAAAAGCGGGAAGGGGGGCAGTTGGGAGCACCAAAGAAAGCAGAAGTGCCAACAAAGAAACCATGATAAAAAAAACGTGCAAAAACCTTAGTAACTCAAAGGCTTCGCTTGGAAGTGCAAAAAGGCCGACGCCAGCTTTGGTGAAGGACAGTCCGGGAGGTGCACGCGACCTCCGCAAGAAGGGTTTTAAGCGCCAACCAAAACCTCATAAAGAAAAGTGAAACATAGGGGGCGTCAGAATCAGAAGGGAATGGGGGGCTCTCGGGGGGGTGGCTGAAGATGACAAGAAAATCATGGGGGGAAGAGAGAGGGTGAAAGACGGGGACCGAAAAAAAAAAATGAAGGGGAGGATCAAGAATGATCGAAGGATGAAACGACAAAGAAAAGAGGGGTTCACAAATAACTAACGAGCAATAAACCCGTAATTGTGCTGCGGGTCACGCGAGAAAACGAAAAAAGAGGGGGGGGACCAAAAGTTTTATGACGAAAGATTTGCTACTCACTACCAAACCCGAGGCATTGGAGACTTCAACCCGGGGGAAAGCAGCCCTAAATCCCCGAGATTACATGAACCGAACGACAACAAAGAAGAATATCGGGATCACTGTTCGGCGAACCAAGGGGAAAGCTCTTCTGGCTAAATAATGGCGGTCAGGGTGAACTACACGCGCAAACAAAAGAGATTGGGAAGCGCACTTTCTAGGGTGGAAGTTGAAACAGGGTAAAAACGTTTGGGGCACACAGATATCGAAAAAACAGTTTTCCTTGCGACCTAGGCGGCAAAGATGGCGATCAAAAAAGGAGATTTCGGTTCGTGACACGACACCGGGGGGGTGAAAACAAACCTTTATAAAAGGGGAGGAACACAGGCATAGGGTGGAAAAGGGGCCGGGACCACACTTCCAAAAGGCGAGAGACAAACCAAGGTTGCTTTTGAATGAAATTGATGGGCAACTTGAAGGGGACAGCGGGTAAAAACTTGTGTCCAATGGGGGGGACGCCGCAAGCCTAGGCAACAAGGGTGGTGGGTTGAAAGTGAGTGAGGAACTGATTGGGTGTGAGGAGAGGGGGAGGAGGTGGGGAGTGGGGGGCTTGTGGAGTGCCAATAAAATGAGACTGGCTTGGGTGTCGTTTGTGGTGGTGGGGATGGTGAAAGGAGACTGTTGGGGTTGGTGTGTTGTGGGGTCCGTTTAGTGCCGAGGGTTGAAGAAATTGTGGGCACATTGTAATTGGGGAGTTGTAGGCGTTGTTTGTTTTCCTTTGGAATGTTGTGTCGTGTGAGATACCGAGCATGAGGTGATTGGGGGGTGGGGATTTTATCGCACAGGCCCCAGAAGGAGGGGTGTTGCTGAAGAAACGATCACCAAGCCCGGAGCCAAGAGAGAGAAGGGAGCCTTTTCAAAAACACAATGTCGGAGAATCTAAGATTGGAGAAATTCCATATTTTGAGAACCAAAAAGGGACCGCTGCTGGGTCCTTGCAGGAAGAGAGTCCGCAAAAAGTGCGGCAGTTCAAAAGTGGTGGACAAGTGATCTACAAGCCATGCGTACGGGTGCAAAGGAAAATTAAGGAACTGAACTGCCGGACATACACGGTTCGAGGATCGTACAGAATGTGAGGAAAGACTACAATAAAAGAGTGCCCGGGGGGGCGAACCGTCCAATAGACAGGAGGTCGGCAGTGTTAGGGAAGTGTTGAGGGGGGGGAAACTCCGATTTTAAAATAGGATCTCAATTGGGGGGCCACGGGGGACCACAGGGGGGGGGGGGTAATCCAAGACAAAGGAAAGCTGTGGGTACTGAAATTGGTGAAAGTGTCATACGTTTGCAAGAGAATGAATAAAGTGGGGGGGAAGTGGTCAACGAATCAAGCGCGGTTAAAGCGCAAAAGTTCCACAACCGGAAAGGCGGGGGGGTTTTGGGGCAACTGAAAAACATACAGGGTCCCGGGAAACAGAAAGTACCAGAGGGGTGGGCCATTGGACAGGTCGGATGAGGGGTGGTCCACATACAAGAAAGAAGAGTTCAATGCTATTATCCGGTTGCGGTGGGGGAAAATCAGCGGTTTGTCCGATCGGGGTGTTTGACGAAGAAACAGGAAAGACGGGCGAAAGTGGGACTGGATGCTTCAAAAACAAGGTAGCGGGGAAAGTCGGTCAGGGCCCGGAAAGGATGATGATTTTGTCACACGGTGCAAGGGGAACAAAAAATTTAAGGGTGGGGGGGTACCGCAACAATGACGAACGAGAAAACAATGGGAAGCTCAAAAGATACAGGGTATAAAAGGGGGGGGAATTCCTGTGCAAATGGGAATTCGCTAGTTACACATTGAAAAGGGGGTGGTTGAAAGACGCCTCGCTAAGAAAACGTCTCGGGGTCGAAGGGAAGGAAAAACATTAGTCACATGTAAGAGGGGGGGGGGGGGGGGGGTCCGGAGGAGGACAAAGTCAACAGACGCAAAGGAAACACGAAGCGGAAAATGCCTTTTTTAATGGTACAAAGAAACGGAAATCAACGGGGGAGATGAAAGCCGAACACAAAGGAGAAAAGGGGCAACGAGTAATGTCGAAATTTGTTTGCAACTGTCACAAGCATCCGGAAGTAAGGGTTGGGGGAGCGGTGAATCCACAACGTGCGCTGGCTGTAAAAAAAACAAAAATCTGTTCCTTGGGTGGTATGTTGAACGGACGGGGAGCCCCGGAACTCAAATCGTAAAATATTCGTTGCCGATGCAGGGCAGCGAAACGGGAAGCACAATTCAAGCTATGCGGGGGTGGGAGGAAGACACGAATCGGGGCAACTAGTTGGTGGCACCGGATGGTGTGAAAGCCAAAGGCGCGGTAGGTAAGAATTGGAGAGTGTGTTAAATCGAGATACAGAACGATCGAAAACACAAACAAACGAAAGGGCCGGATCAATCCACGTGGAACAACTGAAAACTAACAAAAAAAACTGAAAGGGGACCAAATAAGTGGTGCAGAGAGAGTTCCCGCCAAGGGTTTGGGTGTGCAATAACGTGCAACAGGGGCTACAAAACCGCAGGCGAAAAAAATGCTTTGGTTCAAAAAGAGGTAAACAAAGGAGGAAATTACGCATCGTACCAACAACAAAACCCAAAAAACTAAATTCCAACTTCCTGAAAAAGAGCAGGAAAAATATAGTTTTGGCCGGCGAACGCTTGTCCCCGCCGGGGATAAAAGCTTCAAAACGCACCGGTGAGTCAAAAAAAGGTACCAAAAAAAAAAGGAAAAAGATGGTGTGCATAAAAGGGACGCCTGAGCATGCACGGCGTTGAGATGAGAGCACTACACCCATTCGACACGACTTTGAAACGGCGGGCCTTTCTTTCAAAAAACAAATGAACAAGTTGCCAAAAAAAAAACCAAATCTTGACACAGAATGGGTTCAAAACGGAAACCAAAAGGGGAACAGGGCGGAATTCTAAAGTGTCAAGAAAACTGCAAGTCGGCAAAAAAGCCCGGGCCTATCGAAAGATAGGGAGGGCGTGCAATGCACGGAAACTGTGGCAGAAAAAGAAGTCGACAAAAGATCAACAACGCTCAAGGAAAAAAGGGTTTGGGGGAGGGGAGCGGAGAAAAACGTAAAGCAGGTGAGATGAGACCTATCGCTTACGAACATTGGGGAGGGGAAAAAAGTGACTGCCAGTGATAACGAGGTGGGGCCTGTGAGTCCCATTGGGGGGACCAAAAACGGCTCAAAACAATGTATTTGGTAAAGGACGTCGTGGACGGGGGGGATAAGAAGGGTAAATACCATAGGGGGGTGACCTTATGGGGGGGGCGGACCTGAAAAGGTCAACACGAGCAATTCGGCGGATTTTTACCCGGGAAAAAAGGGAGTGAAGAAACAGCAAAGGTGCGGGGCAGTTACCCTGCGAAAGATAGAATAAAAGGGTTTTCAAAAAAAACGGTAAAAATACAACCAGAATAGTGGGGGTTTCGCATAATTGAACGCGAAACATCAGCACGCGGCACAGGATCGAATATTTCACAAGAATAACCGGCGGGAAAGGAGAAAAACGAGCTCCACTTCAAGGATACGACCTTTACAGGATAAACAAACAAGGGGCTATTGGGACAAAACAAAAGCGACACGGCCTGAAGATCGGAAGGCCGGTACTTGGGTGGGTTTGTACAGCAGGCAGGGGGGGACACTGAAAAAAAAAAATTGAAGCCCCCCCCGGTCAAGGCATGGGGCAGACAACGACTTTTGAGGGGTAAAAACAGCCTAACTTCAGGCCTTAGCTGGGCGAGTGGCGAAAAAGACGTCCGTCTGGTAATTCACTTGTCAGAGAGGGAAAAAGGGGTAAACGGGGAAAAATTTCCAAATGCAGTAAAAAAAACCACCAGCAACAACTTTGTCAAAGTTACAAAGAACGTTAATGCGATTTGGTACAGAAAACGGGACCTTGTTAAGCCAATTTAATCGAAGGAAAAAAAGGACACAGAGGAAACGGACGGGGCAAACGAGGTACACGGGGGGGACATATTAAATGGGAACATCTTGTGATCGACTGAGTAAAGCGAGGTACGGCATCGCCCCGGGGGGGGGCATGCAAAATGGTCGAAACATACTGGCAACTCGTTTTGAGCAAACGTTGGGAAAAAATAGGAAAACCGGAAAAGGCAGAAGAAAAAATGGTTTGCGGTAAATGCGTCGGGGGGGGGGGGGTAGATCCGAAGGGGGGGGAAAAGGGGGGAAGGGGAGAGGTGGATAAGGGTCTTGAAAAAAGCGACGGCAGGGAAAGCCGTAAAATTTTGGGGAAAGAAACTTAAGGGGGGGACCAATAAATGAAAACGTTCGGCACAAAAATCCGTAAAAAGGTGGATGGGGAAAACGTGTGTTAACTTTGAACTAACCGTGGGGTCAGAAACAAGGGATCAGAGGTTGGGGGGTAAACTAGAAAAGTGGCGCCTGAAATAACGGAAGCACGTTGATCTTTGTGGGCAAACCCTGGTGAAAGGAAAGGGGAGAGATGTGGGTAAAACGGCAAATTGGGTCAACCAAAAAGGGGCAACAATCGACAGAGCTGGAAAATCGGGCCGGAGGGGGCCAGGGGGCAACTCCGACTGAGGACGCAGGCCATGCGGGGGGGCGGAACAGCAGGGGATAGAGCCAAATGCGCGTTGTCAGAGCAGACGCGGGGTCTATGCTGAGGAGACTTTGGGGGGAAGCAAAGAAAAAAGGGGGGGTGGGGGGGTTGGGACAGACGAGAAAAAGCATCTTCTGAAGAAAAGGGCCAGCAATTTCATCGCACGGCCCTCCCAAGGAAAAAGTGAATGGGGGTTACTCACGAACAGAAAAGGAAAAAAGGGGATTGGGGGCACCCGCGGGGAATGGAGGAGGAAAGACCCAAAGCTGGGGGTATCATAAACTGTAGTGAATGGTAGAAAGAGCCTAACGAGAAGAGGCCCCATGAAAACACAGGATTCTCCAGAATCATGGGGTGGAAAAAACAACCACAAGGAGAATGCCGGGAATGATGGAGACGCCAAATACGAGCCGCCAAGGTTGAGGTCTGGTGCCGAAACCGGGAAAAAAGGGCGGGCAAAGGTAGGCAAAAGGAAAAAAACTACAAAAGGATCGGGGGACGAAGGGTTGAAAAGAGGGGTGTCAGCAAAAAGTGCGCAGAAGGGGGCGGGAAAGGGTTGCCCTATTAAGGGGCAGGGGACTGGGAAGGATCCGAGCAGGGGGCCGGGCAAAAGACGCGTGAAAAATCACCATAAAGAAAATGCCATTTTTGGGGGAGGGACCTGGTGGAAATCCCCTGGGTGGGGGGGGGGGTTGGATCCGACCAAAAGGAAGGGCCATGAAAAGGGACAAAGGGGAAGAAAAAAGAATCAACAACACAAAAGGAGGAGGGGAGGAAAAAAGAGGAACGTGGACGGTAAAGGTGGTCGTCAAACAAAAAACACAAAACCAGGAGGGAAAGACAAATGAACGCAAAAATGCTCTTGGTGGACATGGGTTTGGAGGGTTTCAAAAAACACGGACGTTGGGGCGACCAGGACGGAGAAACAAATGAACACTTGCTGGAACTCCGGTCAAGGAATCCGGAGTGCTAAAAAGCGGGAAATGGGACTTGGGGGGCAAAAATCAGAACGTGGTGGGGGGGGGGGAGAAAAAGACCAATTTGTATCTGAAAAAGCTACGGGGTGGCCCAAGCACAAACCCTCAACAGTTACCTCTCGGGGAGTGTGTGCGTTGGCAATCATGACCCAGGGGCAATTTGCTGGCGGGGCTTGGTTGTTGTACAAGTGAAGAAAATTAGAAGAGAAAGGGGGGTAATGGCTATCGACAGTGCACTTGGGGAGGGGGACCGTAAATCCATTGGAAAAAGAGAAAATCGAAGAGGAGCCAAGAGAAAAGCTGGGCAAAATCAAAACTCAACATGAGGAGATTGTCCAATGACGAAAACTTGAGGAACATTCAACGTTGCTTCTTCATGAAAAAGCAGACGAAAAAAAGGGCAGGAGGGATCCGAGAATGTCGACTACCCCGGAGAAAAAGAAAAAAACAAACCCAACCCCTGGGACTTCTGAACGGGGAAAAAGTGAAACAAGATAAAAATAAGCCACCGGGAGGAGTCAATACAACGACACAAGAAACACTAGGCACATAGAGAAACCAAAGGGGGGATAGGGACGAAAAAAGTGGACCAATCCAAAAGGGGGGCCATGGGTCGTCTATAATTCAGCAAAAGTGGGGACAGCTCAGACAAAACACACGATAAAGAGGTAGGGGACCCCTTTCGACTGGTTCCGGTGTGGGGGGGCCCCCGGTACCGTGTCGTTCCAAACCCGACCCTTTCCACAGGAACCAGGCGGGAGGAAACGAGCACAGAGATTGAGGTGTGGTCCCAGGCGACGAGGGGGGGGGAAACAAGGAGAGGGAATTGGCACCAAAACAGCCCAAAGGGAAGTGGAAAGCCGTACCAAAAACCACAGGATGAAAGGGAGACAGGCCACACGGGGGTGCTTTGAAAACTGGTAAGAGGCAGAAAAGATTGTGTTCGGCTCATTGGCCGGGGGTACGAAACAACAGAAGGAGAAGCGGGGAAAAAAGGGCGGGGGGAGGGGGGGGCCCGAATCAGCAGCTCGACAAAAAAGGGGTTGGGGTTGAAAAATAAAAGAGCTAAATCCCAAAAAAAAAAAGGGAGAACCTGCTCAACGTTGCCAACACCGGAGGAAATATATCACCGTGAATAATTCACGAAGGTAAGCTGGACTGAGCCCTGTGCCAGGGTTTCTCTAGGGAGCCAAAACAATTAAAAAAGGGAACGCAAGAAAGGGGTCAGTGAAAGGTGGACTACCAAACAATCGTAAGTCGTTCATGACGTTGAGCAAAAGGGGCACAAAGTCAGGCAGAGTAACAAGATTTCAAATTAAATCACTTCAAGAGTTGCACCCTGCCCCTCTCTGGGAAAATGAGATAGAGGGAAAAATAAGGGGGGGAGGTGTTTGCGACCTCCCCTATGTGGAAAAAGAAATGTTAAAAACGGGTTTCCGTTGTTTGGTAACGAGTGGAAATAGGGGTCAACAGTGGAAAATTGGCCGCTGGGGCATGAAACCTAAAATGGTTCATGTTTCCTAAATAAAAAACACGGAGGTGGGGGGAAAAACAACAAGTGACAGGAAGAGGGGTGCACTCACAAACCCGAAAACAGTTGGGCCGCAAACAGGCCCCGTAAGACCGGGACAGGGGGCGGGGGGCCAGGGGATGCAGTAAAGGGGGGGCTGTGTCCCAAAAAGGAGAAGGCAGAAAGAATCGGGGGGGGCAAGGGAATGAAGCCTTGGGGGGGCGAGGGTTGAAAAATCGCTGGTAAAAAAAAACACGTAACGGAGACGGGGTTGGGACAAATGCGGTAAAAGGGGGAGAGATTTGGAGAATTTGCAGTCCGCGTTTAAACAACACAGGAATGGGAAGGGAATCAGAGAAGGGGGGGGGGAAAGGGCCCACCGGGGAAAAAAAAAAAAGAATGGTTTTGGAGGCGTCCAGGGGGATAACAACTAGTTGTTTGTAAAAAATCAAAAAAAAGGAAGACAACATAATAAAAAAAAAACAATTTTTACTACTACGACAGGGTCCAATGGGGGAAAAAAGGGGAATACGTCAAAGTTTGGCCAGTAGAAATAAATGTAAACACGGGGGGGTTAATAACTTAAAACCAGAATCCTCTAGAGTGAAGGGGGGGGGGAGGGGGAGCAAATGAGTCACATTTAAAAGGGGGGGGGGGGGAAACACAGAAAGGTTTATCAAAGTAAAAAAGGGGGCGGACATCAAGGAAAAAGCAGGGCAAGTGGCCCTTTTGGCCAAAAAAGCAGAAACAAGAAAAAGAACACCCTCGGTGGGGGACAGGAACCTTAAAGGTCAAGGTGGTGAAAGGAAAAGGTAGAGAGGATCAACTAGGGGGGGTAATGACGTTGGCCAGGTCCCAGAAACTCCGCTCAACGAAAGAGTGGAGGGGAAAATTGGTTAATTCGGGAGGGCCCGTTCATGCACAATCTTACAACTTTACGTAATTGCAAAACAACGTAAACGGGGAAAGCAAGAAAATCGTAAGTAAGGGGGCAAAAAAACTAAAAAAATAAAAACCGAATCGGGGACAAAGAAGGTCCGAGATGGGAGGGGGGGGGTGGTTCCAGTAAACGAGGAACGAAAAGGGGGGTGCAAATGGGGATGAACGAAAAGGCGCCTTGTAAGAGAGGTGGGGCGAAGGGGATCTCGGCTCCCGTACATGACCGCGGCCAAGGGAAGGGGGTCAAACTGACAAAAAGACTGACAAAACACCAAAGATTTCAAACCGAGAAAAAATCATAAAAACTTTATTGGGTACAACGGGAAGGCAACCGGGTACGACTAAAAGGCTCAAGGGCGGGGCCGCCGTCGCGGAAAAATATGACGCCTTTGACCTACTAGATCCAAAAAAACAAAAAAACAACGGGAGAAAAAAGAAAAAAAAGGGAAAAGAAATAGGGGGGGAAGTTAACGAGTGAAAAAAAAAAGAAGGCACTCAGGCCACATAAGCACCAGGAAACGACGTCAAATACATCGGACGACGCAGGGACAAAAAAGTGGGGTGGGGGGAGGAAGGGACAGGGAAGGAGTAATGTGGCCCAAAAAAAAGGGAGCGAGAAAGATCGAGATAACCAATTAGCCACGCATTGCCGGCGAAAGGGGGGGCGGAACAAACGGTGAAAAAACGAGTGCCAGATGAAAGGGGTGGAAAAAAAAATAACCCAAAAAAATCCGGAAAGCGAAGGGTGAGGGGGATACGGGGGCATGTAGGACCAACGCCCTATTCAGAATAAAATCGAAAAAGAGAAGCGGGGAAACTTGTGCCAATTAAAAGTGCAACTGCACGAATTTGGGGGGCAGAAGGACGGGGAAAAGAAGCAAACTCTCCAAGGGGGACGTGGGTCGGGAAGCTGAAAGGGAAACGTCATCAATGAGATTCGAAAGACAGAGGGGGGGCCGAACTCTGGGGAGTAATGAGGGAACCGTTCCAGTGTGAATAAACTCCAGGTGAGGACCTCATGATTTTGGTACCAACACGGCCAGGGAAGGGATGGGCTGGATTGTAGGGGGGGGTGAGGGGGGAGGGGGGAAAAAAGAAGCGGATAAAACTCGAATGGGTAAAAATTGGTGGTAAATCTTCCGTTAAAGTTCACAGGGGGAGGGGGGGCAGGGGCTGGTGGGCCCGTTGAAGGGGACATCAGGGCGCCCGCAATTGCACGAACCTAAGGCCAAACCTGCGACAGAAAAAATGAGAAGTGAACAATTGGTGGGTCGATCCTACATTTTGTTGAAAGGGCGACCAAGAATTTTTGAGCATCAGGGGGTGACGCGAAAAACAACAGAAAGGCAGGAATGGAGGTCTTGAAAAGCTACAAAAAAAAATGAACGAAAAACCAAGAAAATGTCGACGGATACGTGTACCAATGAGAGAAACACAAGAGTCACGGAAAAGCTGAGTGGGAAACAAACGCGAAACACAGGGCCTGAGTAAACTACTATCCCTCTATGAGGGGTTGTGGACAATCAATAACAAATTTCCATGAAAAACGGACCCAACGTCAAAGAGGGGGGGGGGAACGAAAGGGAAGTTGGGGGGTGCCCACCAAGGCGGTCCGTGGGGGGAAGTCTATTCACCGAAAAAAAAAAGAAGCCGGGAGCTGGGGAACTGGAAATTGTCAGAAGAGGGTATGTCACGATGGGGGGCAAGGGGTACAGAGGATGAAAAAAAAAGAAAAAAGGCACTTAGAGCCCCCAAAGGGGGAAGGGGCGTGGCAATGACTCAGGGGGAACCTCAAGAAAAAAATTTGAAACTCCATCTGAGAAACCCCGGGAAGGGAAAAGACTGAGAACTTCACTATTTTTCTGGACGCAGTTAAAAAATGCCCACAATCTTTGGTAACTAAACTTGCAAAATCCTAGGGTAATATGAAAAAGGGAAAAACGCCCGGGAAAAAGGACTGGTCGATACAACTTTGGCAAAGGCCATTAAGCCTGACACAAAAAAAGGGGGTTGCGAAAAAGAAAGGGCGAAACAAGACAAGCACAAAAGCCTCAGGCCACAAAAACGTTGGAGGTAATGGCCACTGGAATTTCTCCCCTCAGGGGTGGGGGGAAAAAGTATAGGCGCCGGGGGGTGCGGCGGGGGGGGGAAAAATTGGTAGGAAAGAGCAGTCGCAGACAACGGGGGACAAAGTGGTTTTAAACAGCGTAGTCGTTTGGGGAAAAAAAGAGGGAGCAAGCGTGGAGGCAAGAAAAAAAGTGGAAATTGGTAAATGCAAAGGGTCCGCACAGAAAGGGAGAACGGGTTGGGCAACCAGAAGCACGGGAAGGGGAAAGAAACAAAGAACTGCCGGGCAAACAGCTTTGCCCTCCGGAAGGTAAAAATGTGTATAGCTTGGGGTGCCCGGCCCAGGGTTTGTCCCACAAGGCAAAGAGAGCGCACGTCCAAGATCTGTCGACGGGCGCGGGGGGAAAAAAAGCGAAAAAAACGGATAACGCCGACATGTTGGAGTGGGCCAGGGCCGCACGATAGTTGTGTGATCATAGGAGGGGACGGGTGAGTTAATCGCGGCTGTAGCTGATGAAGCGGGGGCCCAGCCCGCAGCAGTGGGTATGCGACCAAGAGAGAGAAGATAGGGAAAGGCAAGCCTTTTCAGATGGATGAACGGCGAGGAACCCGCAAAGACAGCAAATTAGAAAAAAAGCGGTGTCCGAGGGACAAATTGGGGGGGGGAAAAGGTCAGGGGGAATCTTAGTCAACGGGAATGGGGCCAGAAGCAAAAAAATTTAGCATCACCGATTAGGGAAAGGTCATCAATGGAAAAGAGAAACGGAAAAGGGACCACAATGGGGCTAAAAGGGAAAAAACAGCAATCGTCCAAACCGTGAATGAAGAACACAAAAACGCCAAGGAGAACAATGCCTTCCTTATGGGGGGAGACGGGGGAAATCGAGATGAAGTTGGGAAGTGGCAACGGAAAAAAAACCGTAGCGGGGGTGAGAATAACCGCGGCAGGACGGTCAAGGATTAAAACCCAAAATCGTAACGGAGGGACTGTCAAAGGCAGAAATGCAAAACAAGGGGAGAGGAGTTACGAAGGGGGTTCGAAAGGAGCGAGTTAAGGTGTCAGGGGGGCCAGCACGCGCAAAAAAGAACGCCTTGAAAAAGCGAAAACCATGAGCAACCAGGGGGCCGCAGTCGGGAAACTCAAAGTGGTGTGGGGGGGGGATCGCCCGGATTGAAAGGGACAACGTGAAAAGGTGTTGATCAAAACTCTCTAAAACAAACAAAAAAAACAGGAGGAGACAACCAAAAAAAACTTGACGTGGCAAGGAGTACAGGGGGCAGCAAGAACCAGGGGACCGACAAAGGGCAAGAAAAAAATGCCTCCGGGAATCAAATGGTGTTGGAGAGGTTTTTTTAAACTGCGTCTTGTGAAACCGGAGTGGGGGAAAAGCGCACAGAAAAAAAAAAAAATGAAATGAAAGCCTTCAGGACAAATAGGAAACTCCCGCATCCACCCAAAGAAAAGGGGAAAATGGGCAGTCGGACGAACGCGTTTGCCAGCCGTAGCAGGTTAAAAAGGAAACGCAGCCCACCGCAGATCGGTTGGGGGTTAAAACACGGGAGGAAACAAACGAAAATTGACTAGACACGATGGGGGGAGTCGTCAAGTAGGGAAGTTGATATTGGGGAAACAAGGGGGGTTTGGGGGGGGAATTCACAAATGGAATGAATTGAGGAACCATGGGGTCATGGGATATACGAGGAAAAATCACTGAACACGAACGAAAAATAAAAGAACTGGTGGATCAATGGAGACAGGGCGGCACAAAAGCAGACGAAGAACAGGGGAAAAAAAAAAAAATAAACTTCAGTCAAACGGCATAGCAACACCTGCGAAAACCCATGCTGAAAAAGAGGTGTGACGCTTTCACGGGTAGATGAACACGAAAATGGCCTGCACAGTTAGTATCACCGGAAAGCGATTCCGTGCGGAAAAAAAAACCAAAAACGCGAGGAGGCGCCTATCCAACAGAAGAAAAAAACTTAAAAATCAAAAAGCTAGACCGACCCATTATACAGAAAAGAGCCGCACAGTCAGAGAAATAAACCGGGAAAAAACGTCAGGAAAAGGGGGCAAAGTCTGAGGGGGGAAAAAAAAGGGCAGGTCGTCGTGCCCCGCAGAGACCCTAGAATGTGGAAAAAGAGGGGGAACAATACTATTGTGGGGGGGACGGTTTGAGAACCATTGAAAAAACGGTTCCCACATCGAAAAATCAACCTTTCATCAGAACTTACGGGGAATTCAGGTATCCAAACGTATATTTTCTAAAAGTTTCTTAGTCCAAACAAAGGGAGAAGGGGAACCCAAAATATCACTGGGGCAAAAGTGACCAATACTGCAGGGGGAGGGACCACCCAAGATCACAGAACATTCTGTACAGAGCAGAAAA
>Ga0179593_1360518_pt1 | contig 16810 bp, 17 predicted proteins | sample CZODoug2_1_08_16_FD_185931 | JGI IMG/M metagenome (GOLD analysis project Ga0179593, IMG submission 185931) | Vadose zone soil fungal communities from Angelo Coast Range Reserve, California, USA - CZODoug2_1_08_16fungal (PacBio error correction) | ecosystem: Environmental > Terrestrial > Soil >...
AGCTGCTTGAGAAGGGAGATGTGATTTCAAAAAGTCATGGGACGGGGGGGGGGAATGGAAACAAGTTTCACTCAAAACAAATCGGGGGAATCGACAAAAGGGACTGGGCGTGAGGACTCCTTTGGTCCCGACACGTCAGCAAAAGGCGCGCGAGAAAAAAAGAAAAGTATAAGTTGTTGAGAAGAAGACGAATAAGTAACAATTTAACGGGCTCCTCAGCGGGATAAACAATCTATGAATTAAGGGGGAAAGGCCGTGAAGATCAAAGGGGGGGAACCAAAGAAAAAAGCCTGAATTAATTAATTTGCGACGGCGACCTGGGTTGGGGGGGGAATCCTGTTTGAACTCAGGCACGCTGCTTGGGATGCGGGAGGAAGGGAATACAAGGCAAATCGGGGGAAGGCGTTGAGTTTTCAGGGAAAAGTCCCCGAATCGTCCGCGCAAAGGGGGGGCCCGGGAAAAGAAAGTTGAAGAGAGGAATAGCTGCGGAAAAGGACATGTGATCAAAAGAAGGTCCTCAAGGCTGGGCTTACATAAGGGAAGGCGGGGGGCTTGGGTACGGGACTCTTGGCACTGATTACGGGGTCGCTGAACAGGCAGGTGCCAGTAGTGGAGGAAAGGTAAGTGCGGTAGGAAGTGGGAGTGGAAAATGTCTGGACAGAGTGGGCCGAAAGATGCAGGTCTCTCTTTTAACAGAAAACGCAAAAGGGCCAGATCCGATGAAATTGACGAGGGGCAACGGAAGAGACGGACGGAAAAGAAAAAGCGATACCAAAAGTCAGAGGATCTTGGAGATGGGGACGGGGTGAACCAAAAAGTCAGCTGAACAAAAAGGGGGACCGACGGTGGGCTAAAAGGCAGTTGAGGGACTTGCCCTTCGAATGCGAGGAACGAGGGAAAAGGGCACGAGAATAACTGACCGCGTTTTCACCTCGGGGACGATCGCGACTGAGGGGAAGCCACATGGAGCCGGCAATCCGTGCTGAGAAGGCGGGCTGGAAGGGGAAAATGAAAGAGGCGGCGAGGTTTCTCAAAAAAGTCTGAAAAAAGGATGGTCGACTGGATTTCCAGCGGGGGGGGGGGGGGGGGAGGGGGAGGGGGGGGGGGGGGGGGCGGGGGCGGGGGTTAGTGAGGGGGGGGGGGGGTGTGGGGGGAGTGGGTAAGCTCCTTGAAAAGTGCGACTAAAAAAAAAAAAAAGGGGCGTATCATATTCCTGAACCTGGTTGAGGCCAATGAAAGACCGGAACCTACCGGTTCTAATTGGACGGAAAAGCATTCAAACACAGGGTTCTCAGGAAGAAAAAGAAATCATCAGAAAAGGTACTAAAAAACCTAAAGCGACGAAAAGATTTAACCATTAGTGGGCTTATCTTCCTAGGGAACAAACATAAACACATTCTGGCAAGGGTACATGAAACGGCACCAAAGACTCTAAAATGTGTCTAGTTTTTCATAAAGTACTGGGGTCGCAAAAGGTAAAGAGTACCGCGCCGGAGAAAGTACTATCAGAAAACCTCATTATGTAATTACCCGGAAACTCCATAGATACAATAATGTGAATGGAGAGAGGAACCGCTAAAAGAACTGCTATCCTCTAAAAAAGGGACTCTCGAAGAGCAAGCCGGATCAGTCCTGTCTCGACAGTCAGACGCACAAAAAGAAAGTTGAAAAAAAAAGAACTCAATCAACATATAGGGGAAGAGTTGAATTCGTTGGCGGTCGAGTCCCGCTCTATCAATCCCAGGAATGCAGCGATGCGGCGAGAAAAGTGTCGAGACTGACTTTTCGTGAGCTAAAAAGCCGTTTTGACGTGCTACTTATTCTTGGATCAGAAAAGAAGACTAGAGGAGGTGATGGCGATTTAAGAAGGGAATATGGCCTCCTACTTCTTGACCGTAGGCAAGCGGCCCCAGCTCATCACCTTCGGCAGACAAGGGTGTCGGCGATGGTCGTTTCGATTAAGTGGGAAGAAGGGAAAGTGATGGGCCCGAGTAAATCCGGGAACGGGCATGAAGGGAAAAAATAAGGCACGGCATGGCTCAAACAGTTAGCGCGTGAGGGGGGTCTGGGTAAAAAGAAAAGAGGGCGCATCGAGATCCTGCCAAAGGTCAAAGTAATGAAAGGAGAGCGGGGCATTCCGCAAAAAGCGTGCCCGAAAGAGGGGGGTGGGGGGGGGGGGGGGGGGGGGGGGGGGGGGGGGGGGGGGGGGGTTCAGTTTTAAAACAAGACAGGAAAGAGACCCATAAAACTTTTTAGGGGTGAATCTCGAAGAAAATATGGTTGCTGGTGCTGGCGAGAAAAACCCGCGCCGCCTCACATTGAAAAAGAAAAAACCCAAGAAAAAGGGAAAGGAGTGAACCGCGATGATGGAAAAACAATCGTCGCTGAAAGAGGACAAGGCCCGCGTTTCCACGCTATGGACTTTAGCGGGAATTCACTCGACAGAAGACCCACTTTCTGAGCACGGCCAGAAGAAAGGGAAAGAAAAGTCGGGCCTGGTTAGCGATCAGGAATGGACCCTTGTCGTTGGTGGGAAAAAAGTCCAAGATCACTGCAGTCAGGGGGGGGGTTAGATGAGGAGGGGCCGAAGAGAGCCACTCTCCACTATTCCTGCAACCGCTAATAGATAAAGAGGCAAGTTGCTTCTGGCCTTGTTCACAGAGATAGGGAGCAACGAGGCTCCGCCCAAGAAACACAGGCTCCGAACCGGAGAAACGTGAAGAGGAAAGCAGAGAGAGCAAGCGCCAGACTGTTGAAAATTGCCCGGAGGCCCAAACCCAACTTTCGAGGCTGACTGGAACTTCTGGGAGGAGCCTTTCAGAACTCAAGAAATTTCCGGACTCGAAGGGTTCGCGGTAACCGGAAGGAAAAAATTTGGAAAGTCTTCTGCTGCACGAGATGCATCCTCTCTCGGAAAAGGGGGCCAAAACAGAAAAAGGTTTCGGCATGCGCTCAGGAACAGACAACAGACAAATCAGCGGCGCGTCAGAACCATTCAACGCAAAAGGGAAAATCATCGGAAATTGTAGCGCCTGTGTGGGAACCGGCTTCGTACCGAGAATGGTCAAACCAGTCAGTCAGGAGTTGTTGTACAAAAAAATAAGTGTGCAGGGGAAGGTACATTTGGGTATACTTCACGTCGGCCTGGATAAACTTTGGGCATAAAAAAAAGATACGTGGGGAGGGACCCTCGCCTTTGAGCAGCCACCAGCTTCCAAGAAATACAAACCCGAAAGAAAAGAAAAGTTGTTTGGCTGGAAACTTGATTTGTCCTCTAATAAAAGCAACCGCCGAAGAAATCACAGAAGGAGGGTCCGCGCCACGGAACGGAGGGACGGAATCTCAACAACCACAACGTAAGACGAGAGAGAGAGACGGAGGGGGCGGACTAGGAGGGTTGCCGGCTGGTTTGCAGAGGTAGTGAGGACAAAGGGGGAAAATGAAGTACGCAAAAACATTCTCTGGATAAAACATATCCTAAGTGGGTATTCTCTGGAATCTTTTTGCAAAATCCATGCGCGACTCAGATAGGTGGGCAGGTCTACGGCTAAACAGGAAAGGTCGCCGAACTCTACGACAGGCAGGGCGAATAACAGAAAGGGAAACCGGTGACAGAAAGAACCCGGGTAAAAGTCGCGCTACAAGGTCCTTGACTGGGTGGGGAACGTTTCGCAGAGGGGAGGGACAGGGGGTTTGATCCTGGGGACGCGCCACTGAGGAGTAGGGGGGGGAGTTACGAATTTAGTGCAGGGAAAGAACATCGAGGAAGGGGTAAAAGCTGCGCTTTCGCAACAAAAAGAAGATAAGGCCCTTTCAGCTTAGGGAGGGAAAAAAGGAAGGCAAGGGAAGGAAAGGGGGGGAAACTGAAAACTCATAATTTCCAGACTTTGCGGCGGAAAGGAAGAAAGGAGGGGTGGTACTCCGGGCACGGCAATACGGTAAGGCGAGAGCGATCAGCTGCAGATCCTAACCCGTGCTTCGGGAAAAAACGGGAGGGCGCGTTTAAATGCTGTGGGCGTGGGCGGAGGGGGGACCATGCGCGATCGTTTAAAAAAGAAGAACGTAAATTGATCATCTTTAATCGATGAAGGGAAGGTAGGCACTCAGGGGCGCGGGAAGAAGAACGAAGCAACACAAGGAAGAAGGGCTGGTTAAGGGGAAAGTTGCCCAAGAAGCGTAATCAGGAAGCGGCTGCACAACCGAAACTTTTTTGCGGCGCTGTTGCGGCCGGGCGAGAGGAGCTCCGCGTGGGTAGGCGGAAAGGAGGAAGAAGGGAATCACGAGGGACCAAGAGAAAAGGCCTCACTACTGTGGAGGGGGCCATAGAGCTCGGACTCCGAGTCCCTGAACTGTCAAACCTGGTGAAACGAGGCGGAGGAGGGGGAAGCTCCAGAACAGTCTTCATGAGGGGGAAAAGGTATGGGGAAGAAGGATTGCAAATAGCCGTCCATGATTTTTTCTACGAATAAATAAAAAAAAGGGGGGCGCTTGCGATTTTCGATGACTCGGGAGCCGATCCGGTTGTGTCATAGCTGTGGCTCTTCGGCCTCAAGATGAGCGTCCATAGACCAACACATGACACGCGAGAAGAGGGGAACCATGCTGGGGTGGATAGCCTGAAGATTGACTCGCCATAAATAACCGGGAGGAGGGGTCAATAAAATCGAAAAAGGACATAGGAAATTGTCCGGTGTTTGGCAAGGAAGAGGGGGCCGCTGGCAGAGCAAAGGGGGGGGGCATCTTCAGCGGAAAATGCGGAGCAAGACCGCGGTGAGCACGCCATCCAGTAAAAAATGAAGTTGAATCGATAATCCCAAACGAAGACGAACGTTCCTAAAATCGGGACACGCTCTGAGCTCTAGAGAATGAGAATCGGGAAGAAGGAACAAAACATAGAAAAACACAAAAAAGGGGAGGATGAAAAGAATCAGTTTCCACTTCGGGGGGGGACGTCGAAGAAAAAAAGAAATAGAAGAGTCGCCAAGTGTCCGATTTGGAGGAGAGCAGACTTCGGGCGTGAAGTAGCCGGGGGGGAAAAGCTGCGCGAAATTCCTGTCACGAGAGGGCGGTTTCCTCCGGGAAGCTCGGGGAGGGGAGAGAGGTCCGAAGATTGCAGCCCCTTCTTGAAAAAGGCAAGCGGGAAAAACCGGACTTAATGCGCAGACAAAGGGGCAGTCCGGGGGCAAAGAAAAATGGAGGGGGGGGGTCCCTCGCGAGATGTTAAGGAGAAATCGATTCCTAATCACCCAAAGCAGCCATGGCAGTCCAAATGAGAAGTTGTAGGGGGCGTCCAGAGGAGAGGGGCGAGGAAAAAAGATTTGAATTATCTTCAGATTAACCGTAAGCGGAGAGGAGACAGCTGAGAAAAAGCCCGGCCTCGTGATAAGACGTGTTTTCTGGGAGGTTCAAAAAAAGGACAGGCGCGAGGGTGGAGAAAAATCGAAAGAAGGAACTAACTGCTTTCTTGGCGAGGAGTGCACAACAGAAGCCTCGTCCCAGGTTTTGGACCAGTTCCGCGAAAGTAGAAGACCGGAGTGTGGCAGCGAGGAATTGGATGACAATCAAAAAGGTCGGAGCGGCACCTTCGAGGGGAAAGGGAAATCTGTCAAAAAAAATTCACGCAGGACCACGCTTGACTAATCGGTCCATGGCCGAACAGCGAAAGGATCCCAACGTGGGGGGAAGTTTTTAAGCGAGAAAGTACGACTAGGGGGGGGTCAAACCAACGATGAGGGCAGGAAGTTTTTGGTCATACTTCTTCGTGACCCCTCGAGTCAACAGAGGCCGGCCTAATCATCGGAAAGTGCGTTCTTCTGGTGCAACGGGTGCAAAAAGAGAAGAGGGAGGGGGACACGCGAAGGCGAAAAAAAAAATTCACGAGAAGAACGGAAAAGAAGCTGGGCCTAGGGAGAATGCGTCGGCTCAACATCTTTGCCAACGGAGGAGAAAAAAAAGAACAGGGGCGTCCGCGCAAATCTTCAGGGAAAACGGAGGGATGATCCTTCAAACAATTCCCACAGGCAAGAATTCTCAAAACGTAAGACTTGGAAGTCTTCTGCGCGGGATCAGCGCGCAAGGGGACAGTTCAGAAACGACAAAAAGACTGCCAAGAACGGGAGAAAGCATCGAAAAAGGCCACATAATCACAGGCGGCGGGAGGGTCAAAAACATGATCAAAAACCACGCCTGCTAGAAAGCGTCAAAGTTTCAGGGGGCAACGGCCTTGGCGAACGCTTTGAACTCGGGCTCTTCCTTCGGATGGGTTCCCGGAGAAAGTGTCGAGGGCGGGGGTCCGGAGGTCGTAAGGGCGCGGGGAATTGTGACTTCTTGCACAAGGCGCCTGGGCGGAAGAATTTGTGGGGGGACATCAAACGTGGAGTGTACCTCAGAGAGACTGTGGAGGAAGGTGTCGACGCGGAAGAACGCCCGAAAAAAGAAGAAAGAAAGACTGTTTGGGGGGGAAGGGGAGTAAAAAGAAAGAATCCTTCAACCCGCCTTAATCATCAGGGATATTTCGCTGCCCCTTGGACGCTTTTCCCATCGAGGAGAAAAATTAGGGAGAGAGATATAGGGAACGCGGCAAAGGGGCAGGAGGGAAATAGGCAAGGAAGTATTTCTCTGCGGTAAGGACAAGGGGGGAAGGGGAAAAAAAAGCAAAAAATGCGTTTTGGAAAACGTCGTTCTTCGGTAGGAGAGGAACTGGGGTACACCAAAAATCGCTCAGGAACACTCCCCACGTATATCGGGGGATGACAAAAAAGGGCACGAAGCAGAGAAAAAACCTTCCCGAACAGGATACCACAAACAAAAAAAAAAAACTTGTCAAAAGAAAAACCATGAGGAATCCCGCATGTCACCAAGAGCGGGAGCGAAAGCCGTGCAACGAAAAAAATTGAAAGTGCGCCGAGGGCGAGGGGGGTTTGAAAACAACTGTTGACTCCCAGAAGCGATTACTGACAGGGGGGGATGAGGAAAAAAAATGCGGGGATAATCTTGTGGGAACAAAATTGGTTAGTAAGGAAAAAAAAAAAAAACGGGAGAGCGCCTCGAGCCACGTCAGGGAACGGAGGAAAAAGCTTCAGAAAAATAAGGGAGGGAAGAGCGACAAAGCAGGAAAGCCGGGGAAGGAAAAACGTCCGAGGGCGTGGGTGAGTGTCGGCCCGGGAGGTTACGGCGCGAGCGGAGCACGTGAAAAAAAACGTTCCACAGAGTGGAGATTGGAAAAAAAAAATGGTAGAAAGTGACTTGGGTTGTGGGCTTTGTTCTAGCCGAGGCGACGAGGATCATTTGAACAAGGGAGAAGAAAGCACCTCAGCATCTGGGGGGTGACGGGACTGGGGAAGAAGATTCGCGGCACTCGGGAGGGGGGCACGACGAGCTGAACAAATGGAAAGGAGGAGGAGCGGGGGAGTTGGACTGTGTGGGGAAAACAAACGAAGGCGTAACCTGATAGATGGAAAAAAAGGGAAGAAGTGAGGAAACTAATGGAGCCGGGCCGCCGATCGAAAAGGTAGTGTCTCGGTCTTACTGGAAGGAGAAAGAATTCTATTGCTAAGCGGCAAACGCAATGGCCGATCAAGGATTTTGGGGGCTGCATCGGGGGAGAAAAGAGGTCACTCCTATTCACTCTCGGGAAAACCGGCAAACATAACGATGGCGGAGATGGGGAAGCGACACAAACAGGAGATCATGGGGGGAGGGATTAAGGATGTCACAAAGTGATGTGTCGTCTATCTCGGTATAGTTTTGAGGATAAAAACACGGCGATCACTAGCCGGGCACAGCTGGTTTCAAGTCGATACCCCAAAAGAAGATCCGGTTCATAAAGGAAATAATGATCAAATCAATCGCCATCAAACGAATGCATAAGGAAAATAGACCTACAATAAAACAACAACAAGAAGAATATGGGGGGAGAAGCAAGTCTGATTGGGTTGTCGGACGTTCACTATAGGGGCTGCCAAAGCCAGAAACGATCTTTCACCTGAAATAGAATACGGCTACACTTACAAGAGGGGTAAACGCAACAAGGGTAGCATTAGGGAAGTCTGGGCCTACTTCAATAATGGAATTTCACATAGTCGAATCGCAAAAGAAGACTCTTCACACTGCGATTATGCGAGGACAAAAACGCAAAGCCAAGAGTACCATGAAGTGAAAGCAGACTCTGGAACCATAACGAGAAGGAAAAAAATGAGCTCTAAAAATCGGGACAACGCTCAGGCGGGGAAAGCGCGGAAGAGCTGCTGATGAAGAAGAAAGACATCAAAAGATGATAATCTCACCCACACAACTGACAGGAAAGAGGATAGTTCACTTCACGTGATTCGATGACGGACGAGACAGGCAAGACGCCTGCGCGATGCGCTCGAGGAAAGATTAGAGGAGGCAAGCTGAGGGGGCGTTCTCGGAAGCCTACGAATTCAAACTGAGACTGGGGGTGTCAAGAAGAAAGAAGAAGTTGTCTTCGAATCGTCGAGTAATATGGGCACCACTTAAGGGCCGTGGCAAGCCGCGATAACAGGACGACAAGAAAAAGGGTGTCGAAAGTAAAAAAAGTGGAGAGGGCGAGGGGCGTTCCCGAGCTAGTGATGGCCAAAAATCTCTCTTCAGGATGAACGGCCGCATCAAGCCACCGGTAAAATATTACGGGGGTGTTGCTTGGACGTCCTCTGAATCTCAGAGTAAAACAAAGGAAAACCAGCCCGGAGGGGGAATAGAAGTAGAAACACAGAGAGGGGAGCCCCGAGTCATCGAAAAAAACAAGAGGCCAAATCGTGGTAAAACGTGTTTTTTCTCTTCGTCCGAAAAAATCATTGAAAAAAAGAGAAACACCCAATCTTTGTCTTGACATCGAGAAGGCCGAACCAGCATGAAAGGGAGGAAAATGGCGCGCAGGGCCAGGTACCTCGGGGGTGGCAAGGCCGCGCCGGAAGCCTGAGGGGGAAGCGGCGATGAGGAGCCTCTCTGCTCAACGTGGCGGCGTTGTATCGGAACTGGCGCCATGAAGGACGAACCAGCGGCGATCTAGCGGAAAAATGCCTTCAACATCTCCGGAGCCAACAAAGCGTGACGGGGGGGGTGTGCCAAAAGACGAGAAGGGAAAAAAGGGTTCAAAGTTCCCGCCATAAAAGCGCCTGATTGTTTGTGTCGAAAAAGGCCCGCCGAAAGGAAGAGGAAAAACGATCGCGAACCGCTCATTTGAAGGAGATAAAGATGATCTTTTCGTTCTTAGGGAAGGGGGACAAAGATCGCGGGACCGAGGGCCGCGCCCACCAACGAACGCAACACGAGTCCGAACAGGAAAGAGAAAAGGAAAGGGAAGTGAAAAAAGCAGGAGCGCGACAGCAAAGGACCTTGCCCCGTGGCAACGGAGACCGACAAGAACACCTGCGTAACCCAAGAGAGGGAAGGGACTTCCAACCTCAGTAAATTGCATGCAGATCTTGAAGTTGCCTCGTCTCCTGAAAAAACTCCGAGGGCCTGTTCTCTGCGAACCCTGACCGGCAAAACTCACGCCTTGTCCCCCTGAGGGAGTAAAGCAGAAGACCAAGAACGAAGCAGCGGAGCGTTCACAGAATCAAAAACCAAGGCGGCCGATCGCTTCCTTCAGTGAAAAAAAAAAGTAACACGTACCGGAGCGAAGAAATGACCTCCGGGGATGAGGGAGGAATTGTCACCTGAATTCAGTCCGTCTTTTTATAGCAACCTGAGGTCCGGAGCTGTCACGACAGGTACTTGTTACTGATTGGAAACGTCGCCGCGCGAGGGCAACCAAGAGGGAGTGGAGGGGGAAAGAGGGGGAGGAGGGCCGGAGCCGTTGGGACAAAGGGCCAGAGAGAAAAAGAACGACATGGAGCAAAAATTTTTTGCTGTGGAACCTTGTTCAAAAACACGGTGACTAAATAATCCTGAACTCCAGGTTATAAGAAATCCCCGCCGGAAAAATTGACGGCTTAGGAAAGGACTCTCTCAAACACAAAAAAAAAAGAGAGAAGGGAAGAGGAGAAGGGGTGCAAAAAAGGTTGTGCAAGGAAAGTTAGGACAACGTGAAAGGCATTCCCAAAAAAACAATTAAAAGGGTGGAGTTCCATCGTCTGTGAGGGTTACTTGAGACTGTAACTTGGTGTCCCCCAGTATCAGGCGCGCAGGGAACACGACCCACGTAGGAGTGGTTGGCAAATAAACGTGGAAAAAGAAAGTAAAAGAACTGAGAAGACACTTTCAAGGGCGAATAACAACAACAAGGAAGACCAGTTAGTCCTACGTAATCACTTAGGTCACAAAGCGGATACAAGCGGACTGAAGTTAAAGGAAGCAGAAGGTAACGGGCCGTTGAAACGAAACTCCGCTTATCTCTTGTTTTCTTCAATGCAAGGGGGACGGAGGCGGCAATTCAGAGGGGGGCACAATGTTTTAAAAAGTTGAAGGGTAAAGCGGTGACGCGCAGAACATTAAAGACGTCGAGGGACCCGAAGAACCAAGAGAACAGAAAGTTTTTTGGAAGTTTCACAAAGAAGTGCATAAGAAATGGGCGGCAGGAATCAGACGTTTTTCTTGGGCGACTATGGAAACGGGCAAGACGGGTGCTGCGCTAGACGATCGCGGGAGGCCAACTTACAAAAATGGTCCTTTTAGGGAGTTTAAAAGGAGTGTTCTGGGCAGGGCTATCCTCTGGCTCGATCTCTGAAACGGCAAAGAAACGCACCCTGACCAGGAGGGATAAATTGAAGACGAGGTAGGCCGGGCATCGTGGAAAAACGAGGAGGGGCACGACGAGCGAGAAAAAAGGGGAAGACTGCACAGTTATGGAAGGGTTTTAACAACTAATGCTTGGATCAATCTCTGAAAAACCTTAACGAAAGTTGGAGAAGCGCCTGTTGGTCATCCGCTCATCCGCCGCGGGGAATTGGGCGAGGAAACGGAACTCGAAAAGGAAATGAGTAAACGCAGCAGCACGATCAGCTGAAACGTGGTCCATCAGCAGAGCGGCACTCGCTAACGTCGCGGACCTGCAAAAACTGGTAAAAGAGGAGGACTCAGGGGTCAGCGAAAAACGCAAGGGACGTAAGGTAAACTTCGCGATGGAAGAAGAGAATCGAACGTTCACTTATTTTTTCGTACAAGAAAAAGAAACACGGCGTAATCAAGTCCAAACACGCTGTTTAGGAGATGACGCCGCGACCGATAAACAAGAGTGAGAGATGCCAATCAATGGCAGCGACTAGACTCACGATCATCTCAAAGAGGAAAAAAAGCACAACCAGCCTACAAAGCGAAAAAAGGTGGAAGAGGCTGGAGGGGAGGGGACACGGAAGAAATACTCTGCTCACTCTAGGCGTCAACGACATCGAACAACACTTACAGCTCACAAGTGGCCGGAAAATGGGGCAGGAGAGATCCAAGGAAAAGGCTACGGCAAAATAAGGGGGCCATCTGAAGAGGAAGGAAAATCGCAAGAAACAATGTAGGGACACGGAGAGAAAAAGAGGATCTCTCTTCAACGGCGGCTACGAGAAAGAAATACCTGGAGAGAAAAATAGGTAAATCGAGCGACAGTACTAGGCGCTTGTCGAGCAGGGGGAAGAAAAACCAGAATTGGAACTGAATAAAAATCTCCAAAGCAGGAGGGAAAAGAAGATCATTTTCCAATTTCGTCTAGGAACGGGTCCCTGATCGGCAGACATAGGAGGAGCTAGAGCCCAAAAAACCCCCCCCCCAAGTTGCCAAACACGGGGACAACCCCCCAAAAACCACGTGTCCCGATTGGGTAGAAGCTCGTGGAGTTCAGCCCGGTGACGAGGAGCTCACTTCCTTGTCGATCTGGGAAGGCAAAAACAGACAGAAGAAGTCGGTGGGAACGATGGAGGGGGCCTGCCTCCTGCTTGCAGTAAGGCACTGCCCCCATAAGATCATGCACCAAGTGCAAAATGAACGGTGCGATGTCCGTCGCGTTCGAGGGGAAGCCCAGACAAGGGAGTGTGAAGGGGGAACCTTCAGGATGACCGTCCGACCCGACACCCGACAGCTGGCTTCAAAAGAGCGAAGAGGGGGTAGGGCAGTGGCGTCCTCTGGAATACTGGGAGGACGATACCAGACCCGGGGAGTCAATGGGTTATGAAGAGTTACGCCCATCAGGAGCAAAAAGCATCGTGCCACGTTCCTAGTGAACGACGTGTGGGCACTGGGTCTCGTCAAACAAGAATTGGAAAAGGCAAGATCCAATCAAAAGGGGTCGTGGGGACTATAAAGGAGCTCAGTGGGATACGCGTCCCACAGCGCCGAACTTACAATGTGGACAGGACCGAGCCAGACGGATTACCCTGACGACGATGAAATGGACAAATACCAGAGTAGAGGAGGGAAATGGCGAGGGGAAAAGAGGGAGGGTTCCCTCTCAAGTAAAAGGGACTCGCCACTACCACGCTTCTATCTAAGAGGACAAAGCCGAAACAGGCGACCGGAAGTCCGGCGGTTGGTGGGCAGGAGGATCAGAAAGAGGTAGTGTTGAAAAAAAAACAGAGAACGAGCAGCGCATGCATTGTTTTTCTCTCGTGCACGCACAAATGCCCCGCGCCCACGAAAGGTGCCAAAACAAGGTCATCAGAGAAGATGCCAAGTGTCGTGCCGGACTGCCTTGTTCAAAGAGATTCGCTCCGGAGGAGAATCCAAAGCCCACGAAAAAAGAAGTAACTGACGTCAGGGAACGGCCTCGAATCATACTCGACACTCTGGGGCAACGTAAAGTCCCTACAAAGAAAAAGAAAGGAGGAATTCGGGCGAAAAGGGACAGGTAACGTATGCATGAACAATCTGATCATCTGAACTTTCTCGAGCTGCTACTTCCTTTATGGCCTGAAGGCGCACGCGAAAAGGAAGCGGGGAGGACCGAAACTCAACGCCTTTGCCAAAATTGGGGGATATGCCACCAGAAGCAGAATCCCACAAGAAAAAGAAGCAAACGCTGCGTTACAATCAAAACAACGAAAGAGGGCAAAGAAGGAAAGTGTCAAGATGTCGCGCAGTGCTTTGGGGGGACAGACGGGCCTTAGTCATAGGGAAAAAAGTGAAGGTTCGGGTATTCAAGCCCAGGGGGGCGGCGAGGTACATTTACTTGAAGTCACCAGAAGGAGGAAATTTTGCATCCACACGCGAGAAGGGGGGAGTGTCCTCGCGCTCCAGTGAGCAGGGGGGGGGGCACCAAACCATACGGCCAGAGACGAATGGGGGGGAGAGAAAAAAAAAAGAGAATTGGGTTCAGTTAACTGAAGGCACTTTGTCTCACTAATGCAACAAGGAAGAAGAACAGCCGGCAGAGTTCCGCCAAAAATGCCAATTTCCCTATCGAGAGAAAAACAACAACGGATGAGGAGAAAGGGGGAAAAAGCGAAAGGGGGCGGCGAAAGGGGAAATTCAGCGTGTTGCAGGGAGAGGGAGACGGAATTCAAGTTCCACCCAAACAACCTTTAAAATAATAATTGGGAGAGGGATTGAGAGGAAAATATGAGCCAACGGCTCAAGGACCGGGGGAGGAGGGAAACACTAGTCGTTGGGAAACGAAGAGAAGGAGGACGTGGAAGAGTCAGTACCTTCCAACGAACTGAGAAAATACAACAAGAAAAATGAATTCCAGACCTAAGGGGAAGAATCCCAAAGTAGGTGCACCAAATCGCTGAGAGACAAGGCCGGAAACTGAAAGGGAAGGAGACGAAGGGGCGACTTTTGGAGCGTTGTGCACAATGATCTTCTGGTGGCTTCTGTTCCCTTGCGGGGCAAGAAGGAAGAGGAAAGGGAACAAGGCGTTTCTTTGAGGAAGGTCCTCGGGCACGAGGGGAGAGACTAAGCGCAGCCAGAGTTAAAGACTCGCACAAAGACGCCAAGGACTTCCGAATTAGGGGACTTACGAGACAGCAGAATTAGAGGGGCGGACATTGAGAGGGGGGTTGTTTTTGCACAGAAGGAGGGGGGACAAGACTGCGTCTCTTCGCTTGCGCCACCGTTCAAACCAATTTTTTCGATGGAAGGTAACTTCGGAAAAGGGGAGGGGAGGGGGCTCGAGCCGCTTTAGGAGGGTCTCTTTGGAACAAAGGAGAACCACTTAGAAGAGTAAAAGCGAGGAATACCAAAGGCCGTCAACCGGCGGCGGGCACTATCTCTACCACAGAAGCTTCGAGGTGGGGGGAGATGGACTGGGGTGTAAAAAAACGAAGTCTTAATCTTATCGGGGGGAACAAAACCGGCAACCAAAGTGGGAGAAGGGGGAGAGGTTGCGCATCGATCCAGAGTAGTGTCTCGTCCATTTAAGGGCCTCGAAGAAATAAACGTGAAAAATGAAGGCCGGGGACGATCAGCGACGAGTTTATTGGACAAATCGCGCAGGTCCGCAGGAGGAATGGGACTGGCAAAAATTGGGGAGCGGTGGGAAGCGCCGCCAGATCACTTTTCTAAATTACTTTGTCACATACAGAGGGAAAAAGGGCAAAAATGATTTTCTTGTAGCGAAGGGAAGGAAAGTGGGGCGAGAAAAAGAAAAAAAAAAACGGGAGATCAAGGAGGAAGGGATTTCGATGATAAGGCGCCGAATCGGTTCATAAATACTATGGACGCGGGCATGGGAGAGAGGCCTCAGGAAAATGGCAGCTTCCAGAGGACCATCAACAATAAAAAGACGCGAATTTTGAATCAGTGCTGGGAATTGAGGTTAAGAAAAGAAAGAGGGGAAACCTCACCAGCCACAACACTACCAGGGGACAGGGGAAAGAATCCGCACGAAAATACAGAGCCCGCAACAGTAGATGGATGGGGGGAAGGAGGGAGATTGGGCCTGTCGGCAAAAGAGGAGGCAAGGGGAACAGGAGAGAAGAAGGCAGCCAACAAACCAGAGAGAGGTGACACGTGCGAAAAGGGGGAAGCGCCATCGGACAACGTCCTGACGAGAAGCCAACTGGAACGCGAAAAATCGGGAAAAAAGATCGAGGCACGCGAAGAATGCGCGAGCGGGAAAAAAGCGACCAAAGGGAAAGGGCGGGAGAGACGATCACACAACAAGAGAGGGGGTTTAAAGTAAGGGCGTCGTGACGGCCCGATCGAGCAGCGCCGGCCTATACGATCAAGTGGAAAGATGGGAAAAGAGGGGCTTTCTCGTAGAACAAGGTTACGAAAGCGCCGAAAAGGATGGGAAGGAAGATGGGAGGCGGCCAAGAGAGACTCATGGCAATTCTTCCGAGTATTGCCGAAGAAGGATTAATAGCCATCTCCCGAGAGATCATGAAAACGGCAACCATGTTGGATAAACCTTTCTTGGTGGCCCGCACCGTGAGTGTTTGCCAGGAAAATCTCTGGAGGATGAAAACGGTCAGAAACCATCAGCCCCGGAAAAGCATGGAGGCCATATCGCGAGGGGGAGTCGTCCTCTGTATAATATTCGGAGCGCCGAGGGAATCGTCACTTATGAACCTTATCGGCGCCATATTCGACGAAAAAAAAAGGGAGGGTGGCCCATCGGGATAAAAGGGGGGTGAGTTTGTTCGTAAGGAAAAAGAAGGGACTCGCGACGTGTCTTTAGCTCGAATTTCGCCATAAGTCGAACTTGCGGGGGCTTGCAAACTGGCGCACCACAGAAGGAATATGAACAGTTGTGGCCGGAGAGAAAAAGCCAGTGCCAGCTGATGGACAAACCACGGTCCTAGCGGGACAGGCTCTTTTCGAGGGGGAAGAATGAGGATTAGGACCGTCGGGAGACAAGAAAACTCCAAAAGAGCTATCTAATGCTGCATGGGGAAGCCAAAACAAGGGGAAGAGATCCAAAAAGTTATCCGTCTTTGGGGTGTGCATCAGACAACAAAAAAAAAAAAAAAAGACTTAGGAGAGTAACGCCTTCATTTTTTAAAAAAAAACCGCCAGCTCCACGACAGGTCAATTCATTTGGGGGAGAGGGGCGATTCGGCCAGGGAAGCCGTCGCGCCATCATGGTCAACCGGCCTCGTCGTTAGATCCAAACATCGGAGAAAGAGAGGAAAGGGAGGGGATGGGATTGCCTTGTTCAAGGAACGGGGAAACGCGGGACTTGCGCCCCAAAAAGCGAAAAATGTCAAAACGAATGGACGAAAATGAACGGCCCAGCGATCCGCGAAAGGCAGGCCACTTCTTGCCAAGGACCGAAAGAAAGCAAACAGATTAAAGTCACGCCCAGTCTGAACAGAGGAGAGCCTTCAGAACTCCACTAATTAAGGGAGACTGAAGTGCACGGCGGCCCGCGAAAGGTATGGGCTAAGGTCGCTGAGACAGCCAAGAGTGTACTAACCCGAAACCAACTCAAAGAAGGGGGTAAAAGCTGCCTCATAAGGGGAACAGGCAGAACCAAACAGAATCAGAAGTGAACAGGATCAAAAAACTGGATCCGCTGCGCACTTGGGCCTTCAAGTGGCTTGCAAAAGGGTCCTGTCGACAGAGCTTGGGGGTGTACGGTCCGGGGCAAGTAATAATGAGGGGAGGGGGAAAAGGGATATGTTCATAGGGCTTTTGGAGCGCAATGCAAGTCGAGCGGGGGTTCTAAACGTACAGTATATATGATTCCTTTCACGGAAAGGGGAGAACCGTTTGGTTCACCTATACTTTGGGAGGGGGGTACTCCGCCGACGGGGAGAAGTGGGGGAAACACCAGCGGAAATCCTCACGCCCGAAAGGACGAGGGGGAAAGAAAAAGAGGAATGGGGGTTTGGGGGGCGGGTGAACTGTTACGGGGTTAACAGGTGGACTCCATCCTGAAACAGAAGGAGAAAAACACAATAGGTCCGACTGGCTGGTACCA
>Ga0179593_1622810_pt1 | contig 16810 bp, 18 predicted proteins | sample CZODoug2_1_08_16_FD_185931 | JGI IMG/M metagenome (GOLD analysis project Ga0179593, IMG submission 185931) | Vadose zone soil fungal communities from Angelo Coast Range Reserve, California, USA - CZODoug2_1_08_16fungal (PacBio error correction) | ecosystem: Environmental > Terrestrial > Soil >...
GAGAGATGCTGAAGCAAAATACACCAAAAAGGACAAGACCGGAAATTAGAAAAAAAGGAGACAACACTTCAAAGAAAGAATTGACTTTTTGGAGTAAGGGGAAACGCGAAGAGGAAAAAGTTGCTGGGAGGACGAGGTCTCCAGAAAGTTTCCGCGCATCGGGAAAAGGCCATGTTCTTCCTAGAGAAATCCCGTCGCAGACGCGGAAGTAAAAGGTTGGAAAAATGACATTGAACCTTGGGGGGAAGCCCTAAAGAGAAAGGGGACGTCGGCTGGTGGACAAAAGCTGGCGACTGGCGGGGAGCGTGACGGGAAATCGGGAAATGTCGGAAATGGACGCGAAGGGCGAAAAAAAACCAGTACAGTAGCGGTAAGAAAAAAAAAAGGGACAGAGAAAGGAAAAGGGGGGACGCAAAAGGGGGGGGGGGGGGAACAGAGACTTTATCAGCGAGGAGGGGGCACACCAAAAAGAGGCGACTAGGGGAATAGTAAATGACAAGCCGGGGAACAAATTAGCGGGAAAATGCAACATGTCATAACAGGAAAAGAGGGGACGACCTTTATACCAACAGAAAAAAAAAAAGGACCAAAACTACGGATGACTTTTACTTGGTGGAAATTCAATCAACATGTAGGTGCATAATAAAGGGGGGGGGGAATAACTTATTAAAAAAGCAGGGGACGGTCTTCTCCGGTTGGGGAGGAATTACGAAGACTCGTAGGAGAGGGGGAAAGATAGGAAGAATACCCAGGTAAAATAAAAAGGGGGTTCCTTCCAGAAAACGATCTATTAAGACAAAAAGCATGGATCGAAGGGGCATAACAAGCGTGCTCAAGGAACGCTGAGCACGCGCCGAAGAAAGGGGGGATAGTCTGTAAAACAGGAATCGTGTAAGAAGACCTACCCATACGACGCCACGACAGGCGAGGGACAACCTTTACAACACCAGAACTGAAGAAACTGAGAGGGCGAACAACGTAGCGGTAGAAAGAGCCAGAACCACATTGAGGGTAAAGGGGAAGGAGGTCAACTGTACGTGTTGACAAGAATGGGGGGGGGGGATGGAAACAGGGACTGAAGGCCTAGTGAGAGGGGAACCAGGTGCTCAAAAAAAGGACATTGTCTTTACTTGAATGAAAAGTAGAAAAAAGGCAGATGGGGGGGGACTTGTATTGAATCAGACCCATGCGCCCAGTGAAGGGAAGAAAGGAAGGAGGAAAAAGAAATCAGTTGCTGAGCGAAAGAAAAATTACGACTACTCACGCCAAAGAAGAAACGCAAGGGTGCGTAAAACAGAGGAGAGGAAAAAAAACAAGGAAACTGCTAGGGAGGAGCGGGCCATTCCTGCGTAGAGGGGTGGGGACATCGAGGGAAATACGTGCTGACTATGATCAAAAGAGAACAAGGAGACAACCTTCCTTAAATGGCAACCCGGGCATCGGTCTGAGAAGGAAATCTGTGGAATCTAAACCTTTAGGGGAAAAAAGTCTCCAGAGTGGGGAAAGGGGAGGAAAAAATACAAAGCATCAATTGTTGGGGAGGAGGGTAGGACGATGAAAAAGAAAGGGGAAACGCGACAAATCTTGTGGAATCTAGAGTGGAACGACGGAGATTCTTGAGAAGAGCGGAAGATGGCTTTTCGGGGGAAAACCATGACCACAGCCTGAGGGGAGATAAATATTGAGGGGAAAAAAAGGAAGGGGGGTAGAGTCTTCTTGTAAACAAATGGACAACAGGGGGAAAACCAAGAGTACCTGGATTACAAACGGGGGTGCAGCTTAACAAGGGTGGGCAAGTGGATCGGCAAAAAGAAGTGAAACTCCAAAAAGGGAAGACACCACGAAAGAGAAATGGGAGTATTGGCCAAATAATGGAAAAACACGCGCCTCGATCAAGGAAAAAAAGTCCTTGATGCAACGTGCTGAGGAAAGGGAAACCACTGAACATCCATGGGGGGAAGAACGGACGGGGTAAACGCCCGGACGGCAGGGGGGGGCCCGGCACGAACGACAGCATAAAGGGGCTCCGTATAGTAGTCAGGCAGAATGAGGGGGAAAAGAAAACTAAAAACTACCCATTGCAGGCATGGAAAAAACCAAAAAATCCCTGCTCAAGGAAAAAGGAGAAAAAACTAAAGTAATCAGAAATGGGCATAATGGAAGAGAAAAGACGAGCCTCGACTCACTCCAAATGGGGGGAAGCGAATAGAAAAGAAGTATTTTCTATGGGTCGGAAAAAAGCGAAGGGGATATATACAAAAGAAGAACGCTCAATAGGGTGAAAAAAGGAGAAGTCACGATGGGGATCTGGAACGTGTGAAGGGGAAAGCGTAAATTTCGGAGCCCAAAGAAAAGGACAACGCTGACTGCGGTCAAACGTTAAATCACACCAGAACCTACACCATTAAACCGGGGGAATCTCTCTCCACAAAAACCACGGAGAAAAGAAAGTTGACAAGCGCTAGTGGGGACGAGAGGGGGAGGGGGGGCTGGGGATATAAAAGTGGAAAGAAAAGGAAAGAAGTCGAGGCTGTGCTGCTCAAAAAAAGGGACTGGGGTGCGAGAAAAACCAGTTCCAAGCTGGAAAAAATGGGGGGAACTTGGGTTCGGGAAGACGGTGGGACTTGGAAGGGGTGAAAAAGATAAATATCGCTGTGGCAGGGGGGGGGGGAAAACATACTTTAGAAAATATGCGCGCTGTGACAACATAGGGGGGTGTGGTCTATGCAGCTTGGAAATGGGACTGCTCGGACACGAAATGAGAAGGGGATGAGAGGAGGACTTCTCAATAAAAGACCAAAGGAGGAAAAGGTGTCTGGCTTCAGAATGGGGGGGAGGGAACATGGGGGGGGGGGGTGTTTGTGGGGGGGGGACCAGTTCTGCCTTGCGCTATGAACGGGGAAGGAAAATGTAGGTAAGGTGCGGAGGTCCTTCTAGAGGGCCGGGGTAAGACCGGTATGACAAAAAAGGTCATGCGGATGTCGACGGCCCGGACAAGGATGACTGCGAGGATCGTGGCGCGCCGGTCGGGTCCAAGGGCCATAAATGCCCTTAAATGGATTTTGTGAGAAACGGTTGATTGTACAGTCTGATAAGCAGAGAAACGGGAAAAAGTTTAGAACTTTAAAGAGGGGGGAAGGTCAGGTGGGGAAGAAAAGTTGGTTTTCCAAGCAAACTGGAAAAAGGAAGGTGGCCCCGCAATAGTAAAGAAAGGTGGTAGGCGCGACTCGAGTTAGGGCCATATTCCCTAGATAAAGAAATAGGAGAAGGGAAGGAAAAAAGGGTCAAGAGAGACTGTCAAAAAGTATTGTCCAGCGTGAAAAAGATCAGGGCCGTGACCAATCTGGTCCCAACCAATGAGACGGCTTGGGACGCAAATGGGTTAGCCTACGGCAAAGACACTATTTTAAGAGGGGGGGGGGGGAGAAACGATGCCGTTGTTGCGGAGGGCGGAATGGACAGCAGGAAAAAAGGACAAGAACTTACGCCTGAGTAAAGGGAGGGGGGTGGGCACAGAACCGAATTAACAAGGGAAACGAGGAATTGGGAGGCCTGAGAAAGAGGCCCGTGAAGCTATTCCTCTGGACGCAAAAGAAAAGTAAAAGAAAAAAAAGGGAGTTTGAGGCAATCAGGAAGCTTGAGAAGCAAGGATAGAGGGAAGCCAAAGGCTTGGCGAAGGTATTGACGGGAACCCATAAGAGGGCAGGCCGAGGGCCTCAAACGATGACTGGGGATAACGCTGTTGGGGGGAACGCTGATGAACCAGATCCACTGGGGAAAGAAGGACAAAAATTTAGAGGTGGTCAAACTGAGAAAAACAGCTCGAGACACGAAGTTGCTGTCTATTGAAGGTGAGAGGAGGGGTCGCTCAGGGCAGAAGGAAAGCGGGGGGGGCAGACCGGGCCATACCCGTCAGTGTCGGCTTAAGGCGTGCGAAAAAAAGGAGCAGTTGGGTCAGACGATAAAAGGAGGACTCGGCGTCGAAGCACAGAGCTGACGAAGAAAATGGGGAGTACTGGAAGTGAGGCCGGCAAGTGGGAGGAAGGGAACTAGAGCCGGGGACACATTCTGTAGACGTTTAAGGATCATTACCTTAGCTGAAAAAACAGTCTTGACTCAGCTACACCACAAAGGGAGAAGAACTTAAATAAAAAGGAAGGGAAGTACGCAAGGGATTATGAAACGGGCCAAAGTTAGCGACGTAAAATACTTAAAGGGGGGTGTGGAAAAGTGAAAAGGGGTAAGCGGAAGAAAGGCTCGAGAAAACGGAGGGTCGAACAGGGCGGGTCCGACTAGGAGGGCCGGTTCAATAAAAAGCGACTACATGTCGAGGAAACGCAGGTAAAAGCGATGAGCGTCTCAATTCTCTCGTAAAAGGTGCGGGAAAAAATATGTTGGTAAGTAATCGGAACTCTATGGGGAGGGGGGGGAGGATCAAAAGGCAAAGTTCTGAATAGTGGATGAATCGTGACCGTCAAAAAAAAAAAATGACCGCTTCACCACGGTAAAGCACTTGAAGGAGGGGGACTCCACGGGAGGAAGTTAGGGGCCAAAAATTGACATAAAGCAGGAGAGTAGGGGGGGGATCCGAGCCCAGAACAATCAAAGGGGGGTCGTCGAGAAAGATGGTAGGGAAAAATCCCCCGAAACATAGAATCCGCTTCAGTACGAGGAATAAGTCCTGAAAAAGGAGAAAATGCTGCTGGAATAAAAAAAGGGCATCTAATAACTGTAAAGGGTCGAGTGGGGTAGTGGGGGGGGGAACAGAGGGGAGGAGCAAGCCAAGATCGCCTCAAAAAGGAGGAGAAAGAGAGAGTGTCTGAAGGACTCATGCTGACGACACCAAGGGATATGAGACGGCGACGGGGTGAAAAAAAATTTCCGCAAGAGGCGAAAATGGGGGATTGTATAGACGCTACTTAAAATTACCGGGGGGGCGTCAGGAGGTCGTCCGACCCGATGTGAGCGCAGCGACACAAAAGCCAGGGATCAGTTTCCATGGGCAAGCGGGAAGGACCGAAAATACTCCTCCTGAGCGATTAACATTTTAAAAAAAAGGAATACCTTTGGGGGAGCCCCAGCTAGGGAAAGAGGGAAGGGGGTCAAGCGGCAATCACTGACGACGGTCAGATGGTGAAAGACACTATAAAGGGTTGGTCTCAGAAGACCAACATCGCGGGTTCCGAAGAAAAGGACACGATACATCGGGTAAGAAAAAGGAATTGAGCAAAGAGCATAACGGCGAAAAGAAATAGGGACACGATATAAACCTGTAGGAGGCCCAAGCACCCAGTAGGAGTCCTGAAAGGGTCGTAGACGAAACGGATAGGCGTTACCGCTAGTTAACTGCCGGAAAGAGACACCACACCGAATTCCTGGTCCGTCATTTAAGAAGAGAAACAGTTGTACCCCCTGGGCATAAAAGTAAACTTATGACAAAAAGGAAAATGGAGCAAACTTCGTCAACAGGTCTGCATGGGTAAGGAGAAGAAAGATTTCGAGTTAGAAGCCGGGAAGTAAGACCCTGGGGGGAAAAAATTTAACAGGTCCTTCCATCGGGGCATTTCCTTAGACATAGCTGGCCTGACAACAGGCATCCCGCACGAACATCGTGGGTTTTGGGGGGAGCGCCCGCATAAAAGAAAAAGAAAAACCGATATAAATGGGGGAAAACTAGTCTGGACATCGCGGGATCGTATTCGAAAACCTATGCCTACGAAGAGAATCTGGTGCCAGGTCCATGTACAAAAAACAGCCCTCGTAAAAACTTAAGAGATCAACAAGCGGGTCACCAAAGAGCAAGAAAGGGGAGTCGAAATCTGGAGGTTAAAGCTTCAAAGGTATGGTGGGGGGCCGCCATGGGTAAAAAAGAGGAAAATCAGCCTCTGGCACATCGGGGACACCCAAGGTCTGGGTCACTTAGGTGATAATGGACGGCCCACTGCGCGAGAAGCGATCAGATAAACAGAAGTCAATAAATTCGTCTCAACGTTTGCTGACGGATACAGGAGACTCACAGGGCAGGGACGTAAGAAGAGGTGCGGCCAGATGAAAATGAATCAAGCGCACGGGAGACTCGGGGGGAAAGGGACTGCAAGTAAGAGAAACAAGGAAGCGTCCGGGAAAGAGGGGGAAAATCACAGTACTACACGTAACGTGCTGACTAGGAATAAGAAACCAAGCTGTGCCATGCGGAAAAAAAAGGAACAGGATCGGTAACGCAATGGTAAAAGCAGTGCCAGTAGGAAGCCAGCATCACGTTGGTCAGGGATGGAAAGAAAAGTGGTTGGACGCAGTTGGTCCTTCTGAGGATCTAATCGTTGGAATCACGGCAAGGGGAGGGAGAAAGAGGATCATTGCATCTACGAAAACAGGCTAGGTATGGCAATTATTTCTGACACAGTGCAGCGCCGATTCCACCAAAGAAGAGAGAGGGGTACGACTTGAGCAGAAAAGAAAAAGGAGGAAGTCCGCTGGGAAGACAAATGAGAACCGGGCCCCCAGATTCCCAACTCCGAGAACCTTTTCGCAAGCGGCCTGTACATTGAAGGCTATACCGAAGAGGGGGCACACTCAAAGGGGGGTGGGGGGTTGGGTGTGGGTGGGTGTGTGGGGGGGGGGGGGGGGTGGGAGGTGGGGGTTGGGGGAGAATCAACACCCAGTGTATGTAAAAGGGCCATTGAGAAAAAATGGGTCCTCCCCAAAAAGGAGGACCATCGAGTAAGCGAACTTGAATGAGTACGTTCCGGGAAGGGGGGAAGACAAAGGCATCAAGGTGGGAATAACCGAACTGCTGAAAACCCAGGCCTCGTGCAACGCAAGATGGACACATCGCCTGCTCAAAAGATAGAGTCAAGGCAGAAGTTGCCACCAATACCAAAAAAAATGACGAGAAAAAACCCGAAAAGGAAAAAAAAGGGACCAGTTGAGGGGAGGAAAGATGAAAAACTCGATAATAAAAAGCACTCAGAACGAGAGTGCCCAGAAAGGAGTAGACACAAATCCCAAGTGGGGGTAAAGCCGGAATATAGAAAAATTCTAGTGTCCCTGAAAAACCACGATGATTCGGTAACCCAGCAAAGTAAATATGGCACGACCGAGTAAACGAATCAGGAGAAAGAAGGAAATGCACCTTTTGGATAAGCCCGGTAAATTGATCTAAGAAAAAACCGAAAAGTACAACCTGGAGGGAGTTCACGGTATATAAAAAAGAACCAACTATTCCCAGCCAATACGACAGGGGAGGGAGAAAAAAAAAAAAACCGGGGAGAGGGGAAAAATAAGGGCCAGCGCGAGGGGAAGGGGGGGGGGGGAGGTCGTTGGGGGGAGGGTATACCATTGGTGAACGCAGTCAAGGGGAGCTTAATAAGGAAATTGACCGGGAGTGCAGGAACGGCACGATCGGGAAAAAAGGAGAAAACCTTGGGGAAGATACTTCGGGTGGGGTAAGGTGAGTTTACGGTTTGTATTTGGTGAGATCATAGGAGTCAGGGAGGACCAGAGAGGTGAAAAGGGGGGGGCAGACGGGAAGAACGGGCGAGGTTACCCATGTTGGGGAGTTGAAAAGAAGGAGGGAGGTCGGCTTCAAAAAATTCATTGCTTGATCTCAGGAGGGGCTTCCTTTGACGGGAAAGGCGATGTCGGAGTTATCATGCTGGCAACGAACAAGTGTAGTGTGACGTAGGGTGGGGTGAGGGTGGGGGCAGCCATTCGAAATTGGGAGAGAAGAATTAAAAGGCGTTGTCGTGCGTGGGAGCAAGCGGTCTCGGATGACAGGGGACGGGGGTAGGCAACCGGATAGAAGGACCACCATCTCGCCAGAATATTCCAGGAAAAAGAGGGGGAGCGTGATCGGGGGGAGAGAAGAGCGGGAAGTCACCATTTGGGGATCAATACCGGCCCTGAATCAGCATAATGGGTGGGTTGAGAAAGGCACGCCTTAGTAAGGAGCACACAGAAGAAAAACAGCGTACGTCCCTTGAAAAGGAGGGAAGGGGGAGAAGAGAGGTCGCTCTTGGGGGGGCCCCTCAATTCTGGGGGGGGGGACAAGAAAAGAAAAAATTTATTTCAGGCACAATAGGAAAGAAGGCGGAGAAAAAGAAAGGGCCTGCCGAAACACTGGAAGTAGGCCCCTCCTATAAATAGAGGAAAAATTAAGGCACTAGAAATCCAGTGACCATGAAGTGCTTTACCTCGGGAAAGTACCAAGAAGGGGAACAACAAGATCGCTTGGGGGGGGGGGGGGATGGCGCAAAGAGACCAGTATGAGGTTGCGCACCGCTGAGATGCCGATTTGGTAAATAGGGAAAGAAAAAAAGGGGGGATGGGTTTGGTGCTTTAAATGCCATCACCGAAGGGGCGGACGTTGCAAACTGATAGGGGAGGAGTCAAAAAAAAGGACGCCTGAACAGGAAGGGGTTTCAAAAGGGATTATCAAGGAGCAGGATTGTTACTGGCATGAGCCGAAACGGGGAAGTCAAGAGAGGCCGCAAGGCAAAAAGGGGTCCATTGCCTTCGTTAGTCAAGGAATCCGGGGCTGACAAAAACACCACGGATGAGAAGATGATTAAAAGGTCCGAACTTCTGGCGCCTGGGTATGGGGAGTGAGAACCCCCACAGCGAGTGAAAAAAGGGAACACCGCAGAAAAGAAAGGGTGTGGAGCAAAAGCGGACACGTGTGAAGCCTTAACAGGACAAAGACAACATACAGGGGGGGGAGGAACACACTGGTGACATTGGGGGAGAGAGAGGGAAAGAACTCACTGTTTGGGGGGATGACCTCGGGCTGGTGACCAGGAGACCGGAACAGCTGTAATGATGAAGGCTGGGGGGGTGGGTAATGCGGCCATACGACCAGGAAGGGGGGGAGGAGTAGGGGGGGGGAAAGAGGGCGGGCTACATCACGCATTCGCTTGATTTTACAGACTGAGGGGAACACAACGTCTATAAGGGGTGCGGGGGGAGGAAAGGGTCCTTACGTGCGATACAAGAGTGGAAGAAACGGAAAGGGGGGATAATGGCACTGGGTTGAGGGGAAGAAAGGGAAAAGGCGAGCAGTACCAGTCGTAGACGTGACAAGGGAAAAAGTTCTTCCGGTCTAAAAAAAAGAGGTCCTCAGCTAAACATTAGCCACTAGATACCCTGACGTTCATACTTTTTACGGGAATGAAAAACGTGCTCCCCATGTGCGAGAAGGAATCCTGTCAAAAAGATGGGCGAGGCGATAAGGTGGGAGAGATAAACGGACTCGATACGGGGGGCGAAAGGGGGGCGTTCCCGACTGAAAGGGTTAACGAAATGCACCAATCAGGGGGGCTACACAGGCAGATAGCAGAGCGGTAAAGCGAGAGCAGGACTCAAAGGAGAGAGCTAAGTTCTAAGTCCCGAGGTATCGAAGGGGCATCCTACTGGGGGTAGGCTGGGCGGGAGCAGGGGGCAAAAGCCATTTGCTGATAGTTCGCACGATCTGACCGTCCGCTAAAAGGAAAAAGGGGGGGAAGGGACCAGGGGGAAAAAACAATCCCGGACGATGAGGGCTACAACCGGGACCGGCTGTCCTGCCACCTGTTGTCTAAAGGCAGGAGGAGTAGGCAAGGAGAACAAGAAACTGAAAAGGGGGATGTCGTCGATGAAAAGAAAGGATGGGAATAAAGAAAACTGGCCGAAACACACCTTTAAGGGGGAGAACGAGGAGTCATTAAGCAAGGAATCAGCCTGCAAAACGGGTAGAGATCTAGGGTGTGAGCCCTGTCGCGGCTAAATATAGATCGGTGTTGGGTCAAAGAAGAAAGACGATCGCTAAAGCAAACAACAATATGGGGGGAGGGGAATAGTTTCGCAGAGGGAGTGACACTAAACAAATTCACGGCAGTAGGAGAAGGGGAAGGGGGGAGGAAAAAAGCCATCAGGGAGAGGAACTGTTGAAACTTTTTGGAAGAGACAGGGAGAATCATATAAAGGAGTTCAGGGAAGGGATGAGACCTAAAAATTGCGAGCATCCCAAGAAAAAGAGAATGGACCTTAGGAGGGGGATAAGTCGCAATAAACTCGGGCTCGATGAACAGGGCAACAGAAAATTAAAGACCTGTGGAAAAAAAAAGCTCGAATAAGGGACATGCTGTCCCGGGTAAACCCCTTTGAAGACAAGACGGTGAAATAGGACAAAACATGCAGCAAATGGGAAACTCCGCAGGCCAGCCATACAGCAATGAAAACGATGCCACGGGCCAAAGGGGAAGGCGGGATTCCGACAAAAAAAGAGAAGAAAAATTGGCCGGCATCGCGCAAGGCGCTTGCGACGATATGACCTGGTACCAGCACGTTGAAATGGGAATCGTGGATGAGAAAGGGAGTAAAAATCCACATTCAGAGAGAACGCAGCTATCAAGGGTCTCGACGAAACAAATAACTGGGGGGCGGCACGACGACACATGTGGCCAAGGGGCATAGATTGAGTAAGGGTAGAAGAGCTCCTGGAGGATCCATGGAGTGGGACGGTGACGCCTCCTAAGGTCTTTAAGTACCAGTTAAGGAGTCAAGGTACTCAGTTACCGGAAAGAGAAAAAAAATTCCTGCTCATATCTCTTGAGGTGGCACGGGACAATGCACCCACGGGCCGACAATCACGGGCAAAATCAGACTCTGCATCGAAAGAAGAAGGACGTGGTTGAAGAGTTGGGAAACTCCAGAATGGTGTAGCAAAAAACAGACCGACCCGACGAAACCACGTCGGCGTAAGGGAAGGGAATTACCAACCCAGCCCAGGAAAGAAGGAGAAGATATCCAACACGTCTGTCACAAAAGCAGAAACTGCAACTAGAAGGCGGACGGGGGGGAAACCTTGATGGAAAATGCCCCAGGGGGCCTGGAGGGGGGAAAAATTCATCAGAAGATGAGTGCGCAAGAACACAGTCATGTAGGTAAACAACCTGGCATGGGGAGGGAGAGAGAATACCCATTGACGAAAGGGGGGGGCAGCTGATACTCAAAGGACGTAGGTTTGCAGGGACTAAACGCTACTAGAACGCCGGAGGGGGAAGGGGGAAAAGAGGAAAAAAGATATTCTACAATAAAGGTAATCTGCTCACAGCAGTAACCAGGCGCGTCCTTGGGAGGTGTGTGAAAAGAAAACGGGAAGGGAGAAGGGCTTTCATGAGGAAGAGCACCACTGGTGCCTTATAAAAGGAAGGAAAGGCCAACCCAGGGGCATAGGTCGAAAGATTAAATCGGGGCATCTGCCAGTTTTGGGGGGGGGGGGGGGGGGGGGGGGGGGGGGGGGGGGGGGGGGGGAGGGGGGGGGGGGGGAACCAGAAGAAAGGGTGTTGGGCTCCAGAAAAGCTCCTGGGGTGGGGAAGATGGGTCAAGTGGGGGATTTTCATCTAGCGAGGACGAATGGCAACTGGGGAAGCTTAATTGATAAGAGACTCCATGGAGCAGAGGAAATATGGCAAGGGGCAGGGGGACAGCGAACGTATTTCCACACCCTGAAAGGAAAGGAGGGATAGATCATGTCCAGAGGGGGGGAGTGACTTGTATTGGGACCAGGGCCCACTAAAACCAGGGAAGGAAAAAAAAAGTCGCGACTGGGAAGTGGCTAGTGGGAAGCATCTGTAAACAAACAACGGAGATAACACAACCAGCTGGAGAAAGGAAGGGATTTTGGGGGAAAAAAAAGGGGGGATGACAGATAGGAGCGCCAGCGAAAAGCGCACCGTATCGGGAATGGAGACGTTGATATGGGAAGGAAACTTGATCAAGGGGCCATAACCGACTTGGGGAAACGCTACAGCAGTATCCCCCTCACCAACAAAAACGACATCTGAAGAACGTCAATCCAAGGGGCAGAAAAAGGAGTGACAAAGTAACTAGACCACTACCAACAGACTGAAAAAAACTCAAGAAAGGAAAGAAATAGAAGTCCAGATCCATAAGGGAAAAAATCAGCAACGGGGAGATAGCACCAACCCTACTTCAGAGATACAACCAGATTGGTAGTGAGGAAATAGAAGAAAAAAAGGTGCTAAGAGTCCAACAGCTACAGAGGGGAGGGACCAAAGACAAAAAGGAACGTGAAGAAAGAACCATCACCAGGAGAAAGGGAAAAATACTGCCACCTGGGGGTGGAGAGAGAGAAGGAAATTTCGAAAAACAAGCCGGAATGCCAGGTGGAAATGTTAGATCCACAGCCCAATATCGTCCTGGTCATCGGCGAAAAAAAACAACGGAAGGAGGGAAAAAAAAAAAGGGGAAAAAGCGCTGGGGGAATGGGGAGGGCCTGGCTTGTATATAACATGGTGCCAGCCTTTATCATCAGGAGGGAGAGAAGAAAATGAAGATCGATCGCCCCAAAGGGGGCCAGATCTACCAGAATCCTGTGGATAGGAGAAGGGAAGGGGGAACTAACGGGTACAGGGGGGGATGGGGGAAGGATATCATCAATGGCAGGGGAGACCAATAGAAAAAATACTGTTAATTTCGCAGGAGAGGTAAAGATGGTTTTGGGGGAGTTTGTCGAATAATAGTGCCAGGGGGGATCTGAAAGAGGAAGAGGTCTGATTATCTCATTCTTCTGGAGCTGGGGACCAATTGCAAGACTGTCCCTGCGATGACGGCTACTGGGGGGGCTCGAAGGGTTTTGGGGGGGGGGAGACACAAAATTCTGCACAGGGCGGAAGAAGGAAGCGTTCAGTTTGCCATTGGGGCGGGAGGCTGGGACTCGGTACTCTTTTCAGTTATGACCAACTGTTCCGGCAACATCTCACCGAAAGGGGAGGGAAGGAAAAGGAACTTTAGGGTAGGCTGATCGAGGGCCCAGGTCAGCACAAGGGGGGGGGGAAATAAGCAAGGTTGGGTGAGTTCTTGGAGTGGTAAGGAAAGGGATCTAAGACGAGCGGTACATGAAAAACAATTAATAGGAGTACGAGGTGGGCCCGGGGGGAGGAAATTCTTGAAAAAGAGAAGAGTACCCCACTTATTCCAAACAATAGGGAACGGCGCCAGAGGGAAGTGTAAATATGGGAGAGGAACCTTGTCGAAAAATAAAGCTCGCTAGAAAGAGGTAAGGAGAAAGGAATTAAAGAGAATTTCAAAAAGGGGAAAAAGAAGCCAACGATAAGTGAAAAAGAGAGAAGCTGGTCCCAACCAAGGATATCGCGGGGAGGTCGCATAGGAAAAAATCGAATACTGCAGATGCCGGTATGATTGATAAAAAAGAAAGGGGGTCCATGGAACTTACTGGGGCGGAGTAGTCACAGGAGGAGCTATTCAAACGGGTACAGACTGTGAGGGCAGTTCAAGGACGCGGCATTCAGTGGAGTTGCTGATCCGGAGTGTAAAGGTGCGCTTGAGCATAGGCCTCGGGCACAAAAAAGGCAACAGAAGACTGAATTCCGGGATTGAGGGCGGCAGGTAGACCGAGGAAAAAACAATTCTTGAGAAAGATTACGGATCCGCCTGACGTACGAAGTGATATCCCGACACCACAGAAGCCGAAGGAATAAACCTGACATACACGGGAGGGTGGGTAGAGCCAAGCGGTGCAGATTCAGGCCTTTCCAGTATAACTGGGAAAATAAAGGGAAGAGGTGTTCACAATTGAAGAAGAGATAAGAATGAGAGGTGGTGAACACTTTCATATGGGGGAAGATCTCCCGGTTCGATATGGAATGTGAGAGAAGGGAGGGGGGGGAAAGGCTACTCAGAAAAAAGTGAGGGTAGGGGGAATGGAAGGCTATAAATCAAAAGGATTGAGGATTGGGACAGACGAGGTATCACACTCTACGGCGGAGAGGCGAAAGGAGACAAAAGAGGTAGAAAGGGGCGGGGGATGCAAGTTCTAGAGATGAGACTGAGAGGGGGAAGGATACAAAGGATGGGAAAGGGTAAAAGGGGGTGAGCATCACCCGGGATGATACTCGACGAGGAGGCATCATCAGAAAAAACGAATGGAGGAAGAACGGAGAAATACCGAGGGCAGGAAGTAAGTTATCAACGCGACCAAGGGGGAAGAGACTTACATATGGTTCGCGTGAGAGAAACGGGTTGGGATCGAGAAGAGAAAAACGGGCTAGGGGGAGCGAACCTGGGCAGTACCTAACTTGGAAAAAAGGAGTCCGGACGGCTACTACTAGTAATATAGTCCCTAGGCGAAGGGCGCCGCAGGAGCATGGCGCTAGGCGAGGCGTACCCGATCGAGTGGGGGAAGAGGAAATACGTGGAGGAGGGCATGAGGGACGAGCTGGCCATGGGGAAAAGATTCAGCAAGATAAACTCAAGCGAGACCCGAAAGAAGGAGAAGGAAAAAACGGGGGGGGGGGCGACCAAAGGGAGCATGGTGGGGGCACATGTCCATCGGGGAGAAGGGGGGTTGCTATTTATAGAAGGAACCAATGGGATCTATGGCTGATACCTCCAAAGGCAAAAATCCCATAGCTATAGTATAAGGAACCACTTCGAACGGTAGAGATCTTTTCTGGAGGGGTTTCTCAACAGGGAGAATGAATAAACCTTGTAAGAGAAAGGGGTTCAGCTTAGCAAGTTAGGATCTATAACACCACAAAAAAAAAGGAGAAAATAGAAGGCTAGGAAAGGCTTACTTATTAAAAATGCTTCCAAACTACAACGAATTACAGAAATTGAAAGGAAGCTTCCAAAAACTCAACAGAGAACTGTTGGGAGGGGTGGAGTAAGAAACAGTGACGGAATACAAGACAAGGTGCGTTGACGGAAAGCGGCCCTATATGGACAAAAAAGAAGACAGGTCTCAGTTGAAGGCTCGCGATGCCCGTACACAAAGTACGACCTCGCGATAACAAACAAACGGAAAAGAGGAAAGAGGCGGAAAGCAAGGAGGGGGAGGTACGGAACAGGCAGGAGGGATAAGGGTCGAGGAAAAAAGAAATAGGTAGACTGTTTGAGCTTACGAGAGAGGTGGGGAAGGAAATGTTTGATAAAGACGTAATATGAAAGGAACCAAAATTTGCGGCATAATTTCTCTCGCCTGGTGGTCGTGGAAAACGCTAAAACAAGGGAGGCTAGCCTAGGGCGCGGTGACGCTGATCTAGACGATAAAGTGAATAACGTCTCATCATGTGCGTCACGGGCACACCGTCACAGGAGGAAACCAAACCTAGTCAAGAAAATGGAGTAACTGCGAAGAAGAAAGGGGGTGAGGGTCCAAAACATCACACCACAAAGAGCCCTGACCAGAGGGAGGGGGGCGACCCCCAGGCAAACGGTTCGCGATGAACGCCACACACAGAGGACAAAGTAACTACATCAACAGGGAAAGACGGAGGACTCCCAGATTTAATTCTCTCGCACGTAGAAAAGAACGAGCACACTGCACCTGCAAAGGAAGTAGAAGGAATTGACGCCGACAAGGAGAGTCTGGGAGGGGGGAATTGAGGCACGGAATTTGAGACCCGGGTGGGGCTGGTGGGGGAGTAGAGAAGAGAAATAACATACAAAAAAACAATACCTGAGACAAATAGCGAATGAACCGTCGAATGTGTGGAACAATGGAAGTATTGAGCAATTGAGAGGACTCCTGGCCAAAAAACCGCTAACAACCTCAGAGAAACGGGGGGAAAAACCAGGAAGAAGTTTAATTTTAATTCTCTCAACAGGGACACGAAGAAATTACAGGAGAAGTCATTAATACTTGAGTATCTTGGCAAAGAATTGGGAGACTGGAGAAGAAGACGGGCTGGGTATTGAGGGGGAAGGATAGCCCTTTTAAAACGAGAAAAGAACTGGTAATGGACCGGGGCTCGGCATGTTTAAGTGTCAGCACATATTAGGGGAATTAAATGCATACCGAAAGGTTCACAATCGGTGGCGAAGGAAACTCAAGAAAAAAGGGAAACGTTGTAAACCTCGTGGAAAGAGGGGGAAATGATGAGGGGAAAAAAAATAAGGAACATACTGAAAGGAGCTTAAGGGCTCAGGTGACCAACAGACTCCTGAGAGCCGGACATGGCGAAACCTTCTATCGTCAAAAAAAAAGGAAGAAACACAGTGAGGGAGAGGGGGAGGAATCGCTTCACTGAGAAGTGTGAACACGTCCAAAGGGAGGTGGAGAGGGGGGGGCCCCAGAAAAGGGAATCGGCCTCATCCGAGGGGCAACGGGGGGTTCTCACATAAAAAACAGCATTGTCTGGCGTGATTCCTTCGGCACCAACTGCGAATGGAGTGGATTAAAGGAAATACACCGAACAAAAGGAGGATCATAAAATCATCATGGGCTAAAGCGTGGGGAGCGAAAAGTGACTACGCAACACTATTGATCGTAATTAGCTGGTGCGCGGAAAATCAGTGCCTAGGCGCCAGCACTTTAGCCGGTGTCCTTCTGCCTCCCTTTGTACTCTCCCAGGCCTCGGGATCCTTTGAAAAAAGAAGGTTTAGAATCAACAGGTGAACGGACAGGAGTCTCTGACTAGAACTTGTACAATGAGAAGGACAGGGGACGGTTAGCGTTCCTTCGAGGGAGGAGGGTGGGGGGTAAAAAGGGAAAATAGGAGGGTGCGGATCCAGTGTCTATTTGGGGGGAGCACAAAAGAGATAGAAAGTGGGGTGGGGGGGTGACTCAGGTCTGGCACGCTTCGAGGGCTTGAGCACTCTTTCCGGAAATTTAAGTATCAACTAATCATTTCTAAATAATGTAAAGGGAAAATTTCTCGACGTAGCGGGAAAATAGGGGCAAGTTCAGGAAGGCGCGCAAATACGCGGAGGGGGCCGAGGATTACTAGTTGGGAATCTTCTTGTGGGTCGGCAGGGGGGCGGGGCGGACCGTGAATGGACCGAACATGAA
>Ga0179593_1411073_pt1 | contig 16809 bp, 32 predicted proteins | sample CZODoug2_1_08_16_FD_185931 | JGI IMG/M metagenome (GOLD analysis project Ga0179593, IMG submission 185931) | Vadose zone soil fungal communities from Angelo Coast Range Reserve, California, USA - CZODoug2_1_08_16fungal (PacBio error correction) | ecosystem: Environmental > Terrestrial > Soil >...
ACGGAACGAAAGAAGCCCGCTTAACAATGATAAAAGTCCGCCTCAAACCCTTCAAAAGGTCAGGAGGGAAGAGTGATCTCATAAGGAACAGAGAAGTGAAGATCGAAAGAGAAAAGGGAAGCAGAGCGCAGCAGGAACGACTACGATCTCGAAGAACGGCTCAACACAACAAGAGAGGGAAAAGGGGAGGTAGGAGGAAAGAGTCGGAGGGTGACTAGGAAGGTTACAAGAAGGGAATAAGGGAGAGGAGCGGTGGGAAGGGCTCAGGACGGAATATCTTAGCTACTCGGCTTAGTGGGTGGGGGAGAGAAGAGGTATTTAAAGAAAGGTGGTAAGGCTATGGCGGGATTAGGTCGAGGTCGAGGGGGCAAGCTAGTTGGCCCAGTTACGGAGAGGTAAGGGGGGAAAGAGGAAGAGAGGTGAATGTGTGCAAGGAGACCAAAGGAGCGGGGGTAAAGGGGGAATTCACGAATAATTCATGGACGCGCGGGAACCATAAACAGGGGGCGGAGGGGCAGGAAGCACTCATTTCGACGCAGGGGACAAAGGCGGCGGGGAATGCACGACACCTGGCGGCTAAGAATAGCGCGTGCTAAAGGGAAAACGGGGAAACAGGAAGGAGGCGGTAAAACAGGGAAAGAAAAGCTTCTCATCTGGGCGGAGAGAGGGGAGAAAAGAGGGGGAGCTGGGGGGGGAAGGTTGAGGACAACGGAAGGGTCTTGTCCCAATGAAGGGCGAAGGCAGTGAAAGATTCATGATGAAAGAGGGGAAAAAGGGGTAGAGGTAGGAGGGGGAAGGAGGAACAGTCGGGGTCCCGCGCACTCAGGGAGATAGGTAATTCGCTATATGAGGCAATATCCTATGGAGCTGTTGAATAAGTGGAAGAAGGGCATAGAAAGGGGGAGAAGAGAATGTGGCCTGGGGGTAAGGAGGGTATCTCCCGGAGTGGTAAAGATAAACGCTGGGCACTTGAGGGATGTAAAAAGGGAAAGGAGAGCTGCAAAGAGCAGCGAAATCAGGGAAGACTCTGGAAAGAGAGTTAAAAGAGTCAGAGGGGGAGTCAAGAGGACGGGCGTCCGAATACGAGCAAGAGTCTCGTGAGAGCCTGGTTGGTCGAGGAGGGTGAGGGAATCGAGGGGGTAATTGCGCTGGGAGTCTCAAAAAAAAAATCCGGATGAAGCAAATACCGCGGAAGTTAGGGGGGGGGGAAGGAAAGAGGAGGGGAAGGAGGAGGTAAGTCTAGGGGGAAAAGAAAAGGGTAAAGGGAGGGCAAGGGGGAGAGAAAAGTGTTAACGTCCTAAAAGGGCAAACGTTGCAAAACAAGGAGTGATAGAAATGAGAGACACATGGGAAGGAAAGAATTAAACAAAGAACAGGATGGGAAAGAGGGGTTGTGTAAGCGGCGGGCGTGCGAGTGGACGCAGGTATAAAGGCGATGGATTATGGGCGGCGTCTGTGATGAAAGGCGTGATTTGATCAGGGAGAAGTGGGGGGAAAAAGCGAGATGGATGGGAGGAATAAAAGAAAGAGAGGCGTGAGCTAGGGCAGATGAAAAGGGAATTAGGTAGTGGTGATACACGGGAAAGTCCGGAGCCGTGAAGGAGGAGAATAGTGGAGGGAGGGCGGGGAAGCACCGACGAAGAGAGCGGAGGGGATCGGTGCGGATTTGAGCAAACAGAGAAATGAGAAAGTAATAAGGGGGGATAGCGGCGTGCGGAGGAGGCCAACGGCGGCGACATAGACGGCGAGAGGGAAGTAGAGCAGAAAGTTAAGACAGAGGGGGGCGGGAGGAGAGAGATCGAGTGTTAGCAAACGAGTCACGAGACGGAGAAAAACTGGGGAGACGGCTCCGAGATGCTGGAGGGCTCATTTAGTAGAAAAAAAACACAAAGCGGAAATCATGTGGGGACCTGGAGGATGCATGTGTCGAGAGATGGCGGGAGAAGGAGATGGACAGGAAAAGGAGGGGAAGGAAAAAAGTTGTTGTTAGATGTCGAGGCAAGGTAAGAGGGAGCTGACTACGAACTTTTTGTTGAAGAGAGCAGGAGTAGAGCGACGTGCACAGAGATCCTGAAGAAGGTGGTATAGAGAAAGAAATCAAGGCAAGGGAAAAGTGGTCAGGTCATAGAGGGAAAAAGAGGAAGAGAAGACGACGTGTATAGTGAGAATTCGATATAGTTGGAAACTGCAATCGTATTTTCTTGAATGGGAGGAAAGGTTGCGAACAAAGACAGAGACTCAGTTACGGGTAGAAAGGGAGAAAAGGGGGGGGCGTACAAATTCTTTAAAAGGAAGCGTAGTGTACTGAAGCTAGGCGTGGGCAGGAGATGAGAAATGGAGATAGGTCTTTAGGGGCAGAGTTCTTCCGATATGGGAAAGAAGGGGGAAAGGGAGGGGGGGGGAAAGTCGGGGAGGGCTTGCAAGACAAATTGGTTTACAATCTTTTGATGATAAGAAGGGGGAAAGGGACATCAGATCACGGGACACTGTTGATGAAGAGGTTGGAACATAAAGACTAGGAGTGCGGTAGATTAGGAGGGGAGCACTCCGAATAGAGGGAAAAGCACGTAAAAAAAGTTTTGGAAAAGGGGGAGGTCAAAGGAGGCAGGGGGCAGGAGGGGAGGTGTTGGAGACAAGAAAATGGTCGCGAGGGGGCGAGCGGGGGAAACGAGAGACGAGTGCCAGGTAGAGGGGGGAAAAAAGAGAAGAGGGATGAACGTTTAAAGGGGAGGGAGTTGGAGGGTCACAGAAAGGGACCTCGAGAAGAGGAGAAAAGGAGGAGGGGAGTGGTCGAGGCAGGGGGGGAGGCATAGAACGGAATAGGTGAGTTTGTTGGAGAGGAGGTGACCGGGGGGTTCATTAGCTAAGGTGGGAAGGTAAAGAAGGGGAATGGACGGGGGGGGTGAAAAATGGGGGGTGTCGTTAAGGAAGAGGGGGTGAATTGGATAAGAGGGGATGAAAGAGAGGGCTTGGGGGTTGAGACATAGGGAGGGGAAGTGATAGGTCGTCATTCTCAATAAAAGAAGAGGTCAAACGGTGGAGATAAGGGTCGTGGGGAATATAGGGATGATACCTGAAAAGGGTAGAGGGTTAGACTAGCTGGAGGGAGGCGGAGAAGGTGGGTTACCGAAGAGTAGGAGTAAGGCTAAATGATGTTGAGGAGGCGGTTTGCACAATTTATGGAATGGAACAAAGCGCACAACAGTTAGGAGAGGTGAAGAAGGAAATCCCACCTGAACTAAGAGCAGACAGGAAGGTGCTTGTACGGGTTGGAGAAGCTAAAAGGGAAAGCACAGGAATAAGGAAGATCGTCATCCTATCTAAGGGAGGGGAAGACAATGAGACAAGTGTGCCTAACGAGATGAGAAGCTCTCCAAGAAGAATTTGCGAGGAAGATAGAACGAAGGAAGTCACATCAAAAGGGGAGCAGGGAAAGGGACGAGGACGAGAGATGAGATTGGCTCAGGATGACATCAGAAGAAAAAAAGGCCGTGAGGGATACGGAGTAAGGCCAAAAAGGCGCAAAAAGAGAGGGAAACCACTGATGAAGGACTAAGGACGGGCGATTCGGCCCTGCCGGATGAAGGGCCGGGGGGATTCTTGCTGTAAGTATGCAGGCAAAGAAGAATAAGAAGAAATGTGTGGGGTATGGAAAAAGACACGAGAGGCCAGGGCTTATTGGAGATGCAGAATAGGGGGGAAAAACAAGCATTGGAGATCGTGGGGTCGAAAGGGATAAACCAGTGGTAGATGCAACGGGTGCGAGGTAGACAGGGGAGATCTGGGCGTCGGGTGAGGGGGGGGGAAAACAGAAAGGTAACGAGATCAGATGAAGGCGTCAGTGAAGGAAAAATGAAGGTCGGGAGGAGGGGGCAGTGGAAAATAAGGGATGAACGGGAGACGATGGTGTTCGAGGTCAGATATACAGTGAAGATGGAGGGGGACCGCAAAGGTCGAGAAAGGTGAGACTGGTAAAAAAATAGGGAGAGCCGGGAAGGTAAAGTTGCAGAACGAGCAAAAAGGGGCTAGTTAAGAGGTGTAGAGTCGGACCATACACGAGGGAGGGGGGGGTAGTACAAAACCTTTGACGAGTAGAGGAGCGGGTTGGGCCCATGCCAGAATGCTTAATGGAAAGGGGACATCGGAAAGATGAGTTTGACCTCAAGAACGTAAAATAGTAGAACTGGGACAGAGTTACACTTGATTAACATCTGAGTCTATCAACGGCCGGTAGTATGTAAGTGAAGACATATGGGGGAAAAGGAAAGAAGGGCTGGTGATGAGGCGCATCTGCGAAAGAGATAAGGAGAGGACATACTGCGAAAGAAGTTGACAACACCAATGTGCATTTGCGGGGGAAACTCTGACCCGAAGAGTCACTCAGGCAAGACAATAATAAAAAAAGTTGGGGTAAGATCTCGTGGGGAAAAAGCAAGGAAAGCCGTAGAGAAACAAAGACGAAGGACAGATCAGGCAGAGATGGTGGAAAGGGGAGATAGATAGCTGGTCGCATAAGAACAGACGGACGGAACGAGAGAGTGCGGCAGGAATGATGGGCCGAAGACATGAGTCAGTCCCCTCTGAAAGGGCATCGAGGGAGGCGGAGGGAGCGAGGGACGAGTGCAAGAGAGGGGAGAATGAAAAGGGCGGAGCTGGGCTGCGGAAAGGTAAGAGATCATCGGTGGCAGGACTTACTTGAAAATGGCCATCTTCATCAGAAGAAAAAGGCCCGGAAATGTACGTGAACAAAGCAGCTGGGGAAAGAATGGGGGAAAGATACGAAGCGTCATTGTAGCTTATGGAATCCCGGGGAAACAGAGGAGGAGAGCAGCGCATAATCCAATAAACGATCAGTTGCTAGATGAAAGAAGGACAATCCAAGAGAAGAAAGGGACCCCAGTTGGCACGAAGGGCGATAACGGTGCAACGTTAACCAGCAAGATAATTCACGAAGCAGGAAAGAGTGGAATGAACTTGAGGCGTGGAGAAGTGTTGTGTGAATCGGAGGACGACCCACAGGATCAGCGGGGAGGGTAGAGAGAGAATGCTAAATGTGAGAAGAAGGGAGCTCTTGAAGGGAGGTAAAAGGCAACCAGAAAAAAAGCGTGGGGACACGTAGGTACCTCGAGATGACGGGAAAAGGACAGAGCGAGTGACGACGGTGGAGAGGGAAAATGCGGACAAGGGGCAATCTGGGGGAGGCGGGGGAGGGAACGACAAATCAAGTGGAAACACGAGGGAGGAACTGCAGGCATCCGTTCATTTAACCGGGGGCAGTCCAGAACGTGGTATCCCTATGGGAGGACAGGGGAACAAGGAAGGGAACAGCATAAAGAGGGGAAGCATAAAGGTATAAGCAACAGAGGGCAGGTGACACGCAAGGGAGGGACATAGCACAAAGCGCAAGAAGAGAACTGGTAGGAGGGACGTGGGTCGTTAGCACGCAATGAATCGGACAAGACAAAGGGAATAGGGCGGCACGGTCTAGCATGCGGTGGAAACATCAAAAGAGAAGATATCCTAGGCTGTTATTCTCGATAGAAACAAAAACCGGGGGAAAGGATAAAAAATCGACACTGAGCCGAATCCAGGACAACAAGAAAGGTGTTCTGCACCGCGAGAGGGGTCTCCCAGGCTCGCAGGCTATAACATGCAAGCAGAAAAAAAAAAGGGGACAAGCCGCAGAGGAGAGGAAAACGCAGGTAAAGTCAGTTAGGGAAGTGACCAAAAATCTAGGAGGGAACGTAGGTGATAAGGAGGCGAACACTAATCGGAAAAGAGGGAAGTTACCCAAATCATCAATCCGCGACCGCAAAAATTATCGGCGGAACATTCTTAGAAGAGACGGTCCAACGGCGCGGCGAAAGTCAGGAAAACCGATATCATCAAAGAAAACAACCAAAGGAGAAAATGCAGAAATAGAGGCATCGGGTGGTCCGGCAGGGTCCGCAAAGTGAGAGATAACGCTAAGAGAGAAGAGTGACGGGGGAAAAAGAAGTCCGAACGGAGGGGGGGGGGAAGGAATTTGAGGAAGAATGGGTGAGGGCTTCAGAGAGGTCTATGGAAGCCTGAAAAGATGTTGGAATAAGCCAATTGCCCCTGGGGAGAGGGGGAAATCTCGGGGAGCGGGGACTAGGATTGGAGGAGGCTGGGAATGCGAGTTCGTCGAAGGGGACTATAAGAGTCTCGGTTGAAGTACAAATGTCTTCGTGCATAGATCAACTGATGAGATACGCAGAGTACAGCTACGGGGGACAGAGGATAAAAGGAAAGAAGGGAGAAGCAAGGATAATCTAGATGGGATAGGGTCATTAATAGCCACGATGATTTTGGAAAGGAAGCAACGCAAAAGTCCATCGGGGAACGAGGGTGTTCAGAGGAGGGGAAGCCATAGGAGAGAAACGGAAACTGAGGGGGGAGGCGGGGTTTCGGCGGAATCAGATGAGAGCAAGAAAAAAAGGGAAGGGGGACAGTGCCTGTCCTATAGAAGACAGGGGTCTGAGAAAAGGTGAAAGGACGAAGGAAGAAGAGAGGAAACGCCAAGGCAAGCCGGTTTGAAAAGAGGGGAGGAAAATGAGAAAGAAGGAGGAGGGGGGGAAGTTAACAGAGGAAAAGGCCGGTGGAGGGTGAAGGGGTACTAGGCAAGAGACGATGCAATCGTTGTGCCGAGATGCAAAATGAGGGGTATACGGGGAAGGGAGCCTTTCTCGGAGACTAGGTAGCGGGAGGGGTATTGAAAGAGGGAGGTAGCGGAACGAGTGAGTGGATATCGGCGCAAATCATGGTAAGGTAGTAGGGCGAGGGCGACGGGAGGAAAGGTCTGCCGATAAAAGCGGCAGAAAGGAAGGGACGCAGGGACGGGGCCGAGGGAAAGGCGAGACTGATGCTCAGGAACCTGCGCAAAGGGGAACAGAGTAGGGCGCCAAGGCGAAAGGGACGGTGGAAAACCTTGCGAAGAGAGAAATCCGGTAGGATGGCGCGATAAAGAAAAGATGAGTATGCGGTGAGCGCGGTGCGTAGTGACTGGGGTTGTCAGGAGCTGCAAAAGAAAAAGGCGAGAGGTAGTGAGGGGGAGGAAGGGAGGAAGACTAAGACGTTCATATGTCGTTTAATTGACCTAAAGAGAGAAAGTGGGGAGAGAGAGGAAGGAGGAGGGAGGAAGAACGGCAGAGAGGGAAGAAAGTATCCAGTTGAATGAGAGGACTAGCATTGGGTAAGAGGGGGGAAAAAAGTAATCGTCTACATGAAGGGGGTCCTGTAGGGAGTGTGTGAGGAGATAGGGGTGACTTGAAGTGGAGAGAGGAAAATCTTTGAGGAAGAGGAGAAGATGGTTGCGGAAAAAAGGGGAGAGTCCAAAAGGAGGTGCTGCGCGTAAATGAAGTTAGGGGAGGGACGATGGGAGGAGGGGAGACATGGAGAGTAAGTAGGGAGATAGTGGCATAGGGAAAAACGTTGGATTACGAAAAGAAGAGGAACGAGGGGAACGCGTGCGGGGACTTGCTTGCGGGAAACTAACGGGGGGGGGGGCGCAGAAAGACAGCAAAGGGGAGTGCAATGAAATCATCCTGTTGAATGCAGTCCTTAAGAAGGGCGAGGGAAGTCGAGACAGGAGGACGCAAGATTAGTGGTCAGGAAGGGAATGGTCTTCCAAGAAACGGTTGAAGCTCGCCCGCGGGCCTAACGAGCCTTAGAAGGGAAAGGTGGACTAAAAAATAGGAGGGGGAAGAGACGAGAGGAGGAAATAATGTGGAACTGCGGAAGAAACGACGGGGCAAAAAAAAGGAACGGATCGTGAAGAAGGAGATATGGGTGTCGGGGGGAATTTGAAGTATCTAGGTGGAAGAGACGCGAGAGAGAAAGCGAAATGTACGAAACCAAAGGAAAAGAACGGTAGAGGACGGGTGATGACCACTGATGACAGAAAAGTTTTGAGGAGTCGTAAGACTGAGGCGGGTGAAAAACGTTACGGCGAGAGGGGGGAGAGGAGAAAGGGATGGTGTGCGCGGGCCCAACAAAGAGGAGGAAGGGGAAAAGGTGGATGGGGCAGGGGAAAGAAGGAACGAACAAGTAAAGAGGTTGGGGAGGAGGGAGAATCGCGATGTAAGTGCAGGGGGCCAGCACAAAATATTGACGGAGGGGTTTCCTGACTAGAGGGAGACAGATTTTGAAGGACCGAGACGGAATACGGGTTCACTGGGGGATGTAAATTGAATGTGGAGAGCAGAGGTGGGAGAGGAGATGAGAGACACGGGAAAGTGGTGTCGGGGGGATTAGGGGGGGGTGAAAAAGAGCGGGCAGAAGACGGGGGGAAGAGGGCGAGGAAAATGGCGGGTCGGACGCGACAATACGGGGAATTGGAGGAACGGTGGTTCGGCAGGGAAAGGGAAAGGCCCATACGAAAAGACTTGGTGGAAAGGGGATAGAGAGGAATCGGCTCGCGTGCGGGGAAAGGAAGGGAGGGACTCAGTAATTCGGAAGAAAAGGAAGGTGGGAAAAGAAAAAAAGAGAAATGGCGGGAGTTGAAAGGAGGAAGGAAACGGAGAGAGGGAGGGAGGGGAAGAGGGACCATGTAGGGGTAGCGGGGGGAAATAGGAAACAGGCCTATAAAGAAAGGCAGGCTGAGGAAGGAGGGGAAGTGCAGGAAGGGAGAAGAGTTGTGGACGAACGGAGGGCGGAGAGAAGCTTGTGGATAAAGGACTAGGTGGAGGAATTCAGGAGGTAGACAAAGGAGATCGACACAAGGGAGAGGGGATAAAAAAGAGAGAGATCAGAAAAAGCCCTAAGGAAACGGAACACCACGCTTCAGTTGTATAAAGAAGGGGGGGAAAATAGAGCCTGCAAGAAGGGAAACGGCGGTGGAACCAAGGCTAGGCAAACAAAAACGCAAGCTACAATATTGCACGTCGAGCATTGACGCGAGCGCGAGAAAGGGGTGGGGGAAGGAAGTTCACAGCAACGAGAGAGAAATGAGTGAAAACGGTAAAGACCTCGAGAGAGGGAGGAGGAGGCGTCCAAGCGCAAGAGCCCTCTGTGTAGCGAAGCCCGGGAGCAAGTGACAAAAAATGAAAAAAGGGCAGGGAAAGAGATCGCCCTATAAAGCAGGAAAGGAAACGATATGGAACGGTGGGTAGAGGGAAAAAAAGTCGGACAAACATCGGGAAGCAGGGAGATGGTGTAGGGTGAGCAAGGGGAACGAAGAAGAGCAAGGTAAAAGCACGCGGACCGTATAGGGAGGGGCAAAGGAAAAAACCAGAGGTCGCAGACAGTGGACTGAAGCATGAGGGGAGTCTGGAGGGAAGGGGCCAAGGGACAAGCGAGAAAAAGGGGCTGGAAAGACAACAGTCAAGGGACGGAGGGAAAAAAGAAAAGAGGTAGAGAAGAAGAGGGGTGAGGTGAAAGAAATATAAGAGGTTTCGCATTTTACAAGGTGTCAAATCCGCGTACAAATGGTGAAGGTCCAAATAAGAGGGGAAAGAGAAAACACAGTCTACCAGGGGTAAAAAGGAACGGTGTAAGGACGGCCTCAAGGGCCCAGGGTAGGGGCGGCACTAAAAAAGCGCAGCTCACACGCCAGGAAAGGGAGTTGAAAAAAAAGATGATCAAGGAAAAAAAACGATAGAACTCTGGAAAAGCGAGTCGAAAAGGAAAATAAATGCAGAGGGTCGGAGTAGAACAAGAAAAAGCTACATCTGTTTTGCAAGATCGACGCTAAAGAAACGGGGGGGGAGAGGAAAAAAATCAAGGGGAAGAAAAAAAAGTTCTTGGAGGGGGTAAATCTTAAAGGAAAAAATGGGTCCGAAGCAGACCGGAAAAACAGTCTTAAGTTCGTCGGGAGGGAGGACAAAACAGGACGCGAGCGAAAGGAGTCAGTTAGCACAGGTTATCTGTAACGCCGGAATAGTGTCCGAGGGAGAAAAGGCGAGATACCGGTCATTCGGCAGGAGTAGAAGAATCCGGGGGGAAGTCGCCGCAGGACGAGTAGCGCTAGGGAACTCTTCCTTACTGAACTAGAAAAAAAGGAAAGGTACTCAACAAGAGACGCACGGACATGCTTAGGAACGAGAGAAAGGATCAAGTCACGGGCGGACCGATAGGAGTTCAGGAGAGGAAAAACGAATAAGTTTCAAGTTCCAGACCAAAGGAGACTGACCAAGAGGTCGCGGGAGGGCCCGAGCAGACACGGCATCGACGTACGAGGCCGATAGCTGAAAGGGCAGGCAGGATGAAAAAACCTGGAAGAAAAAGCTGAGCCGCAGGCGAAAGAAGGGAAGACGCTGGGGGGAATGAGGGAGAGGGAGGGTTCCAGTTGCAGCGTTTTCAGCTGGGAAAAAGGGATGACCGAACTGGACAAGCGTGGAGGAGTGGATGGGGATGACCGAGGAGCAATTGGGTTAGAGTAGAAAGCCCAAGAGGAAAGGGAGTAGACAGATCCAAGGAGAGAAACAGATTATAGGAAGAGCGAGGGAGAAAGAGAGGTGAAATGACTCGTCAGAGCCAAGATACCTCTGGCCCTGCTCGGAGACGGCGCGCAAGAAAGTGAACCCGTAGAGCACGCGGAGAGGTAAGAAAAAGAGACTTGAGAGCCATAAAATGCAACAGAACTTGCCCTAAAACATCCAGAAGTAAAACAAACCGCATGGACACCAATGAGAGTGGCTCGTCCATCTAAGTTCGGGAATAAGAAGGAATGAAGAGAGGGGAGTAAAAGAAAATGGGTGCCGAATGGTGGAGAGCACAAAGAGTGGGCGGGTGACCCTGGACGCTAAACACAAAACCCACTGCGGTACGTGAAAAAGAGGGCCGCAGAAGGGCAGGAAAAAAGGCAGCGAAGGCTCCCATGCAAGGCAAAAGGAAAAAAGCATCGGGAAGAAGACAGCAGGGGCGATGATCACAGGGGAAAGACGTGTGGGTACGACGTTAGGAAGGGATAGCAGCGGGAGGGGGTAAAGGTGAAGGCGAAAGCACGGCTCCGCCAATGATAGAAGAAAACGGGATGAGGAAAAAATCTCCGGGCGGCGCTAAGAATGGCGGAAAACCCCCGCCAAGACAAAGAGGCTCAAGTAGGGAATGGAAAGAACTCCAGAGGGAACGGCAAGTTTAACAATCCCTTCGCACTAAAGCACCTTATTGGAAAGGGAGGGAATACAAGAGGGAGAGGGACAACGCGGGCCGTGACTTACAATCCAAGGCTCACCAAACCAGAGTTCTTAAGTGGGAACTGAGCAGAGGAGTAGCGCGGAGAGAAAAGAGAAGGCAGGTGCGCCGAACAACTATCTAAAGGACGAGGCAAAAAAAAAATGGGAAAGGAGAGAGAAAGGGAGATCGTTGTGGGTCGCGACTCTAAAGATAGGGAAGGATGCCTGGTAACTGCATAGGAGAGAAGGAGAAGGAGGGCAGAGAGACAGAGAAGAGACGAGTGTTTGTGGAAGGATGTGAAGGATGAAGAACGTTGAGTAGGGGTTGTCCTGCGAGGACGTGGAACAGAAGGCAGGGCGTGTAGTGAGGGGGGTTGGTGTTGGACAAGCCAAGGGGAGCAGGCAGAGCGGGAACGTACGAGGAAAAACACTTTTTTCGCAGAATGGAAATAATTGCGCTGCCAAGGCGTTAGAGGGATCGGGGGGGGGCAAGTACCAGCGGGGGGTGGGGGGAAATGCAAACCCCCAAAAAAAAAAAAACCCCCAAAGGAAAGGGGAGACAGCGTGCAGGGATGAGAAGAAACAAGGTGAGCTTAGAGAGGAAGAGAATAAAAAGAGCGGGATACGACAAAACGATACAAGGTCAAGGGAAAATAGAGGAGGGGGAGAGAGAAGGCTATGAAGAATAAAGATAGAAGGAGGGAGAGAGGAAAAAAGAATAGAAAGGAGAGAAAAAGAAAGGATGAGGAAAAAGAAGGCGAACTTGAAAACAGGCAGGGTCTTTAGTGTCTTCGCAGAGAGGGTGGAGAGAGTACAGCTGTTTAGGACTATGTCGGAAGGAGAGGAAAAGGAGCCTTATAATGACGCGGTGTTGTAGGTAATCGGGAGAAGATGACAAAAAAATCCACAAAGTACGAAGAGATGTTTGAAGGCAGAAGAGTCCGATGAAGGCATTCAGAGATGAAATACAGGGGGTGTCAGTCATAGAGGAGAGAGGTAAGTCAAGAGGGAAAGCACTGGAGGAAAGGGGGGGGAATGACAGGGGCTGTATACATGGCAAAAGAGTTTAGGGGATGCTCAGTGCACTGATTGTTAAAAAGACGCATGCAGACGGAGAGTTGAAGGGTGGCAGGAACAAAGGAGGGTAAACGGGGTCAGCTCGACGGAGAGGGGGAGGAGGGGCGGAGAGGGCATCCTGTGAGTCGAGTGAAATACGGGCGGCTGGGGGAACAGGCTCTATGGCTGCAAAATGAAACAGGGGCGAAGGGAGAAGGGTAGGGGCGTTCGAAGGGAAAAGGGAGAAAAAGATAGGAGGCAGAAGAAGGTAGTAACTGCAGTGTAAAAGAAAGAAGGGAATTAGAAAGAGAAGGGAAGGTTCGCAATGTGTAAGGGTCACACGGAGAACTGAGACAAAGGAGCTAACGGAAAGGACGATATTTCCCTGTGTAATTTGGACTAGGTCTGCCGGAATAGGGGCAGTTGTAGAAGTGAGGAAGGGCTGGTGCGCCTGTGGAACGATAGACGCTGTGAGGGTTGAGTAAACTTGGGGGGGCGGAAAAGCGTTGCTATCTTAGGGGTAGGGGGAGGGAAACTCATAGGAAGGGGTGGCGTAGGGGTGTATGAAAACCTTCACGGGAAAAGTAAAATGAATGCCGCGTCATGGGAGGGAAAGGAAAGAAGGCCGCGTCTTGGCGGAATAAGAGGAAGGAGGGTGGGGGGGAAAGCCTAAGACGGAAAGGCAGATCGAGGAGGGGGGAACTGTACAAGTGCAGAGGACCATATTGCGCAGCAATTCAGTACCTGGGGCGAGACCGCGGGCGGGCGTATCGAAATGGAACAAGAGTGTGGCGAAGGAGGGGGCACATGAAGCACGGGAAGGAGCTGCGGGAAGAGGAGAAGAGCATAGACAGGGGGAAAGTGTCGTTTCAGGTTTACGGAAGGAAAGGGGGGGGTAGAAGGAGGAGGCAAAATGGAAAACAAAGGTGGTCGACAAGCTTCAGAGGAATGGGGGTGTGGCGGTCCTGCGGGGCAGGGACTCTGAAAAACGGGTGGAAAGCCAAGGAAGAGAAGGGGGCGGAAGATTTGCAGGACGGGCGCGGACGGGGAGGCAGCGGGGAGGGGGCCGGGCAAAGACCGGCCATTCTGAGTCAAGGGTGGGAAGAAAGGGGAGCGCTAGGAACTGTCAGAGAGGCTAGTGAAAATGGAGGTGAATAGCCGGGAGACCCGGAGGAGCCTACGGGAGTATCGGAAAAGCTACTAAGAAGGTAGGGAGGAAGTTGAGGTCGATGGACGAAAAAAAGAGTAAAAGAGTGAGGGAGGAGGAAGAGCAAACCGTGAGGGAAAAGCCAACGAAGCGGTGATGAACAAAGATCTTAATGGTGAAGAGCGGGAGGCAGAGAGGGGGAAAGAGCTAGGGGCCAGATGTGGAAAACGGGTCAAGTGGGTTGGGCCACACCGGAAAGGGGGCTTGAGGGAGGGGGAGGGCTGAAGGGAGGTCGACGACTGGGGGGGTCGGGTAGAATAATCGGCGGGAATTACTGCCTACATAGACGCCGGCGATGGACTGGAGCAAGAGGAGAAATTGGGGCGTAGAAGGAAAAAAGGAAAAGGCGGTGCAGAACAAGGGTATGAAATGGGGAACAGGGATGCTCCGGGGACGTGGAAAAAGGGACAGGTAAGGGGCAGAGTGGGGGAGGCGATAAAAAACAGAGATGATGGGTTAGATATCAGGTAGGGCCAGGCGGAGAGAGTAAAGCGGCATTCTAATAGGTGTAGGAACGGGATGGAGAGGGACTAAGAAGAGAACAAGGGGAACGGCGGTGGCGGGGTAGGGGGGAAGTGGAGGCGATCCGACGAGACTTCGTGTATTGAACGGAAGATGGCATCGGAAAGGAGGGCAAGGGCTGAGAAGAAAAGAGTTTTGGATCTCGTATAAAAGAGGAGAGCTGAAGAAGGAGGGGAAGGAAACTTGAAGGGAGTTGCGTAGGGAGACGTAAGACGAGAAGGGCGAGGATATGAGAAAGAAGAGCCATCATGAAAACGAAAAAGATTTCTCGCGCGAAAGGGGTTTGGGCGTGAGGAGGGAGCAGGGGGGGAGGCAATCTCAAAACAGCACAACGAGTATGGTAAGAGTAGGAAAAAATCCAACCTGAACATGCAAAGGACAGGCAAAAAGGATAGAGGACTTATAGACAGTGAGGAATACATGCGTAATCATCATCAGTCAGAAAGAAGAGAATGATGGGGGCAAAAGAATCTCCCGTTGGAGCCTTCGAGGTCTTCCGAGGAAAGAAGGGTAACAAAGTAATCAACCACAGACGGATGGAAAAGGTGCGAGTTCCCAGTTAAACGCACCAAAGGACTCCAGAAGGCTCAAAAGAGCCAACAAGAGAGGGATAAGACTGCAGGTGAGGGAGGAAAGAAAGGCAAGAAGCGACCAATAAGGGACCCAATTACTATTAGAATGATGGAAGCTGACATTCACTGAGGACTAACAAAAGGTGAACGTTAAAGGTAAGGGGGGACGCACAGCAGCAACTAAGGGGAAAACCTGGACACTGTATCCAGAGGGGAGGGCACAGTGAAGAAAGGCCAGTAAAGAAAGAAAGTTCGGTGGGGAAATCAACGAGGGGTGAGCTGCTGAGAATACAACATCAAGCAGGAGAAGAAAAGAGGTACTAAAATCAATCCCTCGCTAAAGAATTCAAACGCAGAAAAAAGTACGGCGCAGGTAAAGGGGGATAAGAAAAGGGTGTCGGAGAGATAGGGGGGGTCTTTGTCCACCATGGCCGAAAGGGTTCCGCGCCCGAAATCGTATCCGTCCGAGCTGGGTCTTAATCAAGGGAAGAACCAAAGGGGGCGTTAGACGGGGGGAATCGGAGAGAGAAAAATAGGGAAAAAAAACATCTCAAGCAACTCGGATAGAAGTATGGCCAGGAGAACAAGGACGCGGAAGGTTCCGGGTAACCCAGAGGATGAAGAAGTTGAGGTAAAAGATGCAGAATTAGCAAGGCGTACCAGGGAAAGGAAGAGGATCTTGGGGCCGGCGAGTAGCTGCTAAGAGAACGGGGGGTGTAAAGAAAAAACAATCCAGGCCGACTGAAAAAAGGTCTTGCTGAAGTGTTGATTGAAAAGAGAAGAAGTCCAGAACAAGGGGATACAACAATGCAGAGGAAGGGAGAGGACGTGTACGGCAGGACCAGAACGAGAAGAAACAGGACGGAGGAATCGCCTAGGATGAATATAGGGAAAAAGGGGAGACGGATGACGACGGGCAAAAAAATCAGCGTGCAGGGAGCTGAAGGAGAGAAAGTAAATGGAAGTCAGTGCTCAAGGCTCCAGGAAGACCGACGAAAGGCCGGAGATAGGACTTAAGTGGCGGAAACCAGCTAAAAAGAAGGGAGGCGAAATTGCTAAGAGGAGCTATTAAGGGGGGACTAGGAGCATTGCCAGTATCACGGCCAGAGGGTGAATGGTAGAATAAATGCAAAGGCAAGAAAGGGCTCCATATAGAGAACAGCTAGGAGGGATCGCCACAAAAACACGGAAGCGCAAAAGTGACAGGACCGAGTGCGGCATCAGTGAGAAGGATCAATCACCTTACGAACTAACAGCAGCCAAAAAAGTGACATCGCGGCGGATAAGGGGGGAACAAATTGACAGCAGGGTTAAGGGAGACAGCTGACTGTCGTACCCGGCGAAGTCAAGACGTAAAAGAATGGTTATGAAAAAAGGGGTTATGAAATCAAGACAAAAAACGTCACGCTTGGATAGTTCCCGGCTAAAAGGAACTCCCCAGCTTGAAAAGATAAGGAGAACGAGAGGGAAGTGAAGCGGGAACTGAAAAACAGGGCATGTCGCTTGAAAAGGATCGGATCAAAGCAGAGCGAGAGGGGGAGACCGGAAAGTGGAAGCGTCTCATGATAGCGTGGAGATGTCAAGGGAATTGGGAGTAGCGGAGGGCGCAAGAGATGCAGCCTAGGGCAAAAAGCGACGGATCGAGGCTGTCCATATTCAAAAGCCGTGCCGAGGCAAGAGTGGGGCGGACTCAATATTTGCTTGTCGCGAAGAGAAAAGCAGGACAAAGATGATATAGTGGGAGGGAAGATGAGAAAGGAATAGAACAAGCGAAAGAAAGTAAGGAATCGAGTGGAAAACGTGATCAAATCCACAAATATCGCGGAAGTAGTATCCGGTGGAGGGGGAAGGATAGATTGACCGAGAAAGCGAAAAAGGGGGGCAGCCTCCATGGGTAAGAAAGACGTAAAAGTCGAAATAAGGACTGAGAGGGCGAAGGATCAGTGGGAAGCTAGTAGTTCGGAGGTAAAACCGGGGAGGGTATCCGATGGAATATCGGTAGCAGGCAAGTCAGCGGAGCGCGGGCCAAGGTAGTATGTGGGAATTAAGAAAGAGCAGGGTCGAAGCCGGCGCTCGCGGCAAAGGATACATCCGGCAAAACGTATGCGAAGTCTTAGATGAAAAAAGAAGGGACAATCGGGAACAACGCCACTTCCCCGCCCACAGAGAGTTGATGAAAGGAGGAAAAATCTGGACAACTACGGGCGTTAAAAATCTGAAAAGCAGGCACCGAAGAAGGGTGGGGGAAGTAGCAGAAGGACGTTGGATGAATGTAGCGAGGGAAAGGGTCTCAGAGCAACATGAAGACGGAAAACAG
>Ga0179593_1456589_pt1 | contig 16809 bp, 21 predicted proteins | sample CZODoug2_1_08_16_FD_185931 | JGI IMG/M metagenome (GOLD analysis project Ga0179593, IMG submission 185931) | Vadose zone soil fungal communities from Angelo Coast Range Reserve, California, USA - CZODoug2_1_08_16fungal (PacBio error correction) | ecosystem: Environmental > Terrestrial > Soil >...
CGTCGCCCAGGAAGGCATGGGGAGGAGGAAAGACAACCAGACACGGGGCTGGAGAAGGGAAGGCGTAGGGGCGGAGAGCAGGACTTCGAAAGGGGGATAACATTTCTGGGGCAAAGGAGAGGACTTCCTTATTGGAAGAAATAGGGTAATGAACCGAAGGAGTCATGCTACGTGAACGGTATACACTGTGCGGTTAGTGGGGAGACTCACAGTAGGAAGACTACCAGCCGACAGGCGTTTGTGAGGACAAACGTTAAAGAGGGGGGGGAACCATAGGACTATGAGCAGGCGGGGAATAGCCTGAAGAACAATCAAGGATTAGGGAGGGAGAACAGCATCCTCAATGACCAGCCGATTAGGAAATCCCGCCTAGAAACAGTGGGGGAGAAGTAATAGTAAGAAACAAAGGAAAACAGCATTTTGTAAAGGTTTTGCTGAAAAAAAGATGACGTGTGCAACTCGGTAGAAAGCGGGGTCTTGATGACGCAAGAGGAGAAAAAGCTTCGAGCAAAGAAGTGGGCCGTATCCTGGGGGGGGGGGGGGTTGATCCACGGGTGAAGAGTGCATCATGGGGGGGAAAAACTATTCATGGGGAGGCTAAGAAGAGGCGGTCGGCTTCCTACAGCATTCTGAGGAGGAAAAGGTTAGAAAGTTATATACCAATAGACACGGCGTGGGCACTATTATGGGTGGCTGGGGGTCTAGATGGTGGGTTTTTTGGTGCGCAGGGAAACGAGGGTCGTCGGTGGCCCGACTTGGGTGCAAACACTGGAACGCCAAACACGGGAGGAAAACACGAAGAGTGTATGAGTGCTGCCCCTCCAGAATGAACTTTTCGCCGAAGAAGTTTGTGTGAGGAAAAACTTCTCGGACAGACAAAACCCGAGAGTGACGCACGGTCACGGGCCGTAAATGGAGGCCTGTATAAAGGTTCTTGGGTGCAAAATATAACAAACTAGCACCTTTGAAGGGGGGGGGGCGATAGGAGAAGTCCCTCACTAGCATGGTGGGCAGGGGAAAAGGGGGCTGAGAAGAATTGCTTACCTGAGAGGCCAAGTCATGGTCGGGACCTAGAAGAGCTTCGCAAAGACACTAGGGGGCCGTGGTCGACGGACAATGACAATAAAAGTCAAAGCAAAGAAAGGGTTTTTCCTTAATAAGAAAGAAGAGAAGGGCTTTTACAAGTCAGAGACAGGTGTAAAGACATCAAAAAAGGGAATCAGGGTCATGCTCAAAAAAAAAAAAAGGGTGTGTCAGAAGAGAAGCGAAAAGGGGATATGCGGGGCGGGTGCCTCAAGTGAAAGCGACTGACGGAACTGTCGTCGGAAAAAAATCAGTCCCAGTCCCCGCGCAAGACAAAGCGGGGGGGGGGGGGGAAATCCCCGGGAAGGGGGAGGTTTGAGGGGAATTGCTACATGAAGGGTACGAGTACTCAGAAAGGTAAGGTATCTTATAATGGCGAGATGCCTAGCTGGGGGAAGCAGGGACAAAAGCGCTTACGGAAAAGCGCAATTAGGTAGCGGGGGAAGCCCTCTCCCATCAATAACAACCGACGAAAAGGGAAATGTAACATAGAAGGATTAGAAGCATGGGGCGCGCAGCAAACTTTAACGTGGGGGAAAAAAACGGTTTCCCAATTGGGTTGGGGGGAACCCTGGGATACAAGGCAGGAAAGCAGCAAGGAAGTCTTCCATAGGAGAGAAAAGACGGGAGGGGGGAGGGAGATTGCACCGCAAACACCCGAACATGAAGATGAAAAAAAGAGGGGGGAGTGGAATGTCTTTTACTTTATGTGGAAAGAAGTCGAAGCACGACGGGGGCACCGCATCAAGGAAGGGGGGACTCCAGATCGAAAAAAAAAAGGCAACAAAGTTTGATCGATTCACCGTGAATTACATGCAGGCTGGGAGCAAAATTGGACCTGTCTTTCGGAATGTGAAGGGAAGCTGGAGAAGACCTCCTCCAACAAGAAGAAGCAGAAGAGGGATTTACTTGGGGATAGCCGAGGGAGGCTCTACAATGAGGAAAGGGTCTTTCGTCGAAACATAAAAGAGGGGGAGTCTCGGAGAAATGAAGATCTGTCCTGCTGGAAAGCACTCTGAGAGGGCTTCCGACTCGATGGTCCAAACAAAGGGAGAGGTTTGAAGTAGAGCATCAACAAACTAACACAAAAGCGCATAAATCAGGGGCCTCAAGAACCGAGCTTCGGCAGGTGGGGATTGTGAAAGAAAAGGTCTTTCAAGAAGAGGGGGACTTCCTAAAAAACCTTATACTGAGAAAATCCGCTTAAGAACGGCGCCTATACAACGGGGGACGCGGGGATGGAATTCCGTAAAGGGGGCACTATTCTCGGGGGCCGCCGCGATGCGCCGAGTCCAGGCAAACTTCGGTGGAAAAGGCCTTTTTAGGAAAGGGTGCTAATCACCGAATTCAACGACGGGAAAAACTACTATAGAGGGAATAAGGAAACCGTTGGCGCCCAACATAATCAGGGGAAAGCATGCTTACTAAAAGGAAATTAACTGTGTATCAAAGGATCGGCAAAGTCAATGGGATGCGGGGGGTGATCGAGACGGACCAAAAAAGAAAAATGAGAAGCCGGGTGCAATCCTGACTATCTCGCGGTGATTGGGGGAGAAAAGAACGGGAGCCCAATGCAGAGGGGAAAACTGCATTTCCTAGGAACGAGGAGATAAAACTGCTTCTGAGGCCTGCAGATTCTCGCAAAAAAACGAAGGTTCATTTTGAGCCGGGGGATCGCAAGGACGTAGGGGGGCGGCAGATGGGCCGAGATGCCCGGCATAGGGACCAGGGGAAAATTTTTACCTCGTTCTTTGGCGAAAAAAAAAAATGCGTCGATTGAAGTCATCATGAAATGTTAGATCCAAAAAGAAAAACTGCGCAGCAGCGTGAAGGCCCTCCTGATCAGATCATACGGGTGCAACAAGAATAGGAAAAGCGAATTGAGGGGGGGGAGCGAACACAGAAAGGTTAGCAAAGGCAAGGTTCCCGAATCGCTCTCAGGAAGGAGTAAAATTACCATTGGGACACATGGGGGGGTTAGGATCGGAAATGGGTGATACGCGGCTTCGCTACAAATCCAAAAGCATTAGCAAGGAAGGTTCAGTAAAGGATCTAAACAGTCAGGTTGGAAACTCAACATTCTCAGGCCGAGGAACATCCCAGGTCGGGCGCCGAAGGGGGTCCTACGTAATATCGGCAAACCTGTGCTGGAGGAACAAGCGTGTCGCTGAAAAGATTGTGCTTTTCCCTAAACACGAAGAAAGGAGCGGAAAAGGGAGCGAGCCGGAACCATCGTCCACGAAAGCATTACAGTCTTGGCGCAGGGTAAAAACTGGCAGCAGCAACGACCGTGGTGGAGTTCCAGGAACAGAAAAGAAAAAAGAACCAAAGCGCATGCACGGACGTTTAAATCCTGGGGAAGGAGTGCGCCATCAACAGGATGAAGCGAAGGAGCATGGCGTAAGAAGGGCCCACCGAAAAGGAGGACAGGCGGGGGAGTAGCTAAGGGTAACTTCAACGGAATGGTAATGGCATCCCGGGGCTAACTTTAAAACTTGGGGGGAAAAAAGAAGCCTTTGCCGAGGGTAGAGGGGAAGGACCAAGCATAGGGGAAAGACGTACGCCAACATTCGCTAAGATCAAAAGGAGGACCCTATCGAGGCGCGTCCCAACCAAAAACAGAAAAAAACGAATCATTCCACGAACCTCGAAGGTTACATCCCGGACTCTTTGTGCGAAAAAAGGTGGTTTCTGCCAGAGTGGTGAGGGGACGAGAGAATGGCATTTATCGAAAAATCTCAACAACAACGTAGTTGAAAGAGAAAGCACAGGAAGCGCGCCCGCCCCGAAGGCAGTCCCAAGATGGATGTAACGCAAAAGATCCGTGTAATCGGGGAACTGGCGGAGTATTACGGCTCGGATGTTTGGCCCTCGGGCAGAAAAGGGGTAAAGACACTCTCAGAAGAGCATGGCGCTGTAGACCGTCAAAGGCAGGGGGGGGATTAGGGGAAGAAAAAACTTCAAACTCGGATGAACTTGATAAAACAAAGTCATTCTTCGAAAAGGGAGTTCGCCGGGAGGACCGCAGGACAGTATAAGTAAGAAAGGACTCACCAGCATGGTGCGGAGAGCCTGAGGGGGACCCAGTTCTTAAAACATGAACGACAAGGGGGGGACCATTGATAAAAAAAGCAAATCCCGATTTCAAAAGCGGGGAGGCATGCGGCAGGGGGGTTCTGACGGAGAAGGGAGGAAAGTCCCGCCTACATGGGAGCTGCAAAGTGATTGTCCAAAACTCTCAAAGAAGCGGCCTTGCTTCGTGTCCTATTGGGGTCCGAGACAGACGGGGGGTGGCAGGGAGGAAGGGGGTAAGTATGACTGTGGCAGCGAATGAATAAATAGAACATTTGTCAGATCGTGGAGGAAGAAGATGAGATATAGGGTAAGGCGAAGGGGTGATGGGTGAGGGGTGTGTGTTGGGGGATAAGGGGGTAAAGTACAGAGTTAAGGATGCAGGGGTAACGGGTCGATGGAGGGAACGAATGAAGATAGCCGGGGTAGGAAACGGAAGTGGCGGCGATAGGGAACGGGGGGGAGTGAAGAGAGGTGAGGGGGAGGCATGGGGGGGGGGTGAATGCAGGAGGATTCGAGAGGGGAAGCACGGGCGTGATGAGATAGCAGTCTACGGGACGGAAAGGGGGTAGAGAGTTGGAAGGGAATGCACACTTTAAATGTTTAGAGCGTGGACACAAAAGACGTCGGTAAAGGGGAACGGGTGGGGTTTTATAAGGCGGGGCAGGAAAGAGTAGGGGGAGACAAAGAGATGAGGAGGGTGGTGGGGGGGGGAGGAGGGGAAAAAGACAGCGAGTAAAGGGGGAGGGGAAGTATGGGGGGGAGTGCGTGAAAAGGGGGGAGGGAGGACAGAAGAGTGGTAGGTGATGTGGGGGTGGTAGAGGGGAGGTGATAGGACGAGGTTAGGAGGGAGAGAGTAAGTGGGGGGAGGTGGGGATGGAAAAACGGGTTGGAGAGACATGAGGGGGAGCGGTGGGTAAAGCATGGAAGAGAAGGAGCGGGGGGGGTGGAGGGAAGAGGGACAGGAGGGGTGTAGGAGACGGGTAATGTGGATTGTGGGAGAGTGGAGATGGAAAGGGGGTAGAGGGGGAGTCAAAGTATGGGACAGGGGAGGGGGCGGGTAAGAGGGAACAGCATAAAAGGATAATGGGGGGGAGGGAGGTGAGGGAATGAGGGGAGGGTGGGGGGAGGGGAGCAGACGTAATGACTGGCGACGGAATTGGGAGGGGATGTTAGGGAGAGAAATTTGGGGGGGGGGTTGTGGGGGGGAGCGGCAGTAGGGAGGGGGTGGTTGGTGGAGGGTGTCGGTGGGAGTCGAAGAGGCTGGTGGGCGGGGGAAGGGTCAAAAAAAAGGAGGAAGGTAGATAGGGTGGGGGGAAAGTGAGTATGTGGTAGTGCTAGGAGGCGCTAATTTGGATGAGGTGGGGTAAAGGGGAGGAGGTAGGGTGGACTGGCAGTTAGAAGGAAAGCGCAGAAAAATGGAGATTGAGGGAGAGGGGGTTGAGAGTGCGGGGAGGGGGTAGTCAAGGTTTGTGAGGTGGGGTTGGGGAGGGGGGGGAATGAATTAGAGGAAGGGGGGCAGGGGGTATGATGATAAGAAAAGCAAAGGGTAGAGCTTTCGCCGGGGAGGAAGAGAAGGGAGGGGGGAAAAAGGTGGATGTGTAGGGTGGATAGAAAAGGGTAATGGGTCGAGGGGAGAGGAAGCGGAATAGACAGGGAAGGGGAGGAAGTTGGTAGGCGAAAGATTGTGGGGGGAGAGGTTTTGTATGGGGTAGGGGTTGGGGAAGAAGGGGGTAGGGAGTGGACAGGAGAAAATGATACGTGGGTAAGAGGGGGATAGGGAGGTAAGTTACGGGGGGTGTAGCAGGGCGGAGGGAAGGGAGGGAGTAGCAATATAAATGGTAGTGGAGAAGGGAAGGGTCGGTTGGAAAAGTCTGTCACCGATTGTCAGGCCTCTCTTGGCTCCAGGGCGGTTCTTGAGCTCCCTTCAAAGACGGTGGAGAAGGGTTTGGGGTCTACCGCGGCAGCTCACGTAAAACGGGCGTTCAAAAAGAGGACATCGGGAGGCGCTATTCGCAAAAAACGCCGATCGGGGGAAGGAGTATACTCACCCATAATGCGAGAGTGGGGGGGGGGGAGGTCTGACGCCCCGAAGGTTCTAAACTTTCCGGGTCTCGTTCTCGTAGGGTTCGAAAAAAGTGGCGACGCTTTGGCTAACCCTGTCTTTGGCAGGAAGCCGGGGAGGGAGGCCGCGTTAGAGACATCGGTTATGACTCGTGTATCCAGATCAAGCACATCGGGGCAGTCGGCTGGGGATCTCACCCGTATCAAACAGGGGAAGAAAACCTCTGGTGAGACCAAGAGGCAGCTGGTCAAATCGACATAAAGATCGCGTAACGCGGGAAAAAATCCGAGGTAGCATCCAGAATAGCACACGCGTGCGGGAGGAGAAGGGGAAGAGAGATGTGAGTATCGAAATCATTCGGTGAGACCTTGGGGGGGAATCGGTGGGCTCCAAAGCCGTGACAACGCCGATGAGATGAATATCCCCGCTGCGTCAGGCTAGGGGTTTTGATTGACGCCGTGGTCAAGCATCGGAAAAACAACATCTTTCCGCTGGGGACAACACAAACTTCGTGCATCCATGTGAAAAAATGGATGGTGCTGTAGAGATTCCGTAACTGGCTGGAAAAACAAACAGACGAGTTTGGTGACACAAATCAAATAGGGTCACGGGGGTATCACAGTCAAAGGTCGGTGAAGCGCAGGTCACCGGGATGGTCGAGACCGGCGCATTGACACGCGGCGGCCAGAAGCTGTGGGGTCGCAAAACGGGCCCCACCGTGTTTAAAAACGACATCGGGAGGATCCGCGCAGGGATGAAGGTAGCAGTCATGGATGTTGCGAAAAAATGCGAGGTCCTCACAGACAACGTGTCATTAGGAATGCTGAAGGTCCCGGAGAGGCGCTGAGGTGCTCTGTTTGGAAAAGACATCTAAATCCTCGGAAAAACCAAAAGGTGGAAAGTAATAGATCAAAAATGGGGCCTGGAGAGGAAGGACTTTCGGAGGAGGAGGAAAAGAATCTCAGTGGAAGGGCAAAAGAGGCTCCCCATACACTAATTGGGTTCGAAGAAACGCGCTATCAAAGAAAGTACAGGATTGATATTCTTTGTCATTCCATATCAGAGAGGGATGTGGTGAGACTAAGACATTGGGGAAAAAGGGTCCCTACAATCCCGGCGAAAGGTAAGGCCCTTGCATCGAACTGGGGCATAACAAGGTGGGTGAATCGGGAAACACACTTGTATACGGGAAAACTTTTTTCCCCGACCAGGAGGGAAGGACTGAGAGGAAAAAACTCAGGCAAATGGTCTCCCCGCCAACATCGGGGGGAAACGAAGCTCCAAGTTCTGGTCTTTTGTGCGTTGAATTAATAGGAAAAAGGGGGGAAAAAAGAATAATGACGTCACGGTAGAGTGCTTCGCAATGCAAACGGACAGCGTGTGTGGGGGGGGGGAAGGCAGCACTGCGCGAAAAGAGAAGGGGACTGATGAACTAAAAAAAAAAAAAAAAAAAAAATGCGCAAAACCTCCAACCAAAGAGGGGGGGGGAAGGCGGATCGGCGGGGACTAACCAAAACTTGTTGGAAAGTTGCACCCTGCGGAAAAAAAAGAGGACATATCGCAAGAGAAGAGCATGTCATGCGTCGCGCCATCCTGCTCAAGAATGAAAAACCAGACCAGAACGGGGGAACAATTTCAGATGAAAAAAACAAATGGAACGGGAGCCAGGAATGGTCCGGATTTTAGAGGAGCGAAAGGCAGGAATTGCGGTTTCGGCAACCTGGGAGTCGCCGGACGGGGAGGTCCTGGAAAAAAAAACGCCATCAGCTAAATGGCAGGAATTAAAATCCGAAAAAATTCCCAGGGCCATGGAAGACATCTTAGGGATCAAAAGATTCATCTATCCTGACCAAAACCCGGCATACGGGGAGGACGATCGGGGGGGGGAGAAGAAGTAGATTCAAAAAAAGGGACTTTTCTTGGCCTGAGGCGAAAGCTGACGTCAAGGCTTGCAGTAAAGATGCAGCGTAGCCGCATGAAAGTCCCTCTCGGTGAAACGAAGATAGATATATCATGGAAAAGGGAGAGTTTACATTCACACTAAAAAGTCCGAATCATCAAGAACGAAAAAGGAAAACACATGCAGAGTGCTTTGCTCCGAAGTGGGGAGAAGAACAGAAGAGGGGGGATGTGTCGGAAACCGTTCTATCCCGGAAAAAACCGGCGCAAAACAAGGGATGTCGCTGGAGTTTTCCAGGGGAGGGAAAGGGTGGACGAAGAGGAGCGCCCGCGCGAGGCTCGAGAGGGAAAACCAGAAACTGCGTACGAAAGGGATGTTGGGGGCGATGAAGAGAGAGTAAAAGAACAGCTAGTAAGAGTTAGAAACATTTCCAACTAATCGGTAGAGGAAAAGGCAGGAGGGAAAAAACAATGAGTCACACGCTCCGATCCAACAGAGGCCTTCATTCCGGGGGGAATACTGGATAGGGGGGGGGAGAAATACTACCTCACACCTACAGGAGCAAAAGTTGAAAAGATACAAATAGGAGTGGGGATACGATTCTGAGTAAAACTTACCATGCAGTGAAACAGGAAATACCTTCCAAGCTAAATCTACCTGCGAAGGGACAAAGGAAAATGAGAGAAAGCCGAGGGGGAATATTATCTGGACCAAGCGGGGGAAGAACTAAGTGTCGCTAAATCATACCGGGCCGGCGGGGAGACTTCTCTTGGGAGGGGAAAACCTGACCGATTTCCTCAAAATGGCATATCTTCTGGGTCAGAAAGGATAGATCCCAAAATAACAGTCCTTAAAACTCTGTATCTAAGATGAGGAGAAGGATCCCCAGACGATACAAAGAGAAGATGTCCTCGAAGGTCTACAAAAAACCAGAAAGTTTAGACAACAAAGAAAGACAGCTGCAAAGAATGCTCCCTACGAGAAAATAATCATCAAAAAAGGTGGAGCCCAGATGGGGGAGGTCCGAATCAAGATGACATGTAGCCGTGACAATCTCGACCCGCTGAACCAATGGACGCGTTTGCGAATAAGAAAGACTAGAGAGAAAATGGTACAGGTTCGCAGCAGCTTCAAGAAAAAATCCCCGTGAAAAACTGTCTCTTCGGCCCCATTCGTTCAACATAAAAGAGAAAGCCGGGAACTGCCAACGGAGGAGGGGTTAGACTACAAAAAATGGAAAGGGAATACGCATCTAAACTCCGGAACAACAACGCCAGCGGAACTTCGTGAAACCCTGGAGCTTGGGAAAAATCTCTGCACAAACAGCAAGGAAGGTAAGGGTCCCGTGGACTTGGCACGTCAAAGAAGAAACAATCTATTGAAGGCAAAAGACAAGTAAAAGGGTCAGTGCTTCTTTCGTCTGGAAGAAAAAATTACCAGAGAAAAAGAAAGTGATAAGGAGGGGCCAGAGGCGATGGGCACCGAGAGGCTAAACTATTGAATAAACAAGGAAAGGAAAGATTACCATTGGAAAGTGTAGAAGATATGGATTGTCCGACAACTTTGCCGGGAGAAAAGTGTCAGCCCAGCAGCGGGGGGCAGGTTCCGAAGAAAAAAGGCAACCTTACAGAGAGTTGCGAGGGGCAGAGGCAGATCCTCTGCGAAAATGGAAAGAAGAAAAAAGTCTCAAAAAGGGAAAAAAAACGAAAGTACATACTCGAGAGTTCAGGGTCACGATGGGCGATCCCAAAGCGCTGGAGAAAAGCGTGAAAGGTCCGTAAGTGCTCAGTCGGCTTCAGGGGGAGTTGAGAGACAAAAAAAAAAAAAAAAAAAGAATATCACCTGCCGCTCGCCGCGACCTCCGGCAGGCACAACTCAGAATCGCACAAGTTGGGGCCCATAGTGATCTAAGGGAAGGCTCGTCGTGGGGGACAGTTTCTTAAATTACTCAAGAGCTAGTGAAGGAAGGGGAAAAAATCGAGCGGACTGTTGCGTCGGCGGCAATAAAAGACCACCGAAAAGAATGATAAATTGAAGACCCGCGGAAATTAACCACCATGGACCATTCGAGGAGGAAAAGGGGGGGGAAACGGCTGTAGCTTAGTTATCGAGCCTCCAGGCCAGCAGGGGGGATGCATAGACCAAAGAAGGAAAGGGGGCAAAGGACTACGGGAAAGGGGGAAGGTTATTAAGACGAAGCAGGTCAAAGGAGTTCAATCAGGTGGAGAAAAATTTTTCTCGGGCTATGCGGAAGTCCCACTTCCAGAGTGTTCTTGGTCAGGGCAGTCTAGGTGAAGACATCCATTGAAGATGGCAAGGAAAAGGCGCTGGGCTTTCAGGGGAAAAGGAGAACACTTGGGTGCCGCGTGGGGAATTTATATGTACCAACCTCTGGAGAGACACCGCGTGTACAGAGTTGAATAGTCCCATTAAAGTCGCAGCTGGGGGTACTGGGGATAGAAAAGGAATCGGTTAGGGGACACAAGCGAATGTATCTGAGCAAAGGAAACAGTCTAGGGGGTGAGAGATGTCCTAAGGAAACAGGTCCCATTTAGCTGAAACAAAAAGGGAATGGGAAATCAACACCGGGGGAAAACCCGGTTCTATTATGTCCCGTGGGTTCGTCGGAACGTCTTCGCTACCCGTCTGGTTCGCGACTTCGTTGACCGGGGAAGGGGAAACTTTTAAATCTGTGTCTCCTCGGGGAGGCTAACGCTTCTATAAAACTGCGGGCTGAATTTTAGATGAAAAGAGCAGAGGAGCCGCTCGGATTTGGGAAGGAGCCGCAGGAGACAACTGGTGACGACGAAGTAGCAAAAGTCCTTGAAAACCAACACAAGGAGTAGTGACGGTGCGAAAAGCCAGAGAAAAATAAAGGGGAAACCCTGTAGGGGGGAAAGGGCGCGCGGACGAAGTGTAGCCAGGGGCTAAAGAAGAGGTGCACGGCGCGGTGTTAATTTTTGGGGTCTCCACGCAAAGATCACCGAAGGGGCCGGATAGAAATACACGCGTTCTCCTCTAAGGTGGGGTCTGGGGGACTTAGTACCGCCATCATCGATCCCAAAGACTTGGGGGGTACGGGACGGTGAAGCCTTAAGCGTGCAGGGGTCAGCAAGGGGTGTGAGAGGAGTTACGCACGAAGGGCGAAGGACAAAAGGGCGTCCTCCGAGCATATCGCGTTTCCACGGATATTCGACAGGGAGGGGGAAACACATCACCGGCGAACCAGTTGGGGGTACCAGGGATCGTCTCGTGTGCGCAGAGAGGCGGAACGAAAGCATTTCTCCACCTTTAAGCCCATGTACTGAAGCCAAGAAACATCTTTTGGCGGAGTGAGAAAGATAGCACGCAGTGTAGACTGTTCTCAAGGACATTCGAGCGTGATTGGGGAAGGGAACTGTCTCCGGAGAGCACCGCCTTGCGCATGGATTCCTGGAGGCGATGGAACTAGGAGAGTGTTGGGACTTTATCTCAGGAACTGCAGGAAAAGGGAGAACGGTACCTGATCTCATCGAAGGACCTCACTAGAGTTATTCCTTCGGCCTGCTTCGTCTCGGGGGCCGGGGAGAAGCCCTTCAGGGAGGGAAGAATGAGCGAACCTGAGCCGTGGTAAAGGCAAGGAAATGTACGCCTCGAAGAAAAAAAAGCTGGCTATGGTCAGGGGGGGGGGGGGGTTTAGAGAGGAAACTAAGTCGGTGCGATGGTCGAATGAAGAATGCGAACAAAAATTCATCAGGGGAAGAAATGGTAATGATCAACAGGGGAGGTGCTGGGTGTGTACGGAGGTGCATCAAAAGGAATCGGGACTACGAAAATTAACGGGTGGACTCATCCTCATCGAAGGAAAATTTGTGGGGGAAAAGAAACTCCCGTCAGATCCAAGGGGGATCCCGCCAAAGAAAGTGGGGCCGCTAGCAGTACCAAAACCGATGTTCGGGTTTGAGGTGGAAACGCACGGGGAGGGTTCAAAGAAAGGAAGGCGGTAGCTCGCTTGAGGGATGGCGGTTGAGGAAGCCCGCAGGGCCAGGAGGGCCTGTCGCAACGCAGCCGTGAGGAAGGACTTCGAACAAAAAAGGAAAAATCGCTCAACACAAAGATGAAAAAGAGGGGGGTTCTAGGCGAAAACTAACGAATGATCGGGAGACCAGAATTGGCCACAAGGAAGGGCAAACCCGCGTAATAGCAAGACAAGCGGGTAATAAATCTATCATTAAGCCAAAGACGTCGCAAAGAGGCAGGGACGCTACATACGGGACGCAGGAGAGAAAAACACCTGGGTAAAGGGGCAACATGGGTTTCTCCTGACGTGGCGAATGGCGAACAACAAAAGCAGTAGGGAGAAGGGTCCATGTGCGTGAATCGCCACAAAGGGGGAAGAGTTATGGCAAGTGGGAAAGAAAGGGCTGGGGGAGGGTAGGAATGTAAACCGTAAGGGCGATCTTTCCGACGTAGGGGATTCATCCTGCCCCCCAAAGTCAGGAACTCAAAGTGTGGGACTGCGGGAATAGGAGAGTAGCTCGAAAAGAACTAACTAGTGGGATGGGGGTGGAAGAAAGATGAACGACTTCGACTGTTTCGTACACAGCGGGGTACAGGAGATCAAGAAAAGCTGGAACCTATAAAAGAAGGTCCGGTCTCTAGATATAAGGGGGGGGGACGTTGGATGGGGGGGGAGAGGAGGCACAACCGCTCGGGTCTCTAAATCGTCGACGGCCCCGAAGGGAAAACAAGATTGAGGCAGAACGGAGATGGAAAAAAAATAAGCTCAGGGATGTGTAAACACCCTTTCGCCGCGAGGGAAGTGCTACTCTAGGGGGGGTGGAAATAGTTACGGTACAGGTGGGGGTACAAACAGCGGGACCCCCAAATGTGCGCAAAACGCTCTCGAGAAAGGGAAACAAAAGGAGCCGGGTTACGAATGTGCTCTATCAAGGGGGAGTGCCAACTGTAAACTAGCGAGAGGATGGGGAGGCCAGGGACCGAAGAGGAGGTAATAGGAAAAGGTGGTGTCACACATTACAGGAAAAGAGATTCAGCCCGTATCACAAAGGACAAATTAAGTTTTAAAATCGAAGGAAGGGGGCGGAGTATATACGCCACCACACCGGGAGAGACTTCTCAGAGGGGGAAGGCCTCCCAGCTCAGACTTCTTTATTACGGGGGGGAGGGGGCTGTTTAGAACAAAAAAGGGGGACAATGCGGCATTGTGAGGCCGATCTTACAAATAAAGATCCGAAAGAGGGTCTAGGCGACGAAAAACTGGGTTCATTGAGAAGGCTGTATCGAAAAGCAGACTCGGGGGGAGTTCGAGAAGGATCGGAAGAGACTTCGCAATCAGGGGGGACCAAAGATTTACCCGCTGACCGATAAAAGGGGGGGGAGCCAGAAAAAACAGCCTAGATCGGAGAAGAATGAACGGATACGAAAAACGCTGTATCGCAAGGGATGTTCCTCCTGAGTGAAAAGAGTCATACTTGGGGAGGAAGAGAGATAAGGGACCTCGACTTCGCGAAACAGGGGGGAAGGACCATACTCAAAGGAAAAAAGACGCGCCCAGCAGACATCTCGGACAAAAGAAAATTTGGACGAACATGGGAAAAGCATTGGACTCGTACGAAAGGAGAAATCGATCATGGGGAGATAGTATAGGAGACCTTTGGAAAAAGGGCAAATTCAGTCGCAGGGCAGGAGGGAGGGGAGAACATCCCCGAGTCGGCGAAATACTGGTCGCCTATAAGGCCCCGAAGGGTTCGAAAGAGAGGGGTGGGAGAGTGAAAAAGAAGGTCTTGTCCACTACTAAACTCAAACCTTCCTAAAGGTCACAAAGCTGGGCGGCGACCTCGAAAATAGTCAAACTCCAGATGACAAAGGGAAAAAAAGGTCCATGGGGAAAGAAGCTACGTCAGCAAAAAAAAAAAATCTTACGAAAGGGGAACGTTTGTCAGACGCGAACAGAAAAACCAATCCAGGACTCGTTGAAATACTGGCGGGAGGGGTCGGAGAAACAAGGGGGACAAAGGGCATCCAATTGCTTAAATACAGGGGCAAAAGGGAGTCTAGAATGAGGCCTTGAGTCTCGAGGGGGACTACGTCGAAAGGGAGTGTTCACACCGGCTAAAGGTTGTTGAATAGGCAGGGTTCCTGAAGGGGTCTCACGTGGATCAAATACCCGAAGAATTCAGGTAGGGGGCGCCGTCCAACAACATTAGAACTCGCTAGGCTTAGGGAAAAGGGGAGGACTCTCGGGGGGTTCTGATCCTCAAAGAGGGGAATTGAAAAAGAGACTAGCAGACAGCCTCTTCCTGTCACGAGTGGGGCGAGACAGAGAAAGAGGGGCGGAAGGAGAGTTCTTCCGTCAGGGCTCGGAAGAAGGGGGAGATGAGGTTGACTAACGAAACAACAAGAGGGTATTGGGAAAGAGAGAGAAGCCAGAAACGCTCGCCCAAGAAAAGCATCAACCGGGGAGGTCCGCGCGAGGGGATCAAGAGGGAACTTGAGGGGAAGGGATCTTTTTTGCAAGAATCTTGGCAAGACGAACGAAAGAACCAGATTAAGAGGTAGGGGAATTTAGCTCTGTAGAGGAAGGAAGTTGCGGGCGCGACACTTGCCACCTGCGGGGTTGATCAGGGCTTACAAAAGAAAAAGGCTAGGAAAAAAAAAAGTTGGCCAAAGTTCGACGTATTAAGGGGAAATTGATAGGTCCGGGAGGGAGAAACCCAGTCCATCAATTGGAAAACCGAGGGGGAAAAGTTCGGAGACCATGCCGGCAATGGGGGGGATCCATGTTGAGGGAAAAAGCCAGGATCGTCAGGAAGATGGGGGAACTGGGGCGGGTGATGAAGGGGAGCCGAAAGGCAACGGGCGGGGGGACTGCAGAGGGGCAGCTCAAAGGTCATCTGGGAAACGGGAAAGTCAAGGAGAAAGTTTAAGGTGTCGGTGTCGCGGGCATGCAGCGTTGGGTAAACAATTCTGTTGGAGACAAAGGACTATGAGAGGGGGGGGAAGAGATATAGACACCACGGACTATGGATGTGCTCGACTAGAAGAGGCTGAGGGAGTTGAGAAACGTAAGGGGAGGAAGTGCGACTGGGAAGGAAGCTGTAGCGAGAAAGGACTCGTCAAACATGTCAAGGAATCTTCGAAGGGGAGCCCAACGGGGAGAAAAACTCCTGGGGGGGGGGGAAGGACGTAGTCGGGCGGGAGGACTGGGATCTCCTGGGTACAGGGTCCCAGGTGAGAAGACTTCGAGGAAGGGACAAATCTCTTTTACAGACATCGTTGTATCACTCGGGAAAAGAAGGACAACGGAATTCGAGAAAACATCGTTTGCCGGGCGTTGGTACGGGGGGATCTAAAAGGGGGAAGGGAAGTGATACCAGAACACAGCGTTGTGAGAAACGATAAATAAAAATGGACAGATACGAGGGTAAAGCATCTGCAAGGGCAGGAGAAAAAGGCAATCAAATATGAACCTCGTTTCTATCAAAGGAATAACGGAAGGAGGGACTGTCTGCATGGACGGGCCTCAGAGGAAGGGGGTCGAAGTATCAGACAAAAAAACTGGAAGTTAAGACTCATTTTGAAAGTTTGGGCTCCCGCAGGGGAAGGAGAAAACAGCAGGACGATGCCAATCTGCAATGTGTGGTCACGGGGAAGAGGAAAAAGACGAGAATCAGTCTTCCCCATGGACGTGGGGAGGGGGGGGGGAAGGGTTAAATCAGAAAGGAAGAGGGAGAAGACATGTGTGAACACTGATGCGTAGAGAAGAGATGCGGTAACCTGGGGAACCACATATCGAGCGTTGTCCCAGTTTCCCTGAGGGGAAAAGGATAGGAGGAAGAGAAGCGAAAAAGGGTCGGTTAACGGGAAAATCGGCTGACGGGGCTAATGAACGCTTAAAGGGACTAAGAGGGGAGAAAACCGGGAACGAAACCTGAAAAAAAGAAAGAGAAAATCGTCAAAAGGGAAAAGGGCCTCGCGCCGGATTGGGGCTGCCGGAAAACAGAGGGGGAACCAGGCCTGGGGAGACAAAACTCACACAAGGTGCTCATTTCGTGAAAGTCGACGATGATCGCCGGGGGAAAGGGAAAGGAGGAGGGTTGTGAATTCGAAGAGAAAAGCTCACGGAAGGATGCCGGCCTGGAAGCACGCGCGCGGGGAAGTTACGGAATGAGTCGGGTCCTCAGTGCGGACGACGTAAAGAGGGAAGGTGAGCCAGATGCGTGAATAGGGAGATAAGCACAAGCTTCGGAGCAGAAAAAGTGAGGATCTTTCGGGGTGGTGAAAAAAACAGTCATCGAAGGCTGGGGAGGACTAAGTGCATTGCCTCTACACCAAGTCTCAGTCTTCCCTTTAAATCGGGGGGGGGGGGCAAAGGGGCGGTAAAAAGGTGGATACTTTCCGAGGGAAACGATGAGAAGAGGCGGGGAATTGCAGGGGGTGCCCTATTACCACCCTTCAGGAAGGGAAGGTAGTCTCAAAAAACCCTCCCGATCGGCTCAAGAAAAAGGGGGGTGTCATCTGAAATCTCAGTCCAAGGGAGGGAGTGAGGAATTATCCTGAAGGGTGAGCTGACAGATACGAACTGTAGCTTACTGGGGTCGGAGGACGCGGGTGGGATCCGCAGTAAAAGCGACTTGGTGCGCAACGGGAAAAAATTATGTAGGCTTCTACATGGAAAGAGCGGGAC
>Ga0179593_1600243_pt1 | contig 16809 bp, 13 predicted proteins | sample CZODoug2_1_08_16_FD_185931 | JGI IMG/M metagenome (GOLD analysis project Ga0179593, IMG submission 185931) | Vadose zone soil fungal communities from Angelo Coast Range Reserve, California, USA - CZODoug2_1_08_16fungal (PacBio error correction) | ecosystem: Environmental > Terrestrial > Soil >...
GGATAGGCGGGTGCGCTGGTCAATGACCTTTGCTTCTTTGAGCTTGGGTTCGGTGGGCTGTCGGGCCGGGCTCCGGTCGGACACATAGGGCCGGGAAGGTGGCCCAATCCTTTCCGTACAATGGGGGGATCCGGGCACTGTCCTGACGGCAGCAAAGGGCCGTGCTACTCTGAACAAATCAGAGGACAGTTGGCGTACAGCAGAGTCGAGCGCATGGCGAGGCGAATCGCGCCAAAGCGCAAGTGCTTGGTTACGGCGAAGGGTGCTGATGGAAGGGGAGGCACACAAGACGGGCTCCGAAAAGAAGTTCAGACGGGTCTAAGAAGATCGGGAGGAGAGTTCAGTGGCGGCGCGCCGGGAGACAAAATCAGGCGAGCCTTGCCGGCGGCGAAAGGGCCAACGACCTTCGCTCCGAGCCAGTACCCTCACTTGCTGACAAGGGGGGGAACAGAACGGAAGTCTACAAGGGGGCTGTAGGAAGATAAACTTGGAGGGCCGGACATCAACAAATAGCATAAATAAGGGGGCGATAAAATTGACCACGGTACCATCCAGGCGCAACTCGCCTGTGATGGAAAAACCTTGAAGAATCGCAGGGAAGGTGAAGGCGGGATGCTTCAGCGCAAAATAAAGGGAAAAGAGTGCGTAAGCGTTAAAAAGGGCAACGAAAAATCGACATCGTAAGCGGGTGTTAAAGTCGACGCATGCAAACGAGAGGGTTGGGGCCCTGGAAGGATCCTGAAAAGACGGGGAGGGGGGGAAGGGGTTATAAAAAACTGCTGGCGAATAGTCCGGATAGACCTCGGGAGGGGATCACTGGCGGATTTCAATTGTCTTATGGGTTCACGTGGGATGAGACGAAGGTAGAAAGAAGTTGGGACCTGCCTTGCTTGGAAAGGTAAGAAGCTCCGGATTGGGGGGGGAAGTCACCGAGAGGCGGGAGGGACTTTATGCGAGCTGAAAGGGTGGAAGTTGGATCGGGCGCAGTCAGGGGGGGGGAGTTAAAAAAAAGCAAAATTGTCGCTGATGGCCCTCTGGATGGGTAAACGAAACGAGATCGGGGGTTGTTCGGAATGAACATCCGAGGCTTGGTGAAAAAAAAAAAAAGCACGTGGAGGTGGCGCCGTGCATGGGGGAAAAGATAAAAAAAGACGTACGGAAAGAAAAGCACGCTGGGCAGAAAACAACCTGGGAGAGGGGGATCATCGTTCACCCTTGCAAACGGAACCGGGGGTATTGGTACGCTGGGAAAACCTCGCCAATCAAGGTATGCGAATTTTAGTTGAGGGGGGAGAGGGACCAAAAACAAGCATTGGGGCGAAACACCAGCCGAACGGAAGCGATGTCAGCCGCAGAGAGAACAATCAAAAACAAAACCAAACCTTCAACGAGGAGATGCCGGACCCGCATGAATAGACAAAAATGACCAGCCGACTCGATTTGCTGACACGGATCGACAAAAAGCAATGGTGTTAGATCCGGGGAGGGGTCAGCGTCGGCAGAAGGAGGAAAGCACTGGTGCGTACCCCGCTTGAAAAGGCGAAAGCCCAAAAGGTTCCGGCTAAAAAATCCAACATGCGGCTCCTGCAGAAAACTGAGGGAGAGCCAGGCGAACGCGGGATCGCCGATGATGAAGCGGTTCAAGTTTGTTCAAAGTGGAGGGGGGGAAAAAGCACGGAGCAAAACTGAAGGAACGCTATTGGTACTGTCTGAAGGAAAGCAGGGGAAATGGGGGGGCCATCTCAGGGGGTTCTCGTTGGTCTGAAAAGCCAGAAGTAACTTCGGTCATTGTCAACGAATCGTGAAATCATAATATTCGTGAAAAGAGCCGGGAAGAGGTCAGCAGTCTTTGAAAGGTGTAATGACGAGATCACAAAAAAAAGAAAAACTAGGGGGAAGACTCCGCAGCGAAATCAACCTCGACAGAGAGAATTGAAATACGGGGGGCAGGAAAGACAGGGGGCTGTGTGCTACCCCTGAGGCAGTGAAGAGCCCCGCTCGCCAAAATCCGCTGGAGGGGTGTAGACAGAATTCCCGGCTTGTCCGGCTCCAAGCCTGACGGATCGGAGGAGGGAACTTGCAAGAACTGCGGGGCTGGTGTATGGAGGGTAAGGAACTGGGGAACTCCTGTCAGGATCCGATCTTTTCATCGGGAAGGTGGGGGAAAAATCGTTCTATACACTGAGCTAGTCGTCCAAAGGGGACGTGCAAATCTTAGGGGTTATCGTCTTCAGGGCCATTGATTCTAAAGCCGTCTTGAATTCGGAAACAAGCGAACTCGTCGGAGGTTAGCTATCCATTATGCGGCCGGGAGTGCGAGTCTATCCCATGACGGATCATGGGAGGACGGAGACTTGCGGGAAAAGCGACCCTTCAAAGAGGACGGAAATGTGTTGTCCTGCGAAACTAAACTCCCTCGGAAAAAAGAAAAGGGGGGCTCCAGGAAAAGGTGACCAGGATCACAGAGAATTCCCCATCTACAACCGAGAGACAATGATACGAGCAAGTGGTCGAATTTTTGACCCCGCGAAGCCAGGAAGAGCGCGCACGGGAGCACGACCGGACCGTGATGGTGAGCAGACCCAATGGGAAGGTCTCGGGAAGGCGCTGAACCAAATACGGATGGGTTACCGGGTTCGGGGGAGGAAAAACCCAGGTCCTCCAAGTTGACACGCGCCGCTCCCTCTCCCGTCACCGGACCCTGATCCAAATCCTTCTTGGACCATAGTTTAAGGTTGCAGCTTATCGCTAATACCGTTTGCCAAGGAGGAACGTGTCGCATCCTACTTCGCCGAAGTAAGAAAAAAAGAGAAAAGATGTGACCGCAACCGTTTAGTTCAAAGATGAAAATAGGAGGGAAAAAGGGGAGTCGAGCCGCTTTGCGAACTCGGGCGGGCGGGAGGAGGAATTTTCTAGCGACAAAGCCAACGACGCCCTTTTTCGAACGAACAGGAGACTGGGTCATCACCTCACAAGGGAAGGGAGAGACAGATTGCATTTCAATGCTTTGGAAGTAAGAAAAAAGACCCTACGCTAAAAGACCACAAGACGAGGGAAGAGTCGGGAGACTACACAGAAATCAAGTTCACCATGAGGAGTATCGGGGGTCCTAAACTCTTTAGGCGATATTAAGGGAGCACGGGTCCTTCACTTTCAGGCAGCTCTAACGGAAAAAAATTGTCAATCTCTATGCATCAGCGGAGTACAGGGAGGAAAACTGTTTTTCGAGGGATTCCGAACTGTGGGGAAAAACCAAAAGAAGAAACCTTGGAATGTGAGAAACGGCCGAGAGGACCGCAGGGCGCGCGTCCGATCCTGAAGAAGTCGTAGAAGACCAACCTTTTGAGAAAGGAGGGGGACGGCGAGCGCTCTTTGTCAGCATACAGAACTGGTGTTCTGACGGGAAAGGCTGAAAAGACTGGAAGGGGGAATGATTCTTAGAACTCCCATTGTAAGTTTCATGAGGATGAGGAGGGAAGATGGCTTTTTCGATTGTAGTTGGCTACGACCCAAGTGGGAACGGGTTGCGTCCTGAAAGCCAATGTTGGCGGGAGGAAAAAAGGCATTCGAAATACAGGAAGGATAATACTGATGAAGGGAAAAATACGGTGGCATGATTGGAGGAAGTACCGTGGCTGCTGCAAAACCGGCACAATGACGGTAAAGGACGATAAACAAAAGGTGAGGGGGCAATCTGCCGAGTCGAAGTCCCGTTGTCGAATGGCGCGAGTTAGGGTAGTAAAATAGAAGAAACCGCAGGAGCGTAGAACTAAGGAGGGAAATGATTCCGCTGACGTGCAATAGGGGCGGTCGGAGGTGAGGAGAGGCGGAAGTGTCAAGGTTTAAAAACAAGGAAAGGAGTGGAGTCCAAAGTACTCAAACAAGAAGGATAAGAGAGTATGAAAGTCTAAAATACCAGTGAAGGGCTTCTCGAAACGATGACAGACCAAGTGACAAGAGACCCACTTCACACGTCATCTAAGATAAAATGATAGGCACAATACTCCTGGTGTTCCTCGCCGGGTAGAGGAAGAACCTATAACGGGCTTCGGCTTCGGATATTGATAAAGACCCGAGCGGGGGGGAAGAGGCTAAAAGCATTCATTGTGCCACCACCGCTGCCTGAAAAACTGAAAAGGAGGGCAGCAATACCCGGTGAAGAGAAGTCATAGCGCATCCTGTCTCGAAAAAAATAGGAGGGAAAAAACAACACCCACTGATCAACACTTGGCCCACTAAAGGAACAAGGGGGCGTGGTGGGCAAACCCTCTGTGAACAGAGGAAAGAAAGAAGCCCCGCGTGTAAAGCAGAACTCTCGATAAAATGTGAGGCTAGCTACATCATCCGGAGAAAAAGAAGGAAAAACAAAAGGGAAAAAACGCTCGCCAATTGCGATTGATTCCAGTTGAAAGTGAAGGAGAAAAGGGGGGGTCTCTACGACAGACAGCGTATAGGGACGATAGAGTGAAAGCGACGCGGCGGCCACCGAGCGACTTCCACTGGGGGTTGGGTCCAAAGTCAAACAAAAAAAGCATCGCCGGACTCAACTCAAGAAGAAAAAGATGGATGGGAGGCCCTCGCGGGTGACAGGAAAAACGAAAGAAAAATAGGCGCAAGCCCATAGAGTAAAGAGGGGAGGGGTGCGGTGGGATAGAGTGACTCGGTCCAGGAGTACAGAAAAAAGCAGCAAGGACCCCCCAACGCATTTCTTAAAAAGAGTAGAAATGAGGGGGGGACAACGGACATTATATACAACGGCTCGCATAGGTTTCCAAAAGACAGAGCAAGAAGGAAACACAGACTTATCGTCTTCAGGCAAACGTGTCGAAAAAAAAAAGGGGTCAATCCTGAATAAGATGGAGAGATTGTACTTAATGACGTTTAAAATAGAGTGGTTTCTCACACATGGGCGGGAGAAGGTTGGTCGGATATCGTAGCAAATAGAAGGGGACCAGGTGGGCAACAAGACTCGGGGAGCAAGGAAAGTCAAAGGACCGTATGTGTTACTCGTGGTGAGAATGAAGGTCGCCGAGAGTGCTGGGGAGGGAAATGGAAACAACCCACTACGAAGCCGTCCATCAGGATTAAAAGAAGCCATACAGCCGGAGCCGCAAAAGGAAGAAAAGGGCGAAACAACAAAAGGTTGCCGGGGTCGGATCGGAGCGCTGAGGGACTTGTAGGTTAAGGTCTGGTCCTAATAGACCATGGCGGACGCGGACGTCAGGGAGGGAAACGAAAAGGGGACCAACTCTAGATCAAAGGGTTCAGCGTGAAAAAAGGGAAAAATGCGAAAAAAAATGGGTCCGCGCTTGGGGAAAGGAGAAGGAATAATCTCAACGTAAAGCTGATCAAGAACCTGGTCAATTGAATCCGCCCAACCTGCTCGGCGGAAAAAACTAGGGGAGGGGCTAATTTACCCCCGTCTTCCCAGATTAGGCAGCCGCGCGAGTAAAAGAAGAGGGGGAAAAAGGGGACCTCCACACGTGACAAACGTTCCGTGGTGTTATCAAAAGCAAAGGGGCGAGAAATCTAGGCCTCGCGAAGGGGTGCAAACGGACGGGGAACGTGAGGAAAAACACCTCTTCCAAGGACGGGGGGGAAACACGAGAAGCCGACCGTCTATGTTGACATGAAGGGTGGAGGGGAACAAAGATCGTCCGCACGGCAGGACGTCTCAGGGAAGAAGGAAAAAACCGCCCTGTCGATTCCTTATGACCCGACAAGGTAAGGAGAAAAGTCCCGAAGTTCTGGTGGGTGGAGTCAGTATTTCAACTCGAAGCCTAGGGAAAGAGCCGATAAAGTACACAATACTTCACTCTGAAAGGGGCGGAGGAAGGGAAAACTTATATTCGAGAAAAAAAAGGAGAGGGGGGGGACGGTGAAAGGGGGGATCGTGATGCTGGATTTGGGATTACGAAAAACACAAAAAAAGAAAAACCACACTTGCACGAAGGCCCTAAAAAAGGTCAAGATGGGAAACAGAGTTCGCCTCACCTTCGAGAAAAAAAAAAAGCGCATCATCGCGGAGACCTCGATCACGACCGGGGAAAAAGGAATAAGGAGAGCCGGAATCGTGTATAGGAACGAGCAGACATCCTGCGGGAAAGACAGCAGGCCCTTCTTCGAATTCCGCCGAGCGGGGGATCAAGAGACGGGGGGGGCGGGTTACCTGAAAACACTCTATCGGACATTCTGTGAGGAAGAGGAAGAGGGTCTGTCCACTATGCTTGTCACAGTCTCTCCGTTCCAAAAAGGGGGTGGGGGGTTTTAATATGATTAATCGCGAAAGACATTTTCCCGGCAGAAAAAAGAGGCTTTTTGGGCGACGTTTTTTTCATGACGACCCCGAAAACTACAAAAAAACAAGGGGCAACGGCGGGCGCAGGAACGGCGAGGGGACAATAGGCCTCCCACGTCAAGGGAAGGGGAAAATGAAGATCCGCGCAAAGAGTTCGATTGGTTATAGAATATTGGGGGGAAGGGAAACCTCAACAAAACGGGGGTGAAAGCCTTATCGGAAGAGCCAAAATAAAGTAAAAAGCCGCTATATGGACCATCCGAAAAAAAAAAAGAAGTTGGGGGCTTAAGCAAACATTATCAGACAAGCTGGTGGCTGTCCAAAGAAAGATACGCCGCAAACACAAGTCAGACCCTCCCGTCGGGGCATAAAGTAAGGAGAATCGTGCCTACAAAGAATCGGAAAATGAAAGGAAAAAAAAAAGAGGCCACGAAAAGAGAAAAATCTACGTCACGGCATCAACTCTCACCGGCCTAAGGGGGGGGGAGGGGTCAGAGGGAAAAAAGCCAAGCAAGTTGTCAATAAGGGCTCCGACCGCTTCAGACATGAAAGGAAACAAACGATTAGAGCTGCCGTTTGAGATGTACCCACAGGGAGGAAAATGGGGGTAACAAAAGTAACCCCCGACAGGCGCTGGGTCAAAGCGGGGGGAGGGAAATACCGACCCATCCGGGCTAAGCAAGAGAGAAAAAGAAATCTAGAAACGGGGAATGGGGGTACTTCGTCACTGAGCCTAAAAGAGAAGAGAGAAGATGAAAAGGGGGTGCTGTCGCCCTCCCATTGAGACCGAAAAACAATAGATCTATCACGGAAGTCTGTCATGATGCGAAGGGAATGAGAAGACGGCCGCCCTAGGAGGGAGACAGTTCGGGTGCCGAAAAATATGGGGGGGGCAAGCAAATAGGCACCGAAACGAACTCAGAATCGATGAGGTCGAACCTCGCGCCAAGGTAATCGCCAAGATCAAAAAGTACCGCCCGATACGACCCCAATCGGATGGCGCGGGACGAGTCCAGCGGCTCGAAAGCTTGAAGGCAGAAGAAAAGGGATTTTACGCGGGGGGCCTTCGGGAAGGGAAGGGTTAAAACAGGGGGCACTGTGCACATGGCAGAGGCGGAGAAGAAAAATCACGACATAGGAGCAATTTCAAAGGGACTGTGACAAGGATCGATGCTGAAACCCGGACATCAGTTCGAGGTGAAAAAGTTCGCAGAAAAATTAGCCGCTTGGCGCCGAAAAAATTCACGAGGAAAAAGGGGGAACAAAAAAAGCCCTGGGCAGGCGAATCGCAGCCTGGTGAAGGGTCAATGAAGAAGAAACAAGGGGAACATCGGCACGTGAAGCCACAGAAGCCAACCGGGAAGGCCGGACGGGACGCGTGGGGACAGGCGCCAAGTGTTTAGGAGAGGGGTGCGGATAGACGGTCAAGAAGGCGAGATCAAGACCGCGGAAATCGTCCAAGATCAAACGATTACGCACATTATGGGGAGGCGCTCCGGAGGACGCCGACGCTCTGGCTTGAACCCAAGAGAGAAAGGGGAAAGACGGAAGATCAGGGTCAGGTTCCATTAGGGGGAAAAGAGCAGAAAGGGGGATCAGAGCACCATGCAATGCGGGACTCATTCGGGAACCGAAGAAAAAAAGGAGGTGTACCAAGCTCGAGAATTGTACCTTCGTCAAGAGGGACCTTAAGCAATATCCAGGCCAACCCAAGGAGGTCGGCGCCGTGACGCCCGAAAGAAAAGTGTGGCAAAAATTGGGCAAGTTTCGGTGGGAAGGAAAGAAAAAAAAAGTCAGGTCCGAAACGACAACAGGCAAACGGTCGAGGGGAAAAATGCCGGACGTCGAAAATTCGCGCGGAGACAACCGGGTTCCGCCGAAAGGAACCGAACAAGCTGAGAAGAAGCACAACAACAAAGAGGAAGAAAGGGTTCGCGGGCGGTGAAAAAAACAACCGCAGATAGCTTCGTAACTAGTAGCATCGTCTCGAACAGAAGCAAGACGAGGCATCGCCAGACATGGGGGAGGATTCCAACGATCGTCAGGGGAGAGAAACACTGGGAAAAAAGACGAACTTTGCCTAACTCGTGCTTGGAAACCGTCAGGAAGGTCACAGGAAAAAGGCGCCGAAACGACCGTCCAGTTCTTGTTGGGGGGGAGTCCGGGTCTAAACGTCATTTTGGTCCAAACTGACAAAAGATGGCCAACGGTAAAAGGAGGGTTCCCGGGCAACGGGGAAAGAGCTTATACATAATCTGAAGAATCACCATCGCGAAAACAGACTTACAAATAAAAAAGGAAAAAGTTTACGTTTCGGAAAAGAGCTTCGCTGAAGTATCAAAAAAAAATAGAGGGAAAACAAGGGTCTTTGAACTACTTTTCCGTCTAACCTCTTGTTGACTCAAAAAGGGCGGGGCTCTCACGCTTGCTTTTAAGCGGGGGGAACGTCTCATTATCTGATTCCTAATCCGAAAAAACTGCTAATGACTGAATCAAGAGGGTCCGCGATTAGAGGGAAACGGGAGATGGCGCCTAGTCTGTGGGCGAACGGAAAAAACTGTGGGCGACATAAAGGGATTGGAAGCCCAGAAGCGTGCCGAGCACCGGCAGTGGTCGGAGGAGGGGTGAACAGGGCAGGTGGGGAAGATATGAATGTGTTTCGGAGGCCAAAAGGAAAACCTGGCCGGTTCGGGAAATGTAGTCTTCCGGGTCCTGACCAAAGCATGAGAAACAAAAACGCCGGACATTGGGCCAGCGGATTCGAAAAAAAGTCCTTGAAACACGGCGACTGGCCAGTCCGGGCATAACGCCCAAGGAAGGTCAGAGACAAAGAGCATGCCGTGCGACTGGGGAAAAAAGCAGAGAAACTTAACTCGGGCATGGAGGGACCCGAGTCGCATCTGAAAAAAAAAAAAAAGAACGGGGTAGCCGACCTTGTTCTGTTTCAAGCGCCGTTCGCAACTGAGAAGTAAAACGTTGCATAGAGGAGATGAGTGAGTTTCGGATCAGGGGATAAAAAGAAAACTAAAGTAAGAAGAAAGCGCACCTACCAGGCAAAACGCCGGGTCGAGAGAAGGAAGCGTGGTCGAATTACACCAGTCCTAGATCGGAACCAGGGAGAACTCTAAATTAAGACTGAAGGCAAACAACATAAGAGAAAAGGGAGATTCAGAAGGAGCATAGTACGTTACGAAAAAAAGGGGTTACAATCCTCAATCTCAAGGAGGTTAATGGTCGGCACGGGGAATCTTTAAAGGGGAGACGATCAAGGAGCATCGGGGACAGGTATAGGGAGGGAACCTCGTTGGGCACTCCGACTAGTAACGCTTTGGGTGGTCCATAGATTCGGAGAACAGGGTTGGACGTTGGTCCGAAGCGGAGTTCGAAACGGAGGCAAACTTGCTTCTATAAAGGGAGGAATGAGTCTTATGGACGGGGGGAGATGTAGTTGAAAGTAGCGAGATTGGATCATAGGGTTTGAAGACTGGGGTGGGTCCAATCCATTCACGACTCAAGGTGAAGAGGCATGAGACGACGGGAGAGCGTCTGCCGTTTATTCGGGGGATCGGGCAAGGTTGAACACACCAAAAATTTCAATGAGTACTCCCCCACTTCAACTAGGGGCTGGGGGGGCTTGGGGGGAACTCGCCTATCGCCGGTGGGAAGCAACGAAAGAGCATACTTGGGACTGCCAAAGTAAAAGAAATCGGGCAGAAATGAGTCTGCGCATGAGTTCAACCAAAAAAAAATCAAAAGATGAAAAAAGGGGGGTAAAGAGGGGCAAAAAAAACGCGGAAAGTTGAAACTCGGTTCATTTAGTAAAGGGAGACAAAGTTTGACAACAGAGGAACCTTAGACTGCTGGGGAAAATCAAGTAGGGAAAGGCAAAACATCTGTCTCCGCGAAAAAAAACCGTGACCCTCGGTGGAGAAGAACTGCGCACAACTAGGGAAGGTTCGGGACTAAAGGAAGATGGCCTTGTAGTCAGATCGCCGCCAGGAGGAACCGGGCAAACTTTTAGGTACCTTCCCCCCAGTCTTTCCTTTAGGACTCAAGAACTGGGCGAAAAACTCGATTCAAATCAAAGTCTCTGATCCGCGATGGGTAAGAGTGAAACTTGTGGTGGGGGAAGGGCGGAGGGCTAGTCACGTAGCTAGTACGGATTGGGAAAAAAATTAACCGTTGGGCCTCCTCAGGTCGCAGGAGGAAAGGCATCCACAAGGCATTCTCATTGGGAAGGGTCGGGGGGTCAGAATATTTAAAATAACGTCAAGGCAGCGCGGCAGGATTTGGCAAGGAGACGAGAGAAGGAGGGAGTGAATAGGCGCCCACACGAACTAAAGGAAGGACCAAAGGGGAGAGAATTGAGGGAAGGAAGAAGTGCGGGGTCGCCGGGGGGCGGGGCTGGATACTTACTTTCCCTCATCAACAAAAGCCATGGTGTGTAAGGATGGACTGTTTTAAGGCTAAACAGTCGAGGCTAGTGATAGGAGCATCAAAATCGCCTTGTAAAGAGGTGAAAAGTCGCAAAAGTTTCTACCCTAGACTTACGGGGGTTCAAATGCGTCGTTAGGTGCCACGGGAAAGTGGGCTGTCCGGGAAGTGGGACAGGGCTTTAAGATTGGAGAGTCAGCATGCGCTGGGGAAAGCAGAATGAACAGCGAGGCCCGCAACGGGACCGGGAAGGTCTCAGAATCGTGTCCTAGCAGGGGGTCTGGGAGACCTAGAACCAACCCTTTCTCTGGGGGCCCGACCTCAGGTGACTGATGGAGAGGGGGAAGATTCCAGGCAAAAAGCGAAGCTCAGAACATCAGTCAAAGGAGCTTTTGAATTTAGACCGGCCCGCTGAAGCAAGGGGTTGGGACAATAAGGGTTGGGACCCAATTAAGGAAACTCGTAGAGGAGTAAAAAAACGGACAATGGGGTGAACCCGCTACATGACGGCAGAGGCAAGACCGGTTCAACCCAGTAGGGGGGAGAACTTGGAGAAAGGATCATCTGTCTGGTGATTCCATTGGAAAAAAGCAGAAGCTGGCCTAGTGGAGGGCAATTTGGAGCTAAAGGCCCATCTTAGAACTTAGCAGAAAAGATCCACCAACGAATGAACGATCACAAAGCTTCTGCTTGCGTTAAAGAGGGAATCGGTATATCACTGGAGGATAGCGGCCGTCCACCTTCTCCTAAATAAGTTCGGGGAAGAAATGAAACAAGAAGTCAAGGGGAGGAAATACCAAACGCCGCCTGAGGGGCATGGCGGAAAAAGAAGAACGAACAAGGAGGCCGTGAAGGAGAAGACTTCTAGGAAATGTAGAAAGACTGGGGAGAAAAAGAGAAAAATCCGAATGATTGGGAATCGAACGACGGGGTTTATCCAAAAAGGGAACGGTGCTGCTAAGACGGAAAGAGAATGCGGGATTAAGACGAGCTGCACGGAAACTACTTCTGGAGAGAAAAAGGGGAAACGAAGAATTATCCACCCATTAGGGATATGGGGAAAGACTCGAGGGGGAGTGCAAGAGGGGACGTGAGCGTCGGGGGGCACGTAAGGAATGCGAAGAAAACGAAGGCCGGGCTACACAGAAAAAGTCCGAAAAGGGGTTGCTCTGAAGAACGGGGAAAAACCAAATGAGAGGGGTAGGCGAGGGGGAAAAGGCGCAGGGGTAAAATAGGTCAAGAAGAAGAGATTGAAGACACTGTGGGGCGGCAATGCAGAATCCTCGAAGTCTCCTGTCTGGGGGCAACGACCTTTTTGTTAACGGAAAAGCGTAGGGAGGCCTTCTAGAAATAGGGATTTCAGTGAGTAGAATGAGAAAAAACGAGGAAGGAGTGGCAGCGTGTCCAAAGACAGTCGGGCTGCAAAGTCTCGTGTTTGAGAGTGAGAGAGGTTTTGAGGGGAGGGTCTTAAGGAGAGAGAAAGACAGGGCAGTATACAAAGGATGAAGATGAGGCGAAACTTTCGTGAGCTAAAAAACAGTCATCCTGTGGGAATCAAGGAAGGATTTAGCCGACCTCTATCATAGGGTCAATCTGGCGGCTATGAACAAAGGTCGCAGGCGGTGACAGGGCATTAAAAAGAAGGGTGGAGTATTGCAGTCATCAAAAAGGGGATATCATAGGGTACAACGTGGTGGTTAGGGGAGAAGAAGGCGATGCTGTCCTTACATCGGGGAGCGAGCAAGAGGAGTGTGCAAGCGGGATAAATCACTAAAAAAAAGAATGGGAAAATCGCGGGGAAGCCATCCGGGCTCGGCTACAAACGCTTGAAAGGAGACTAGAATCAAAGCCGGGACCCACTGGAAGGGGGATGAAATTTATGACGCAGCAAAAGTTGAAGGAAAAAACGGGAATTAATGGAACGACTCAAGGAGAACAAAGGCGAGAACCTGGTCCATAGGTAAACAACAGCAAACTACCATGACACAAAGGCTTGCTCCGGAGAAAACGGTACAAAAAAAAGAGCCAGGGCCAATTGCTGGGGAGTCTAACACGTTGGAAAAAAGAAGTTCGCCGAACAAAAGCGGCATACAACTTGCGAATTTTTCACGCAAGGAGGAACCGTAGGGGTTGGCGAACCGTCAAAAGACGACTTCCAAAAGAACCGAGAAGCTAAGGGAAGAATCACGGACGGCTGGAGTAGAGCTAAAAAAGAACCGCGAGGTCGAAAAAAGGCGACAATTAAATGATGGACCTAAAAGGGGGTCGCAAGTCTACTAACTAGATCTTGGGTGGGCGATGAACCTTGACGGCGAAACGGGAGGCACAAAGAAGAAATGACCAGACTGCCACTCATTTTGCCAAAGAAAAAAGAAGCAAAGGGGGTCAGGACTAAAATCTAGAACCTGCCAAGTGATCGTGGAAGAGGGGGCAATCAGTACCAGACGCTCGGACATGGCATCGATCTCAAGGAGGAGCAACAGAAGGGGGGTGGTTGGAGAACCTGAGGGCGCGGAGAGGGGAAAAACTCGGATTCAAACCACAGCAAGATGCAAAGTCCGAAGGAGAGAAAAAACTGGTGGGGTCGTAACACGGCGGAAAATAAACCAAGAAAACCGGCGTAGTGGGCCTACTGAAAAGATGGTAGCCGGATAGTGCAAGGAAAACAGAAATGGGGGAACCAGGAGCGAAAAAAAAAAAAAAAACTTGGGGGGGAGGGATGGAGGTTGTGTCACGATCTAAGGTTTGAATCGTCGCTGGCCGGCCCGCTAGCGCAAAAAAGGGGAAGAGTCAAGGGGGGAGGAAACTAAAAGAAGGAGATGGGATAGAGGAAGGCTTACGGTTTGATAAAAAAGCGGCGAAGGCGGTCGACGGAAGTCCCCACGCTTAGATAAGATCGCGCACGACGAAAAGGATTTCGGGAGGGATCCATGCGGAACCCGCGATAAGATATGAAGGGGGGGGCAATCACAGCAATGGAGGTAAAGGAGGCGCGCTATTGCATGGGATCGTTCAACCGGTTCGACCAAGTGCGAGTTGGAGGGAGGGCGACTGGGATGTAATCGGGAAACCTGGAAAACCAAAAAAAAAAGTTTCACGGAACAGAATAGAGAAAAAGGATCCTTAGTCAGGGTAGGAGGAAAAATTGGGCAAGGACAGTCAGTTAAAATCCAACGGATCGTACGCGAGCCAGTCATGGAGAAGAGCCTAAAAAGGAGACGGCCATACATGATCTATCCCGGGGAAACTCGAGGGGCAGGGTCCAGTAAAAAAAAAGGCTAAGAAAGGAATCTAGAAAGGGGTGAAGCAAAAAATCGTGAAGCCCCTGCTAAACTTTGGGAATCAAAAAAAGTTTAGCACGCCAGGCTGAAAAAGGATATGCCCCTCTCTGAGCTGGCCGTTGGCGACCAAACACCGCGTCCCCAGGATGCCAACCTATAAAGCGCAGGTCTGGAGGACCGACTGGGTGCAAAAAAAGCAAATCTCTGCGAAAGGCGAATGCGGGAATGATAGGACCCGGCAAAAAAAGGCGACACACCAACGTCATGAAAGACACAGGGGGGGCTGCGAGGGCCAAAGTTGGATTTGGCAGTCAGAGCGGATCCTGCTTGAACTCTATCACATGAAAACTGGAAGAGGGAAGGCTCATTGTTTTGCACGGAATCAAGAAAGCTGAAAAAGCCTGACTTTGATGGAAAAGCGGCACCCCTTGAGGATGGGTAAATCGGGCACGAAAGTCTTCATGGACTCAGCAAAAAAGGAATTTGAAAGGAAAGGGAAAAAATCCGGCGGTACGCCTCAACCGTACTCTCGAAAAGTGAAACTCTCATCAATCTGTAGCCCTCAGAGGAGAGGCGGGAACAGCAGCCTAGCCGCAAGCCTGGTGCTGGGAGGGGGCGAAACCAAAAAAAAAAGCCTTGGCTAGGAAATAAAAGGTACGCATCTGTCCCTTGCGAGATTCCTGCGAGCGAGGGGGGAGAAAAAAAAAAAAATTGGTTGATGACCGGCCGCGAATAACAGACTTCACCGATATTTGAGCAGGAGCCACGAGGGTCAACAGGGGAGCCAGCCCGGACCCTTTGGGGTTGGGGTGAGTAACGGCGAAAGATTCAAAAAGCAGTGGGGACCGGCTGGTGAACGGAAGTTTCAGGAAGCAACAAACCGTTCACAGAGGGAAAAGGGGAATGTCACGAAGCAGTTTAGCCACGGAAAAAAAACCAAAGTCGGGACGGTTGTCAGTGACGATGCCTCGCAAGAGTGCTTTAAAGGAGGATGATTGAAAGAAAAACAAAAAAAAACCAACCCCCACCCACCCCAAACCCTTCGGCGGACCTTATCGCAAAAGCCACCGGGCGGCTAGGTAAAAAAAAACCGCTAGATAATCCTAAAACCTCTAGGGGGGAAGGTGGCCAGCAACAGGTCAGCGGGTCCACGCCTGCGGCCGAGGAAGACACGCCCAAACGAAAAAAATCACAGGCGGCATAGAACGCGATAAAATATCGGTTTCCGAGCCAAGCATCGTTGAAACACCTCAAAACAACCCCAATGCCTGACCAATCAACCAAGGCATCTAAGATAAAAGACCTACGGAAACTAAAGCGCGTAAGGGACGAATCAGAAGGGAAACAAAGGCGGGCCACCCGGCGCCCCCCCAAGGCTTAAGACATGAATCGCAAAAAACTCTGAGTTCGAGACAATTGGACAGGGGAAAGATGAATCAATTTTGAGCGGACCGCCGCAGAAGGTCCCGCAAGGAACAGAAGCGGCGCAAGAACAGGACGAAAGGGAGGAAATGTTTGAGAAATAAAGGAGGAGCGATGTAGAGGTAAGGGAATAATCTCCAAAATATCGAGCCGTGATCTGGGAAGAGGTGGATTTAAAACGGTCCCTCAACTAGGGGAGAAAAAACTGATCGGTCGTATATGGTAGTGAAAGGGAAGTGTCGCTGCTCCTGGGTCTATGACGGGAGGAGTTAAGTTCTCCTAGTCGGAGGACTTGAAAAAGGAACTAGGTGGACAAATCTCGTAGACGCACGCCACCAGAGAAGGAGAGAAAGCTATCCAAAAGGTAGGATCGCGACTCTAGGGGGAGCATTCCAGCCCAGGTGTACAGGGCGACAAGCTAAGAAAAAAGGGGAAAAATGCTAGAGCTGCAAGCCCCGGCGATGGTTACAGGATCACAAGCCTCTTCGTTAACAATCTGCCTGTCAGCCGAATCAGGGGGATGACCATGACTTGTAGCTTCATCAGGACGGGGGATATTGTCACTACAAAAGAACCAGCGACGACGCCAGAGAAACTTGGGAGGATGTTCGCCATTGTGACACTGGAAGCCCTAACTCAGAGAGGGACCGGCCGGCCCGAAATCACGCAATGAAGAGAATCGCGGCCTGAACGCAACGCAGGGTGCAGAATCAGAAGAAAGTTGAGTTTATAGGAAAAATAATATGAGAAATGGCTTGAAACAGCAAAAGTGTTCCATCCTCAAATTAACATCATCTGGCTCCATCCGGACGTCGGGCCGGTTAAAAATAAAAAAAAGGCGTAAAAAGTTTTGGAGGGGAGGGGGAAGACTGCTGGAGAAGACGTGCTGACCGACAAGCTTCTCAAACGCGTGACTCATTAAAAGAAAGGAGGAAAAAGGGGGCAAAAAGAAACAGGTGTTAAGCCGCGGGGAAGCAGGGGGGCTCTGCTTGACCGAATAAAAGGAAAAGCAAAAGCCGCAGGCTGAAGATCGGTTCGCGATTCCCATTCAAAGAAGATGGGAAAGAGGGAGTCAAGAATTAAACTTAGGCATTTCTTACTCAGTATCAGGGGTGCCATCAGAAAATTTATCACAGACGGGGAGGGGACGACCCGGCAAAAGAAAAATATACAAGGGGTGAAAGGAGATCGTCGTCGACGTGACAACTTCAAGGGGAAAGCGGCGGCAAAGTTCGGGGGTGCAAAATAAGTGGAAACAGTTGGCCCGCGACAAAGTGAGACCGGCGTATCGGGGGTTGTTCGGGAGGGACGGAGAAGAAAAAGAGAAATCATTTTCAGAAAATGTGCTTAGGGGAGAAACCCTAAAGGAAGCTG
>Ga0179593_1546872_pt1 | contig 16808 bp, 22 predicted proteins | sample CZODoug2_1_08_16_FD_185931 | JGI IMG/M metagenome (GOLD analysis project Ga0179593, IMG submission 185931) | Vadose zone soil fungal communities from Angelo Coast Range Reserve, California, USA - CZODoug2_1_08_16fungal (PacBio error correction) | ecosystem: Environmental > Terrestrial > Soil >...
GGTTGGGTCTGATGGAGGGGGGAAGAGGGTCCAACAATCAAAACGATCAAGTAATATCAAGGGGGGAAAAAATAGGAGGCACTTGGGAAACTTGGGCGAATCTTTTGTACAACAAACGTCATTTATTCATCGTAGGAAGACCGATGACGGGGGGGGGAGCCAATGACCACCAAAAGAGGGGCAGAAGAATCCCAAAGGGAAGGGGGAAAAGGACCCTCTTGGCATCCCCGTAGTGCCTTCAAAGTTCAAGGGGGATACGCGGGGGGTTCAAAGAGGAGAAAAGACAAAAAAGGGGGGGAGTGATCGAATAATCTGAATCCAACGGATCTGCAAGGGGAGGGCTGGGTCGCCAAGGACAAACCCGATGGGTTGGGTTGTCAAGCGAAAAAAAGTAAGCAGCGGTGAGGGGGGCGCTTTGGGGGGGGCCATCAGTATCTAACGAGACAGTTAAAAACAGGAAAGGGGGCAGAAGACGGGACAAGCACGGAGGGTAAAAAAAGGACGAAGTTGCCACCGGCCAAATAATTGCGGCGGAGCTGTGGGGGCCCGGCAGGGGGAGTAACAAAAAAGGTGGGGGAAAAAGGACGGCAAAGGGTCAACTACTGTGGAGGACTACAAGAAATGCGTCAGGGGGGGGGAGCGGTGGGAGGGGCTGCCTATTCCAAGACATGGGTTTTGAAATGCGAGGCACATGAGGGGAGGACGTGCCCGGGGGACAAAAAATTTAAGCTCGAGGAAAAAAAAAAACATAGGAACGTGACTGAAAAAAAAAAACCCTTGTTTTTGGCATGCCTATTGGAACATAAAAGGGTGTGACAGCAATCCGGACGAGATTGGGGACAGACCAGGTCAAGAAGGTGGGGAAACGGGGTACCTAAGTTTTACTTTTTCACTCAACGCGTCGGATTTCGAGGGGGGAAATTAAAGGAGGCTTTGGCGGCAAGCCGGACGAAGGATCCGGACGGGGTGACCGCAAAGGGGGCGAGGAAAAGACGATCTTGCATTAAGGGGAACGGCGGGAGTTAAGAAAAAAAGAGCCCCAGCAAGGGAAAAAAAAACGCCCAAAAAAAGGGCCGGGGAAACAGGATCGGGGAGGACACGAAGTCAAGGAGGAGGAAACGGGCGGGAAAACAGTTCGAAAAATCCCTTGAACAACACCAGTGCCGAAAAAGCAACCGAAACAAAACAACAGGGAAGGAAAAAATAAGGAAGGAGGCGGAACGAAATCAATCCTCAAACATAGAGGAAAAGCAGGGGGCAAACCCTCAGTGGGGGGAAGGACGGAAAAAAAAGAGAACCCTTCTTAAACATTCCAAAAAGGATCACGGTAGGGATAAACAGCGGACGGAGAAAAAGATAAAGGGCGCCAAGGGGAGAAAGAGGGAAAAAAGCCCCAATATACGTGGCCCCTTGGCAGGTGAGGGGCGCCAAGATTTGGTCGGAAAAAGGAGCCAGGGAGGGGGTAGGGTGAAGGGCGGGGACGAAGGCCGGCGGACCTCTTAAAGAGGAGGGGGAAAGACGTAATGGGGGCCAGTTCCAAAACGATCATCAGCGAGACAATTGCGTCAAAAAAGAAAGGGACAAGGGAAAAATCCCATTAACGCCGTGGCATAAGGGAACTGGGGAAAATGGGGGGGGGGGGGGGGGCGTTGTATGTGCAAAAACGGGGCCGCTAACAAAATCAAACCTCTGTAATAGGTCAGGTTTCCTCTTTGGGCCAACAATCAAAAAAAAAATAAATTGGAAGGGGGGTCAGGAGTTTCGAAACGAAAAAAGATGCTCTGAAAAAACAAGACAACAACAGGGATTCATTAGGAAAAAAGAGAGAAAGGATGGGCAAACTGGGCGACACACTAGGGAAAACCCCGATGAACCGGAGTGAAAGGGTGGGGAAAGGAAGGAAACCGCCAACTTCCCCGCCGAAATCTACCCTCAACATCACCAGCCAGAAATTACAGGGAGGTCAGGGCCTCATGTGGTGAAATTGGAGACGAGATTGGATGGGAAGGACAGGGGAACATGGCACGCTCATAATTGAGTTCCGCTGCCCGCAGTAAAGCCATTATAGCAGGAACTATACCTAAAAAATATTGGTACAGGACGAAAAGGGGACCGTAATATCGGAGGCGAAGAAAAAAGGGAAGACAAAAAGGTACGTGTGGGGAAAAAGGCACGACGTGTCAGGAAAAAAAAGTGAGCGAACTTCTATATTCAAGATGGAAGGGCCCAAATAGAGAGGGGCAAGGAATTGGGACGGGGAAGATGGGTGGGGGCACGGCGATGCACATGAAAACAAGGTCGGAGGGGAAACAGGGGGGGGGGGTTTTTTGGGGGTGGGGGGCATGGTCAATTTTTTGTCAACAGTTTGGGGTTCAGAAGCAGAAAAACGATGCAAGGCCGGGAAGGGGAATACTGCAAAAAACGAGCGGTCAGGAAGGCGCGGGGGCAGTGTAACGTCATGAAAACGATGGCTGGGGGAAGAAAGGGGGACTTCCCGGTATGGCAAAACTCTCCACTTGGCAGCAACCCGTCTTAAGACTGGACTGCTCCGCCGAAATGTAAAAAAGAGGAAACCGAGGATACATAAGGGGCATGAACAAGGAAAAGAGGGAAGGGGAGGCTGCAACAATACATTTTATGGGACAAGAGGGAAAGGAAAAAAAGTCAATGACACAATCGATGGTTTCATGATGAGAGAGAGAGAAAAAAAGCAGAAAATGGTGAAAACCCAACGGAAAAAGAAGGCATGCGCAATTTGGGGTGTAAAAATGCTGAGGAAAAAAAATAAGAGGAGACCAGGGGGCCGATCAGGTTCAAAAAGTGGGGGGGAGACCACTCAATCAGGGTTGACCTTGCCCGAAGGGATATGCCGGCAAGGGTCGCCCAAAAGTGTCAGGGCAAAAAGAGCAACGCCAATACTGACGGAATGACCTGACCTGAGGGAGGGGGGGAAAAAGGGGAGCATCCGCACAGGCGGACAAGAGAAAGAATAGGGAAGACCATCTGGGTAAAGCCGCCGACGCGGTACTTCGGGGGAAAAAAAGGAATTCCAAACCGGCCGGGGGAGACAGCGCCGAAGAAGGGGACTGGACCGGGGATAGCGGGCCCGCGACCTTGAGCCTGATCAAAGAGGGGGGAAAGCCGATAAATGACTCGGTACCGTGGAAGGAAATAAATGCTGCGTCACGTCCTCAATTAAAAGGAACATGATATTACGCGAGATTTTCACCGGTTCCAAAGGGGGGGCGCCCCGAGAGGTAGAAAGAAAAGAGAAATGGAAAGAAGGGGGATTTAACGAAAAAAACCAACCATGGCATCCTATCACAACATGGAGAAGGGGCAAAAATCAGGACCACTGAAAAATCCCAGGACAGAGGAAAAGCACATATACTCAGCAACAACACAACGATTACGGTGAAAAAAAAAAAAAGAAGAATGGAAAGTCAGTCGGAGGGAAACGCCGTGTAATCGAATCTGTTCCGATCAAATGGATCATTGGTGACGGCATGCCATGGCGAGAAAAGGGTCAACACGCTGACTAGAGCGTAGGAGAGAAAACCGAAACTGAGAAAAAAAAAAAAGGAAAAAACCAAAAACCAAGGCACCAATATACTCGGCGTTAATATATACATGGGAAAAAAAAATGCCGAACGTGGGGGAAACGCGCATAAGGGACAGGAAAAGGGGGCCAAGATCACCTTATCCGCCAATGTCCAACGGGCTCACAAAAAAGAAAGGGCGGGGGGGGAGAAATAAAAAAAAGAAATAGGCGTCACGGAGACAAAAAAACAAAGGGGGGAAGGAGAGGTGATTTCCGCCAACAACAAGCGTGGTGTGGGGAGGGGAAGACATGAAGACTCGCTGGGGTGCAGGGACTGTCCCGGACCGGTAATAGATGCACACTGTAAGGGGACCTTTGTGAAGGGAACTTAAACGGCCATCTTCGGCGGGAAAACAAAAAAAGGGAGGGAGAATTGACGAACTAAGGGGGTCTTCATGGTAAACTAAGGGTCACCTGACATGTTCACCAGGGGAAAAAGGTTCACAGGGGAAAGTTGGCGTCAGAGAAAAATGACGCCGAGAAGTGGGGAAGACTAAACCCTCTTTGTATTTTCACAAAATCAAAAAAGAGAAGATTGGGTATTGGGGAAGGAAGGGGGCGGGCAACACGGAAGTTGAAGGGACATGGCCGTTTCCATATCTAAAAATATGAGCAGCCAGAAAACAAGAACGGGAATCCAGGAAAAAGTTGGGGCTGTCTGATTGACATAAAAATTGGAAAAGGGGGTGAAGCAGCCTAAAAGGGGCCATGTCCCTAGGGGTAACAGGGGATCACTCATGTACGGAGGTGTTATGTTGGAAATGGTAAATTTTGACTTTGGGCGCAAAAGATGGAGGGGGCACGGGTATAAACGAAGGGGGGGGGAAAGAGAAAGGTGGGCTATAAAGATCCCGTGTCGGAAGGGATTAAGGGAAGGAAGAGCCCTCATAATCGAGAATCCAGGGTCCAAAAAAAAAGAGTGGCGTTGGGTAGGAAGGAGGCAAACTATGCGCATCACCCCCTTCAATTGAAATTCTAAAAAGAAATTGTTACAAACCCTGACAACAAAGACCCACTACAACAAAAACAACGGTGCCCGATTTCCAGCACGGGATTGCAATACCGGTCAGCCAGCACCACGCAAAAAAAATACTCCAACACCCGACGGCAAAAAGGCGGGAAAATCCAACTATTTTGGAACAAGTGGTGAAATACCGAATCGAACTGAACGTAAATCAAAAGGGGGAGAGCACACTGGCTACCCTGACCACGGCTCCGTTACATCGGGAAATGGAAGATCGATGAAATTGAAATCGGGAGGGGACCAGTGTGGGGGGGGGGAGAACTAACAAAAGAAATGTTCGGGAAGACGAAAAGGAAGGGAAGTAAGGCTGACTCGTCCCGTCGAACAAAAACATATTAAGGAGGAAATGAGGAAAGGGGGGGGACTGATCGGGCCACTGTTACCCTATCAATGACTAGCAAAGGTCCAAGGCAAGGGAGCCATTAACCCAGGCAACCGTGGGGAGGGCGGGGGGAAAAGGGAAGAAATTCGTTAAAACGGACGCGGTGCGGTACAAGGTCCCAAATCATCAAAGACCAACAGGGGGGACAAACAGGGGGGAACGAAGTGAGAAAGAACAAGACGAATCAGAAAAAACAGACAAAAGAAAAAAAAAAAGGGAAGGGAAAAAGGGAAGAAAAGAGGAGTGTAAAGGGTGTGCAGTAAAATCTTTTGACCAACCGATTCAAGGTTGATGGAGGAATGAGGTGGGGGAAAAAAGATAAAACCGAAGAAGGGACCTCGGGGCACGTAAGCGGCCACGGGGAAACAGAAAGACAGCAAGCTTCAGGCGGTACTTGCACGTCCAAAGGGTGAAAAAATTTAGAAAATAATTGTCTGTGAAGAGCTGAACCAATGAACGAGACAGGATGGGGGGTAGAAGGGGGACCCGCAACGGGAAAAAAAAATGAATAAGCGTCCTAGAAAAAATTTTTAGGCCAACTGGAAAAAATTCCATCCCTTCATAGAGGGCTCCGACGACGGAAGATGGAACAAAACGGCCAAAGTGGAAAAAAAAAAAAAACGTGGGGTCAGAAAAACGTGGGGATAAAAAAAGGGGGAAAAAAAAATCATTGGGTAAAATCAATAACGGGTCTTTGTGACACAGGGGCGGCCCCTATAGGCGGGTGGGCCCGGAGGGGGAAAAAAAGCCTGAGGGTTTTTGGGCAGGACGGAAAGTAGGCAAAAAGGGGGAGGAAGGGGGACAGGGGGTGTGGGGTGGTGAAGGTCTTTTGTGCACGGGTGGGGTAACATGGGGAGAAATGCAAGCAGGGATAGAGGCCAAATGGAGAAAAAAAAAGATCAGGTGACCTCAGGGAAAAAAAAATGTGGAACAGAAGGAGGGGGGAGGAGGGAACTTCCGATTCCCCTGGAAAACGGCCACGATCGATCTGCTCAGTTGGGACGGGCAACCGGCGGAATTACGCGGAAGGTAGTGTTAAGCCACAAGAAAGTAATACCAAAAGACGACAAAAGAGAAAAAAGTAAAATATGAAAAAATGACAAGTCCCACGGGGAAAAGGGGAGGAAAAAAAAACAAAGGTTTGAATCACGAGGACATGCCAAAGGTCAGAAGGTATTAGGGGGGGTGGTGAGGACGTGGACGCAACTATCGAATTTTGGGGAACCGGCCGCGCCGGCCGCGAAGGGGGGAGAAAAGGGAACTTGAATACGCCGCCACAACTCAGTTACGAGGAAGGCTGACCTCACAGGAATTGGAATGGAACGGGGGACCTTGACTGCGGGGGAAGGAAAAAAAGGGCGGCACCCAGCAGCTCGTGACGAAAATTCTTCACCGATAAACGGGCAGCAGTCAGGGAAAAAGGCTTCAAAGAGAAATCGGAAAGAAGAAGGGAAAGAGAAGAAAAAAGGCGGAATGTACCGCAAATGGAAAAAAGGAGGGGGCGACGAGAAGAAGGGACCCTATCTCAATACCCTTGTTAGAAGGGGAGACAGTTGACATAGGATCAGAAAGAGGGTTGGAAAAAAGAAAGAAAGCAACATGAAAACGAGTTCAAAAACGAAAAAAGGAAAAAAGAGGTCACCAAAGGAAGATTGGGCTTTCCTGGTGAACAGGAGAGGTTTGAGGGAAAAGATCCGGTCTCCGTGAACATCAACGTGACGGGAAACGCCCAGACAATAACCGACAGAAAAAAAGGGGACACTCTGCAAAAAACATCTTGACGGTATGGGAAAGAGGGAAAAACAAACCTACCCCAAGGGAAAAAAACAACACAAACAACTATTGAGTAGGGAATATATAATATTTTGAAACTTCAAAGGAGACTGAACGCGTGTGGCATCCGGCATTGGTCAGAGGAAAGTTGGACCCTAGGGCATGGTCTGAACGGGGAGGGGAGAGGGACACGTTTCCACGATCCGCTAACCCTAGATCACAAACGATCGGGGAAGACAAATTAAGTCAAAGAAAGGGGTAATATAAGGGTGCAGTGAATGCAACGACGAACAAAGGGAAGGGACTTGCAAAAAGGGCCCAACGAAGCATGCTATGTCACCTGGGCTCACAGGAACGTCAGGGGACGGCAAGTAGAGAGGACCGGAAACGGAGGCCGGAAAGTGTGCCCATGCTGGTGTGGCATGGACACTAACCGTAAATCCGGCTTGGGCTTGCCCGCTGGTCAAAAAAGAGAAATAGAGGAAGAAGCTCGGGGGAAGGGAAGGGGGTCGCAGCTTACGACACTCTTCGAGCAGGGAAAAAACTCCTTCATGAGGCGAAGATGGAACCGGGCAAGGGTAAAAAGAAATTTGAACGGAAAGTGGGAGGGGAAAGGGGGGAAACGTTTGCCGTATAAGAAAGTACTCAAGGGAGAATTGGAAAAAGAGGAGGGCACCCTGCATTATTTTTCCCATGGGGGTTTCAAGAAAAGTTTAAAGGGAAAAGGAGCGTCATTTGACAGCAGGGCAAGGAATTGTCCGAGAGAAGGGAGCACCAGAAAAGCCCTGAAACCTGGAAACCTTGTTTGGGTGGGGGGTAATGTGGGGGTCGAGTGACATAAACGGGAGGGGGAAAAAGAAAAAACAGAAATTTCAACAGTGGGTCAAAAGAGTGTGAACGGGGGTGGAAAAAAAGCTTGAGGAAAAGTCATTGGGGTATCAGGGGGGGGAGAAAAAAAACTACTCGCGGAGTCTTTGTCCCCAGCAAAAACATGCGCAAAAAGGAATCGATCGTCATGAAAGTAGTCGGGATGAAGAAAGAGCCCCAAAAACAAAAGGAAAAAACGGGCCCTCTAAGGAGGGGAAAACGGATAGGGGGACGTGTAGGGTGTTCGCCCAGCCACAACGGCAAAGAGGAGGGACAGTCCCGACATCCAATATTTGACAACCAGGGTGGTTGGGGGAACCAAAGAAACCCGAACAACAACCACCACCCCCTCCACCGTCGCGCAAGCGGAGAAAAAAAACGCACAAGAAACAAGGGACAGAATTAAACTCTTAAATCCCGGAAAACGAAAATCTATGGGGAAGGCCCTGAAAAAAAATACCAAAAATCGGAAGCTCGAGAAGTCAGACACGGGGGATCCAAGCTTCTGACCAACTAAAATGACGCCGGCATCTGGTCGGAGAAGCGGGAAATAATGAAAATGACAAGGGGGGAATTTGAAGGGCCAGAGGGGGTTTCAGGAAAGAGAACGGATGGATTGTCCTTCAGGGCTGGGCAGAGGGGGGGAAGGAGTACCAAACTGAAATTATACGTATGCGGAATTGTGTGGGGGGAGAGAGTACCAGATCAAGCTCAGAGAAATTGAAAAAGGGGGAAGTCAAGACTAACGGGACGACCTTGTCTGTCCTGGGAGTTATTTGAAAGAACCGGGCCGCAAAAGTCAGGACAGAGGAACGACAGGGGAACGGGGAAGGGGTGGGAAAGAAAGGAAGGACAATCCAAAGGGCACGGTCCAACTATTGAGAAACTGCAACAATTCTTCTCTATCAAAAAAAAAAAACGGAAAGGAGGAGAAAGGTGACAGGGAACAGAAATCTGCACACTCCTGCCCAATTGTAATTGTAAGATGAGGTGTGAAAAAAAGGAGGGAAAAAAAGAAAACGCAAGAAAAAGAACGGCAGAAAAAGAGAAAGGGGGGGGGATCCAGCCGCCAAAAAGACAGCGTCCGGCGTTAAGCTGGGAACCAGTCCTTTTAGTGCTCGAGGGATTGGGATTCGGGGGGCACAAAAAAGGGAAGGATAAAGATAATTCAACGGGACAGGGAAAAAAGGGAAACGAAGACAGCACATGAATCCAGCAAGGCGAAAGGGGGAAACATCCGGGGGGGGGTGACTGAACAAGTAACAAAGCCAAAAAGGTCACAATGAGCGACCCGAACGGGGGAACCGGCGACTGTGTGGTAAGAAGCAAGTGGTGAGAAACTGATCTTGGCTCTAATTCCGTATACATTCTGCAAACTAAGGCGTGGGGGGGAATGAAGGGACGGGGAGGCCAGATGGTTGGTGGGGCGGCGGAATGAAGCAGCAACAAGGGGGGGGAAAGGGGGAAGAAGGGGGTTGTGGTGTCGGTGTGTGACTTTGTGGGGGGGTGCAACGGGTTTCCATTGGAGAGAGTCAGCAGGCAATAGGGGAAGCGGAGGAAAACAGAAACGGAACTTCCGCAAAACCTGGCCAAGGGGGGGGAAGTTCCCTTGAGGGGGACGGCTTGCGGAAATAACCGACTGGCCTTTAAAGACCAAAAAGGGAGGAAAGAAGAAAAAGTGTTGGAGGGAACAACCTTTCGGGGGAGTACCGCCTCCTCTTACCTCAAAGAATTATACCAAAGGAAAAAGAACGAAATAGAAAAGAAAGAATCATATGAGCAAGGAGGAGGATGCACTGTCAACAAAGAAAAGGTTTTTCTGCAACAGGAACAGGGCAAAAAAAAAGGAAAAGAAGGATCTTGGTTTTCTTCTGAATAGAAGGCAAGTTTTGCCGAAGGGGACTCAAATCCGGAGGGGGACAATGTGTAAAAAAAAGGGCTTGAAAAAAACAGAGGACACAGATACCAAACTTCGAGGAGTGCTGCGGACACAGAAATTCCGGGTTGACCTGGGCCTAGATGAAGGGAAAAAGAGGGACCCCTGGGGGAAAAGAGACCGCCGAAAGAAGGAAAGGGGGGAAAGCCACGGGTGACCAAAGAAGGGGGGAGGAAAGAGAAACAGATAACGATATCGTCTCCGGTGATTCGGAAACGAAGCAATGGAGGACCGTGAGAAGGAAAAAAACCAAAATGGCACATCAGAAAGGAGGAGACAGACGGTTGAACAAGGGATAGAGGAAGGGGAAAAAGGCCAAGTGATTCAAACGTTGAAATGCTTATCCTTACAACTATGGGGAACCGGGTTGCCCACATCAGCAGGAAGGAAGGTTCAATTCACCAGTATTAACCTAAAAAGAAAAATTGGAGTGTGGAGAAAAGGAAAGAGGAATCAGGATCGGGAAGGACTGGCTGACGTGAACACGCCCAGACAACACCGCCTAATGTCCACACTCTGGAAAAAAATTCAGGATTGAAAAAAGAAGGGCCACCTCTAAGAAAAAAGAGAGATCAAACAGGAGGAAAGGGAGAAGAAAAGAGGGGGTGGTGCTTTTCGGAAAACGACCTCTTTGGACAATTCCAGAATCTTTTGCAAGCCTTACTAGGAGAGAGGGGGAAAAATGGGATGGGTCGATTAGCAAAAAAAAAGAAAAAGAAGGACTACGCCTTAATTCTCGTGTATGTTAATAGGGCGGGGGGAAAAGAAAAAAATGCGAGGAAAACTATCTAGCTCTAGATGTCCGGTCTCCTTGAAACTCTGCAGAGACATTTGTTTTGCTAGCCACTTGACTCAAAGAGGAGAGGAGCTCAATGTGACTAACGTGCTCATCCAAGGGCGGAGGGGGAATCAGGGGCACCGATTTTTCCGCTAAAAAAACACAGAAAAGGGGGGAAAAAGTCAATTCTGCGCGGGAGGGTTCACTCACTTTCGTCTGATCTTGTCATCCTCCTGCTTTCTCAACAACATACGGATCGCCGATCTCGTGTTGGGTCGGTAAGTGGTTTGCTTCCGTCGAGAAGGTCACGCACGGGGGGGGGGAGGCCGAGAGTGGGGGGGGAGGTTGGGGGAGGTAGGGGTGGGGGGGGGGGGGGGGGAAGGGGGAGGGGGGTGGGGGAGGGGGGGGGGGGGGGAGGGGGCGAGGACGGAGGGGAAGGAGAGATGGCAGGGTGGGTTGCAAGAAGGCCTGGATGTGAAAGGGGGGTAAACAAGGGTAAGTAAAGGGAGAGAGGAGGAGCTCAAACGAGTCCGATGGAATAAAGGGGAGGTGGTGATCGGGAAGGAGATGGAGGGGGGGCGGGGGGGTGGGGGGGGGATGATACGGGGGGGAACGATGAGGGTGAGGAGAGGAGAGGGGTCGGACTAGGAGGGGGGTGGGTAGAACATTCGGTGAGGGTGCGGAGTGCGGAAGGATGGAGGGAAACGGCGGGGAGATCGAGGAAAAGGGAAATTTCCTAGGGAAAGCCTCCTGGTCCATTTGACACCCTTGCACCAGGAATGTCGGGGGAAAGGGAAAAAAACGTTGGAGGGGCAGGAGGAGGAATCAAAAATTGAAAAACGCTAATTTTACTCCAGGCGACTAGGTGACTGGAGAATACAAAGGGAAATTTTGGGGAAGGGGAAAGGGAGGGAGAGGGCAAAACGGCAAAAATTTCGCTCCCTCTATAGGGGCAGCCAAAACCATCCGCTCCTGATGAACAGTTTTTGGAAAGGGACAGATTGACAGAACCGGGGGGAAGGTTGGGGACAAACCGATAGGGAGAAGGGGGGTCAGGATCTTTTCGCCTTCTGTCAGTTCTTTGGTTCGTCCTGAGGAAGGAAGCCGCGGAGTATAAGGAAGGGGGGTTTTCAAACAGATAAAAAAGGACGGAGCAGTGGGGAGGAAGGGGAGGAAGAAAGGGGGAGGGGACCAGACGCTGACGCCCAGCGCGGAAAAACACTGAGACATTGCTGTTTATTGAAGGGCAGGGAACCTCGGGAAAGGGGAATCAATGCAGGTCGCACCATCAAAAACGGGGGGGGAAACAAACCCTCCACCACAAACCCCATGAATGACACACGCGCCGAAGAATAGACCTGCAAAAACATCACGGACCTACCATCTGGAAACCAATCAAGCAAAAACGACTAGTTTGCCCGGGGGAAGAAGTTCATCGAAGTCAATCTCACGTGTTTTGATACCGCATGGGAATTAAAAAAGGGAGCCGCCAGGGGGAGAGGGACGGCGGGAGGGAAGATGGAAAAAGGGACTGGTAAGGGTTCGTTGCCGTAAAAATTGGGGTTCGATCGAGTGGGGCTTTATGTCATGGACTTGAAGGGAAGTAAGGGGAAAAAAAGAGGGGGGAAGGGGGGAGGCAATGGTTGAAAAAAAAAATAGTTCCCCGGAAAGTCAATCTCAGCAATTTACCAGGCCCGGGGGGGAAAGCCTTAATAACGCACAAAAAAACCTTCCAACCCTTGCTGATGAGGGATTGGAGACCTGCAATTTAGGGGGAGGGAAGGAAAAGGGGGAACGGACTGTGTCGGGGGGTTTAGGGTTCAAGAAAAAAAAATCCTGCCATCAAGGGGCTCGGTCAAAAGGGGGTCAAAAACCGGAAAAGCCCGACGACCTACAAACAAACAGGAAGGAAAAAAGAGAAAAAGGAAAGGGACGTTGATAACTCGTGGGGTACCCGATCACCTGTATTCATTAGGAAAGGGGTCTGGGAAAGATAAAAAAAAGCACGCCAGGTAAAGGGAGGACGAAGACACGGTGGGGAGACATCACCCGACCATGTAACAATTTGTCCTGTAAGCTTTGACACGGCCGGGTTGAATGATACGTGGAAAAAGAAGAGGGAAACACATGATCAAAGGAGAAAAGGAAGGATGTACGGCAACCAGGACCCAACCCATGAAGAAAAGAAGACTATCAAAGTAAAATCTTGGACTGAGGAAAAAAAACAAAGGCCAGAATCGCTCAACCCCAAAGAAAAGAGAAAAGAAGACCTTTTAACTTTCAGTCCCGTGGTAAAATTGAATCTTGAACGTCGAGGACTGGGATGTTCTGGCCGTTCAACACCACTAGATATTTTGGGAATTAGACGGAGGGGGGGCAATGCGGAAGGAGTCGCAGACCGCTATTTCAGGCCCGGGGGGGGTGGGTTTTCGGGATGCACGGGTGTCAAAAGGGTTGATGAAAAGTAAAAAAAGATGACGAACGAGGGACAGGCGGAAACGCCAGAAGGAAGGGAAGTGCGCATGGGTGTCAGCCTTCTTGCGCGTCTGAACAACGACCAGGACCGGGGAAAATTTCATCTATCTCGCAATGTTGAAAAGGGGGAAACCGGAGGCGAAGAATGAAGGGGGAAACAAGAATTTAAAAAGAGAAGAAGGGGGGAGAAAAAAGGAAAATATGGACATGAAGCCTCGGCAGCTTGCCACACTAAGGTGGTTTATGGTCAGAACATACCAAAAAGGGGGGGGTTACAGAGGCGATGGGGTTCGGGGAGAGCCGAAAAAAAGGGGGGAAAGGCCAACTGAAAAAAAAAAGAACAAGGGCCGCTTTGGATAAAATTTTAGAAAAGGCGGACGCAGAGTAAAAAAAGCATTTCTAGGAGGATGGGGACTGAATTAGTGGGGGAAAACATTTCCGAAGGGAAAGAATGGGTCCCCCTGCCGGCAATGCTCCTCATTACGGAAATGACTTCAATCTAAAAAAAAAGGGTGCGTGAAAAATACATAAAACGGAATGAAAGAAAAAGAGAGGGGGGACGATAGTAAAGCCCGACTCGATTCGGATCTGGAAAACCCTATTCGACAGCCGCCGCCAGAGGAAAGGGGTTAAAGGCCAGGAAAATCCTAAAGAAGGGACTCCCGGCGGAAAAAAAAAAGGTGGGGAGGAACGGTCAGCCGTGGGGTAACGTTAAGGCCTCCACTCTGAAAGGAGGGACGAACACATGCACACAAATGAGTAGTTCCGACGAGATTGGACCGGTTAGGGGGGGGGGCGCCACCGAGAGAGAAGGAAATAGAACGGGTGCAAGACTTCCGTGAAAGAAAACCTACCATTGCCGAAAAAAAACCTGATTCAAACTTGTCCTGCTAAGCCTTAGGAGGGACAAACGCGTCAAAGAAAAATACCATCGTCTGGGAAACGAAACAAAAAAAGGAAAGAGAGGAAAGGGAAGAAGATGAAAGACGTCCTGGGGGGAAAAAAGGGGTTTCAATAAATCAAAACTGGTGCAAAAGAAGTTTCTCGGTTTTCGGGGATAAAGTACACCGGGGTTACAAAAACTGACCAAAGAGGATAAGTCAGAGAAGGATCGGTTGCTCACCAAAAAACCAATCCGCTTAGAATGTAAGTGAATGCAAGAACTTGTAGAGCCGGGGGGGTCAACTTTCCCATCAGGGGTCACGGGGCTTAACTGCCCTTACAGACCCAGGGAGGCGAGGAAAGGAACGCCCCCTTCCGGGGACCTTCTCCGGGTCCAAAAACTAAAGGGGGGTGGGAAGGAGACGGCATCAAAGACATCGTCCTTGGCAAAAAACCTAGCTCAAAGGGCGAACGAGGAGTAAAGGCCTTTTCGACACGAAACTGCACGTCTTCGGCTGGAACGCAACGTCATACAGGGACGAGCCCTCCGGCGGGAAGACAAGAAGGAGGAAGGGCACGACGGGGGGGAGGGGAGACTAAAAGGAAGTATGATCCGCGGGGGGGGGGGGGGGGAGTCGTCTGTAAAAGATTTGAGTCCAATTCGCGGAAAGTTGGCGCAAGGGACCCAAAATTTTCCGCTTACTAAAATGCGAAATCCATCTCTCCCTTGCGGAAAGGGTTTTGGGGGGGGGTGAAAGGTAATGTCACGAGAACAGAAGGAGGGGGTGGGGGCAAGAAACCCGAGATTGCTCCATGTCGGGGGGGGATTGGGTTATTCCCTCGTGAAAAGGGGGGGGGTGGCTTGGTAATTTGGGGAAAGGGGAAAGGAAAGCCGGCAGGGTGCCGGTTGGACCCGCAACGGGGCTTATAAAATAGACAGGTAAAAGGGGAAAAGACGAGTCAAAAAAAAGAGGGACCGCAGCAAAAGGACGCAAAAAAGGCGGGGCGTTTTCGCAACAACCTCGTCAGGCAATAGCCTCAGTCCATCACAAGGGGAAAAAAAAAAACCCTTGACAAAAAAAAAAGAAACACGACAAACACCAAACCCCTTGCCAAGGGGGGTCCAAACCGTCTGACGAACGTGAAACAAGGAACAACACAGTACCGGCAAAGAAAGAGACGGCAAAACTCCCTATTGCCTCTGAAAGAATACCGAAAGGGGAACTCGACGTCACACTGGTGAGCCAGGGGAAGGGGGAAACAAGGAAAATTCCAGTCATCGTCGAGGATAGCTGTTGTGTGTAGGTGGGGGTGGGGGTCTGGGGGGGGGGGGTGGGGGGAGGGGGTGATTTAAAGGAGTTCCACCCAAGTTGGAAAAAAAACGCCTGCTTGGGGGGGAAAAGCTTGAAAAGGGAGCAAAAACCTCGGGGTAATAGGAAGAAAGGTGGTAGACTTTCCCTCTCTCTCTCTTTCCAAGAGGAACAAGCAAAGCATTAAAAAAACGTGACTGCGGGGGGGGGACGGGATGACCAGGAAGAGGGGGGAACCTGGGTACCGTGCTGTTTTTTCATCTTTGGGTCCATCCCACATCATCATGACCATCAAGGGCATCGGGGTCACGAGGTCAGCCACAAACAAGGTTCTCATCCTCAACACAAAAAAAAGGATTATGAATAAAAGATAGGAGAGTGGGAGAGAAGAGGTCCAACCGAGAGAAAGGTAATGGTCTATTATGTTGAAATATGAAAAGAAGCCTTCCCTCGGGAGCTGAACCGTTGATACCATCCAGCCATCAAAGAGGGCTTATGCAGGCCATGGAGTGAAACCGAGATTAATACGGTGAATAGCTGTAAACCCCAATGGGAAGAAGATTCCGAGGTTAAGAGTTCCACGCTACAGCCAATGAAGCAAAAGAAAGAGGGGGGGGGGGAGGCCCATGCAGGGGAAAACGTATAACGCCCCCATACCCCAGACTTGATTGGTCCCAAACCCAAGGGGACCGCCGGGGGGGGGGGGAGACACTCAAAACCGGGGCGAGATTGTAAAAGAGGCCCACGGAAGAAAAGGCTTTTTGGGAGTGCACCGGGAAACGGGGATGTTGGGGGACGAATGCCTGGGGAAAAAAACCCCGGCATTGGAAGAAGGGGTTTTTTTGCGTTGGTCTTTTGGGGAAACGGTGTGGTGGGGGTGCGACTGCCAGGCAAACAAAGATGCCGCCCGGGAAGGGGTGACCGCAGAAAAACAAAGGGAGCAGGAATTAGAGGCGGGTGGGTAACCGATGCGGTCTCTTCTGGCATCCTACCTTCACGTTACTGCCAAAAGGTCGGTCTCGGGAAAAATTTAGGAAAAAAAGGCGGGAGAAAGCGGCAAATGAAGAAAAGGAATGATAACCTAACTAACGAAGAGACACTTAAATATGCATGAAAAAAAAAAATGAGTCGTATGCTTGGGGGGGCACGAAAGGTTATGTTACACCAAGAAAAAAGGAAAAAAAATTCAAAGAGGAGGAGGGGTGACTATAGAGGGAAATTTTGGCCCCTTAAATAAGGCTCTCATTTGTAAAAGAGTTAAAAGCGAGCGCGATCAACGGCATGTGGATGCGCCCAAGGGAAGTGGGGAAACCTTGGCAAAAGAAATCAACCCTGCGGGCAGCAAAAAAAAAACTGCCGCATAGACGGAAAGTGAATAGGAATAACCTGAAACAAGGGAGACGATAAATAGGTCGACCCGATCGGAAAGCGGGAAGACGTGAGAAGGGGGGGAGCATGCAAAACACACCTTGGCGAAAAAAAGCTCCGGCCTAAGCACAAGTTACGGCAGAATCGCCAGAAAGGGGCCCGGGAAACTGGTTGGAAGGGCAGAATCATTTGGCAGTGAGGCGAAAAAAGTCGGTCACTCGGATAAACCGGCACATGATAGGGGTCCCGATATGGGGCGGTTAATGGGTGCGCCCCAAAAACGATAGGTGATCGACAGAATTCGCTGCCCTAAAAGGGGAAACGGGGGAAAAGGACCCCAGAACCGGAGTCCCAGCAAAAGGAAGTCTGGGACCAGCTTCGTGCATTTGACCAAGCGTCCCCCGCGAACCCC
>Ga0179593_1566956_pt1 | contig 16808 bp, 36 predicted proteins | sample CZODoug2_1_08_16_FD_185931 | JGI IMG/M metagenome (GOLD analysis project Ga0179593, IMG submission 185931) | Vadose zone soil fungal communities from Angelo Coast Range Reserve, California, USA - CZODoug2_1_08_16fungal (PacBio error correction) | ecosystem: Environmental > Terrestrial > Soil >...
AGGAAACGAACTCCGAAGAAAATACGTCAGCTCTCCCTCGGTTAAACTGTGTGACAAACTGGAAAGAAATCAATATCCGAGACACGCCATTTGACCGAGGGGGGGGAAGGAGGGAGGATCGCAGGGGGTAGGAAAACGATTCAACAGCGGTCAATGGAAGGAAAAACTGGAGTGCAATTCGTCAAGCCCACCATTTTTCTCGATGGAAAAAAAGACACGGGAAAAAGGAAAGGAGAGGAGTAAGACGGGGACTCCTTCACAGGTGGCAGAGACAGATGGAAAAGGGTTTCGATCGGAATTGTGAGAAAAAGGAGGGAAAGTGAAAAAGGGGAAAAAGTCGGAGGACTGCTACTCCGAATTAAAGAAGAAAGTTACCGGAAGGGAGGATCTGAAAAGCCAGGAATTCCTATGCATGAGTGGGGGAGAAAGACCAGCCGAAAAGACAAGAGGCTCTTGTGAAAAGACTCTCGGGAAAAAAGAGAAACCAATGCACTCAGATGTACCTCAAGAGAAAACATTTGAATGGGGACGGGAAGGAAAGGGGGGAAGACGAAAGAAAAGGAAAAGTTCTAAAGTGACAAACAAGGGCCGATTTGTGGGGTCTATTATGGGGTTAAGAACATTAATCCCGCGACAGATAAAAAGGGGGGGGGAAGGTGACTGAAGGTATTTACTGGTTGTGAACACTGACAGAAGAACAAATCCCAAAGGCCGAGGAGCTAAACTCACATTGAAGGTCTGGAACACGGGAAAGGGGAAAAGGGGAAGGAGAAAGCGGAATGAAGGGGGGGGGGGGGGGGGGGGGGGGTGGCTCGAATCTCGCCACTTTAAAGGGAAGACACCGGAAAGGAAGGGTTCTGGGACGGTGTGGAGGGGAAAATAAGAGAAAGAAGTTAAAGGTAAACACGGGAGGGGTAACTAATGCAGAGAAACCGAAAGACTCAAGATTGGGAAAAGGAGGAACGCTTCACAGAAAGCCACGTGAGGAAAAAGAAGTCAGAGGGGGAAAACCGTGAAGGGAAAGCTGGGAAGAGGATTAAGCTTGGAAAATTTCGTGTTGGCCAAACTTTAGACAGATTGGAGGGGGACGGAAAGAGGAGGGAAAAGAAAAAACGCCGATGGCCATTCGGGAGGGGGGGGGAGGTACTAAAAAAAGAAAAGCCAGGAGCGATATATCATACACAGATAAGGAACAGAAAACAAAGAAAAAAAGAAAAAAGAGAGAAAATCAAGGGCAGACAGCTGCAACCTGCATGTGAAAACCGGCAAGGAACTGGAAAAGGAGGAAAAGGGCCAAACAAGCCCGGTCCATCACTCACTCCGCTTCAGACAAATGCATTGTATTCGCCAGTAGCACAGTTGGCCTGAAAAAAAAAAAAAAAAAAAAACAAAAAAAAAAAAAAAAGGCAGCGGGGGAGATGCCTCGAAACCGTCTGTGATCATCAAATTTGAAAGGAAAGGGGGGGGGGTAAAGTGAAGAAGAGAGAAGGAAGGCGTAGCTGGGAAAAAATTTTTATGGGTTGTAGGAGAAAAAAAGCCGCGCCCCAATGAAGGAGCAGGGGGTCATCTCGAACGCAAAAGAAAAAGAGAGGGGGGGAACAGAAACGGCCGAACCTCAAGGGGGGGTGGAAAACTTTAACACCTTGGGGAGGGAACGGGAAGGGGGACAAAAAGGGAAAAGGGGAGAGAAGAAAACAAAAACAAAGGGGGGGGAGGAAAAGAATAGGAGAAAGGAACGGAGGTGGAAAAAAATCAGGGAGGGGAAAGAAACGGGTGGAATGGATGGGGGGGAACATTCAAAGGCCACGCAACGGTAATTAGGAAAAGACGAGGGGTTCTAAAACAAAGTGAAAGAGACGAGCGAGGGAAAGGTAAAAAAGGGGGGAAAACACCAGCAAACGTGGCAAATCATAATAGAGAAGGTCCTGCGGCGGGAGAATGCAAGAAAAAAAATGGAAGGGGGAAAAGAAAAAAGCTGATTACAGGGGGGGACGAAGGAAAAAGATCTCTGCCAAGTCGAAAAAAGAATCAAGTGGGGGTGTATGAAGGGAGCACAAGAGGAGGTCTGGACTCGAAGGAGGCGGTAGGAAAAAGTTAAAGAAAAAAGGGGACAAGTTCCATTAATTACGCTCCAGGAGAAGGGAAGAGGGGGAGGGGGGGAAGTTTGGAGGGGGTAATCTTACCTGGGACTTGTATCTCCTATCAGACGTTGGAAGGGGGTCTACTCACAAAAGAAAGAACGGCTTATTGGCCATTAAAGGGAGAGGGAAGGGAACATAATTGAAAAGGAGGGTGGACGAGGGGGGACAAAAAAAAGAAAGTGGGAAGGAGGAGATTTAGGAGTCTCGTCAGTTCAAAAGGGGAAGCGTACAAAGCGTCACTTGTGCTGATAATTCGTTCTTTTGGGGAAAAAGAACATATGGGGGGCGGAGGGGTTTTGGTGCGCTTCAGAAACTAAAGGTTAGAAGGCAAAAAGGGGGGGGAGAGGGGGTAGGATATTTGAAAAAAGGGGAGACAACACAGCGCGAACAACTCTGATATGGGGATTTTGACTAAGTCGAAGGACATGAAGAGGTGGAGCAGGAAAGGGAAAAAGGAAAAAGGGGAAAAAAAGGGGGAAAGTACCTTGCTAAAGGGTATGGGGAAGCCAAGCGAAAAGGGTCCGGGCTGGGGGGGGGGGAAAAGAAAAAGGAAATCCTTCAGTCCAGCGTGCAAGGGTGAAAGGGAGGATCTAGGTGGACAGGTTCACTCCTAGAAACATAAGGACCTTTACACAAAAGAGGACACGGGCCTTCCAGAGGGGGTCCTTTGATACCTTAAGAACAGGCAAATCAAATGCATGCCCGGAAAGGAGTAGAGAAAATAGGAGAAGGGAAAGGGGTTTTTGCATGGGGGTGGGAGGCATATCACTGAAAGAGCGAAATTGAGGAAAAAAACGGGGGTGCCAAAAGGCAAGCAGAGAGAGGGGAGAGGGAAAAGAGGGATCATATGTGACGTGAGCCCGACTTCTGCGTCGCTCAACAAAAATGGGGGGGGGGAAAGGGGCCGGAGGACACAAGTTTCCACTGCTGAGGGGAGGAAAATCGAAGAGAAAAAGGTGGGCAAAAGGGGGGACGATTCGGGACAACAAAAAAGGAGCACAAGAAGAAGGAAAGACCGGTCTTTGAAGAGAAGGGGGGGAAAAGGAAAAAAAGGAGGAAGCAATAGACCAATGTGGAAGACTCGGGGAGTGGCATCGTTTTGGACAAGAAAAAAAACGATCTAAAAAACCCCCGTACGATCAAGCAAGAGGGGGAGGGGACGCAGAAGGGGGAAGAAAGGAGAAAAAAGTACGCCTTTCTGGGGAGGGGAGTCTTGAAAAGGAGGAGGAGGTGGCACGGAACCGGGGGGCGGCGTACGTTTCATGTCGCCTTCTGTAAAAAAAGCGAGAACGTGGGGGGATGAGGAATTCAAAAAGACAAAGCTCCGTCAACAGAAAGATTGATATCGGAATTAGAGGGAAAAAGGGGAGCGGGTGTCGGGGGGGTTGGTGAAAAACGGTCAAGCGGATCTCCGTGAAGGATTTCGACGAGATAAACAAAACACAAAGAGAAAAAAAAGGAGATCATGGACTATTCGAAGGTGAGAGACAGATCTTTTAAAACCGGAAAAAGAACCTTGAAGCTAAGGCTAGCAGAGAATGGGGTTCAAGAGGGATTCGTTTGGCCGGAGACAAAAAAGTGGAGGAGGGGGGGCAGGAAAAAGGGGAGACAAGGGATCCACCCACAGAGTCAACTGAAGGAAAAAAGCCACGGGAGCCGCAACCGACCGCCGAATACGAGAAAAAGGGACGCGCCAGGGGAGGAAAGGCCCTAGAGCTTATACTGGTGGGAAATTCATACTCATCAAGAGGACGGAGAGGAAGGCAGTGGACAGCTTACCATTCTTGGAAATTAAAGAGAGAAAAACGATGCCCAGAGAAAAGAGGACAGGAGGAAAACTTGGGAGGCTTTGGGGGAAAAAAAGGAAAAACAGTAACGAGAATCCTTGAGTGAACCTCGACTTTTGCAGAGGCCTTCTGGACAGGAAAAGGGGCGAGGACAAAAGAGGGAAGGGTTTCGAGGACGAGTTTCGAAACATCAAAAACTCTTGACGCCGTGCGGGAAGAAAGGGGGACACCAAGGAGGACCTGGGTTAAAAAAAAAAACTATCGCTGGAAGGTATCTCTGTCGTGTTCCCATCCAAAAAGAAAGAGATAGGAGGGGAAAAAGAAAAGAGGCCAGGGATGAATGGGATCTTCTCAGAAGACTACCAACAACAATTGCATCCTAAGAGAAATGGGTCGTAGACCTCAAATAATTGGAAGGGAAATTGGAATGAGGTTAGGTGTATCAAAGGGGAAAACGACAAGGGGATGTCCCAAAGCGATGGGAAGGGGAAGGGGGGAGAATGAGGGGAAAAGATGAACAAAAAAAAGAAAACGATGTAAACAAATTAAAAATTACTATTAGGTATGAGGGGGGGGGGGGAACCCCCTACGACCCCGCGGAAAACGGGGGACCGTGGACAGAAGGGATAGCACATTCCTGCCCTTTTTACTGTTAACTGGGAAGAGAAATCGAGGACGAAGAGTGAGGAGACCCGAAATATACGTACCTCTCTCAGGAAGTGTGGGAAGGAGGAGGTGGGGGGAAGGAGGGGGATGAACATAAGCAAGGGTTCTGTCAACGTCGGTTACCCATACGGGAAAAGAAAAAAAAACAAAAAGCAAAGAGGGGAGGAGGAAAAAAGCGAAAAACGAAGGTAAAACCTCATCTTGCCAACGGAGGGGGAAGGAGAGCTTCTCTGCTCCACTTGGGGAAAGACCCCGCCTCTGATTCAGGAGGGGAACATTTTATGGAAAAAAATGGCTCACCACGCCTCGCGTCGACTCAGCAAAACGAAAAGGGAAGGAAAAAATGCAAGGGGGGGAGGGGAGGGGGTGTGGTAAAAAAAAAAAGGAACCAAAAAAGGCGGGGATACAGAAAATAGGGGGGATCGGAGACGCGAAAAAAAAGGAAAAATAGCAGGGGGAAAAGGGGGAAAAAAATCGCCTGATCGTGCCACCTTAAATTGTCCCTTCCTTTTCAAGGAGGGGGGGTCCACCGGGGAAACGAAAGAAAGTAAGTCCCACAAGCCGATCTCTCAGGTAATCAAACCATCATTATTAGGGGGAGGTCTCCGATCGAAAAAGGAAAGCGCGCGGGAATTGTCACGCCAGAAAAAGAGGGTAAAAATCTCTCTTTCCCTTGGGTCTGGAAGAAGATCGCAAGGAAAGGAAGGAAAGGGGAGTGAATTGATTGGGGGGGTTCTTTGCAAAACCAAAGCAACAGTCAATGATGGGGAAGGGGGTGGGGAAAGAGGTTAGGAAACACTCAATAGAGGGAAAAAAGCCGAGACCGTCCCAGTGGCGAGAAAGGGAAAACCACCTTACAAGAAACGCCGCGATGGTTCCTCCAGTTCCATGGGGGAGAGAAAAAAAAAAAAAGAAAGATAGATCAACAGCACTGAGGAACTCGGGAGGTCAAGTAACGTGGAAGTAGGCGTGGACCAAGGCGGTGTCACGGCCACAAAGGGAGGGGGTCGAGGACGTTGATGGAGGGGAAAGGGGGGGTCAGAATCACTGAAAGAGGGGGGAAAGGAAGAGGGGTCAAAGAAAAAAGAAACAAAGGGAGAGTGAAGAGAAAGGACTGCGAGCGTCAGTTGGAAAAAATTTTTCCGGAAAAACTGATTAGAAAAGGATGGGGTCGATGACGTACCCTGGGGGGAAATCCACGGAGAAAGCTGACGGCATCAGATTTGGGGGGATAAAGAAAAAGAAGAGGAGGGGAGAACTCGTCAGGGGGGCCTTTCCGGGGGGAAAAAAAAGCTTGGAACACGGAAGGTGGGTTGCACAGGAAATGTTAAAGCTGTGCTCTATGGGGCGATACGTTTTGAGGGAGGGAGAAAGGAAAGAGTTGAGGGGGAAAAGAAGGCGAGGTAGGGAACTGTCTTTGTTACGAGAAAAGAAAAAGTCCGGGGAGGGGGGAGCGCGGGACGCTCGAATATTCGCCGAGAAAAGGGGGGGGGGGGTTTAATAGGGTGAAAAAAAAAAAAGGGGTACAGAGGAAGGTTGAGGGGAAGTTGGACAATCAAGGGAGGGAAAATAAGAAATTGCGGGGCATGACTAAGGCTGGAAGGGTCGAATAGCTTTGAGGCGGGGAGTGGGAAAAGGAAGGACGGTAAAAAAGGGGGAGGAATGAAAGGGAGGGCTTCTATACGATGTCATCGAGACAAAAAAAGCAAAAGCCTTCGCAGGAGGGAGAATGGGGAGGATTGTCTGGAAGCGTTCATGAAAGGGGAAGAGGAAGGAAAGGGGAAAAAATAGGTAGGTCCTTAGGGGGGGAAGCCCTCGGAAAAGGTGTGGACGGGCTGGAAGTTTGAGGGTTCATAACCCTGTAATCAAAATTCAAACAGGGAAAGCAAGGGTTTAAAGAAAAAGAGGAGACCGGGGGGGTAAATCATATAAAAGAAAGGTACAAATCGGCACTGAAAAGGAAAGATCATTGTCCATTGGAGGGGGGGGAGGGAAAGAACAGACCTTCTGATGTAAGCCATAATCGCGACAGGAGGCAGGGGGGGGAAAAATTTGAAGAGGAGAAGGAAAAGCGCAAAACTGGGCGCATCAAAAGGTCAAAAAAAGCGGCATCGTTCAGGCTGGGGGGGGCAAAAAGAGAAGGAGAGAAAAAGGGAGGGAGAGGGGACTGAGAAAGAAAAAAGAAAGGGTGAAAGGAAAGTCTTTCAAACGAGGATTTAGTTCGTCCAGCGACTCTGGGAGGGGCGATCCTTGGAGGAGTTCTGAATAAGGCAGAGGTCCAGGGGGAAATTGATAGTTGCCAGGGAAAGGGCAGAAGGAAAAATGGTTCAGGGATCATAGTAAATCCAAGTGGGGTGTAGAGAGGGTGAAGAAGAGAGGCTGGGTAGTTGGAAAACATCCTGGTTCTAATATTGCAGAGGGGGGGGGAAAATATCAGATTGATGGGGGGATCTCATAGAACCTGAAGAACTTGGGATGGTAAAGTTGGGAAAAGCCAGTGGGGGAGGGAGCTATATAAAGAGGGTGTCTCAAAGGTAGGGAGGGGCGAGGAAGTAAGGTGAAGGTTAACCGTTTCTCTTGGAAGAAAAAAAATCATCTAAAAGTGAGGGAGTATCCTGATGAGGGGTGAAAAACAAAAATGCCGCTTCCTGTATCTTTAGGGCTTTTGGGAAAGAAGGAGGGGGAAAAAGGATAAAAGGAAAAGGAGAGAAAAAGGGAAGAGAAAGACCAAAATACACAAAGGGGAGAGGGGAAAAAAAGAGAGTATATATGGAGAGAGTTCGAAGTAGCTTGAAATCTCAAAAAGAAGACCGCTCCTGCTGTCTATCAGAAAAAGAGGGGTGGGAAGGCGGTGGGGGGGAGAGGGGGTCCTGAAGTCTAAAAACCCCCATTGGGGAGGGGGTTCTAAGACGGGAAAAAGGCGCAACCTGAAGGGGAATTCCGAAGAAGAAGGAGTCCGAACTTCGCTTATGAAGGATCCCGAAGAGCCGCAAGAAAGAAAAAAGGATCAATGCCTCGACAAGTAGGAGACGTTGACGCGTACGCCTGAAAGCGCCGAAGAGGAAACACGTCAGTTGGGAAACGATGCAAGGAGGTATATCCATAAAAATTCCGCTGAAAAAGATTGGCAAACGGGCTCGTGAAAAACTGAGGAAAGGAAACAAAAAGGTCAGGAAAAAAAGCAAGTCGTAATGAAAGGGAAGTCGCTTGGGAAGCTTTCCGTCGGGGAAAGCACCTCGGGTCAGGGGGACTGGTTCGATGAGGGGTTGAAAAGAAAAGGAAGGAAGTGAAAGAGGCCAGTTACCACTTCGGAAGGAAGGTCTGCCGCCGGAGACGGGAGAGATGGGGGAAGGGAAGGAGGTTTAAAGAGGGGCAAGGGGGAGTCCCCCAGAGGAGTTCTTTTGCCATCCTGAGCGCCAACTTCTGAGGGAAGCAGGAGATAAGGGAGAAAAAAGCAGGGAAAAAAAGGGGGGAAAAGAACAGAAGATGGGGGGTCAAAATCCAGGTCATGGGGGGTTAAGGGTGGCGTTTCAGGGGTGTAAGAAAGAAAGGGGGAAAAAGGAAAATTGAATAGGAAAACCGGGAAGGGGGAGGGGTGTGGGGAGTAAGGTTTATAACCTAGAAGAGAAAGAAAAAAGAGGGAAGAGAAGGGGAACCGACACCTCCCTAACAGGCGGGGGGCGGGCTTCCAAGAATGGTCAAAGGCAGGGAGGGACAAGGGTTAATTTGAAAAGGGACTGCGAATAACGCGAGTAGGCGCTTCAACCAAGAATATCCGCCTCTGGGGAGGAGGACTTGGGGGGGGAAAGAGACAGAGCGAACGACGGGGGATTTTGCCTGCCAAGGGGGGGGGAGGGTATCCCAGGAAGGAAGAGGCAAAGAAGCACAAGAAAGGAAGGTTACCAGGTCCCTCATAGGTGAAATGGGAGCTCTTCGAGAAGAAATGAAAGGGGAAAAAAAAAGAGGAAGGAAAAGGAAACATGGGCAAAGGGGTGGGCCACAGTCTTGAAACAGAGGGGGACCTTCCGGCGAATCGACAGCGAGGAAAAGGGGGGGAAGGGAAGGGCAAATTAGGGGGGGAGATGGGAAGCGAAAAAAACCGAACTCGATATTCAAAAATCGAAGGGAGGCTAGAAAAAAAAAAAAGGCACAAAAGAGCAATCTAATTGATAGGAGCCCACCTGAAGGGCAAAAAAAGAAGGGGGGGAGGAAATGTACCACGGAAAGGAAACCGCCGCGAACACACGAAAAAGGCTTTAGCCAAAAAAAATTTGCAGTTTGTAAGGTCTAAAAGAGGGGGGAAAAAGTTCCGCAAAAGCGAGGGGAAAGGTAAAGAAAAACAAAAGTCTTTGATAATCTTGATTGGTCAAAAAGGAACAGGTGTGTTTCGAGGGCAGGGACCGCGAGAAAAGAACTTCGCGTCAAAGGAAGGGAAAAAAGGGTGATGGCCGCCCCAAATGTTGGTTCGCAGGAGAAAACAGAAAGAGGGAGGGGGGGGAAAAGGAAAGAAAAGAAAGGGAGGAAGGAACAAACTGAACAACGAGAGAAGGTTCTTGACGCCGCGTTTGGGGAAAAGAACAAGAAGGGATCTCCAGGCAAAACAAAGGGAGGAAAGAGGAAATACACTGGAAATACTCGCTTGTTCAAGAACTTTTGCGTGGTGTCTCTTGGGGGGACAAGGCCACGCATGAGGGGCCGAGAAAGGGGAGGAAAAGACGATTGAAATGGGGTAGACGAGCTCAGACTAAGAATTAGGGAAGATTTCGAAAAAAAAAAAAAAACAAGTTTCAAAGAAGAAGGCGGGAGGGAGGACTGCGAAGGAAGAGAGATACAGACGAGGGAAAGGGAAGGGACGGGCGTTTTTGAGGGGACGGCAAGAAAGGCCTGCAAATAACTTTTCTACAGATAGAGAAAACAACGGCCAGAGGAGGGGGAGAAGACAAGGTATCAGGGATTGAGGTTAACTCTGTCTTAGGAAGGTACCAGAATCATTGGAAAGGGGGAAAATTCAGGGGGGAAGCTGAGCAAACGCAGGGGAGAGGGGCTGATCGTGGTGCGGGAGGAGCGAAAAAAAGGGGGGGAAGGGGCTCCCGTTTCTTTTTCTACTCAGCAGGGAAAAAGACGCGGCAGAGGCCAAAGGGGAGGGGGCAGAAGCTCAGAGGAGAAGTGGTGATAAAATCGGGTTAAGGGGGGGTGGAAAAAAAAGAAAAGGAAAAGCGCGAGTAATAAGGGGGGAAGGAAGGGGTAATACCCCCTTCGGGGGATGCGTGAATCGTGGGAGAAGGGGAAAAGAAAAAAAACTCAGGGAGGGTAGGGGGGGGAGGGTTTGTTATTCCTGCCGGTCGTGTACCCGCCTTGGGGCGAAAAAAAGCGGCGGAGGAGAGTAAGGGGCGGAAAAAAACCATCTAAGAAAGGGGCGCGGATTGAGGGTGTCTAAGCGCGGCGTCAGTCCGACATTGAGGGGAGTTTGAAAAAAGGAAGGTGCTAAAGGGGACCAGGGGAACTTTCTTAGGAGGGAAAGGGGTTCGAAAAAAAGGGAGAAGGCCCGAGAAGGCCTGGTGGAGGGTATCGGTAAAAATCTCCTATAAAAGACGCAGTAAACATAGGAAAGGGGACTGGGGGAAATAGGGGACAGTGATGGAAATTAACTGGGGGACAGTAAACTCCTGGGGGGGTGGGGGGGGGGGGGGGAGAAAAGGTTTCAAACAATCTATTGATTATCAATGATTTTGTGAAGGGGGAGAGAGAGAAAGGGCATAGAAAAGTCAGAAAGGGGAGAGAAAGCTGGGAGAAAAAAGTCGACAGCATTCGCCTATGGGAAGGGGGGAGAACTCAAGCGCAAGAAGCCTGTGAGCGTCGAAAGAGGACGTCGGCTCACGATGCACACCGAGTGGCATCTGGGGGGGGGGGGACTGTGAAAAAAAGAAAAAGGGGGAGGAGAACGAACCTCAAAAAATGGTATCGAGGTCAGGTACGTGCGCACAACGAAGGGAAGGGGAACAATGAGGAAGGGGGGAAGGACGTCCTAAACGAAACTGGTGGGGTAAAAGACGAGGAGGAAGAAGCAACCAAGTTTGAATCTTGAGAGGAGAGGAAGGGAAAAGTTTTCGAAAATTCGAAAAGATTGCTAGATTTTCCAACTAAGGAGGGGAAGATTGCTGAGAGAAAAAGGAGAAAGGGGAAGCTGGCTCGTTGCTCCTAAGGGGGGGGGGAGGAGCGGGAGCGCGGAAAGTAAGAAGGCTATGTGGAACTTTGAGGGCAGTGAAGGAAGTCCTGTTCATTGGAAACGTTAGCGGGTAAAAAGGAAAAACGGGAAGAAGTGGGGCGGATCGTTCGAACCTGCGAAGGCAACGCAGTGCGGACATCGGCGGCAACTTCAAGGGGGAAGAGAGGGGAAAGTCGGAAACATCTCAAGTAGGAAGGGAAATGAGATCTGAGGAAAAAAAAATAAAGGGGAGGGAAAGAAGAGATCCTTGATAGGAGAAGGGGTTCCCTTTTTGAAAAAACGGGGGGGGAAGAAAGAAAGGTAAGCAAATTCGAGGGAGAACGAAGGAGGGGGCGGATGATTTACGGGACTCAAAGGAATCAAGCCACTTTAGAGGAGGGAGGTTAAAACCAAACGGGAGGGGACACTCACAAAAAAGGAACTTACAATCGTCCTCCAACAGACTCCGGAATGGGGCCAAGGAGAGCAAGAACAGCAAAGTCAAAAAGAAGAGACACGTCTGCACAGTGAGAAGGGGGCATCTGCTCAACGTCTCAAAAGGGAAGATTAGGGGAGAGGAGACATTTTTAGGGAGCGGTGTCGAAAACGATGCAACCGCTAACGAGACAGGGGGGTAAAAGGGGAGCGTGAAGGAAAAAAGAAGGGGCCAAACTCAAAAGGTAAGTGACCCTTCAAAGAAAAGAGGGGGAGTGAAGGACGGGGGAAAATTAAAGGACCGCTCAAAGGGAGACCGGCTTATAAAAAAAAAAAAGGGGGGGTTGGGTTGAGATCGGGGGGGGCGGAATCAGAGAGGGGGGAAAACCGTTCCTCCGGAACAGGAAAAACCTGAAAGGTATCGCCCGGAGAGGACCTACCGTTAAGGGGGGACTGGGAGTCAACAGGAAAAAAAAGAAGGAGGATTGCGGGAGTTTGAGCAAAAAGGAGAAAAAGTCAGGCGCTTGGGGAAGGGGCGCAGAAGGGCGAAAGCGTCCCAAAAAAGTTAAAGAACCTGCAGCGATTCAGTCACCTCAAGATTGGCATTGTAAGTGTTTGGCTCTTAGGTTTCAGAAGAAAAGGGGGGAGAAAAGTTGGAGGGAAAGAAAAAAAGAAGATGACAGGCTGGGGGCTAGGGGAAAAATGAGCCCTAACCGATCAGGAAAAAAAGGGGAGGGGAAAGGAGATTTAGAAGTTTTGAAGGGGAAAACCCTCCAAAGAAAAAGGGCGTTCTTCCAATAATGCAAAAAAGGAACCTGGTCAGTTTACAAATTTTGGCTTTTACGTCAAGAGAACTCGTAATGACAGGAGGAGCGGCTTGAGCCAAAAATATATCTCCGCGACCGGAGGGGCGGGATGTGTTTCACAGGAAAAGAGACTAATTGCAAGAGCTTTAGGAAGAAAAATGGGGGACGAAGTCAGTTCAACAGGAACGGACAGAAAAAATTGGAGACGAGGAAAAAAAAGGAAAAGGGGGCCCAAAGATGTGATTCGGTTCTCTGCACAAAGGGGGAAAATTCTTCGAGCTCGGAAAAAAGGAAAGGGGGGGGAACAGGGTTACAGGGGGAAAAAAAAAGAGGAGGAAAAAAAAAACATCGGAACTGACGGCAAAAAAAGATCACTGTAGACGCACTGAGGAAAATCAGAAGTCTGTTGCGAGGGGGGAGGGAAAGAAACGGGAAGAGCTGCGAAGAAAATCGTTATTCGGGGTCAATTATAAACCATCCAAGTCCGGCTCAACTGGAAAAAGAAAGAAAAAAAGGGGAAAAAAAGGGAAATGTGAATTAAGATCCTCGCGCCAAACTAGAAGGAACAACGAGAGGGGCAGGGGGAGTAAAAGAACAAAAAAAGAAGTCAATGGGGGAAGGGCAGAAGAGGTATGCTCGGCTATGTCGCCGTAATTGCATCGCCGTCTGTGATAAGGACAGGGGGAAGCGTAATTGTGGAAGGGGAAGGAGCAGGAAGGAAGGGAGGATTGCTTTACGGGGGTGGGCTTTCGAAGAAGGCGCCAAAGGAATAAGGGGGGGGGGGAAAGAGGGGTGAAAGAGGGAATCACTCGGGAAGAACTGCCTATAACCGTCCTCTGCGTTGCAGTGAACAAGGAAAAAAAAACAAGCTTCGCAAAGAGGGGAACGAAAAGGGGTAAGAATGGAGTGCTATCATCAAATCAGACACAAAAAGTAGGAGTAAACTAAAGAGGTAAGGAAAGAGGGGGGAAAACAAATCGCGGGAGTCAAGAGCTGGGAGAGGGTGTTCCACAAGCGAAAAAGCAATTGTTCCTGATTCTGTTCTGAAAATACTATTGGGGAGGGGGCGACAGGGAAAGAGGACAAAGAAAAAAAATCAGGGGGAGGTGAAGCGGGCGGTTTCTGAAGACATAGGGGACAAAAAAGACAGAATAAGACTGAGGAGATCCTGCAAGAAAACAAGGTTTCGGGGGGGAAAGAGGAGTCACATACTTCTACAGAAATGGACGTTTTCTGAAAGACCGCAAGGGGAGAAAAAGGGGGAGACATCGCGGATAAATACCACAGGAGTGGGCTGACGCGCAACTAGGAGTGCTGGGGACACGGAGGAGGGACGACAGAAGAAAGTTGCCAAGTTCACATTCAGGGGAAGATGAAAGCAGGAAGTGAGAGAGGGGCAAAGGGAAAGGGGGGGTCTCCCAGTGTACGAGGTCAGGGAAGCTCGCTCGAAGCGGCGGGTCTTTCTTAAAAACGCCACTCTGGGAAGGAGGGAAAAGAGGCGGGGAGGCAGGGGTCGATTCCTGTCAGGGGGAAAAAAAAATGGGGAAGAAATGGGGGGGGGGAAAAAAAGAAAATGGTCAAGGGGGCTAATGACGAAAGCGAGTTTTCAGAAAATTGAGTCTAGACTAAAAGTGAAAAAATGGAGAGGGAGAGGGGTCTGGGAAAGGGAGGAAGGGGGGAGAAAAAGAGGGGTTCTCGGGTGGACGGAAGGGGGAGGGGGTGAAAGGTATCCACTGACAGGGGCGGAAGGCAAGAAAAGTGGGATGCTGACTTAGCTCTACACTAAAAGAAGAAGAGACAGAAGGATATAGTGAGAGAGTCCTCTCGGAGTCATGAAGGAAATGAAAGTTGAAAATTTAAAAAAGGGAAAAAAAAAGGACTTGCTGATTACGCCCCGAGTGCGTTGGTTAGGGGAAAATAAAAAGGGAATAAATTCAATATAAGAAAAAGTCCTTTGTTGAAGAGATATCTTTCTCGTGACAAGACGAGAGAAAAAAGACCAGTTAACACCTAGGGCAAGGGGCAGGGGGAAAAAGATATGGGTACGGGGGTAGACGGACAAAACCCAGGTCAGAAAAGAGGAAGGAGGGGAGGAAGAAAATGAAAGAAAAGAGGGCAAGGGGTGGGGACTCTTTGCTGGAGGAAAAGGGGCCGCAATCTCAGAGGGACGAAAAAAGGGAGGTAGGAAAAGCAGCAGCTGATCAGACGAGGAGGGGAAGCTCAAGCAAGCCGCTTTAACGGGAGTGAGTGAGGAGGAAGGCGAAGGCGAAAAAACGGCAAAAGGTGCATTGCCGGCTTAATCAGAGTTGAACAGGAGGGGGGGAGTTAGGGGCGGAAAGAGGAAGGAGTGGCACGGTTCGTTGACGGTAAGCAAAATTTAAGCGCCAATAAAAAAAAAAGAAAAAGGGAACGAAGGAGACGAAAACGGGGGGGGGTGGGGGTCAAGGCTGAGGGAACGAAAAACAAAGGGGTTAAGCGGGCGAGAGGGGGGGCATCAGTGGGACAAGGAAGGAATCATGGGAGGACGAAAGTTATAGATTTAGTCAATGATGACCTAGAAATAGTGATATCAAAAGGAGAAAAAGTGTGAACCTTTGGATTCGGGGGGTTAGGCTTCTTGAGTGTAGAGGGGAGGGGTGGAGTACGAGAGGTTATTGCTGACTTCACCTGGGAAGGGGAGGAAGTTGGAGGAAGGGGACCACCGGATAGAACTTTTGTGAAAATTAAGTCTTAACCGTCAACAAAGAGGGCAAGAAAAAACGACAGGGCTGAGATCAGGAAAAAGTTTATTTTCGTGCCGTCGTGGTTGGTCTGTCATTCAAGAGATAAAGTCAAAGAAGAAAAAAAAAAAAGAAGGAAGAGAAGTGGAAAATGAAGGGAGAAGGCGAAGTGCTCTCGAGGGAACCTCCTCAAAAAAAACTTGAAGAGACTTCAGCAAAATACCTTTTGGAAAACGGGGAAGTGTTAAAAGGTTCCGCTCAAGAAGAACTGAGATTCGGGTTCAAGAAACGGAGGAAAAAAAGGGCGCCACAAGGGAGAAGGAACGACGGGCAAAGGCCTACCACCTAGCTTCGGAATCTAAGCTCGCCAGAGACAGCAAGGAGGGGAAGCGATCCAGGGCTTATACGTTTCCGGGGACATCAAAAAGATAAGTGGAAGACGGGGACAGGGGGAAGCTAGGCGCAGAGGGGATCGCTGGTAGAAAAGAGAGACGAAAATTCCGATGCCTTTTCTGGCTTGAAAGAAGGGAAAAGGGGGAAAAAAAGGGATGAGGAAGAAAACGGGAAGTCGTCTTTACAGCAAGGTCGTTGTGGCGCCGTCAGAAGAAGAAAGGATTGAAGTGGTCGAAGATTTAATCAACAGAAGGGGACGGAAGCAAGGGGGCAAGGGGCTAGGACGCTGCTTCTGGGGGGGGCAGAAGAAAGGAAGGGGGGGGGAAGAAGGCCGACGAGGTAGACTTGCATTTCAGAACCATCATGCCAAACCAGGTGCCGCTGGGGAGAGACAAACAGACAAAACGCAAAGGAGAGAGGGGCCGCGGAAAAATCAAAAAACCACAAACAATTGCAATCAACCGAAAATGGAGTGACAGAATAAAGTGTGCAAAGTTGGGGAAAAAGGGGTGACGCCAGTTGGTATCCAACGGGGACAACTGAAAAGAAGGGGAAATGCCGTGCCGAGGGAAAGGGGTAGAGGAGGACCAAGAATTAAGACCCAGACAGGAAAAGAAAAAAAAAGAAAAGAAGATGATAAGGTTCTGTAAAGACTAAAAAGGGGCGCTGGCTTAAAATGAGAAAAAAGGGCTTGCACCCGTTTACGGAAACGGAACGCTAAAGAAAAGTAGCCGGGGGGGGGAGAGTCGGGGGGAAACTTCAGCAATTATCGAAGTCGGGCATGAGTCTCTTTTGTGAAAGGGTAGAACAGAGACGAGAAGACGCAGTGAGGAGAAATTGTAACCTGTTCTAAGGCCATTTCAAACAAAAAAAGAAGAAGGATTTTAAGAAAAAAGGAGAAGAGACTTGAACAAGAAAGAGGAAAAGGAAAGGGAGAAAAGGGAGGAGACGCAGTGGAACGCGCCTCTAAATTAAAAAATTAAGGTAGGGGGGTCCCTCAACAAGGAGAAAAAGAGTTGCCGGAATTGAAGGGCAATCGAGTCATCCAAAAAAAAAAAAAACCCCCCGAGAGGAAGCCGGAAACTGGTAAAGCAGAGGGGAGGGCGGGTGTAGTGAAGGAAAAGCGATATACAGAAGTAAATGAAGGAGAGAAAAAAGTATCAAAGAGAAAATCTAAGTCTAAAAAGTTCCCACCATGGGGGAAACCCGTGCCTTTTAAGGTAAGGCACCACGCGTCCCGAGAAACAGTATGTCCTAACGAGGGCGTTCAGGAACACCACCATCTATTAAAAAAGGTGTGATGGAGAAGAGAGGGGAGAAGGGGTAAGGAAGAACGATGTCAAGCCGGCCAGCGAAAACCTACCTATGTATAAAAAAAGTGGGATGTCAAAAAAAAATGTGTGGGGGGAGATTGGAAGAGAAGAGAGAAGACGCGAGGGGTGAAAAATTTTGGTGGGGGGGGGAGGACTTCCGCTCCCATTCAGGGGAAAAGGTGCAAAGAGGAGAAAAAAAAACAAATTTCAAAATTTAAGGGAAAAAACAAACTAGAAATCAAAACTTTTTCCTGTACAACTGGGGAATGCACAACAAGCCAAGCGACAACGTTCATTGAAACCGCACGGGATTTGTGGAAGAAGGGAAAGGGGATCTAAAGT